>TARA_R110001599_G_scaffold353806_1_pt1 | contig 21456 bp, 20 predicted proteins | sample TARA_R110001599 | Tara Oceans TARA_R110001599 (sample SAMEA4398360) | marine metagenome | biome: Polar Biome; feature: [MES] marine water layer (ENVO:01000295) within the mesopelagic zone...; material: water (ENVO:00002006), including particulate matter (ENVO:01000060) such...
AACTTGGAAAATCACAAATGAGTCAACAAATCCAACGGTTGGTATCAATCATTGCCGCTGGCGCAGCTGTTTTCCAGTTCGTAGCGGCCAGGCCAACCGATATCATGCTGCATTTCGGTCGACAGTTTGGCTATTTCCCGCTTGGCCTGCCGATGCTGTTTTGCGCATAGCCTGCGCTCTCGCCTCGCCACGATGGCATCAGCAATGCCTGCAATCGCTTTGGTCAACAGGGCGCTGATCGTTACACCATGACTGGCTTCGATGATCATGCCGGAAAGCACAGAGTTTTTCTTGTCGTGTCGGTTTAACATTTTCAGGTTCCTTCTTGATGAGCGAAGTTTCGAAATTGAAACTGCGGTGTTCTTCAATGAAGGTCGCGACCCTTGATATTGACTATGGTGAAATTCTCTGGTTCAATCAAACGAATAGAAATTAATTTATCGTTCAGAAAAATTGAAGTGACATCATGAATGCTCCCCTGAACCACCCCGTTCCCTTGCTGGAACTTGATGTTTTGCGCACCTTCGTGGCCATCGCCGACACGGGAAGCTTTACAGTTGCTGCCGGGCTGGTGTTTCGCACACCTTCGGCCGTATCCATGCAGATCAAGAAGCTGGAAGAGATATTGGGCCGTCCGGTCTTCAAGCGTGATGCGCGTTCGGTCTCGCTGACCAATGACGGGACTGTTCTGCTGGGCTATGCAAAACGTCTGTTGTCTTTGAACAGGGAAGCCGTGTCGAAATTCGTTGCTCCGGATATTTCGGGTGTTGTTCGTCTGGGGGCACCCGACGATGTCGGTGAGCGCATTTTGCCAGCAGTACTCAGGCGTTTTGCCAAAACGCACCCTTCCATCGCCGTTGACGTGGTGATTGATCAAAGCGCATCATTGACCAAGCGCATGGAGGAACGACATCTGGATATCACATTGCTGACCTGTCAGATGTCCAATATGCCCAAAGGTGGTGAATTGTTGCTGACCGAGGATCTCGTCTGGGCCGGTGCAAAGGGCGGAACAGCGCATCTTCGAACACCATTGCCTGTTTCCATGTGGGAAGAGGGATGTGCATGGCGTTCGGGTTCGGTAGAGGCGCTCAATGAACGCGGTATCGCCTATAGAATTGCCTATATGAGTGCCCATACGGCCGGTCAGAGGGCAGCCATCCTGTCGGATCTGGCAATCGCGCCCTTGCCCTGTTCCTTTGTAGGGGATGATCTGGTCGCGCTCGGCGAGGACGATGGCCTGCCGCCGATCGGCACCTATTCACTGGGCATGATGGTGCGGCCCGATGCCGACGCTCCGGTCTGTGCGGCAGCCGATCATATCCGTGCGACATTCGATGCATTCGCCCAAACGGGACAGCTCAGGGATTAGGATTTTCCGCGTACTCTAACCACCGCGTACTCTATCCACGGGGGCGTCGGCCCTCGCGGCGACGGCGCACGGGGCCCGCGCCACCGGATGAATCCGTCGGTGCTGACCGAGCTGGTAGCGTGACGACTTTGTTCAGATTGGGAAACTGATCGACCTTGTTGGGCAGGGCCATTGCATAGACGAAATGTTCCTGAAACTTTGGTTCGAGCGCGGTTTCGATTTTTTCAATCGCGGTGACGGTCTGCTCGATTTCGCGGCGATAGTCACGGTTCAGCAGAGCCATGCGTGCGCCGGTCCCTGCGGCATTGCCCACAGCCTTGACCTTTTCCAGTTCACAGTCGGGAACAAGGCCAAGAACCATGGCATATTTGGGGTCGATGAATGACCCGAAGGCACCGGCAAGGCCAATCCGGTCGACATGGTCGATTTGCAGCTTGTCCATCAGCAGCTTGATGCCGGCATAGAGTGCCGCCTTGGCCAGTTGGATTGCCCGCACGTCGGTCTGGGTGATGGTCAGCGGGTTTTCTCCTTCCCGCAGGACGTAGGAATAGGTACGGCCTTGTCTGACGATACGGTTTGTTCTGGCCGCCATTGCACCATCAATGACACCATCTTCGGTTATGATGCCTGCCAGATACATCTCGGCGATCACTTCAATGATACCCGAACCACAAACACCTGTTACGCCCGTTGCGGCGGACAGATCGGCAAAACCGGCTTCGTCGGACCAGGGCTCGGTGCCGATAATCCGGAAGCGCGGCTCAAGCGTCAACGGGTCAATACGCACCCGTTCAATGGCTCCGGGGGCGGCCCGCTGCCCGCAGGAGATTTCCGCACCCTCGAAGGCAGGGCCGGTGGGCGACGATGCAGCCACAACGCGTTGCTGGTTGCCAAGGACGATTTCCGCATTGGTCCCGATGTCGACAAGCAGCATCATCTCGTCCTGGCGGTGGGGGCCTTCACTGAGTGTGGCAGCGGCGGCGTCTGCGCCGACATGGCCGGCAATGCAGGGGAGCATATAGACCCTTGTGCCCGGATTGAGCGCCAGATGAAGATCGGACGCCCAACTGTGCACGGCGCCGGAAACGGCCAGCGCAAAGGGGGCTCCACCCAATTCAGTCGGATCAATTCCCAAAAACAGGTGGTGCATGATGGGGTTGCCGACAAAGACGGTATCAAGAATATCCAGTGGATCGACGCCCGATTCCGTACATACTTCCGAGATCAGGTCGTTCAAGGCGTTGCGAACGGCCTTTGTCATGGCTTCACAACCATCCGGATTCATCATCACATAGGAGACACGGCTCATCAGATCCTCGCCAAAGCGGATCTGCGGATTGGATGTGCCGGCCGAGGCAATGGTCAATCCCGACAACAAGGACGACAGATGCAGGGCGATGGTCGTGGAGCCGATGTCACAGGCAATGCCATAGGCCTCGTTCTTCAAGCCAGGATAAAGGGCAATCAGGGATGGTCGTGCCGTCACCATGTCACGGTGAATCGCAGCCGTCACGGTCCAGTTTCCGGCGCGCAGGATTTTCTGTACGCGTGGCAGGATGTGCTGGTCGACGATAATGTCGGTAAAACCCCAATCATGCTCCAGTGCCTGCTTGAGGCGGTCCAGGTCACCAAGCGGCTTGTGCATGTCGGGTTCTTCAACCTCGACATAACACATCTGAATGGCAGGGTTTCTGGCAATGAGCCTGGTATCTGCAGCCTTGCGGACAATCTGGGCGTTGACCTGAACGTCCTGGGGCACGTCAACGACAAGATCGCCTTCGATCATCGCAGAGCAGGAAAGCCGCCGCCCGGCCTTCAGGTCGCGTTTTTCAGCGTAGCGTATTTCCTTGGCGCCGAATTCGGAGATATGGCTGTTTGCCGAAACGATACCATGTTTGGCAAAATTGCCTTCCTGGATCTCGATCTGGCAGCGGCCGCAAATGCCACGGCCACCGCAGACACTCTCGACATAGACACCAAGCTGGCGTGCCGCTTCAAGGAGATGGGTTCCCTTTTTGAAACGGCCACGCCTGCCCGAAGGCATAAACAGGACCAAAGGATCCTTGTTCTTCACATCCTTCTGATCCACACCAGTCTTCCTTCAGGTTACGCTGACACGTGAATGAACAGGCGCAAATTGCTCATCAAACGCGTGCACTGCGACCGCCACGGCGGCGTCCGCCGGTCGAGGCAGCCACGGCCTCGGCAGCCGATGAAGGTGCGGTTCCGTTGGAAGGCTTGTAGTCGCGGTAGGTTCTGATCCAGCTTTGGCAATTGGCATCGGTGGCATTGAGAACATTGGCCCCGTGCACCATTTCCATTTCCTGCGGTCTGCAGGGGTTCATGATTGCCGAGGTCATTCCGGAAGCAATGACCATGGGAATAAAGGCGGCATTGATGGCATGCCTGTGGGGCAGGCCGAAGGAGATGTTTGACAGGCCGCAGGTCGTGTTGACGCCCAGTTCCTCGCGAAGTCGGCGCACCAGCTTGAACACCTGAAGGCCCGCAGTCCCCATGGCGCCGATGGGCATGACGAGCGGATCGACAATAATGTCTTCCGGCTTGATGCCATAATCAGCAGCGTGCTCGACTATTCTTTTGGCGACGGCAAAGCGCACATCAGGATCTTCCGAAATGCCGGTTTCATCATTGGAGATCGCCACGACCGGTACATTGTATTTCTTGACCAGGGGCAAAATGGCTTCAAGCTTTTCCAGCTCGCCAGTCACCGAATTGATAAGCGGACGGCCTTTGGCGACGCGCAATCCGGCTTCGATGGCTGCGGTAACGGAAGAATCAATGGACAGCGGCACATCAACAATGCCCTGCACAATTTCGAGAGTCTTGATCATCAACGCCGGTTCTGTCGCATTGGGATCAACCGCCGTCACACCTGCATTGACGTCAAGCATGGTGGCACCGGCGGCAACTTGCGCCAGCGCGTCGGCTATGACCGTATCAAAATTCCCCGCTTGCATTTCCGCAGCCAGCTTCTTGCGCCCTGTCGGGTTGATGCGTTCGCCAATGACGCAGAAAGGCTGGTCGAAACCAATAATGATTTCCTTGGTCGCAGAAGCGACAATAGTGCGGGTCATCAGGTGATCCTCAACTCTTATTATTTATGACAGAAGGATATAAAGATGTCTTTATATCCCATGATCCGCGATGTTCAAGCCATTCAGACGTTTTTTTCAATCCGCCGAAGGCAAAAACATGGATCTGGCGGATCGGTGTGGTGACATTGGTGCGCACATGTTCCTCGATCGGCGCGACAACCGTTTCCGGCGAGTGTGAGGTTGCAAGCGTTGTCAGAGATAGCGCATTCTTCTTGAGAAACGAGATGGAATTGCCGACGCCGCACATGGCTGCAAATTTGATCAAAGTGGTTATTTTTGCCGGTCCGGCAACGCCGAGATGAACCGGCAGGTCAATGCCGTGGGATTTCAGTCCATCCGCCCAGGAAACAAATTTCTGCGCATCAAACCCGAACTGGGTGACGATGCGCAATTTGGCGTCGCTGCGCTCGGCAAAGGCCTTCTTCAGTCGCAGGGCCTGCAGGGCGACTTCCTCGGAAAAATCCGGGCTGCCTTCCGGATGACCGGCAATGCCGATTTTCTTGATGCCGTATTTGTCGAAATATCCGGTTTCCAGCACTTCCATGGTGGAGGAGAACTCTCCTGCCTGACGTTCGAGCCCACCGCCGATAACCAGGACGTTGCGCACGCCCGCCTCTTCAGCCATCCTTTTGATGCGTTCTTCCAGAGCATGTTTCGTGGTCAGCCGGCGGGAGGCAAAATGCGGCACCGGTTCATAGCCGAGATCTCGCAGCCTGCCGGCAGCCTTGACCAGGGTTTCGTTGCTGTCTGTGCCGATGTCCGTCACATAGACACTGGTACCCTGAGGGAAGAGGCCCGGCAGATCAGATGATTCAACCGCCTGTTTGGGCGCCACCTCAATGGAGGCTGCTATCCTGTCGCGATGGTGTGACGCTATTTCAACCACTTTGCTCATTTTCTTTTGCTCTTCCTCCTGCCTGGATCAATTCTTTCAAATGTTCTTTTGTGAACGTTTCTTCCAGTGTCGCTGCTGCCTTGTCCGCTTCGGCCTCCAGATCGTCGGAAACCGTTTCGGGCGATCCTCGTCTCCACTCAGCGAGGTAGTCGTCTGTTTCGTGAGCGCCTGAACGCATAGCACACATATCGATGGCTTCTGTAAAGCGCAGCGATAGCTCGCGTTTGGCAGTGGCACGGCCTTTCTTGACGATGACCTGTGCAGGTATGTCCCGCCAGTAAACGATAGTCAGGTTAGCCATGGTCAGTCTCCTTGGTTGCAAGATGCAGAATATCGGTTGACGCCGCTGGCTACGCGACGACGTTCTTTACGCTTAAAAACGACGCGTTCTGTTTTCAACCTCGATATGCCAACAATGTTGGATATACAGGCCAACTGAACGCTCGGAGGCACGGCTGGGCTTTGGCGCGCCAGTATTTCCTGGCCATCTACCAGATGCCGCGCATGATACCTGTACGTATATAGAACCAGATAGGCGGATAATACCATTGTTTTGACGGAAGGTTGACCGTGACAATTTTTTGTTTGCCCTGCAAAATGTCCGCTACCGCACGAATGCAGATTTGGCGGGAATGGGCAGCCATGATCATGGCGTAGGTGGCAATTGTATCCGCCGGTGAGGGTGTCATGCGTGCCTGATAGAGAACCGCGCCGGTGTCGACACCTTCGTCAACAAGGTGAACCGTCGTGCCGAAATTCTTTACGTCATTGTTGACCAGCGCCCAGTAGCCTCCCATCATGCCCCGGTATTTGGGGTTGATGCCGGCATGATAATTGATGATCGGCGCATGGATTGCTGCAAGCGTCTTTGGGTTCAGCATGCGGCAGCCGACCAGCACGATGACGTCAGGTTTTTCCTCGGCAATGATCCTGGTACATTCTGCGTCATTCGCCGATGACACGGAAATAATCCGTTGATCCCCGCCCGGTGCCGTCTGCAGGTCGAATTCATCAATGATCTGGGCCTCGCGCATTGTGGCAAAGCGCTTGCCAAGGCGAGATGCGACCATGGTTGCCAATTGCCCGGCCGTGTTGACATAGCCGACCTTTCGGGCGCGCCTCTTCAACAATTCTGCTTTGGATTCCGGATTCTCCTCAATCACGGTGATCGGACCGAAATGTTCTGAAAGCGCATTGAATATGACCCAGGGGTAGGGGCCACCAGCGGTAATTGCCACGATTTTTGGTCTGTCCATCTGATCGCTCCCGCGATTGGTCGCGCCCGGGCCTTGCATTTACGCTTTACAAAACAGCTGCAAAAAGTGCTTTGGTCAAAAACAGGATGAGGGCAACGATCACGGCTGAAAATATCCCTATTATGGTGCCTATACCGAGGCAATTGCCATCCTGTTCCGTGTGCGAAAGGCCGATTATTGCAAGCGCAAAGGCCGGCAGCCAGTTGCCCAGCGGTATGGGGATGACGACGATGATCGCCAGAAACAAAATGTAGATTCCGAAAATGCGCTCCCATATCGGTTTGCGCAGTGGCCAGTTTCTCGGGCGGATCCAGGCCTCCATCCATTTCAGCCAGGGGTCACAGCGGTGAATGACCTTTTCCAGCGTTTTTTTCCGGATGGAATAATTGGCCAAGCGTTGCGGCAGCCAGATCTTGTGGCGCCCCGAAACGATTTGCCAGGCTACGAAAAGCAGGGGAAGCCCCAGAACAAGCGTCGCGCCGGGCGGTAGTGGAATAAGGTTCGGGATCGCAAAGACCAGCAAAAATGCGCCAAAGGAGCGTTCATCAAGAGCTTCAGAGATCTCGCGCAAGGTGATCTGGGGCCCGGCTTTCCTTACGATCTCACTGAGAAGATCGGAAAGGCTCTCCGGATGAACGGGATCATCTGCCGAAACCTCTGGAATCATTGGATTTGCGGGCATGTCACTCACCGTGAATCCCCTCTGGCGTTGCACGCAAAACCTGTTTCGACGCGGAAACAGACAGCAACGAAATGTCAATGGAATAAGTCAGGTTCTGTCCGTATCGATCCCTGTATCAGGACGCCTTGTGCTTGTGAACTCTGCGCCTGACGACAGGAAATTGACCCCCGTTTTCAATAAGTCTCCCAACGATACCATGTGGGATGTTTACAAGGATTTAGCAAGGACTGAATATGTCATCTGTTTCGGCCGTCGGCAATGCGTCGGCGCCGACGATAGGCGCGTCTCCATCAGGCAGAAACAATGGCTCCAGTCAGGTCACCATAGCCGGTGAAGCGGTAGACATATTCCAATCCAAGGAATTGTGCTGCTTCCCTGGCTTTTTGTTGAAGTTCCTGATCCTCGGATTGAGACAGATAGATGAGCTTGCGATAATTGCCAAAATACATGTCGCGCAATTCCGGGTGCTTTTTCAGGCCCAGTGGATCGATGACAAAAACATCGAATTGCCGTGCAAGGAAATCGGTGAGGAAAAAGGCGTCCAGATCATCCTCCCACTTTGCGAATTGCTCATTCCCGGCAAAGAAAGAGTAGCAATGAGGGCCAGCGATGCGTTCAACGCCTTCTTCCTTGCACAGTTTGTCCAGCATGCCGCCTGTGCCACAATCGGCATAGGCGATATAGATGCGCTGGAATCCGTCGTCGCGCGCCTGATGGATGGCCTGTTGAACGCCCGGTACAATTCGATCGGGATAATTGTGCCAATGGGCGGGAAGGCAGGCAAGATCTATGTGCGCCAGGCCGTTTGCTTTGCACACCGACAGAATCTCGCGGGCAATGGCGCCACATGCAATGACGCGCACCCTGGAAATATCAGCAATCTGGTCTGCATTCTCGTTCATGGTGATGTTTCAAGCTGAGCAATTTCGGAGACTAACCAGCATTGACCATGGAATTGTGCTTGCGCTGTATGAATGTCCTTGCCGTTTCCACGGCAACCGCTGCATCCCGGCAATAGGCGTCAGCTCCGACAGCCATTCCAAATTCTTCGTTCAGTGGTGCGCCGCCAACCAGCACGATGTGGTCATCGCGAATGCCCTTTTCCTTCAGTGTGTCGATAACGACCTTCATATAGGGCATGGTTGTCGTTAACAGGGCGGACATGCCGATTATATCGGGCTGGTGCTCTTCGATGGCATTGAGATAGTTCTCGACCGGATTGTTGATGCCGATATCAATGACTTCAAAGCCGGCACCTTCCATCATCATGCCAACCAGGTTCTTGCCGATATCGTGGATATCGCCCTTGACCGTTCCGATCACCATTTTTCCGAGCTTCGGGGCGCCGGTCTCTGCAAGCAATGGACGCAGAATAAACATTCCGGCTTTCATCGCACCGGCTGAAAGCAGCACTTCCGGCACGAAGAGAATGCCATCACGGAAATCCTCGCCGACAATGCGCATGCCCTCGACAAGCGCCTTGGTCAACACATCGTAGGGCGTCCATTTGCGCTCCAGAAGGATGTTTGTTCCTTCCTCGATTTCTTCTTTCAGGCCGTCATAGAGATCATCATGCATCTGCTGCACAAGTTCATCATCGGACAGTTCGGATAGAATGATTTCGTCATCGGACATCGGCGTTTCCTCGATGCTGGCAATTGTTGCGCGTATGAACCACGTATGTGCTTATCTTGACAAGAGTTATGATGCAAAGAATTCAGATGTGACTTCTCAAAAACGACGCGGGGTGATTTGAAAAGCGACGATAAAAATCCCCCCTGAAAGCGCCACTATCCTGTCGTCTGTCGCCATAGCGCCATGGCTTGGCGCATTGAGAAAGGCAGTTGCCGCAGGGTCGTCTAGCATGAACCGACACTTTTGGTGATGCAATGCGCTGGCCGCGCGAGAGGGTAGCACAATGGAAATGGAAAAAACGGCGACAGAAGGCTCTGCAGGTCGGCGCGGGCGAGGTGCCTCAGGCGGTGCTGCGGCACGCAGGGCGTCACGCAGCGGCGGTGGCCCGGGTCAGCAACAATTCTACATCAATCGCAAGATTGGCGAATATGAAGTCCTTGATGAGGAAGGTCTGGCGCTGATCGAAGCCAATGCCGATATTCTGCTGGAAGAAATTGGCATTGAATTTCGCGATGATGCCGAAGCGCTGGACATGTGGCGCAAGGCCGGGGCCGATGTGCGCGGCGAGCGGGTGCATTTTCCCAAGGGACTTTGCCGCAGCCTGTTGAAAACGGCACCCTCCGTTTTCACCCAGCACGCACGCAATCCGGAACGCTCCGTGCAGATCGGCGGCAAGGCGACCGTTTTTGCGCCGGTCTATGGTCCGCCCTTCGTGCGCGATCTCAACGGTGAGCGGCGCTATGCGACCATTCAGGATTTCGAGAATTTCGTCAAAATGGCCTATATGGCCCCGTCGATACACCATTCGGGTGGCACGCTGTGTGAGCCGGTTGATATACCGGTCAACAAGCGGCACCTGGATATGGTCTATGCCCATATGCTCTATTCTGACAAACCGTTCATGGGATCTGTCACCGCGCCGGAGCGGGCGCAGGATACGGTTGATATGTGCAAGATTCTCTTCGGTGCGGAATTTGTTGATCAGAACTGCGTCGTTATCAATCTGATCAATGCCAATTCACCCATGGTTTTTGATGATACCATGCTCGGTGCGGCGAAGATCTATGCGCGCAACAACCAGGCCTGCATCATCTCGCCCTTTATTCTTGCCGGTGCCATGAGCCCGGTCACAATTGCCGGGACGCTGACCCAGATTCTGGCCGAAGTGCTTGCAGGCGCCGCCTTTACCCAACTCGTGCGTCCCGGAGCGCCGGTTCTGTTCGGTACGTTTGCCGCGTCGATTTCCATGCAATCGGGCGCGCCCACCTTCGGTACGCCTGAACCGTCGCTTGTTTCCTACGGCGCTGCACAATTGGCAAGGCGGCTGGGTTTGCCTTTCCGTACTGGCGGGTCGCTCTGCGGATCCAAGGTTCCTGATGCGCAGGCAGCCCACGAAAGCAGCAGCACCTTGAACATGACATTGCTGGCCGGAACAAATTTTGTCCTGCATTCCGCCGGCTGGCTGGAAGGCGGTCTTGTGTCGTCCTATGAAAAATTCATGATCGACGTGGATCAACTGGGCATGATGCAGAAAATGGCGGAAGGCATTGATCTTTCGGAGAAAGCCCAGGCCATGGATGCCATCCGGGAAGTGGGGCCGGGCAGTCACTATCTTGGTTGCGCCCATACCCAGGCCAATTTCCAGACCGCTTTCTACCGCTCGTCGCTGGCCGACAACAATTCCTATGAGCAATGGCAAATCGAGGGTGAAAAGAGAATTGAGGCGCGCGCCAATGATCTGTGCCGCAAATGGCTGGATTCCTACCAGGCGCCGCATCTGGATGAGGGCATCAATGACCAGCTCAGGGAATTCATCGTGCGCAAGAAGGAGTCCATGCCGGACGCCTTCACCTGAAAGAAGCCCGAAGACGGCCGGGCTATAGTGGCCGATATGATTGACCGGGACGTTTGGCGTTCTGCGTTTCGCGATGACCCGAAATGAGCAAGGCAGGTGATGCACTGGCAGGTGATGCACTGGCTGGCGATACTGTCTACGGACAAATCGAAAGGGCGCTGGAACCGCACGGATTGATCCTCCGCGGTGGTCTGCATTTGGTTGAGTCGGAGAGGCTGGAGCAGGCCGCCGGGGCGCATCCGGCTTTTCGAACGATCATTCTGGTTGGGCATGTCGGGTCCTCTTTCTGGCCGGCGTTCGATCCGTTTCGGAAAGATCACCAGGGGCCCGATCCGCTCGATGCCTGGTCCAGATCCGTGGCGGAGCCGATAGCCGATCGTTTCGGCTGCAACGCACTCTATCCGTTTGAAAAACCCTGGCTGCCGTTTCAAAGCTGGATCAAGGCAGTCGAAGGGTTGCAACCGTCACCCCTTGGAATCTTGATCCATCCGCGATTTGGGCTGTGGCACGGCTACCGTGCCGCCTTTGGCTTCGAGCAGACAGTCGCGGTGCCACCGCCAGAAACTTTGCCTCATGCCTGTGACACATGCTGTGACAAGCCGTGCCTTTCGACCTGTCCGGTTGATGCAGTGCGTGCGCAAAGGTTTGACCTGCAGGGCTGCAGGCGCCATCTGGCCGGTCCGGAAGGGCAGGCGGGATGCTTGCAGTCGGGGTGTCTGGCGCGCAATGCCTGTCCTGTAGGTGCTGGCTACCGGTACAATGCCGATCAGATGCGCTTTCACATGCAGGCGCTGGAATTGCCGAGCGCACTTGACAAAAAATCGTTCTCCAGTGCCAGTTCGCCTATATTGGCATGAAGCGTTTTATGTCGACTGGCAGGGCCGCCGCTTCTGTCTTGGTTTCTCCGCCAAAAACGCCCGTGGCTCCCACAAGGAGTTGTTCTTTCCATTGCTTGATCTGGTTGGCGTGGACATTGAATTGCTGGGATAATTCCACCAACGTCTGCTCGCCACGGATGGCGGTAAGCGCCACCTTCGCCCGGCTCGGCAGATTCCGCCGCTTGACCAAAGGTTGGGAGACATCAATCAAAAAGCTCAACGGCGCGGACCTGGATAGCCCATATCCGAATCCTGATCAGGCGCCTTTCAAGATACTGTTATGTATGACTGATTCTTGAATCAGGCTCTCAGAAACAAGCAAGCCGAGAAGCTGAATGCGCGGCTATTTAACTCTGCAACCAAGGCCATCTCGGAGATAAGGATTTCGGTTGCAAAATCACGTTCGACTCGATTTTGCGCAATTGAACTTCTCCCGCGGCCGAGATGAACTATGCAAGTCCTTATACTGACGACGGCTACGTCTGGCGCCATAGCCCGACCGTATCGACAATGTAGTCGTGTCCTATATTGCTGCGCTCAATCGTCCGGAAGGCATTGTGCGCGACGAGTACCAGTAGAATATCGGACTCCTTTATCGCCCGATCCAACGTTGCCAGTGCTACGTTGGATCTCCTTGCAAGACTCTCCGGCAGTGCTTCGATATGGGGCTCTACCGCGAGCAGGTTGATGCCTTCGCCAGCAAGCGTCTGAGTGATGAGCAATGCCGGACTTTCCCGAAAATCGTTGACGTTGGGTTTGAAGGCCAGACCCAGGCAGGCGACTTTAACATCGCGCATGGTCATGTCCGGGTTGGCTACGAGATAGTCGCCCATGGCCTGCTTGACCTTGTTGATCACCCAAAGCGGTTTCTCGTCGTTTATCGCGCGCGCGGCGCGGACCAGACGCGCTTCCTCGGGTGTGCTGGCAACAATGAACCAAGGATCCACAGCGATACAATGGCCCGACGCCCGGTCCCGGTTGAAGAATACTGACCCTTGGGTGACGATTTGCGAGGCTAATAAGTTCCCAAACATCGATGCTTAATCGGGAACAAATGGTCGACAACTCGTTGGCGAAGGCAATATTGACATCCCGGAAACTGTTCTCGGTCAGCTTGCACATCTCTGCGGTATGCGCATTCGTGACAACGCAATCGCCTTCGACAAAGATTTTGTAAAGATCCACCGCTGCCTTCGAACATTTGGGCGTCAAGCCGCCAACCACACGATCGTTCTGTATGAGTTCGCGCAATACATGCCCCGGCAGGACCCGCTCAGGACAGTGAGCAACGCGAATGTCGGAATCCTCGCCATGGGTTTGCGGGAAAGTGAGATCGGGGCGTTCCTCCGCGAGCCAGTTCGCCATTTGCTCGGTGGCCCCCACCGGCGAAGTCGATTCAAGTATGACCAAATCGCCAGATTTGAGCACCTTTGCGATTGCTCTGGAAGCTGCTTCAATATAGCTCAGATCGGGTAGTTTTCCATCACGGAACGGGGTCGGAACCGCTATGAGAAATGCGTCGGCAGGCTCTGGTTTGGTAGTTGCGCGCAACCAACCGTCCGTGACGACGGAGTGCACGGTCACGTCGAGGTCCGGCTCCACGGTGTGGATTTTGCCGCGGTTTATAATTTCGACTGCCCTGACGCTGACATCTACACCGATAACCCTTTTTTTGCGGGATGCAAATTCTGCGGCAGTGGGCAACCCGATATATCCCAGCCCAACAACGCAGATGGTTTCAACACTCATGCTTCAACTTTCTGAAAGGCGTTCAGCGCATCGACGATGCGGGCACAGGCCTTGCCATCTCCATACGGATTATGGGCGCGGCTCATGCGCCGATACGCGACAGAATTTTCGAGAAGCTCACCGAGCGCGCTGACTATTTTGTCTACGTTTGTACCCACGAGTAAAACCGTACCGGCATCAACGGCCTCCGGGCGCTCGGTGGTTTCGCGCATCACAAGGACCGGCTTACCCAGAGAAGGCGCCTCTTCCTGGATGCCGCCGGAATCGGTAAGGATCAAATAGGCCCGATTCATCAACCACACAAATGGCAAATAATCGAGCGGTTCAATGAGATGCACGCGATCCTTGTGGCCAAGCAACCGGTTGACCGGCTCTTGGACGTTCGGGTTCAAGTGAACAGGATATACAATCTCGACGTCCTCATGGCTGTCAACGGTGCGTTGCAGTGCCTCGCAGATGCGCTCAAATCCTTCCCCGAAGCTTTCCCGGCGATGCCCTGTAACAAGGACAAGCTTTTTTTTCGGATCAAGGAAATCAAATTGCCTTGAAAACTGTGCTTCGAGTTTTGGGTCAGACTGAAACTTGCCAACGACGTGCAGCAGAGCATCCACCACCGTGTTGCCAGTGACATGAATGCTGTTCTCATCGACATTTTCGGCAAGCAGGTTGTTCCGAGCTTGCTCGGTGGGCGCGAAATGCAGCGCCGTTAGCGCTCCAGTCAGCCTCCGATTGGCTTCTTCGGGCCACGGCGAATAAAGATTGCCGGTGCGCAGGCCGGCCTCTACATGGCCAACGGGAATTTGCTTGTAATAGGCAGCCAGCGTTGTCGCGAATGTTGTCGCAGTATCACCCTGCACCAGGACGATATCCGGCTTGAATTCCTCCAGTACGCTGCCCATCCCTTTTAGAATTGCTGCCGTAACATCAGCCAGTTGCTGGCCAGGCTTCATGACGTTTAGGTCGAAATCCGGAGTGAGCTCAAAAAGGTCGAGGACCTGGTCAAGCATCTGACGGTGCTGCGCTGTCACACAGATGCCCGTGGTAAACCGCTCGTCGCTCGCCAGCGCCTTGATGAGAGGAGCCATTTTGATCGCTTCGGGCCGCGTACCGACTACGCTGAGAAGCCTTGGAACACTCAAGGGTGCCTCCGGAGAAAAAATAAAATGGCTAGATGCGAGGGCTGACCTCGCGAAACTGATGCCCAACCGGCCAAATACTCCACCCCACTTGCGCTGTGTGGGCTTACATTACCAATTGTTCAAAAACAACCCTGGATGCCGACACAAACTGTGCCGCGCGGCCCCGCCAATACCGAGGCTATTCAGATGGGGATGCCGCCTGAAACTCGGCGTGTGAACAGCTGCAATATTACTGCCATGCGGCGAGTTCATAAGGGACATCGGGCAAATTTGCGGGACGTAAACTACAGAGTTTCTCATGCTGTATCGCCTAGTCCGATAGCTGTTCTTCAACCATCAACCATGGCACCCGCGTAACCGGTTCCTTTACCAAAAGGCTGATCTTGCCGTTCGGGAACTGCTCTCGAACCCGTTTCTCCGTAAATTTCTGCAGATGAAATTTGGAGGGCATCGGCTCCATAAACGGTACCGTGATCAATAGCTGTCCGCGACACACACGCCTGAGTTCTGCAAGGCCGCTCTCGAAGGTCGGATCGTCGAGGTGCTCGAGCACCTCCATGCAGTACACAGAGTCAAACGAGTTATCCTCAAATTCCAGTTTGCCAACGTTCATCATGCGAAAATCCACACCCTCGGGCATCTTCGCGGAACGATCCTCAATATCGATGACAACCATCTTCGAATACAGGCCAGAGCGGGCTACCATGATTGTCAGGTCGCAACGTCCCGGACCGACTTCGAGAAACGTCTCACCAAACTGCGCTTTGCTGAATGCATAGCTGACTCTTTGGGCGTCATAAGACTTGAAATGTTTGCGAACACCACTGTCCATGACTTTTTGCATGTAAGGATGAAGCGGTATCTCGGCCAGTTCCACAAGATCAATTGAAATGGGCATAAATCACCTCGTTGTGCCAACCAAACAGTGGCCTTTAAAATCCAACGTCAAAACTAACCCAACTCAATGCTCACGCCCAGAGACGTCGACTCCGAATCGCTGCTCAAGCGTTTGGAGTGCCTGACCTACAAGCACGTTCCAGTTCCGCTTTTCTACACTCCATGCGCGTCCGCGCGCGGCCACCTGTTGCATCCGGTCCGGGTTGCACGCTGCCTCAATTATACGTTCTGCGAGGCCGGCGACATCTCCTGCTTTGAACATCAAAGCGCCACCCTTCGAGGCATTGATCATCTCACGAATAGCCGCCACGTCGGACGTGATCAACAACTTGCCCTTCATCATCACCTCTAGTGGCTTGAGTGGCGAGATTATCTGGCAAATTTCAAGATCGGTGCGTGCCATGACGAATGTATCGATCAGGCGATAGTAAAGGTCGACCTCCCGATGCGGTACACGCCCTACGGCATGCACAAAGCGCAGAGCGCCGGTACGGCCAGCGAAATCACACACCCTACTAAGATCCCCGCCATCGCCTACGAGCAGAAACCGAATGTCCAGACCCGTTTTTACGCGTGCCTTGCTGATCGCTTCAATGATGAGCTCAATACCTTCATAGAACGCAACCGTACCCACATAGCCGACGACAAATGCACCCTCCAGCCCAAGCTTGTGCGAGAGTGCCTTGCATGCAGCCTCGTCGATCTTTGCTGGTCCTGAATTTGGGTCGGAGCCATTGGGCAAAAGAGACACCTTGCTCTCGGGCAACCCGTGATTGATGAGCCAAGATTTCAAGGCGCCAGTAATGGCAAATACGTGGTCCGCAGTTCGGGCAGCTTCGAGTTCCACCTCCCTGCTGATTATTCTGTGCATGGACCGTTTCCAATCTGGCGTCAGCGAACCATTGGTGAACCACTCCAGACCTCTCATTTCATAAACAAGAGGAACTCCCAATCGGTCCGCGATTAGGCGCCCTGCCATCCCGCTCTGGAAAAATGACGGTGCCTGCACGACACCAATTCGATCAGTCTCGACAGAGGAGAGGACCGCCTCGGCATACTTCTCGACATACTCTACCTGATCCATTTGATCGTAGCGCGTGCCGTTTTGCAGGAAGCGATATTCCACGCCGTCAATGAGTTCACGGTCAAGCACTTCGCCTATGTTACCCTTACGATCACTTGGGTAGCCAGCCCGTGCTTGCGCCACAACATCCCACCCCGCGTTCTGCATGCCCTTGAGCAGTCCGTGGGCCCTCAATGCATACCCGCCTGAGTGGAAAGGCATGCAATTATGAAGCAAGTAAAGGACGCCCTTTTTCCGAATTTTCGGCGGTGTGGTAGGGGCCGGGTGTTTCCGCATGTGTCGGATCAAGCTGATCCGGCTCCGTGCTTTTTGCCGCACAAGTCGCTGGCGCTCGGCAAGCTTCCGCACTTGATATGGCGGAGATGCTTCCAGCACTTTTTTGCAAGTCTCTGGCAAGAAAGAGCTATTTATGGGAACCTGATCGATGGCTCCCACAAATTCTTCCCGAACAACAGCTGTTGCAAAATTTTTTCGCCGGGGCATCAGCACCAGCGGAACCCGAACCAGTCGCTTCGCACCTGACACCAGCCGCCGCAGCGCGCGGTAAGATACGGAACTCTGCAATCGCTGAAACTTGTAGGCTTGCTGGCTAAATTTCTGCGCCCGCACCTTTTCAGTCTCCAGTTCCATACCTAACCGATAGGCTTGTGCGCTTAAATCAGATGCTTCCGCTTCTTTCATGGAAAGGGCGAGAGATAAAAGTGACTGGATCACCCCCATGGAATGATCGTTGATGCTGTTAGTTTCTTCCCAATCTGCTCCAAGCCAGTTCAGCGTGTGACATCGAAGGCGATCGATGGTTTCTCCGAGCGCCCCAAATTCATTGCGCTGATCCACACAGTACGAAAATGCCAAATCGACCGCGTCGTCGACCGATGTCTTTGTCAGGTTGATGCAGTTTTCCGGCTGCCCTAACAAATCCATGAGCCTTGGAATTTTGTGTCCATGAACATCGAAATAAGCGCCGAATCCGGGTTTGCCGCATACCATACCGAGGATCAGCCCGTGAAATCTCGACGATACAACAAAATCCACTGTGTTGAGTTCATTGAGGTAAGCATCAATCGTCTTGACCGGGACCACGTGAAGCCGCGCAACATCCTTGGATTTGCCGAGGTCGGCGCTTATCGCCTCGGCAATTGCATGGTCGACATCCGTTTGAACGAAGATCTTAACTGCGCAATCACCTTCAGAGAGCAAACGCCGGCAGAACGCGAGGCTGAACTGAAATCCGATATCCTCCGCAGGCAAAGCGGATCTATTTTCCTTAAAGGATTTGCGATCCTCTGCCCCCCAGTCATCTGACTGCATGATAAGACCGATGGTGGGCGGACCGTCAAAGCAGGCCTGAGCCGGGGGAGAAGGAATGAAGAATACCGGATCGAGACATAGCTCAACGCAATCCGACAAGCTGAAATTCCGCATAATCTCGGCCGAGCGCGCATCGCGAGCAGCAATTCTAGGTTCGGTCCGCAACAACTGCTCCATCAGAGCCTTGGCCTCGTCCGTTTCAAACGGCCCAAATGTGGAGGGCATGATCACGCAGCGCTTGCCTGCCGCCTTGGCCCCGAAGGCGGGCAATGTACGCCAGAACAGATTGTCAAAATTCTCCTTTGCGGTGTAGCTGAAAAGATGCTCTCCTGCGGCCAGCACAACGAGATCGGCATCGGAGACCTCGCAGTGTTTGAGCCAGTTTTCAGGGTTCATTGCATAGTTCCGGGTCTTGGCACCGTCCGTGCTGATATCGATCAACCGAACGGAATCCTTCCGGACCAAATGACGCTTTCGAGGTCTCCAAATACGACCTTTTTTTCGCATCAAGCAGAACGGCGGTGATCTCGGCATCCGGATAGGTTGCGCGCAATAGCTCGACTTCGCCGCAATTGATCGCGAGGTCACCCACATCCCGGGCGACGTGGCCGTAAAAGATCGCAATCTTTTTCAAGTCGAACATTCCTTCTCAACGCATCGGTGTACGCATATCGTTAAGAGCCCAATTACAAGAAAACCCTATCCCTTGGCATTCCCTCTCCGACCAGTGTCGCCTTCTGACTGAACTCCCGGTCGCTGATCTTCCAGGTATGCTGGCCGGCATCGGCATAGCGGACATGCACGAAGTTGAATGGATCGCTGGAAAAGACCGGCACTTCAAGTTCGCGACACGCCGTCAGGAACAAAGTGTCCGTTCCCTGCCGAACCGGCGTGAAGGCTATGCCCTCGGTCTTGCTTCGCGACCAAAGGAGTGTTCCGCCGTGAACCCTGGATGTAAAGCAATAGGACTTGCCGGGGAAGCGCTGAACCGTCCGGTTCTGATTTTGCAAAAAGGCAAAGAAACTCTGCTTGCCGACAACGCCCACATCGGGAGCATAGTCGAATGCAAGCATGGCATCCTTCAGATAATTGCGACCATAATAGTCATCGTCATCGAACTTCGCGAAATAGTCGCCATCCGCCGCCGCCATAGCCGCGTTGAGCCCGTCGGCAAGAACCTTCTCCGGACCGATCTTGAGTATCTTGAGTTTGACGTCACCGGAAAACGCCTCTGCAATTTGATCATCGCTGAAGGCAGGCGCGTGCGCCACGAAGATGATCTCTGTGTCTTCATAAAGCTGCTCTTTCACCTGTCTGGCAATCTGATTGAGAAATTCCGGGCGCTTCGAGCAGCACAGGATCGACACTTTTTTGGGTTTTCTCAACACAAGGGGCTTGCCGATGGTTTTAGATACCTGCTCCAGGCGATGGCGATAGGTATGCTCGGAGTGAACTAGACGCACACCGCGAACGGCCAAGTGCTCTCGATAGAACGGTTCGTTGCGCAGCCTGTCAACGGCTTCCGCAACATCGGAGCTTGAGTGGGCGGAGATCACGACATCTCCGAATGTCTTTTCAATCGCCGGAGACGGCGAACTGATTACCGGAGCGCCGCACGCCAGAATCTCGAAAACACGCCTTGCCAGCATGGTATCGGACTCTTCGACCGAATTGACGTTGATGAAGGCCATATGGCGCTTATAGATGTCGGTCACAAGACGTTCATAGGGCAGGGCGCCTCTGAGAGAACCGCGAAATTTTTCGGGAAAAATCAAGTCCGGATTGTCGACTTCGTCCGCATAACGGTCAAATATGTCGAGCAGTCCTTGCTCCATCACCGGCGATAGAAGACTGTCGAGCCATTCCGCACGCTTGGGATATTTTATTCCCCGCCAACTTCCCGTGAAAGCAATGCGTTCAATTTGCGCAGCAGGCCGGATTGGATTGTGGAGGAGCGGCTGGGCGGCGAACTGTAGCGCATGGACGTTGTCGTGACCTGCATACCGCTTGTAGGCGTCCACGCTTCCGCAGTCAGTTGTAAAGATGTGATCGAACTTCGCCGCCGTAGATTTGAATACTTCGAAGTTCACTGGATCTTCCTTGTTCCAGAAAACCGAGGGAACTTCGTTGTCTCGACACCATGCGAGAATCTCTACCAACTCCTTGCCCCATTTCCGGGGCTTGGTCATCGCGTAATTCCACTGGCCTTGGTTCCCGCGCCAGGCCGATTCGGCGAAAAACGCATAGGGCGTTCGCTCCTGAAATTCGTCGCGCCAGCCGGCCCTACTCACGAGAATCAGCTCCAGGTCAGGTGAAAGACAATCCCTTGTGAACTCGTCGAGGATGGCGCCGAATGTCGGCCTGTCCACGGCGTCGTCCCCCATCATAGAAGGAGTGAACATCGCCACGTTGCTACCGCGGGTCGCTCCAAAGGAACTGACTGACGAATCTGACTGTTCAATCTCAGCAACCGATCTTAGCTTGAGATGAATGGGTGGTGTCTCGGTGAACCGTTCAAAGCCAACGGTCATCTCTACCGCATCTGGCGGTGCGAATACCGCTACCGAAAACTCCGCCTGCCTACCGGTTTGCAGAAAGCAAGTTGAGCTTCGCTTCACCTGGCTCCAAACAAACAGCTGATCCTCGAACCGGATGGTTGAACCCTGCGCATCACTGAATTGGACAAGCAGGAGCACACCCCTCTCTTTGCTTGAACGCGCCGTATCGATCGAGCCCCTTATGGCAAAAGTCCGCTCCCCCTGCACAGGCAGTGTCCACAAGCGGGGCGCGCGATTCACGAATGCCTGAGCGGCACCTCCAAGAGCGGATGGAACGATCTTCTCAATCCTGCCTGCAGCAGTATTCTTTCTTTCTCTCAACACACTGCGAGCGAGCTTTGCGAGAGCTAGCGGAAGTTTCAACAACCGGACGGGATGCGCGTTTTGAATGATTGCATGCCCAAGACGAAAACGCACACCACGCTGGAATTTCAATAGATGAGACTTTGCCCGTTCACTGTCAACAAACTGTCTTTCCAATTCACCCAGCAACGCGAGTTCACGTGTACCCGCAGCGGCCAGTGCCTCCTGGAGCTCTAGCGTAGAAGCACGATCCCAACCCTGGCAAACACCTTCATCGTCTGGCATTGCGTCCGACTTCACGCTCCGCGCCATGTCAAGACTGAGGACTGTTTTCAATAATAAAAGCCCAAGGCCACACCCCGGGTTGCGGTTTTACCAGAAGCTTTATCTCAGCATCTGGGAATGTCTTGGCCAGCCCTTTCCTCGTAAACCGCTGCTTGTGGTATGCAGGAAGGTTTTCTTCCTCAAATGGAGCGCTCATGATGAGCTTATTTCTAGCGACGCGACGAAGCTCACGGACAGCATTGTTAAAATCCTTGACCTCAAGATGCTCCAGTACCCCCATACACATGACGACATCAGGGGCATTGTCCTCAAATCGCATATATTTGACATCCATTATTCTAATATCCAAACTTTCGTGGACTTCAATAAACTTAGTGTATTTTTTGCGGTCTATTCTGAGGTGGTCCCGGTTTTCCGGACAGCCTGACAGCCCGGTTAAGG
>TARA_R110001599_G_scaffold76384_3_pt1 | contig 21403 bp, 20 predicted proteins | sample TARA_R110001599 | Tara Oceans TARA_R110001599 (sample SAMEA4398360) | marine metagenome | biome: Polar Biome; feature: [MES] marine water layer (ENVO:01000295) within the mesopelagic zone...; material: water (ENVO:00002006), including particulate matter (ENVO:01000060) such as......
TTGGCCGCGGGGCTTGCCGCGACACTGCTCCTTGTCGGCCAGACGCAAGCTCAAACCCAGATTCTTGATCAGGTGGTGGCCATCGTCGACGATGATGTGATCATGGCCAGCGAGCTGCGCGAGCGCGTTGCCGCCATTACCCAGAGCCTGGAGGCGCGAGGCGTCGAAATGCCTCCGGAAGACGTCTTGATCCGTGAAACTCTGGACAGACTGATCCTGGAGAGCATCCAGCTACAGCTTGGCAACCGGGTGGGGGCGCGTATCTCGGACGCCCAGCTGAACCAGGCCATGGAGCGGGTCGCGGCGCAGAACCGTATGAGCCTCGCGGACTTCAGCGCAGCGCTGGAGCAGCAGGGCCAGTCCTACGCCGCCATGCGCGAGCAGGTGCGCCGGGAGATGATCATCCAGCGCGTTCAGGCCGGCAACGTGAACCAGCGCATCCAGATATCCGAGCAGGAAGTCCGCAACTTTCTCGCATCGCCCGAAGGCCAGAAACTGACCCAGCCGGAATACCGAATTCTCCACGCCCTGCTGCCGCTGCCTGAAGACGCACCGGACGACGAGGTAACCGCTGCGCGCAGCTACCTGAATGGCCTGCTGCAACGCATCCGCCGCGGCGAAGCCTTCGACCAGGTAATTTCGTCCAACGACGGCCGCTACGCGTTTTCCGGCGGCGACCTGGGCTGGCGCAAGCTGGAAGATCTGCCCAGCCTGTTCAGCGACGTCGCCCCCAGCCTGGAGGTGGGCGCCACATCTGACCCGATTCGCAGCCCCTCCGGCCTGCACCTGATCAATCTCGCGGATATGCGCGGCGGCGAGCAAATGGTCAACCAGACCCGCGTACGCCACATCCTTATACAGCCCTCTGAGATCATGACGGATGCGCAGGCCGAGGCCCGCGCAGAGGAATTGAGAAACCGTATCCTGCAGGGTGAGGACTTCGCCGAGCTGGCCCGCGAGTACTCCAGGGACATCGGCTCTGCCGCCGAGGGCGGCGATCTCGGCTGGACCACCCCGGGGCAGATGGTGCCCGAATTCGAGGCAGCCATGGCCGACACCGCCGTGGGAGAGATCTCCGAGCCGGTGAAAAGCCAGTTTGGCTGGCACATCCTGGAAGTGATGGAGCGCCGCGAGCAGGACATGACCGCCCAGGCCATCCGCAATCGCGCCACGGAAGCCCTGCACCAGCGCAAGTACGACGAAGAGCTGGACGCCTGGCTGCGCAAAATCCGCGACGAAGCCTTCGTCGATATCAAGTAGGACGAGCGTGGCGCCGCCCAGGATTGCCATCACCGCCGGGGAGCCGGCGGGTATCGGGCCCGATATCGTCGCGATGATAGCGCAGCAGGATTGGCCGGCTGAACTGGTGGTGATCGCCGACCCGGGACTTCTGCGCCAGCGGGCGCAGACGCTGGGTTTGCCACTCAAGCTGCAGGAGGCGGACTTCTCGACCCCTGCCAGAGAGCAGGCGGCAGGCACTTTGACCATATTGCCTGCGGTCGGCACCGGCCCGGAAGCTGCGCATGCGAATGCAACGGGGTTGATCGCCCCGACCCTGTCAGCGCCCGCAGAACCCGGCACCCTGAATCGCAATAACGCCGCCTATGTGGTGAAAACCCTGGAACTGGCTGCGGACGGCTGCCTGGCCGGGGCCTTCGATGCCATGATCACTGCGCCCGTACAGAAATCAATCATCAATGATGCCGGCATCCCTTTCAGCGGCCACACAGAATTTCTGGCGGCGAGAACGAATACAGCACAGGTGGTGATGCTGCTCGCAGCTGGCGAGCTGCGCGTGGCACTGGCCACCACGCACCTGCCACTGGCTGACGTGCCCGCGGCAATCACTCGCGATTCACTGGCCTGCACATTGCGCATTCTGCACGCCGACCTGCAAAGTAAATTTGGTATTCGCGAACCCTGCATCGCAGTGCTGGGCCTCAACCCCCACGCAGGCGAGGGTGGCCACCTGGGGCGGGAGGAGATCGAGGTCATCACACCACTGCTGGAACAGTTGCGCGCAGACGGCATGCACCTGCTCGGGCCGTTGCCGGCCGATACCGCCTTCAGCCCCACGTTGCTGGCACAGGCGGATGCCTACCTGGCCATGTTCCACGATCAGGGATTGCCGGTGCTGAAGTACGCAGGCTTCGGCAATGCGGTGAATATCACGCTGGGGTTGCCGATTGTGAGGACCAGTGTGGACCATGGGACGGCGCTGGATTTGGCGGGGACGGGCGCGGCGAGTGATGGGAGTTTGCGGGCGGCGCTCGAGCTTGCAATCGAACTCGCGCCGCAGAGTCGCGCGCAAGCCTCGCAATGAGCAATATCAGCGATGGTGAGTTTTTCAAGGCGCTCGGGCGGGCCGCGGTGGCACTGGCACTCAGCGCCGCCACCATTGTCGCTGGATATTTATTTCTTGCCCCTGTGCTCCACGCCGAATTAAAGCCTTACGTTGACGGTGCCAGGGCAGCCCCAATTTCCATCTCCGGCAACCAGTTCCAACCCGTCGTCTTTGCAGGCGGTGGCATGGAAGGTACAAGCGCAGTGATTACGAGCCTTGCGCCCGGCCGCCCGCAAGATCACGCGGTTCTGCGGTTGCAACGCCGTTTTTCCGCTAGTGATTTTTCCTTTCTCCGGTATCACATCGAAGGCCTCCATCCGGGCCTGACTACGATGCTGTTCTGGCAACGAGCAGACACGCCCGGTACAAACTACGTCGCGACGCTGAATGGGGGCAACGCGGGACAGCGCTATCATAACCTGCTGCGGAGTGCGGACTGGCGCGGCACCATCACTGAAGTGGCCATCGGATTTTTCGGAGACCTGCGCGACTATCCAGCCATTTTGCACGGCATCAGGCTAGAACCCTACAGTCATGCGGGATTGCTGCGAACGGTTGTGGATGAGTGGACAGCCTTCTCCGTATGGGACCACTCATCGATCAATTTATACCCGGGTGCTCCTGACGACTCGCTGTTGTATCCCGTGCCCGTCGCCGTCGCCTGGCTGGCAGTGGCGCTCCTGCTCCTGCTTGCTTTGCGAAAGATGAGACGAGACAACGCTCAGGGGCCGGTACGATTCACGGTGACTATCGCCGCACTGATAGTTTGGTTTGTACTGGATGGCCTCTGGCTCCTTCGCCTGTATCAGCAGAAAATCGAGACCCACTACCTGTTTGCCGGAAAGACGCTGCACGAAAAGAAGCTTGCGGACTGGGACGGCGAATACTACGCGTTTGCGCAAGGTGTAAAAGCGCTTTTACCTGCGGAGACCAATATCAGCGTGCTTTATACAGAACGTGGGCTTTTACCTCTCGCTCAACGCCTACGCCTACACCTTTTACCTGAGCATCGTACAAACGATATTCGACTGTTTTCCAGGGAAGATCTGCCACTTTCTCTGCCGGAAAACCGCTACCTGATCGTACTGGGCCAGCCTGCGGAAGCAGGCCTGGCTCACCGCCTTATCTCGCAACCGGAGGCCATGAAACAGCCTAGCAAACTGGATTTGATCTACTCAGACAATGTTGGCAACCTGTCTTTGCTTTACGAAGACCCCCGCGAGGGGGAGCCATGACCGCCCCGATCCAGCTAATCAGCCTGGCTGTGGCAACAGTGTTGCCCGGTATTTGTGGCTACGGCATCGTGCGACTGCTACTGGGCCCCGGGCATCACAAAACGCTCTATGTTGCCCACGCTTACCTTGTGGGAATGTTGTTGCTTACTCTGATGGCGCAGCTGTGGGACTTCGCTGGCATACCGCTGCACTTCGGGCTGCTCGCCGCCAGTCTGCTAGTGGTGGCCGCACCTGGCTGGTGGCTCATGGCAAGAGGGGCCGTCGACCAGCCGTCTGTCACAACACGCCGCCCGTCAAATTCTGCCAACTGGCAGTTCTGGGTGACTCTGGCTTTGGGGTGTATGGTCGCAATACACCTCGTGTTGCTACTGCAGGAAGTATGGCTCCGCCCGACGTTCCCTTGGGATGCATGGCGAGGCTGGTCACCCAAAGCCATCCAGTTTTTTGATCAACGCAGCCTGTCCGCAGATATGCCGACAATTGCCAATTACGGTATCACATCCAACGTGATTCAGATGTGGATGATGCTCGCCACCGGCGAAACTCACCAGCCCTGGCTCAACCTCCCTTGGCTATTTGCGTATATCTCGCTGCTGCTTGCCACCTATGGGCACCTGCGCAGTAACTGCTCTCCAATGCACAGCATGCTCGGGGCCTACTTGGTGGCCAGCCTACCCTACCTGAACATTCACGCCGCCCTCGCGGGTTACGCTGACATCTGGCTGGCGGCGAGCTTCAGCCTCGGAGTGCTGGTGCTGACTCTGCATCACGACGAAAAGCGCCTTGGCTATCTACTTTTAACGCTGCTCTACGTCGTCATGACCATACAAACCAAAAGGGCAGGGCTCGGCATGGGCATCATTCTTCTCGTGTGCACACTAGTCACGACCCTGCACTGGTCCCGATTACAGCAAATCATTGCATTCGCTGTCACGCTGACCTCTATCGCCGCCATTTACTCGGCATTGGCGGGATTGATCAGCATTCGTATAAAGATACCCTTCGCAGGCGAGTTCGAGCTGACAGAGAATGTCATCCGTATCCCCCTGGTGAAATCCTATGCACTGCAAGATGGTTTCACGATGGGACCCATGCTGGAGTCACTGGCATTGTATGCAAACTGGCACCTTGCCGGGTGGCTACTGCTGGCCATACTGCCAGCAATGGTCACCAGGCCCGGACTGCGTGGTTCCTACCCCATCGTTCCGATTGCGCTTCTCGCCGGCGTCGCCTATCAACTCGCCTACTTTACATTCGTATCACCGGCATCGGCAGCCGACCATACCGCAACTTCTCGCGCCCTGCTCTACCTGACGCCCCTGGGCCTCTGGTGGCTCGTACGCATGGGGTGTGCTGTGGGTGCCGGGCACTCCGCTGCCAATGGTCATAAGACAGCGCCAGATCGCACACTCTGAGCAAGCTCGAAATACGCATGTGCGACGACGTCCCATGTGTACCGGGCGCGGGCGAGCTCCAGCATGTCGCGCCCGAGCTGAGCGCTGTTTGACCCAGCTAGCGCAGCTATCGCATTGCGCAACGACTCCTCATCGCTGAAGTAAATGGCCTTGTCATCCGTGGTATATCTGTTGAAAGAGCAATCAAAAGCAAGCACCGGTATACCGAAGTGCATCATTTCAACCAGAGAAGGGTTCGTTCCCCCCGCGGAATGGCCGTGAATATAGCTGTGGGCGGAGTCTCTCAGGCCTCTCAGTTCAGGCGGGTCATACACCGGGTCCAACATATAAATATGTTCAAATCGAGCGTACTCGGCATACAAACTTTTGCCATACGCACTACCCTTCCAGTTGCCAACGAAGACCAGAGGTGAACCGGGCAATAGGCTAAAGGCTTCGAGGATCATGCCAACGTTATTCTCTGGCTCCACCCGACAAACCGCCAGGGAGTAATGGAGTGGCAAGGCTCGTCGACAATACGCCTGTGGCTCCGACAGCAGTGCGTGATCTCCGCCATACGCAATGTAGCGGCAACTTCGCCCATAGGTGTGCTGAATATGTTCCGCGATACCCAGATTGTCAGCGACAATTTCGCTGGAAAAGCGAACAGCCAGAAACTCGGAGAAACGCAGAAAGCTGCGCGCCAGAAAACCCCATTTCTCTCGTTTCCACTCTATGCCATCTACATTGGTCACCACCTGCACGCGCGAAAACAGCCGGACAAACGGCAGTGCAATTGCTCCCGATACGCCAAACAGAAGAATCACGGCATGGCGTCGAAAAATCGCGGAGAAAATACAGACAACATCATACAGCACGCTGAGAGCTCCATTCGCGGGCAAATTAACGTAACGCAGGCGGGCTCCAAGAAAGCTGGGATTCCGCTCGGGGTAACTGCGTGCACTACAGTACACCACCAAGCTGCCGGGGCCGGCCATCTCGCCGTGCTTCCTGACGAGATTTTCAGCGAGAGTCTCGAAGCCGCCGTATCGTCCCGGAACGCCAACGGTGCCGACAATGGCAATGTTGTGCCCTGACCAGTCGTTGGCAGATGCACTCAAGGTGAAGACCCCAGTCTGCCGCTTACGTCAGCGCGCGCAATCATCACCTGACTGATATATCTGAACCCGAATTTGTATGCGATAGCGTTGAATGGTGTGAGAAGAAGATTTCCCAGATACTTACATCGATTCAGACCCCGTCGAGCAAAGTTAGCCAATCCCGGGTGCCGAAAGCTCCCTCCGCGCATACTCGATTGAGCCTCATTTCTGAACCATGACCCGACGTAATTGCGCAGAAAGTCATACAGGCTCATCTGTTCGTGAAGGCTCACTACTGACAGGCAATGCCGGCGCGCCAACCGACGAAGGCTCTCCGGCGAGAAACGCGACAGGTGGTGGGGAGGACCGTCGAGCCGGGGGCGCCAGAACATGCGATTGTTGGGGACAGAGACAATCAGGAGTCCACCCGGCCTTAGCAGCTCACAGGCCTCATCGATCACTGCCGAAAAGTCCTCGAGATGCTCAACCACTTCGAACATGGTTACCACGTCAAAGGATTCACCAGCGGCGATAAGATCCTGCAGCTCACGCGTGCTGATGGCACCTTCCAGGCCATAGACTGCTTGGCCATACGCAACCGCGCTGGCATTGAAGTCAACACCAAATGCGTTCAAACCGAGTTCGCGCAGGTGGCGCACGTAGAAACCGTTGAAGCACCCGACATCCAGCACCCGGAGAGGCTCGGCGCGTTTTTCCAACAGAATATCCGCAGTGGCAGTGAGGTGGGCCCACTGCAACAGAGCGCGGTAGTCAGCAGCAACCGCCAAATCCGCATTGTAATCAGAATCACCTGCATACATTTCCGAACCCACTGCCGTTGCCGGGGAACGGAAATGCTCGTGTCCGCAGCATGAGCAGCACCATCGAACATAGCCATTGACGGCCACAGTAGACACGATTGACATACTGCTACCACAACAGCGGCAAGGAACGACCTCTACCATAAAGAGCCTCCACTGACTTCCTGGATGCCAGTTTGGCTACGCCAGTAACCTGCTAAGCTGCCGGCGTGGGCTCCCTCGCGCCTCATGACCGGCCCTCCGCTTCGGAGCCAAAGTACTCACGCATTGTCGATGCGACGACAAAGCGGGAATCAAACTTCTCTTCGCACAAGCGCCTGGATCGCGATACGGCGGAATCGACAAAATCATGATCCAACAACAAAAGTTTCTCCGCCAAGGATGTACTGGAGCGGACTTCACACAAATAGCCGTTCCACCCGTCGCGGACAACTTCCCTACAACCGGGGACATCACTCGCCACGATAGTCTTACCCAGGGCGAGCGCCTCAATGAGAGACCTTGGAACGCCCTCGCGGTAGGAGGGCAGCACCGCCACATCGGCAGCCAGCATGTATCTGCGGAGGTTGGACTTGAAACCCAGGTAATGCACGCCGCATGACTCGGCGAGTTCGGCAACGGACTTCGCAGACAGGTGCCCCAGTGATTCCGAATCAATCAGACCTGCATGGAGAAATATATATTTGCCAGGAGAATGTTGCGACAGGTACCTGGCCGCTGCATAGAACTCTGAGAAACCCTTCTCAGGCACACCTCGAGCCGGAAAAAGTATTACCATCGCGTCATCGGCGACTTCCCCTATTTCCTGCGCGAGTTGAGCACGCGCTTCCCGGGTTTCCGCGGCTGTCGGGCGCGGATACTCCGTCAAATCGATTCCTGAACCAAGCGTGGGCACCGCGGCATCTCGCGCGAGGATGCCCCGGGATACAAAATACGCCAGATCATCGGGATTCTGGAAAAACACTTTCCGCACGAAAGGCAGAACGCACCGGTACTGCAGTAAAAGCATCTGACGCAGGACAAGACTACGCCAATCGTCATTCACAAAAAGAGAACCAAGACCGGTGATCGTTACAAAGCTGTTTCGGATGCCGGCGAGACGCGCAGCAAGTGCGCCGAAAATCGCCGGTTTGTGCGTGAAGTTATGCACTATGTCCGGGCGGGAGCGCCGTATCTCCCGGTATAGATCATAAAATAGCCCAATATTCCTGAAGGGCGATACGGAATGTCGGGAGAAAGCAATCGTTCTCACTTTGACCCCCATCTCAGTGAGTAGAGGTACAAAAGGCCCGTCGCAAGTAATGGATTCCACCATATGTCCCTCCGCAAGCAGGTGACGGATTATCGGGCCACGAAACACATACATTGCGCCATCGGTGTTGCAGATCATCGTTACTCTCATTTTCTCCTCAGATCACAGCAGCGAAAGGCGGCGGGGCTGATCCACAAGCTATCCAAGTCTATCCTCCAGGGGAGCTTTTGTGTGAGCATGAACGGCAACAACAGAAGACGATGAAGCAGCGACAAGAATCCAGAATAGAGAAAATCGTGATCCGTTGTGCGTAATGCCAAACAGGAAAACAGGCAGGAAAAAGAGCGCCGCCCACAGCAAGCCCACGCGCTCCCGAAGACCCGCCCACCAGGCAGCAAAAAAAATCACGAACATGCCGCCTCCGAACAGGCCGTAGTAGGTAAGCGGTGCCATCAATGTGCTGTGCACTTCATGGCCATCATGCCTGATCGCGGCGGTGAGTGACGAGGTTCCAAACAATTGCTCGGCCGGGCTTGCTTGAAAAATCAAACCGTAACCCCGCACCGCCAAGCTTGAATCACCCTCTGCTCGAAAATTGGCCAGCCGGTCAACAACAAGGAAATCGTTCAGATTGGGCAATTCCAACGTGGGAATCCAGACCGTCAGTAGCACGAGCATAACAGTGGAAAACGCAATGCCGAGAGCGAGGCCCACTGTAGACACAGTAAAACGAGGAGAAAGAAACCTCACGAGGGTATTTCCAAAACCATCGAGCCCGTAAAGGACAGGGATCACGAGTATGCTCAGAATCGCCGCTTTGGAAAGAGACAGCACTGCAAGGAAAACCAATACCGCAAGCATCACCAGAAATCGGCGCACCGACACAACGCCTGCACAACGCAGCACAGTAAATATGCTGGCAGCACACACTGCATAGTAGCCGAGCTGGTTAGGATTATTGAAAAAGCCCAAGGCGCGGCCTGTCCCTGCCCCGACAGTAAAACCTACGCCGCCCAGAAGCACGCCTACAAGGCTCAGAACAACGGAAAGTGTCAGCACGCGCGACAGTAAAAGGAGCTTTTCATAACTTGAGAGGTAGAGCCTGCTGGCATAGAAAAGTAACAACACAAAGGTGAAATGGAGCGGAACGATAAAAACACTGAGCGACCGGCTTTCGATAAACGCCACTGCCTCCCTGGCCCACACGTACAGGACGAATACCAGCAGGACACGCGACATGAAATCACGTGCCGGCACCCGCAGCCGCGCGACAAAAGGTAGCAGCGTTATCAGGGAAAACAAGCCAAACAGAACATGAGAAAGCTGCATGCCTCCAGATGACCAGAGATACACCGGTGCCAGGATGACGCCGCCGCCAAAGAGCACCACGCTAAGGCTCGTGAAGGCCCGGAACGAACGACCCGTAAATCCAGACACGACGGTGTTGCCCAGTATCACTGCTGACGGTCCTTCCTGAGCCCGAGGCTCGACTCCCTGAGCGCTCGATTCCCGGCTATCTCATGGCCAGGGGGCAGCGCCTGGCCACTACCAAATCCCACCATCACTTCCTCAAGATCCAGTCCCATGAATTCCCCAAGCCTCGACAGAAACTCCTTTGGGTCAGCAGTCAAATCCTCGTATGCCATACAAACACCTTTGCGACCGAGAGCCAACCGATAGAGGCCGGCCACAGCGTTAGCGAAAGACCAACCAAACACGGTCCTGGCAGCCTCAAAACGCCTCCTTCGAGGGACTCCCCTCTCGAGGTCGCGATTCCGTCCCTTATTGGCAGACTCCACGACAGATTTTGCAGACCTCGTTAATTGCAGTACGTAGAGATCATATCCAGTAAGCAAGTAATACCCCGGTCGCCAACCGTCGAAATACGCCGTTTTAGTCGAATCCACAAACCAGGTCTCGGGTCGCTCCCGCATCAACGCCTTGAGCGTTTTAAACTCGCGAAAGAATCCCTTTGATCCTTTTGCTGCAGCGGCGCGCCAGAATTCGCAGTGCTCGGTTGTCTCACCACAGCTGCACTTCACAGTAGCGTTGGCCACGACTGACAGCCTGCCGAACTCACCTAAGGACACAATATCAGCGTGGGCGCCCAGCAGTCTGGAGAGAATAGAGGAACCGCTCCGCCCATAGCCCGCAATGTATAGAACCTTACTCCGGTGCATACTCAGCAGCCACTTCCATCTATAGTTAAAATATCCGCGAAAACGGCGCATGCCATTGCGGGCAGGTAATCTCAGCGACGGGACACTGCCTCTTCATACGAGGTCAATCAAGCCCACAATCGGCGCCGAGCATATTGCAACAGGACAACATTTTGGGCCACCAGGAGGCCAGATATTACAATTGCAGCATTGTGTATCCCACCGGCTGACACTACCCACAGCACCGGCACACCAGCAATGAGCATGAGTATTGTCACATTGCGAACCGTGTGCTGATTTCCAGACATATTGAGCAGTGGGCCTACGGAGCCTGTAGCTGCATTGACAAAGTGCCCCAAGGCGAGAATCTGCAAAGCAAAAGCCCCCACCACAACACCGCCACCCAATGTTGCCAGCATTGCTTTTGGAAAGCAGACTATCACAGCGAAAAACGGAAAGCTCAACAGGGCCGAGTACCGCGCTGACTCGAGATATTTTCGATACAGCGCCTCGTGGTCACCTTGGTAAAAGAGCTGCGCAAAGTACCTGGGGTAAACCGCATTAATGGCAACCAGTGCGAAACTGACCAGCATGGCCAGCCTCTCCGCCGCCCGCAAAATTCCCGCTTCAACCTGCCCCAACTGAATCGCGATAATGACCACAAAAAAGTTCGCATTCAGGAAGTTGGCCAGGGCCGTGACCAGAAATGGATTTGACTCGCGAATGTAGGACCATAACGAGATACCACCCACATGAGCGACCGTTGGCGCGGCTACCGCGCGAACCCGAAGCAAGCCAAGGACGGCGACCAACACACTTGCGAACAGATAGGCAGCGCCAATTTTTCCCGAGACAGTCAGGGACTGCGGCTGAAAGGGCATCAATACTATAACGGCTGCAATCAAAGCAGTAAGCCCACTTTCCTGCAGAACAGCAGACGCGGGCCGGCCACGAGCCTTCATGTATCCTGCGGTCATGAGGCTAACCACCGAGAAAGGAACAGCCAGCAGAAAGGCGGGCAACATTTCAGCCAGCGTAACATCAAGCTGAAACCCCATTTCAGCCTGGACACCAGTAAATATTACCGTGGCGAGTATAGCCCCCAGCAGGGTGGCGAACACGGTGGTCTTGCTCAAATGTCTCAGATCGTCCACATCAAATTGGGCGATGGTTCTGACAAGATTCTGGTTCATACCCAGACAGGCGAGAAGCGCGAGCGAAGAGCACGCAACCTGGCACAGGACGACGGCGCCTATCATGCTCGCCCCTCCGACAGCGCCCGCAGAGTAGATAATTGCAAGCGTTCCAAGTGCCGCTATTGCTCGACAAGCTATTGTAAATAACAGCTGCTTTTTCAATTTGCGCTACGCTCAAGTGCCCACTTTCGTTGTCTGTCTTCCCCCACCCAGAGCATACCAAGAGAGGATCCCAGCAATCGTCTTGGCATGCCCCCAGGTTCCATTTGTGGTACCTTAACGGCTTGGCTGGCGCGCACCAAGAGCACTAGCAGTCTAACACCCGCGCCGGCAGACTCATTGGGCATTGGTGACCAGCAGGAGAAAACTTTTGGTTTTTCCGAGGTTTCAAATGTAGTGCGCTGGATTTCATGCCACTATCAATCTACTTTCTGGTTTTTTCCCGGCTTTCGCATAAGATGATCTCGTCACTACTTCAAGCCTGCATCGCCTTTTCCCTTACCTTGCTCTGGATCATCATTCTCAGCCCGATGGCTATCCGTATCGGCTTGGTGGATGCACCAAACCAGCGCAAGCAGCACGAAGGTGAGATCCCTATCGTCGGCGGCATTGCTATCTTCCTGACACTGATTATTGCAGCTGCGCTGTGGGGGCAAGCTGACCCAAGCACACCCGAAAAGCAGACGAACGCACTCCTGCCTTTTCTCACCGCGGGAGGGCTTCTCGTCGTCATCGGCATTCTGGACGATCGGCTACAACTCACAGTCTTGACCCGGATACTGGCGGAGGTCGCGGTAGCGGTAATTCTTGTTGAGAGCCTTGATTTACGTCTGTCAAATCTTGGCGACTTGCTGGGTACGGGGGCGATCAAACTCAGCGGGTATCTCGCTTACATATTCACTGTGCTCGTAATCTTTGTCGTGGTGAACGCCTATAACATGCTCGATGGCATGGATGGCTTACTTGGCATCATTGTGATGATAACAATTCTCGCATTCCACGTCTTTACCGGGCTTGAACCAGGGCTGATTTCGATAACTGTTATCGCCTCCCTCACAGCCTTTCTGGTCTCAAACCTTGGCCTCGTTTGGTTTATCCCCAAATCATTCTTGGGCGATGCTGGAAGCAAGCTTCTAGGATTGATCGTCGTTGCCCTGGTGTTGCTGGTTACGTCTCGTCAGGTGGGGAACGACCGCATCATATTGCCGGCAACCGCTCTATACCTCTTGGGGCTGCCATTATTCGACATGGCCTTTACTACCCTGCGCAGGCTGGCCAGAAGGAAGTCGCCCGTGCGGGCCGACAATACCCATATACATCACCTTCTGCATATGATGGGTCTTTCTGGCCGGCGCTCGCTACTTCTGATCGGCTCGTTGGGCTTGATTATCCCGTCGTTGGGTTTGATGTTGGCACGCGCCGGTGTCGCAGAGAGCCAACAGTTCGGAATTTTCGTGGGCTGTTTTGCAATCTACTGTATTGTGATGAGTCAGGCTTGGCATGTAGCTGGTCGTTGGGGCCGGCGGGGATCACCATGACCGCAAGCCATGCATAAATCACCCTGACAAGAGCTGACCCGATGAGTGACAGGAAGCTATCGAATGGTGCAGCGGTCAAACCGCAACCTACAGTCGATGACATTGATCTATTGGAGCTCTGTGGAGACATCTGGAGCCATAAAGTGGCAGTCCTCTTAACGGCGTTGGGATCACTGTTGCTGGCGACTTTGTACATTTTGCTCAGTCGTCCCATTTACCAACCGGTCACAACCCTTCGCCCCCCGATGAGTTCAGACTTTGTGTTGCTAAGTGAGGTCGGGCAGATAGACATAAGCGCAGACGAAGCCTTCTCAAAATTCGTTTTCGAAGCGCGCTCACTGGACACACAACGCAGTGTCTATCTGCGCTTCAGAGATCGTCTGTACGGCACAGAGGCCTCGACAAACGATAGCAACGAACACGACTTTCTGCACGACTTCATACCAGCGCTCGAAGTCAAACTAACGGGAATTAGTGGTGAGTCTGTCTTCATAGAGCCCAGTCTGAGGATCGGATTTAGCTGTACCAACAGTAGTCTCTGTGCAGAGGTCGCGAATGCTCTCGCCGAAGAGGCCAGGATGCGCGCCCGGGCGAGCGTGGTCAGTGACGTCAACGCCAAAGTCTCGACACGCATTCAAGTGCTGGAATCCCGCCTCGAGCAAAAGGCACACATACTCAAGGTGAGCGATCAAGATATAATCGTGCAGTTGCAGGAAGCAGATGCGCTGCGCAAGCTGGAAATCGAAGACCAGATCGCAGCCTTGAAGCAAAAGGCACGACAACTCCGCGAGGATCGCATTGCTGAGATAAAGGAGGCGCTGAGGATAGCCGAAAGCCTGGATATCCCCGAACCAACCACACTTCAGATCCTGGCTAAGCAGCATGCTCCCAGCGCGTCGGTTTCTGTCAGCGCGGACTTGTCTTACGCGACGGAACCTCTTTACCTGAGAGGGACGAGGCTTCTCCAGGCGGAACTCAAAGCGTTGCAATCACGCACCTCGGATTTGTACACGACCCCCGAGGTACGCGATCTGCAAGCTGAGCTCTACCTCCTTGAACGCAACCGTCGAATACAGATGTTGGAGGCGCGCGACAACTACACAGCCCTGGCCGAGGGCAAAGGCGCGCTGCGCAGCGAAATCGCCGAGCTTCGCGCCTACCTGGACAAAGATTTTAGCCAAGTGGACATGGCGCGAGTCGACCAAATAGCCGTTGCGGGCACCAACGCCATCAAGCCCCGAAAAGGGTTGCTTCTGGCCCTTGCACTGGTTGGTGGCACTTTCTTCGGGTTGGCAATCGCACTGGTCATGATTGCTGTAGAGAACCGCCGCCAGCCCCCACCGGCTGCCGATACTGCGCAATAACCTCTTCAGGGGCACCCTCAGCGCGCAATTGCCCCTGTTCAATCCATACCGCCCGGTCGCAGAGCGCCTTCAGCTGACCTTCGGCGTGCGAGACAAACACGACAGTCTGCTCGCCGCCCAGGCGCTGCTGCATGGCGCCCAGCGCCTTGTCACGAAACTGCGCATCCCCCACGCTCAACACTTCGTCAATCAGCAGGATATCCACGCGCGTGAGCAGGCCACTGGCAAACCCCAACCGGGCGCGCATGCCCGAGGAATAGGTTTTCACCGGCTCCTCGAAGGAGTCACCCAGTTCGGTAAACTCGCGAATCTCATCGAGGCTGGCCAGAGCATCGCGTTTGCTCACACCCTGCAGCATGGCGGAAAGCAGGGCATTGTCGCGACCAGAGAGGGAATCCTGGAAGCCCAGCCCCAGGCTGAGCAGTGCGCAGCTGGCCCCCGCACGGCGGCGGATCAGCCCCTGACGGGGCTCGATAATGCCGGCCATCAGGCGCAGCATGGTGGTCTTGCCGGCACCGTTGCGACCGACAATACCCAGGGTATCCCCCGGCATCACGCACAGCGAAACATTGTCCAGTACATGGTGCAGGCCGTGATCAAAACTGTTTTTGCGGGCCATGTAGTGGTGCGACACGCCCACCAGCTCCAGCATCGGCTGCCCGCTCATGAGGTGATCACCCGCAGCGCAATGAACCGGCTGTGGCGACGCAGCAAGAACAGCCCTGCCAGGGCCACCAGCAGCGCAATACCGCCCACAATGGCCAGGTGCACCGCATTGGGTGCTATATCGGCCAGCATGATCTGCCGGTAGGCATCGAGCAAGAACGCCAGCGGATTCAGCGTGAGCACCCAGTGCGTCATGGCGGGGTCCAGATCACGCGGGTCCCAGAACACGCCGGAGGTAAACATGAGAAAAATCGTCGCCATTGATATGAACACGTGGAAATCGAACACCCAGCACACGAGATACGCCGCGAACAGGGAACAGGCTACAATCAAAAGGTAATTCACGAGCATCACCGGCAGCAGCCAGCCCCACACCAGGGAGGGCGTATAGCCCTTGGCAAAGAGCACCACAAACAGCAGGAGGAAAACAGCCGCCTGTTTGTAGAGGCCCTCCTGAATGGTGGCCAGGGGGAACAGGCTCTTGGGAATATCCACCCGGCCGACGAGCCCCTTGCTACCCAGAATGCTGCGCGACGCCTGGTTCAATGACTTGGAAAACCAGACAAAAGCCAGCTGGCCACACATCAGGAACACCACAAAATCTTCCTTGCGGTTCTGCAGGATAAGCTCGAACACCACATAGAACACCAGCACGTACAGCAGGGGTTCCAACACCCACCAGATATAGCCGAAAAAATAACGCGAGGCATCGGCCTTCAGGGACAGGCGCGCCATGGTGTCGATGAGAGTGGCGTAGTGCGAGAGTGTCATGCGGACATCGGGTAGCTCGTGGATAACGGGCGGCAGTATAGCAGCCGCTGCACGTGATGTGCGCGACTGCTGGGCGTGCTCCTGACCGCCCCGGGCGCACGATGCGCCACAACCTGAATGCGTACACTTTGGTGCGCAGGGCCCGTACAATGCCCCCATGAAAACTGCCCACACGCCCCGCAAACGCTTCGGCCAGAACTTCCTGCAGGATGCCGGCGTCATCGCCGGCATCGCCAACGCCATACATCCACAGGCCGGCGAACACGTGGTGGAAATCGGCCCCGGCCAGGGTGCACTGACGGCGGCGCTGATCAACCGCGACATACGCTTCGATGTGGTGGAGCTGGACCGCGACCTGACCACGGGCCTGCTCGCTGCCTTCAGCATCTACCCCGGCTTCAAGCTGCACAGCGCAGACGCACTGGCCTTCGACTTCGCGGCGCTGGCGCGCGATGGCGTGCCGCTGCGCGTTGTGGGCAACCTGCCCTACAACATTTCCACGCCACTGCTGTTTCGCCTGCTGGAATTCGCGCCGCTGGTGCAGGATATGCATTTCATGCTGCAGCTGGAGGTCGTCAACCGCCTGGCGGCTGCGCCGGGCAACAAGCACTGGGGGCGCCTCGGCATCATGGCCCAATACCACTGCGCGGTGGAGCACCTGTTCGATGTGCCGCCGGAGGCCTTCTATCCGCCACCGAAGGTACAATCCGCCATCGTCAGGCTAACCCCGTACCAACAATCGCCGTGGCCAGAGTGTGAGGAAGGCAGCCTGCGGCGCATTGTTCAGTCCGCGTTCGCCCAGCGCCGCAAAACCCTGCGCAACAATTTAAAAGGTATACTCGCGGACCATGACCTGGAGCAGCTCGGGATCGACCCTGGCGCGCGCGCCGAAACGCTGGAGCTGCTGGACTTTATACGCCTGGCCAACCACCTGAGCGACGAATGAAAAGCATGGAAACCAACGCACCCGGCACTTTCGACCCCAATCTGGTGAACATTGATGTGGTCACCAGCTATCTTGCTCGCCACTCCCGCCCGGCGGACCAGCAATACACCTTTGCCTACACCATCACGATTCGCAACACGGGCAGTGAGCCGGTGCAACTGCTCTCGCGGCACTGGATCATCACTGACGCCGATGGCAGCCAGCAGGAGGTGCGCGGAGAGGGCGTGGTTGGAGAACAACCGGTGATACAGCCGGGAGCCTATTTCCGCTACACCAGCGGCACAACGCTCGCCACGCCGGTGGGCTTCATGGAGGGCAGCTATACCATGGTCGTTGCCACAGGGCATGAACAGAAAGTGGACAGCGCCCACCGCTTTGATGTGCCGATTCGCGCCTTCACCCTCCACACCCCGACCGCGTTGAACTGAGGTTCCGGGGTGGCAACCTATGCAGTCGGCGATATCCAGGGGTGCCTGCAGCCACTCAAACACCTGCTCAAGCGCGTGCAGTTCAACCCCGACCGCGATGTGCTCTGGTCAGTCGGCGACATCGTCAACCGCGGGCCCAAGTGCCTGAAAACACTACGCTTCCTGTACGACATGCGCGACAACCTGGTGATGGTACTGGGCAACCATGACCTGCACCTGCTGGCGGTTGCCGCCGGTGTGCGATCGCCCTCCCCCTCTGACACGCTGGGCAAGATTCTCGCCGCACCGGACCGCGACAGGCTCATGAACTGGCTGGCGCACCGCCCCCTGCTGCACTACGAGCACGGTTACACCATGGTGCATGCGGGTATCCCCCCACAGTGGAGTGTGGAAGACGCGATGCACCGTGCCTGGGAAGTGGAGGCGGTACTGCAGAGCCCGGACTGCATCGCGTTTCTTGCCGCCATGTACGGCAACGAGCCGGCCGTGTGGTCGGATGATCTGCAGGGTATGGACCGACTGCGGGTGATCACGAACTACCTGACGCGCATGCGCTACTGCACCAAAAAGGGCGTTCTCGACCTGGTCAGCAAAGGGCCCATCCCCAACCCGCGGCCCGAAGCCGACAGCAAGAAGGTTTCTCCCTGGTTCAGTCACAAGGCGCGCAAAACAGCGGGGGACAAGATCATCTTCGGGCACTGGGCATCCATCGAGGGTTCAACTGACAGCCCGAACACGATTGGTCTCGACACCGGCTGCGTCTGGGGGGGCGCCATGACCCTGTACAACCTGGATACCGGCGAGCGCACCTGCTGCCCGTGCAAGAACGGCCGCTGCCGCAAGTGAACATCTATCTGGTCGGCGGTGCGGTGCGCGATGCGCTGCTGGACTACCCCTGCAGCGAACGCGACTGGGTGGTGGTGGGAGCGACACCGGAGACCCTGCTGGACCAAGGGTATCAACAGGTGGGCAAGGACTTCCCCGTGTTTCTACACCCTGAAACAAAGGAAGAGCACGCACTGGCTCGCACAGAGCGCAAGCAGGGGCACGGCTACACCGGCTTTGCTGTGCATTGCGACCCCGCGGTCACGCTGGAAGAAGACCTGCTTCGCCGCGATCTGACCATCAATGCCATGGCCCGAGACGAAGCAGGCCACATTATTGACCCCTATGGCGGGCAAGAGGACCTGCGGCAGCGTGTGTTGCGCCACGTGTCCGACGCGTTCGTGGAAGACCCGCTGCGGGTACTGCGCACGGCGCGTTTCGCCGCCCGCTATGCCCACCTCGGGTTTTCGGTGGCGGTGGAAACGCTGGAATTGATGACGGAGATTGTGAGTCAGGGCGAATTGGCGCACCTGCCGGCGGAGCGCGTGTGGGTAGAAACGCAGAAAGCCCTAGGTGAGCGCAGCCCCGACGTCTTTATTACCGTACTCCGCGACTGCGGCGCGCTGCGTGCCCTGTTGCCCGAAGTGGACGCCCTGTTCGGAGTGCCGCAAAGCCCGCAGTACCACCCGGAAGTCGATACGGGCCTGCACACCCTGATGGTGTTGCAACAGGCGGCGCTGCTAAGCCCGGCCGCCGACGTGCGCTTTGCCGCCCTGCTCCACGACCTCGGCAAGGGCATCACACCACAGGCCGAGTGGCCGCGGCATATCGCACACGAGCAGCGCGGCATCGCCCTGGTGCGCGATGTCTGTGAGCGCTTACGCGCGCCCAATCAGTACCGGGACCTGGCCCTGCAGGTCTGTGAGTTTCACCTGCTCTGCCACCGCGCGCAGGAACTGCGCGGCAAAACGCTGCTCAAACTGCTGCGCGGCACCGGCGCACTGCGTCAACCGGACCGGTTCGACGCTTTTCTGGCGGCCTGTGAAGCAGACGCACGCGGGCGTGCCGGCAGTGAATTGAAAACCTATCCGCAGGCGGACTATCTGCGCGAAGCCTTGCGCCGGGCGGAGTCGGTCAGCGCCGAAGGCTTCGTGGCGCAAGGGCTCAGTGGCAAGGCCATCGGCGAGGCGCTGGCGGCGGAGCAGACCCGGCTGCTCGACGACATGCGCAAATAAGCAGCTACTCTGCCCGCGATATCCAGCGCCCCTGCCAGGCAAAATCCACCCGCACCAGTGTCTGACTTTGCTGCTGGTAGCCGCGCCAGAGCGTCGCATAGCTCAGGCCTTTGCCCGGGTGCAAGGCGGTCGGCGCCAGTTCGGCCAGGGGGCGCAAAACAAAAGCGTTGTCCAGAATCTCCCCGCGCGGCAGGTTGATACCGTCGTGCTCACCCACGAGATCACCGTAGGTGAGGATATCAATATCCAGGCGTCGGGCGGAAAAGCGGGTCGCGTGCAAAGGGCGTCCGTGCTCAGTCTCGATCTGCCGCAGACGCGCCGCCATGGTGGCGAGTGGCAGGCTTGTGTCTGCCGCGACCACCATGTTCAGAAAAGGCTGGCCATCAAAACCGATCGCCGCGCTGTCGTAAACCGGCGACAGCTCGAGCGCACCAAACAGGGCCTGCAGGGCATCCAGGCCGGCTACCAGGTAGTGCTCACGCTCTATATTACTGCCGAGCCCCAGGAACACCTGCGTCACGCCGGCATGACCCCGCGCTCGATCAACACGCCCACATCGCGCGCCTGAAGCACTGCGCCGGGCTTGCACACCCGCAGGCGCAGCCAGGGTACGGCGAACTCCGCCAACACCCGTTCGGCGAGCTGCTCGGCGAGCGCTTCCAGCAACTCGAAGCGCGAGGCTTCAACCAGGTCAATCACCCGCTGCGACACCGCCGCGTAGTCCAGCGCCCGCGCGATGGCGTCACCCTCGGCGGCCGGCCGGTTGTCCCAGGCCATCTCGAGGTCGATGAGGAGAGTTTGGCGGATACCGCGCTCCCAATCGTAAACGCCGATAACGGCGTCGGCGCGCAGTTCGCGGATGAAGACGATGTCTACCACCGGGGCTGTTCCGGCGCCGCGCAGGGGCGACTACAAGTATCTCGGGGCATAGTGAGGGCCTTGAAAATGCAGTAGGGCATGATACTGGCATCAAAGGCGCCGGGCCAGTAACCGCCCGCCAGGTGCAAACTAAAGCGGGGCCAACTCGGTCATCGGCCAGCGCGGCCGCACAGTTGTGGCGGGGCCGTCCATCTGCCCTGCCGCCAGCCGCTGGGCGCCGGCATAGGCGATCATGGCCCCATTATCCGTGCAGAATTGTGGGGCCGGGTAGAAAACGCGGGCGCCCAACTTCGCCAGGGCAGCCTGCAACTGTGCCCGCAGGTTGCGGTTGGCGCTGACACCACCCGCCATAACCAGCGTTGACAGCCCCTCCTGCTCCAGCGCGCGACGACATTTGATCACCAGTGTGGCGACAACCGCCTCTTCGAACGCGCGGGCAATATCGCACTTGTCCTGATCAGTCAGGCCGGTCTCGTCGCGGCAGGCATTCACGGTGTTCAGCGTGAACGTCTTGAGGCCACTGAAGCTGAAGTCGAGACCGGGCCGATTCACCATGGGGCGGGGGAAATCAAAGCGCGCCGCGTCGCCCGACTCAGCCAGGCGGGCAATGTGTGGACCGCCGGGGTAGGGCAGGCCGAGCATTTTGGCCGCCTTGTCAAAGGCTTCACCTGCGGCATCGTCAAGCGATTCACCCAACAACCGGTACTGGCCAATACCATCGACGCGCACCAGCTGGGTGTGCCCCCCGGAGACCAGTAGAGCGACAAACGGGTACTGCGGATGCTCGTCCTCCAGCATGGGCGCCAGCAGGTGCCCTTCCATATGATGCACACCCAGCGCCGGGATGTTCCAGGACCAGGCCAGTGTCTGGGCCAGGGTGGCACCCACCATGAGAGCCCCCACCAGCCCGGGGCCCGCCGTGTAGGCAATGCCATCCAGTTCCTCGGGGGTAGTTGCCGCGTCCTGCATGACCTGTTGCACAAGCGGCAGCGCCTTGCGCACGTGATCACGCGACGCCAGCTCCGGCACCACGCCACCGTACTCGACATGGATATCCACCTGGCTGAACAGGGCGTGCGCCAGCAGCCCACGCCGGGTATCGAAGATGGCCACGCCGGTTTCGTCGCAGGAGGTCTCGAGGCCCAGAATTCGCATTGCCGCTCCCTGTTTTTGGCAGGGTGCGATAATAACGGGTTGCCGGCGCGGGCGCGAGGCGCACTGCACCCGGCGGGGCCCGCAGGTTGGCAACC
>TARA_R110001599_G_scaffold55753_20_pt1 | contig 21340 bp, 18 predicted proteins | sample TARA_R110001599 | Tara Oceans TARA_R110001599 (sample SAMEA4398360) | marine metagenome | biome: Polar Biome; feature: [MES] marine water layer (ENVO:01000295) within the mesopelagic zone...; material: water (ENVO:00002006), including particulate matter (ENVO:01000060) such...
GCGCCAGCACCGCCTATTTCGAGATCGTCGAAAGCCGCCTGCGCCAGCTCGGCGCGGTCAGCCTGAACGGCTATATCCATCTGTTCGACTATCTGATGCGCCGGATCGATCCGGCATTGCGCACCTGCTGGTCGGTGCAGAGCCGCCAGGAGGCGATCTCGAAACGCGCCTCGCGCCTCTCCAGCCTGCTGCGCACCGGCATCGAGCTGAAGGTGGAACGGCAGAACCGGGACCTGCTCGACAGCATGAACCGCCGCGCCGCCCAGTCGCTCGCCATCCAGCGCACGGTCGAGGGCCTGTCCGTGGTGGCGATCAGCTATTACGCGGTCAACCTCTTGAAATATCTGCTGGAAGGCATGGTGAAGGCGCACCTGATCGCCCTCGACCCGACCATCACCTCGGCCGCGTTCCTGCCGGTGCTCGTCATCGCACTCTGGTTCAGCCTGCACCGGCTGACCCGGCGCGCGCTTAAGAAGCCAGACGGGAAGTAGCCGCCGCTCAACGCATGTTTTGGACGCTTGTATTTTTTCAAGCCGGCTGATGAGCACCATGTGAAGACGGCATGAGCAGCGTCGGAAGAGGCGCCATGCCGCGCAGTTCATGCAGGGGCTCCGCCTGCGGTCAGCGATACGCTGTTCGCGCAATAGGGGGGAAGCGCGCCTGGCGGTCAAAATCTGACTCCTGGTACCCGTTGGGGATGGCGGGAGCCGACCCGGGGCGGTCGCTCACAGCGCATCTTCCCTAAAGCCGACGTCTAAATGCACGACTGAGTAATGTACCAGGTCCAACGTTTGATTTGGCTGAGTTCTGCCCTTTAGCTAGAAATCATGAAACGCACCTAACTCTTATGGTTGTTTTGAGGGCTGCAATCGCGGCAGCCCTCCTTCTACGTAGAAAAGTTTGTTCGGGCACAGAAATCTAGCTACACAGTTGAACGATGGAAAAGCGCCTCCTACCCCCAGCGAGTAGCCACCAATGAACAAAGTATCAAATGAGTTCAGCCAATTCGTTCTCTTCTCAGAGGACGAGAACCACGCACTCGATATCCGCAGCGAAACCCGCGAGGTTAGAGGAAAGCCCACAACCTACGTCACCTGCCTTGTCCGAAATAAGCCTGTCCAGCTGAAACCCGAGGAGCGCACCCGCCAGCTTTGGCTTGCTCGACTGATTGATCAATACGGCTATGCGGCATCCCGTATTCAAGTCGAATATCCAATCACATTCGGGCGCGATAGTTCCAAGCGTGCCGATATCGTTGTCTTCGACGCAGACCGCCCGACTGTTCCCTACATCATTATTGAAGTGAAGGCTGACAAGTTACGAGACGGCAAAGAACAACTGCGCTCGTACACCCACGCGACGGGTGCGCCTTTGGCCGTTTGGAGCAACGGCATTCAGGCCGAAGTCTGGCACCGCAAGAACCCCAATTATTTCGTCCCCATTCACCACCTGCCACGTGCTGCGCAGACAATTGAGGATATCGTCGATCAACCGTGGACCATTCAGACCCTTATCGACAAAGAGAACGAGCGGGAGCGTGAAGGCTCGAAAGCCCGATCGCTGCGCGAGTTGATCGTGGACATGGAAAACGAAGTGCTGGCCAACGCGGGCGTGGACGTTTTCGAAGAAGTCTTCAAGCTCATCTTCACGAAGCTGTATGACGAGATGGCCACGCATCGCGGCCAACACCCCTACCTGCGCTTCCGAAACACCAACACCGCTGCGCAACTCAAGCGCGCGATGCAAGACCTATTCGACGAAGCCAAGCGAAAGTGGCCGGGGGTGTTCCTCGATGATGAACGCATCCGACTGTCACCTGATCATCTTCAAGTCTGTGTCGGGTCGCTAGAAGAATGGAAGCTGTTCAACTCCAATCTCGACGTGATCGACGATGCGTTCGAATACCTCGTGAACAAGTCGTCGAAGGGCGAGAAAGGGCAGTACTTCACGCCGCGCTGGGTGATCGACATGTGCGTGAAGATGCTCAACCCGCAGGAGCAAGAGACAGTAATCGACACTGCGTGCGGATCCGCAGGCTTCACGGTGCACACCATGTTCCACGTTTGGCGGCAGATTATCGCTGAAATGGGCATGGAAGAAAGCCACCTGTTCACCATGGATCAGAAGCCGCCGCGCTGCGAAGACTACGTCCGCGACAAGGTGTTCGCTATCGATTTCGATGAGAAGTCGGTGCGCGTATCTCGCTGTCTCAATCTCATCGCCGGAGATGGCGAAACTAATGTGCTGCATCTCAACACGTTGGATTGGACCAAGTGGGACGAGACTGCGAAACAGGACGAGTGGTCAGACACCTATGGCGACGGATGGCGACGGTTGCGCAAACTGCGGGCCAATCCGCGACAAGCGGACTACCGGTCATTCGGTTATGACGTGTTAATGGCCAATCCACCTTTTGCGGGTGATATCAAACAGTCTGACATGCTGTCGCCTTACGACCTGGCCCACAAGAAGACGGGCAAGCTGGAACGCGCGGTAGGTCGCGACTTATTGTTCATCGAACGCAATCTGGACTTCCTGAAACCGGGCGGGCGCATGGCAGTAGTGCTGCCGCAGGGCCGGTTCAACAACTCGTCTGACCAGCGGGTACGCGAGTTCATCATGGAACGCTGCCGCATCCTTGCTGTGGTGGGGCTACACCCGAACACATTCAAGCCGCACACCGGGACCAAGACCAGCGTCTTGTTCGTGCAGAAGTGGAACGATGATCCCGCCGCAGGGCCGCTTTGTCCGAAGGTGGACGATTACAACATCTTTTTCGCTACGCAGCAGGTGGATAGCGTTAACAACTCCGGCGAGAAGGTCTATGTACGCCGCGATGACGGAACGCTGATGCGCGATACGCACGGGCACTTCATCGTGGCCCATGATCTTTATAACCATGACGGGCTGACGCAAGACGGGATAGCCGAAGCCTTTCAAGAGTTCGCAGCACAGGAGCAGTTCAGTTTTTTTCACCGCGCCCCTTCGACAGTGAACGCCTAAGCGCACTGTTGGAGGGGCTGGAAGCCTCAGTTCTTTCGTTGACCGCCCTGGCGGATATGAACCCCAGTCTTCGAGTAGATGCAGAGTTCTTTAATCGACAGTCTTTGCAGGCAATCGAGCAGATTAGAGGCCGAGCACACGCTAGGCTCGGAGACCTTTGCGCGCGTATTCAGCACCCCATCGAAGTAAAACGCGACTATGAAGATGTGGGCTTGCTTACAGTGATGGCAAAGAACGTGCGCTCTAATAGGACAGATATGTCTGATCCGCGCTTCATGCCGGAGAGTTTGCGCCCTGTTGTCTCGCGCAACAAGCTAAACTCTGGAGACGTTCTTGTTACACGCACGGGGGCAAACTTTGGGCAAGTGGCACCGTGGCTGAGTGAAGAAGAAGCATTCGCATGCGCTGATATTCTCGTGCTTCGAGAACCTTTGCTTCCCACAGGGTACCTCAGTAGCTTCCTTGAGAGCGCCAAAGGCAAACCTCTGGTACTTCGCGGCGGGTATGGCGCGGCGCAGCCTCATATAGCACCACCGTATCTCTCGGATATGCTTGTCCCAAGGTTTGGGGAGATCGAGGTCAAGGTTTCGCGGCTGGTCGGCCTTTCAGTACAGCGAGAACAGAGCGCCTTCGACACGATCAAGCGCGCCGAAGAAGTACTACTTGACGCGTTGGGATTGGCGGGTTGGACTCCGCCGGAGCCGCTCAGTTACTCTGCCCGCGCCAGCGATGCGTTCGCTACCGGGCGCTTGGATGCCCGTTTCTTCGCGCCCCGCATACAGGCGCTTCTCGATATCCTTGCGCGTGATAGACGTAGCGTGAGCGACCTCGCAGCGGCTCGGCACCAGAAGTTCCGACCGCAGGACTGCGTGACCTTCAACTATATCGAAATCGGGGATATCGACGGCGCGGGCGCAGTAACCAGCACGCCCCTTGCCTGTGCAGCCGCGCCGAGCCGCGCCACTTGGCACGTCAGGCCCGACGATATCATCACGTCTACAGTGCGCCCCATACGACGTTTGTCGGCCCAGATCGCGCCGGATCAGGACGGTTATGTGGCTTCCTCAGGCTTCGTTGTGATCAACCCACAGCAGATCGCACCTGAGTTGCTTCTGACCTTCCTGCGCTTGCCGGTTATCTGTGAGTTGCTGGACATTTATGCCAGTGCCAGCATGTATCCCGCCGTGACTGAGGCGCACATCCTTGGGTTGCCGTTCCCTGAGATCGACGCAGCGGTCGAAACACAGGTAGTGGTTAACATCCGAGACGCGCGAGCGGCAAAGGACCAAGCCGCCCATCTACTCGAAGTAGCCAAGCGCGCAGTCGAGATCGCTATTGAAGACGGCGAAAACGAGGCGATGGCCTTCCTCGACGACTCAGAGGGGGCAGAGTAATGGCGCTTCCACCACATGCACAGGAATGGTTCGAACGGGCCGAGATCGACTATATTGGGCCGTTCGTGAAGGCATGGGCCGCGTTCAACGCTTGGTATCGCCATGCCAGCGGGCAGACCCAAGAACGAGCAATGCTCAACTTCGCCACACGCGACAACAATAGTCGGTTACGCCGCCGGGTGTTGCCCCTACTGCAAGACAACAATATCACTGCCGATGCGGAACGGCTGAAACAGGCAATATGTGACCTTCAGCTTCAGTTGGAAGAGATCCATTGGGAGGTCACACCAAAAGGGCGGCCGGAACGGGTGTCATTGCGCGAGGTCTGTATCGAGCCGAAACACCTGCAGAACGAGCAGTTGGACAGAAGCGGGCAGCGTTACAGGGCGCAGAAGATACAAGGCGGGCAAATCGAAGTATCCGTGGTCACAATCAACAGCGGAACCGTGAAGTTCCAGCACGTTCAACAGCAATATGACCCGCCATCGGTTTATGGCCTTCCAGACTTCACGAATAACCTGTCCGTGCCGCAACAGACTCGACTTAGAAACTTCTATGATGGCTGCAACCCGCGCCCAATGGTGGACCTTGTGCAAGGCGACGGCCCGCAGTTGCAGGTTTCAACCATGCACTTCCAGTGTACCAATGAAGACCTATTGGCGGGCGTTGTTGAAACCCTTTACGCAATGCGCAATGCCCTGTTGCACGGCGAAGTGGAACCCGACGAGCAAGTGCTTGCCTGCTTCGAGCCAGCGTACAAAATCGTCACATGCTTCCTGCGAAGCATGAGCTGATCAATCGGTACGTAATAAATCGATCAAGTTAAAGACGCATGAACACCAATATTGAACTATCTGAATGCTCACAGGCTACGGTGAGTGTCAGCTTTCATGGGGACCCTTGGGTTGGCTCACGCTAACAGCAACGACCGCTTCCCTCCCGGCAGGGCCTGACGGCCTATTCGGCCGCCAGCACCTGGAGAGGTCACTCCGGGTTTGACACCGCAGACCAGCTTCTCAGGATTTCGGACGGCGGGCGCTGAAGAAGCCGGAGGTGAATTAGCCGCTTAACCGAATTTTACACTGCATCCCCGACGGATTTCCCGTCGCGGGCCGTTCTTTATTCCGAGACACCGTTTCCGGGATCGGAATTTCCCATGCCCACGCACGCCATCCTGCCTTTTCGCCTTTTGGGTCCTCGCCTTCTGATGCTCCGTATCGCGGCCGGTCTGGTCGGCATGCTGCTCGCCTTTTCCGCCGGAGAGGCCTTCTCCGCCTCCTGGAAGAACCCGGACAGGCATCATCGCGGCAATTATCCCGACAGCTATTGCCGGACCACTTACAAGCACGATAACGAACGCCATCACGGCCGGCAGCGCGGACGCCATCATGGACCGGGGCATTACGAGATCGTGCGCGGCAAGTGCCACTGGGTGACGCATCGGAAGCAGACGCGCACTCTCTACAAGGTCGTGCCCGTTTATCCGGCGCAGCCTCCGAAAGCGCTCTGGATGCCGACTTATCTGCCCGTGCCCGTTCCCGCTCCGGCGCCGGCCGTAACGCCAGCTTATTGCCGCGAATATCAGGACCGCATCCTGATCGGCGCGGAGGAAGTCGAGGCCTATGGCACCGCCTGCCTTCAGCCAGATGGAGCGTGGGCGCTGAAAGCTGGCAGCCCGCCCGCCGCCGGCGATCACTGCCGGGAGTTCCGGCGGACCGTCGCGGTCGGCAGCAATGCAGGACAGCAGACCGGCACCGCCTGCCTGCGGCCGGGCGCCGTCTGGGAGATCGTCAGCCATCGCTGAGTGCCCGGGGACGGTCGAAGACGGCAGGAAATAAGGCCGTTCCGGCCGCGCCCTTCCCCAATCGCGGGAAAAGGGGCTAGGCTTTCTCCCGACAGGCTGCCTCTGCCTCCGCTTCATGGGGCCGCCCGTCGATCAGGGAGGAACGCTGGTGATCAGTAAAGAAGCAGCCGAACAGGCTGCCTACGAGATCATGTTCAAGGCCGGGATCGATATCCCGGAGGATTATCTCGCGGGCATCAAACAGATGGCGGCGGCCGAGGACGGAGACCTGTCCGCCTTCGTGCTGGAGGCCATGCTGGAAAATTACGAGGCCGCGTCGGAAGACCGGCGGCCGATGTGCGCCGATACCGGCGTGCCGCGCTATTACGTGAAGGCCGGGAACGAGGCTAGGATCGAGGGCGGTTTCATCGCGCTCGAGCAGGCGCTGCGCTCCGCCACCGCCCGGGCCACGCACGACATTCCGCTCCGCCCGAACCGGGTGCATCCGCTCTGGCGCACCGATCACAACAACAATGTCGGCCTCAACGCGCCCGAGATCGAATACAGCTTCGAGCCGGACGCGGACTGGGTCGACATCACCACCGTGCACAAGGGCGGGCTGTTCGGCACCGATTACCGGATGCTGTTTCCGGGCGACGGGATCGACGGCATCAAGCGCTTCTTCCTCGACGGCATGATCGCTTTCGGCAAGCGGGGTCTCGCCTGCCAGCCGGCGATTGTCGGCATCGGGCTCGGCGGCTCGAAAGACACCTGCATGGTGCTCGGCAAGCAGGCCGCCTGCCTGCGGACCGTCGGTGACCGCAACCCGGACCCGAAGATCGCGGAGCTGGAGCTGGAACTGCAGGAGCTTGGCAATTCCATCGGCATGGGCGCCATGGGGTTCGTCGGCAAGAGCATGGTGGTCGATTGCCATATCGAGGCCGGCTTCACCCACACAGGCGGCATGCCGATGAGCCTGCACGCCTTCTGCCTCTCCTCGCGCCGCGCCACCGTGCGCCTGCACGCCGACGGACGGGCCGAATTCCGCACCGATCCGACCTGGTTCACCCCCTATATGCGACGGGAGACAGTCTCATGGGAAATGCCCGAGAGCGCAAAACAGTCCGCCTGAAGACCCCCGTCACCGACGCGGCGCTGGCCACACTGGAACTCGGCGACGTGGTCTATCTCGACGGGCTGATCTACACCGCCCGCGAGGGTATCTATAAGAAGATCCTGGAAGAAGGCGCCGCCCCGCCGGTCGATTTCGCCAGCCTCACCAACGTCAATTTCCACTGCTCCCCCGCCGCAGCAAAGCAGGAAGACGGCAGCCTGAAGGTCAGCGCCGTCACCGCCACCGCCAGCTTCCGCTTCTCGAAATGGATGAAGGACTGGTTCAAGGCGTCCGGCGCCAAGATGGTGATCGGAAAGGGCGGCATGTCGGAAGAGGATTACAAGACCCTCTTCGTCCCCGCGGGCGCCGTCTACCTGACCACAGTCGGCTACGGCACCGGCGCGCTCTTGGGGCGCGGCATCAGACAGGTGAAGGCGGCGCACTGGCTCGACGAGCTCGGCATCGCCCAGGCCATGTGGGTGCTGGAAGTCGAAAAATTCGGCCCGCTGCTGGTGGAAAGCGACCATGCGGGGAACTCGCTGTTCGAACGGAACAACCGCGAGATCAATGCCGGGATCGACAAACTCTATGAGGGGCTGAAGAAGCCGTCATTGCAGCGGTTTGGGGAGACGGATGATCGGGAGCGGGAGCTGATTTAGGGGTGGACCGGCACACGAAAGCATTGAGAAATTGCGGTCGAGTTCAGTTGAATGTCCCTTTAATTCCCCCTTTAATTCCTAAGAAAATTCCATTTCGTATATTATTCCATTTTCGTTAGGCTTTCCCATGACAACCCTACCGAATCGATATGTTCCACCTGTCGCAAATACACTATAGAATAAAAGTATTTCCTCATAATCATCTTCATCTAAATCTGCTCTAAAAAACTCATGAATACCTACACCCATCCCGTGATCAATATCAAATATTGTTACGCTCCAATTATCATGAATCTCCACATCGCATATTCCATTATCTACCATATCTTGAATCGTTGGCATTTCTTCATAATTCAACAGCTCTCTTCTCTGAAAAAATATCCCTTCAGACCAAGAAGCATGAAGCTTATCCAAATGAACCAATCTTATTAGAGGATCTCTAATGAAAGATTTTTTAGCCCACCTTGATTTTTTTATCTGATTTAAAGGCTCAGATGCATTATCAGCCAAACCATAACAATTCATGTCAAATTGAGTAACCGGATAAAATTTTTTCTCTTCCTTTGCACTGATGAATTCGCGTGCATTTTCGCAAACAACTTCATCACCATCGTCTGAAATCATTCGAACATTCTTTATAGCCCCTCCCCCTAACGCAAAAGGATAATCCATTAAACTATCCGCAATAACACTATTGGCTGCCTGAATATCTCTCCCAGACATCCCTAAACCAGAACGCAGAGGCACTTTTCCTTCGTACTGATGCAAAAAATAAGAAAACATTTCCTCTGTAGAAATATCATTTTTCCTTGCTTGATTTTTTATGTTTAAATAACCATTAATCTTTACAGTTCCATTCACCAAACTTTCATATATTGAATTTACTTTATTTTTATTACTTTTGGCTATCTGAAGAAAATAAATTACCGCACTCAAATCAAATTTCTTATTTGATTTTTGCCTATTTGTTGTTGATTTTGTCGGAATTAGGTTTTCCGGACCGTTTAAATCAAATTCACCATCAATAATATTCAATCTTCTAAGCTCTGAAATTAAATTCTCGCCTTCATCTACTGGAATTAAATGATCAATCTGCAGCTCATCCAGCGTGACAACCTCTGACGTGTAGACACATTTCTTCTCATTGCCTTCCCAAATTGCCTGACGCAACTCCGGTGGGATCGCCTTACGTTCCGCCACAATTGACCTCAATCAATCTCTAAAACCGATCCTAGCTTATGTTTTGAGAATGTTTCCTCGCTGAACGATTTTTGTCATTTGTTTTTTCGTAACCAAGGGGACACCCGACTTAATTGCCGGTCGTAATCGTACCGTGTCCATACCCTCACCGTCATCCCGTCGGAGGACGGGATCCATGGATGACGGGCGCCGTTCCATGATCAATGGACCCCGGCCTGCGCCGGGGTGACGGTGGTGGGTGGCGTTGGAAAAAGGATACCGGAATTAAAGGGACACGCGCCCGAACCACCGGGCGCAAGCGCATCGCGCCCAAACCCTGATCGTCATCCCCATGAAAATGGGGACCCAGGGATGGCGGGTGGCGCTCTACGATCTCTGGGTCCCTGCCTGCGCAGGGATGACGATGGTGTGTGTGCCGGGGTGGCGTGCGCCGAGGGGAACCGGGGTGAGGTGAGCCGGGGCCGGCGGTGGGTGTTGCCGCTCAGCTCACTCCGACCCGCGCTTCCAGATGCGCAGGCGGAGTTGTTTCTCCGTTTCAATGATCGCGAACAGCGCGACGCCGATGGCGACGATCAGCACGCCGTCCAGGAACGGCACGGGCTGCGTGCCGAAGACGCCTTGCAGCGGCGGGACGTAGGTGATGATGAACTGTGCCGCCGTGACGGCGAGGATTGTGGCCCAGACGACCTTTGTGCCGCGCACCGCTTTCCAAGTGAACGAGGTGCCGTAGATATTCCGGATGAAGAACAGGTGGAAGATCTCCATCACCACCAGGGTGTTCATGGCCATGGTGCGGGCCAGATCGACCGGGTAGCCGCGATCGATGGCGTAGGTGTAGATGCCGAACACGCCGCCGAGGAACAGGGTGGAGACGAAGAGGATATGCCAGCCCAGCGCGCCGGTCAGCAGCGGCTCGCCCCGGCGCCGGGGCGGGCGGCGCATGGTGTCCTCTTCGGTCGGCTCGAAGGCCAGCGCCATGCCCAGCGTGATGGCGGTGATCAGGTTGACCCAGAGGATCTGCACCGGCGTGATCGGCAGCGTCATGCCGAACAGCAGGGCGACGACGATGGTCATGGCCTCGCCAGCATTGGTCGGCAGGGTCCAGCTGATGACTTTCTTGATGTTGTCATAGACGGTCCGGCCCTCGCGCACGGCGGCCGCGATCGAGGCGAAATTGTCGTCCGCCAGAACCAGCTCGGCCGCCTCCTTCGCCGCCTCGCTGCCCTTCAGCCCCATGGCGATGCCCGCATCGGCGCGCTTCAGGGCCGGGGCGTCATTGACGCCGTCTCCGGTCATGGCGACGGTCAGGCCGTGCGCCTGCAGCGCCATCACCAGCCGTAATTTATGCTCCGGGCTGGTGCGGGCGAAGATGTCCGTCTCGAGGATGCAGGCGGCCAGCGCGGTGTCGTCCATGGCGTCCAGATCCGCCCCGGTCAGCACCCTGTCCGGGTTCTGCAGGCCGATCTGACGGCCGATCGCGGCCGCCGTGCCGCGATGGTCCCCGGTGATCATCTTCACCCGGATACCGGCATCCTGGCAGGCGCTCACGGCCTCGATGGCTTCCGGCCGGGGCGGGTCGATCAGCCCGACCAGACCAACCAGGACCAGATCCGATTCAACGTCGGAAAATTCAAGCACGGTGTGTCCGGGATCGACCGGACGGACGGCGAAAGCCAGCACGCGCTGACCCTCCGCGGCAATCGCCTCGGCCCGGGCATGCCAGTCATCCGCGGCCAGCGGCTCGGTGCCGCCCGAGGCGCTCCGCTGCGTGCTGCACATCGACAGGATCCGTTCCGGCGCGCCCTTGACCGACACAAATGCGTGCATGTCGTGGTCATGGTTCAGGGTGCCCATGAAGCGGTGCCGGGCGTCGAACGGGATCGCGTCGGTGCGTGTCCAGGCGGCAAGCTCGGCCCGCATGTCGATGCCGAGCTTGCCGGACAGCGCCAGCAGCGCGCCTTCCATCGGGTCTCCCTCGACATGCCACACGCCGTCCCGCTCATGCAGGGAGGCGTCGTTGCAGAGCGCGGCGGAACGGCCCAGTTCCTCAAGCACATGATGCTCGCCGATACTGACGGCGGCATTGTTCAGCGTGATCGCGCCGCGCGGCTCATATCCGGTGCCCTCCAGCGAGAAGGTGTGTGCGCTGGTGGCGATGGAGGCGACCATCATCTCGTTCCGGGTCAGGGTCCCGGTCTTGTCCGTGCAGATCACCGAGACGGAGCCGAGCGTCTCGATCGCGGGCAGGCGGCGGACAATGGCATTGCGCCGCGCCATGGCCTGCACGCCGACGGCGAGAGTGATTGTCAGAACCGCGGGCAGGCCTTCCGGTATCGCCGCCACGGACAGGCCGACAACCGCCATGAACAGGTCGGCAAAACCGGCATGCCCGACGGCATATCCGAAGACCAGCAAGGCGGCGGCGATCAGCAGGATCAGAACCGTCAGCCACCTGGCGAACGCGTTCATCTGCCGGACCAGCGGCGTGGTCAGGCTTTCGACGGTGGAAAGCATGCCGCTGATCTTGCCGATCTCGGTATCGGCTCCCGTGGCGACCACCAGCCCTCTGCCCTGTCCGCTGCTGACCAGCGTGCCGCTATAGGCCATGCAGACCCGGTCTCCCAGCGGCGCTTCCCGGTCCACCGGCCTTGTCTGTTTTTCCGCCGGGACCGACTCGCCGGTCAGAATCGCTTCCTGGATCTGCAACGCGCTTGCCTGCAACAGGCGGAGATCAGCGGGCACCCTGTCCCCCGCCTCAAGCAGGACAATGTCACCGGGGACGAGACTGTCGCCCTCCACCGCCCGGCGCTCTCCGCCGCGCAGCACGGACGCCTTCAGGGCAAGCATCGTGCGGATGGCGTCCATCGCCTTTTCCGCCCGGCCTTCCTGTACAAAGCCGATCACCGCATTGGCGAAAACAACAGCGAGGATCACAAGGGTATCGACGAGATGGCCGAGAGCCGCCGTGATCACGGCGGAGCCAAGCAGCACGTAGATCAGGATATTGTGGAAATGCAGGATAAAGCGGAAGAACGCACCGCGCTTTGCCGGCTCCGGCAGGCGATTGGGGCCATGTTTTTCAAGCCGCGCCGCTGCCTCTTCATGCGAAAGACCGCCGGCATCCGTGCCCAGGGCAGCAAGAACCTCTTCAGCCGCCGATACGTGCCAGATATCCCCCTTGGCATTCTGCATTACAGCCTCCACCCGCATATCAGCATCCCGGCGTCCACTGATCCATGTCCGAGCGATGCCGATCGCCTCATCGCTGTGAATCCGGTTTCCCTGCACTCGCATACGGCACTAGTCTAGCAAGGCATGCTCCTCCCCGTACCGGGACAGATTGGCTCACCATCCAGAGTGCACCATTGGAGAAGATCCGATTAAAAATCTTGCGCTGACGGCTCTCGTGTCCTGCCTGTTCCTGCTCGCCCCGCCCCTGATGGCGGCGGAGCCGTGCACTGCCTGCGCCGGGATCGAGGGATTTGTGCCGCCTGATGCGATCAATCCGGATCTCTACCTGATGGTAGGCAAGGCCCGGCGGAGCGACAAAGCCCGCAGCGTCGAAATTCAGGAAGCGCGCGGTGTGGTCAGGACTGGCCTGAAACCGGCCTTCATCGAGGATGGCACCTGCCCCGGAATCGATACCGAGGGGTGGGCCATCAATTATACCGGCAAACGTCCGTGGCCGGCCCAGCACAAGGGTGTCGATATCCCGCAACCGCGCGGCACACCGATCCGGGCGATTGCCGACGGCACGGTGATCGGAATTTTCGAGAATGACGGAAACCGCAAGGGCATCGAAATCGCCCTCAGGCACACACCGGAACAAACCGGGCTGCCGTTCTGGACCTACTCGCAATACACCCATCTGTCCGAAATGCCGGCGCTTGCCATCGGTGACGCCGTGCGGATGGGCGCCGAGATCGGGAAAACCGGCAATTCTGGCAAGATGGGCAGAAACATCCGGCGCGACGCGCTGCACTTCGCCGTCCTGTTCAGCGCCGCGCCGTCCTGGAGCAATGACGGCCGCGTGTTCGTGCCCGCCGACGGCTTCTTCATGGACCCCATCGCCTTCTACCGGCAGGAGGGGCCTTACGTTTCGGCGGAACTCGCCGAGCTGCCCTCATCGGAGAAAGCCGTGCCGGTGGCGTATCTGAAGACGGACGGCACGCCGGTGCCAGCGGGCGCGAAGCGGATCTGGCCATATCCCTGCAAATGACGGGCACGCGGAGGCCGTTGTCCTACAATCCCTGCAGCCGCTCCGCGATATCCACGACAAATTAAAGGACACGCACCCTAATTACCGGTCGCAAATGTATCGTATCCAAACCCTGCCCGTCATCCCGTCGAAGGACGGGATCCATGGATGACGGACACAGCCCCACGATCCTATGGACCCCGACCTGCGTCGGGGTGACGGAGATGGGTGGTGTTTCGACGCGTGGAAGCCGCATCCTAGAGCCCTTCCAGCAGCTCGGCGATATCCACCACCCGCTTTTCCCCGGCAGCAATCTTCACGGCAAGGATGACCGCGAGCGACCGGGCGGCGTCTGCCGCGTCGATGACCGGCAGTTCGTCCCCGGTGATCACCTTCAGGAAGTGGGTGAGCTGGTTTTCATAGGTCTGCGTGCCGTCGAGCGGCAGGACCTCCCGCTCAAGCCTGTCCTGCCAGTCTCCACCTTCCGGGCCGTGCGACCAGAGCGCCATGCCGGGAACCTCGAACGATCCGGCGCGGCCGCCGATGAAAAGATAGTTCCCCGGCTGGTGCGGGAAATACAGCGCCTGGCCGGAGGTCCGCTCCCAGCTATAGGGCGAGGCGACCGCGTCGCTGATGGTGAAACTGCCGAGCACACCGCTGTCGAACTCGAAGGACACGCTGGCCGTGTCCTCGACATCGAGCCCGCGCACATCGTTCGAGACAAAGGCGCCGACCCGGCGGATCTCGCCCAGGATGAAGCGCATGCAATCGACATCGTGGATCAGGTTGATCAGCAACGTGCCGCCACCCGGCTCCCGCCGCCAGGCGATGTCGAAATAGCTGTCGGGCTTGTCCACCCAGGACATGCCGCTGACCGTCACGATCCGGCCAAGTTTCCCGCTTTGCACAACCCGCCGGGCTTCCCTGATATCCGAGCTGTGCCGGCGGTGATGGCCGACGAGAATGGGCACACCGGCAGCCTCGCTCGCCCGCGCCATCTCGAAGGCGTCGGCGAGGGTGGCCGCGACCGGCTTTTCCATCAGGCTCGGGATGCCGCGCTCGATACAGGCGAGAGCGGCGGCTTTATGCAGCCCGGTCGGCAGGGCGACGATCGCCCCGTCCGGATTCACCGCATCCAGCATTGTGTCGAGGTCGCCGAAATGCGGCACGCCGAGGCTCTCCGCAAGCGCCCGCGCGGCCGGTGCCGGGTCGGCGATGCCCGCGATCTCCGCACCCGGATGGCCGGTGATCAGCGTGCAATGCTCCCGCCCGATCACCCCCGCACCGGCAATTGCGATCCTGAGTTTTTGCATGCCCTGGCCTCCTCGTCTGCGCCCGAACGGCAATGGCCCAGCCTGCAGTGTCGGAGATCGGAAAGCCGCCGTCCATGGCCGCGTTTGACACCGGGGGCCTGCTGGCCGAAACCACAAGGAATGCGCGCTGAATACATAAATACCATAACGCATACTTGTCTCTCGCCAAGCCCGGTGCCTTGGCGCAAAATCTGATCACGCACAAATTTTGCGGCCGCCGGTCAACGCACCGGCTCTTGGGGAGATATTCGCATGACTGACAGGCTTGCCGCCCATTTCGTCCGGGCGTCCGTTCTCTATGCCATCGCCGGCATGGCCCTCGGCATTCACATGGCAGCGTCACAGGATCACGGGCAGATGCCGACGCACGCGCATCTCATGTTGTTCGGCTGGGTCGGGATGATGCTCTATGCCGCGTTCTACAAACTCTGGCCGGGCGCGGCCGAGGGCCTGCTGCCGAAGATCCATGCGGCGGTGGCGCATATTGCCCTGATCGGCATGATCGTCGGCTTGCACCTGATCTATTCGGGCTCGAACCCGGAACTCGGGGATCCGATAGCGGCGCTTTTCTCGACGTCTCTGTTCGCGAACATGTTCCTGTTCACCTGGATCGTCTGGCGCGGAACGCGGGCGGCGGCGATTTAGGAACACAGCTCGGACCGTTACCCCGGCCTGCGCCGGGATAACGGTGGAAAGTGATGGTGGTGACGGCAGTGCAAGCTGCAGTTTAGCCCTGCAGCGCCTTGTCCCAGATGGTCTTGCGCCACGGGGTCACGATGACCGCCTCGAAAACGCCGTTCAGAGCAAACGGATCATTCTTGGCGAAATCCTCGGCCACGGCGCGGTCCTCGGTGTCGAGGATCAGGACGCTGCCATCCATGCTGTCGTCCGGCCCGCCGGTGGTGGCGCCGCCGGCCATGATCAAGTCCAGCTTGGACTTCAGATATTCGATATGCGCCGGACGGTGTTCCATGCGCTTGTCGAGGGCGCCGGGCTTGTCCCGGGCGATGATGGCGTAAGGCATGTGATGCTCCCTTGGTTTACGGTTTTGCTGTCTTGCGGTGTTGGTTTCCGGCAGGTCAGTTGCCGTTCTTGGCCTGCTCCAGCCGGAACGGATGGGCCGGATAGGTGCCGAGGATCTTGACCGCGCCTTTCGGGCAGAAGAACTGCAATTCCTCCAGCGCCAGCTTCAGCGGGGTCTCTTCGGGATGGCCTTCGGCGTCGACATAGAATTGCGCCGCCGAGAAGCTGCCATCGACCAGATAGGATTCCAGCTTGGTCAGGTTGATGCCGTTCGTGGCGAAACCGCCGAGCGCCTTGTAGAGCGCGGCAGGCACGCTGCGCACCCGGAAAATCGCAGTGGTCACGCACGGACCGTTATTGGCCGGCGGCACCTCGCTCTCGCGGGCCATGACCAGGAAACGGGTGGTGTTGTGCTCCGCGTCCTCGACGCCCTCGCGCAGGATTTCCAGACCATAGATCTCGGCCGCCAGTTTCGGGCCGATGGCGGCGATTGTCTTGTCGCCCAGCTCGGCGATGGAGCGGGCGGCACCGGCGGTATCGGAATGCTGTACCGGACGGGCGCCGAGTTCGGCCATCAGTTTGCGGGACTGGGCCAGCGCGTGGACATGGGAGCGGATCTCCTTCACGTCCGAGATTTTCGTGCCGGGCACGCCGAGCAGCATGGCATTGATGCGCTGGTAATGCTCGCCGATGATGTAGAGGCCGGATTCCGGCAGCAGATGGTGAATGTCCGCCACACGGCCCGCGACGGAATTCTCCACCGGCACCATGGCGCACAGCGCGTCCCCATTCTTCACCGCATCCAGCATGTCCTCAAAGCTCGGGCAGGGCAGCGGCTCCAGGTCGGGGCGGACGGCCTGACAGGCCATGTGGGAGTTGGCGCCTAGTTCGCCCTGGAAGGCGATTTTCTGCTTTTGCTCGGACACGGGTCGAAAACTTTCGGGTTCAGGATTTTTCAAGAATTTTGCGGGCTTTTTCCAAGTCCGCCGGAGTATCGACACCGAGCGGAACCGTGTCAACGCGGGCCACGTCGATCCGCATGCCCGCTTCCAGCGGCCGGAGCTGCTCCAGCTTCTCGCGCAACTCCAGCGCCGACGGCGGCAGCGCGACAAAACGCTCCAGCGCGCTGCGGCGATAGGCATAGAGGCCGATGAAATGGAACAGCGGTCCCGGTCCATGAGGCACCGTGGCGCGGCTGAAATACAGCGCCCGGCCCCGGCTGCCATCCGCCTCCCAGGCCACCACCGGCTTGGTCACGCTCGGATTGGTGATGTCGTCCTCGTCCACGATCAGCGCCGCAGGCGCGCCGATATCCACCTCCGCCCGGTCCAGCATGGCCAGCGCCGCGCGCGGCACCGCCGGATCGAGCACCGGCAGATCGCCCTGGATATTGACGATGGCGTCGTGTTTGCCGCCGGGATCGAGCGTCTGCAGCGCCTCCCAGATCCGGTCGGAGCCGGAAGGGTGGCCGGGGTCGGTCAGCACCGCTTCCCCGCCATGATCGCGTACCGCGTCGGCGATTTCCTGCTCGGCGCAGGCGATCGCGACACGGCCGAGAGCGGCCTCCTCCGCCCGGCGCAGCACCTGCACGATCATCGGCAACCCGGCAATCTCGGCCAGCGGCTTGTTCGGCAGCCGCTCCGACTTCATGCGGGCGGGGATCAGGACAATCGGGTTAGACGGCGCTTTGTTTTCAGCCATGTGACACTCGCACTTCTAAATTCCACTCCTGGCCGGACGTCGCATTTGTTACCATTTATTGCGGCGAAATGTCGCGCGGTCAGGCCGCCCTCTGCGCACGCGAACGAATGTACGGACTTGCGTCTTAGAGGGCGGAACCTTATAGGAAACTGTTAAAGGGCTGTCGCCTGCCTAATTTGGCGAAACAGTCTGATGTGAGATAGCTGGGCCGCGCGGAGCCTTTCCGGGAGCTGACGCGGCGGGAAACAAAGGCGGAACGAGGTTCGGCATGTCATCTTCTCTGGAATTCAACAAGCTGGCCGCGGGCGTTTTGTGTGGCGGATTGCTCCTGATGGGCGTCGGCAAGTTCGCGGGCGTGCTGGTGCACCCCGAGCATCTTGAAACCAACGCCTATACGGTCGAACTCCCCGAAGGCGGCGCCACCGCTGCTGCCGCGCCGGCCGGCCCCGCTCCGATCGAGCCGATCCTCGGCCTCCTCGCCAGCGCCGACCCGGCCTCCGGCCAGAAGATCGCGAAGAAATGCGCGGCCTGCCATGACTTCACCAAGGGCGGCCCGAACAAGGTCGGCCCAAACCTCTACGGTGTCGTGATGGCCGCCAAGGGGCACCATGCCGACTTCTCCTATTCCGATGCTCTCCTGTCCTCCGGCGAGAACGACCACTGGTCCTATTCATCGCTGAACCATTTCCTGAAGAAGCCGAAGGATTATGCGCCGGGCACGAAGATGGGCTTCGCCGGTATCAAGAAGGCTTCCCAGCGCGCGGATCTCGTCGCTTATCTGCGCACGCTCGCGGACAGCCCGGCAGCGCTGCCAACGGCCGAGGAAATCCAGGCTGCGGAAGACGCGTTCAAAGCTGCTTCCGGCGGCTGATCACCGACTGATTTTATGAATCAAGCCGGGCCGCACTGTGGCCCGGCTTTTTCATTTTGGGAGATAAAACGTGACACGGCCTTCCACCTCAGAGCTTGCCAGCTTCGCCGCCTCTCTCGCCGATGCCGCCCGCGGCGTCATCCGCCGCTACCACAATTTCGGCGTCAATATCGAAGCCAAGGCCGACGAAAGCCCGGTGACCGTGGCCGACCGTGGCGCGGAGCGCGTCATGCGCGCGCTGATCGAGGAACGCTTTCCGGAGCACGGCATCGCCGGCGAGGAATATGGCAAGCTCCGTGAGGATGCCGAATTCGTCTGGTCGCTCGACCCGATCGACGGCACCAAGGCCTTCATCACCGGCAGCCCCCGCTTCGGCACCCTGATCGGCCTGGTCGAGAACGGCGCCCCGGTGCTTGGCGTGATCGACATGCCGGTCCTGGACGAACGCTGGATCGGCGGCCGGGACTACATGGCCCGGATGAACGGCTCCCCGGTCGAGGTCCGCGCCTGCCCCCAGCTCTCCGACGCCATCCTCGCCGCCACCTCGCCAGCCATGTTCGAGGGCACCGAAGAGATCTATGCCAAGCTCTGCGCCGGAACGCGCTATCAGGTCTATGGCGGCGACTGCCACAATTTCGCGACGCTGGCGGGCGGCCATGTCGATCTCTGCGTCGAAGCCGGGCTACAGGATTATGACTTCCTCGCTGTGGTCCCCGTGATCGAGGCCGCAGGCGGCATCGTCACCGACTGGGAAGGCAGGCGCCCGGCGCCGGGCTCGACCAACCGGATCTGTGCCGCCGGAGACAAACGGGTGCACGACGCCGCCCTGAAGATCCTGAACGGCTGATCCGATTTCCGTTTCCCGGACTTGATCCGGGACCTCATCATGACGGGCGCGCTCTATGACAGCCAGATCCCGGCTCTGCGGCCGGGAAAACGATGAGGAGTGCTGACGATCTGAGCATGGTGAAACCACGCCGCTCGCTCCGTCCAGCTTTGCCCCGGCGCCACTCCGTGCTAGGACCGAATCCCCGCCCTGATGAACAGATTTCCGGAGACTTCCATGCCAGCCGTTTTATTCCGGTCCACCAGCGATTCCGCTCCCGCCTGGGATGAAATGCTCAAGCAGCGGATTCCCGATCTCGATTTCCGTACATGGCCCGAGGTCGGCAATCCCGACGATATCGAGTTCGTGCTCGCCTGGAAGATGCCGCAGGGCACGCTGGACGGCATGCCGAATGTGAAATGCATCTGTTCGCTCGGTCAGGGTGTGGACCATATCTTTGCCGATCCCACCCTGCCGGAAGGCGCGCAGATCATGCGGCTGGTCGATCCCTGGATGTCCCAGGCGATGAGCGAGTGGGTGTTGCTGCATGTGCTGCGCTATCACCGGCAGGCGCCGGAATATGAAGCGCTGCGGAAGAGCAAGACCTGGACATCCCTGCCGGCGCCAGATACGGCGAGCCGCAAGGTCGGCATTCTTGGTCTTGGGGCGCTGGGTGCGGATGCGGCCTCGAAGATCGCCGCGCTCGGCTTCGATACCGCCGGCTGGAGCCGGACGGAGAAACAGATCGACGGCGTGAAGAGTTATTACGGCGAAGACCAGCTGACGGACTTCCTGGCCCGGACCGAAATCCTCTGCTGCCTGCTGCCGCTGACCAAGGCGACCGAGGGTGTGATCAATGCGCAGACCCTCGCGGCCCTGCCGAAAGGCGCCTTCGTGATCAATTCGGGCCGGGGCGGTCATGTGGTCGAGGAGGATCTGCTGGCGGCGCTGGACAGCGGGCATATCGCCCATGCTGCCCTCGATGTGTTCCGTACCGAACCGTTGCCGCAGGACAGCCCGTTCTGGGAGCATCCGAAGGTCGATCTCTGGCCGCATGTCTCGGCCCAGACCAACCCCACCAGCGCGGCCGACCAGGTTGCCGATGCGATCGGCAAGGTGTTCCGGGGCGAGGCGCCGGACAATCTGGTTGACCCGAAGGTCCAGTATTAGGGACTGAGAGGGAAAGAGCGGCCGGCGTCAGTCGGCCGCTTCTGCCTGGTCGAACCGGGTTCCGCTCGAGGCATTGACGACAAGGTCGCCGAACTCGGTCAGGAAGACGGAGCCCTTCACGGTCCGCTGCACCAGCACGCTGCGCCGGTCCGTCTCGTCCGGGCGGCGGCGCACGAAACCATATTCTCCAAGACGGTCAAGCGCCCGGGTAATGGCCGGTTTCGAAACGTTCAGGGTGGCGGCGAGACCGCGCACCGTGTGCGGCGGATTCTCGATATAGACGGTCAGCAGCACCGCCAGTTGCCGGGCGGTCAGGTCCGGCGTATCGCGCCGGACGCTTTCGACCAGGGCTTTACGCCAAATGCCAAGGGCTTGTATCGAATCGGCGGCCATATCCGGTACCAGCATAACCCAGTTTGTTACGAAATCGATTTGACAATACAGGCAACAACCGCACCGCGCAATGAAAGATCGTTCGCAAAACGTGGATTAACCGCCCGTTAACCATAACGTTTACGTAACATTTTATAAAAAGCCCGCATACCCATGGCTTCCCCGCCCTCGGGGCGGCCCGGCCGGGATTTCAGGTTCCAGGCCATGACGTCGACATGCGCCCATCGTGTCTCCGGCGAAACGAAGTGCTCGAGGAAAAGCGCGGCCGTGATCGCGCCGCCATACCCGCCGGATCCGGTGCTGGAAAGATCCGCGTTCGGCGATTTCAGCATGTCCCGATACGGCTTGTGCAACGGCAGCCGCCAGAGCGCATCCCGCGCCTCCAGCCCTCCTTCCAGAAGATCGGCGGCAAGGTCGTCATCGTTGCAGAACAGCGCCGGCAGATCGGTGCCGAGCGCCACCCGGGCGGCACCGGTCAGGGTGGCGAAATCGAGGATCATCTCCGGCGCTTCGCTATCCGCTTCGGTCAGCGCGTCGGCCAGCACCAGACGGCCTTCGGCATCGGTATTGCCGACCTCGACGGTCAGCCCCTTGCGCGACGGCAGGATATCCATCGGCCGGAAGGCGTTGCCGGAGATCGCATTCTCCACCGCCGGCACCAGCACCCGGAGCCGGACCGGCAGGCCGGCATC
>TARA_R110001599_G_scaffold350589_1_pt1 | contig 21333 bp, 12 predicted proteins | sample TARA_R110001599 | Tara Oceans TARA_R110001599 (sample SAMEA4398360) | marine metagenome | biome: Polar Biome; feature: [MES] marine water layer (ENVO:01000295) within the mesopelagic zone...; material: water (ENVO:00002006), including particulate matter (ENVO:01000060) such...
GGTACCGCGCTGTTTATGAATATACAGCGCCGCTGGGGTCGCAGCGTAAAACTCAGTACCTCATTATTCTTGCTGGGCACGGCTACCGCCGGAATCGCGTTTTTGCCGGGATACGACTCTCTGGGTGGAACTTCAATTTTCTTTCTTGCCATATTCCGGATTTTGCAGGGTTTTGCCTTGGGCGGTTCTTGGGATGGCCTACCGTCTTTGCTGGTGCTTAATGCCCCGCGTGCTAAACGCAGCTGGTATGCCATGATTGGTCAGCTCGGCGCCCCAATTGGTTTCCTTATTGCGAATTTATTATTTTTCTACCTGATTCGTAGTGTTAGTGCAGAAGACTTTCAAGCCTGGGCATGGCGCTATCCCTTCTTTGTGGCCTTCGCCATCAACGTAGTGGCACTGTTTGCGCGCCTGCGTTTGGTGCTTACTGAAGAGTATACCGCTGCATTGGAAGAGAGCGAACTGGAGCCTATTAGTACTAGTGAAATGCTGGAAAAGCAGGGGCCAAATATTTTCTTGGGTGCCTTTGCCGCGCTGGCAAGTTATGCCCTATTCCATATTGTGACTATCTTTCCGCTGTCGTGGATCTCGTTGAGTGAGTCTCAATTAATTGGTAATGTTCTGATTGTTCAGGTGTTCGGCGCTTGTATCGGTATTATTGCTACCGTCGCTTCTGGCATCATTGCTGACCGCATTGGTAAGCGCACCACGGTATCGTTAATGGCTGTGCTTATTGGTATCTTTGCATTGTTTACACCAATGCTGATGAGCGGTTCTCCGGCAATGCAAGACACCTTTATTTTAGTGGGTTTTGCGTTACTGGGTGTTTCCTATGGCCAGGCGTCAGGGACATTAACGGCCAACTTTGAACGTCGTTTCCGCTACGCCGGCGCCGCATTAACCTCCGATTTTGCCTGGTTATTTGGCGCCGCCTTTGCGCCCTTAATTGCCTTAGGTTTGTCAGTACATTTTGGCTTGATGGCGGTTAGCTTGTACTTGATCTCTGGCGCACTGTGTACATTGTTGGCGTTGCGTATTAGTAAGCACATGGAAGCTGCGGATTGAGTCCTTCGTCGCGTATTAAAAAAGGATCAGCGTGGCGACAAAAAGCCTTGTGGTATCGAGCGTATAGCCAGCGGTATCAATATTGACACGCTACCCTGATCGGCGTATTTATATAGCTTAGCGCCACAAATTGGTAGCCGAAACTATGCCCACCGAAATAGTCATTACAGCCGCGATTCTTGCGTTTTCAATGACGCTTCTCTTCATCTATCATAAGTTGGATGACAGTCGGCGGTGGCGGGCGTTAATGGAGCAAGCTGACAAAGATGATGACGATGAACTCGGTTAAGTGACCGAGTAGCATATGAATAGAGTCTCTTAAAACGACAATTCTCTCTACAATCCGAATCATCAAGCTATTGGGGGTAACTCCGTAGCTTTCTGTTTTTTGCTGACTCCCAGTACAATTGTTAAACCTAAGTGCTATTAAAGCAGCTCGCCGAGTAGCGCCGCACCGCGATCCAAGCCCCAGTAGGTCGAAACCCCACCTATAATTAACACGCACGCTGATCTAGAAAGCGCATATATTGGTACTGACGTACGACGTAATAGATAAAACAAGGTCGCCAAAAATCCGACGAAAGCGAGCTGGCCTAATTCAATGCCAATATTAAACGCAATCAACGCAGGTATAACATCTCTTGTAGGTAATCCTATTTCTTGAAGCACCCCCGCAAACCCTAAGCCATGAATTAGTCCGAATATGCTAGCCACTGGCCATTGGTGTTGCCGGATAGAATGCTGACCATGTACAGGTTTAGGTCGACTCAATTCCAAAGCAAGAACGAATATCGTCGCGGCAATCGAAAATTCAACTAGCGCTGGCCAATGCGGCATTAACTCAAGACTAACTAATGCTAAAGTCACACTATGACCCAGGGTAAACGCCGTCACGGTTTTTAGTAATGCTCGCCACGAGCTAGCCAATAGCAATAATGCCGTTACAAAAAAGAGATGATCAGTTCCTACAAGAATGTGCTCAATTCCAATATGTATGTACCGAGTAAACACCGAATTTACACCCCGGCCTTCGGGAACCAAAAAGCTTGGCGCATCCGCTGATAAAATATGTCGCTGTAGCTTTTCCTCTAAAGGCTGAAAATCGAGCATGGCGACGGTTCGGCTAGCTCCTAGCGATTCGATATGGATAGTTTTTCCCGCTAAGCCATCGTTACATATTTCCAGCCAACGGTACTCAAATGCGGTACCGACAGATGCAACACTCACCGTGTTTCGTGAGCATGACTTTGGAAACATTGGTTGTGGGGAAACATCTGCGTCCTTAGGTGTGCGCCATACAACTTGATAAGTTGTCTTGTTAAGTTCGCTAATTTTCAATAAGGATGGAGCGAGCTTATGTGCATGTCCACTAGGGCAATATAAGCTGAAAATGACTAGAATCGAAAGTAGCAAGCTCGCACGCTGGCCTTTGATGTTGCTCGTTGGCATGACTATTTGACCTTGTATTTACTAAGCAATTTATTGCGGTATTTTGTTAGTGCTTCATTCTCTAGTTCACGCACATAATCTTGCTGAATAGTAAATTTTACATCGTCGAAATCGCGGTAAGTTGCCTTCTCAAACGAGATTATTTTCACAAAATGGACTCCATATTCAGAGCGCAATGGACCAAGCCACACATTGCCTTCGTTAGGTAATGAGTTGGAAGTGGCCAATTGGACGAGTGTATTCGTGAATTTATCACCAAAAATATTAGTCAGCCGCGACATGTTTGTTAACGGTAGCTCATTGCCAAATAAAAAATAGTCTCCTAGTAAGTAGGCCTGCTCGTCTTCTATCGAGCTGAACTGCAATTCCTTCATTAATGAGTCAACTTTTGACTCAATGTTGGCGTTATTCGCGCTCAAGTAAACATGGTGAATTTTCAGCCGAGGAGGATCCAGCCACTGGTCAATTTTTTCCGTATATCTAGCACGCAGTAGAGCGTCTCCTATTTTCGGTAGTGGGTACGCTTGTGCTCGACCTAGTGCTTCAATACGTTGCACAAGTCGTCGCTGAATAAGTTCGTCACTCTTATGTAGTCCCAAAGCTAAAGCATCAGCAATCTTTTGCGATTTGTCGCCTTCAATACCTAGAAAATCCGCATTTCTCAACAAACGCTGGTAGATAACCGTATCATTGAGATGCATGTCGCGGCGTAGCGCTTCAGTAACGGAAACTCGCTTCGCGAGGATGGAACGCTGGATTTCAGCCTTTTGCTCTACATTGGGGTGCATGCCATTACTGCTTGCCCAATCGTGATAGCTGGCCTTAAGTACTTCATCACTCGTTGCCATTAGATGGTAACTATTCCGCCACTCTAGAAAATACTTTCCAAGCCATAGTAATATTCCAAGTAGTGCAAAGCGACATGCTGGGCTATGCAGTAGGGAGATTTTCATACGGTGCAATACTCTGTCCTTACATGAATGAAATCGGATGCATACAGTTATCAGGTATATGGAATACGCGCCTTACGACACTAAAACTCATGTTATTGAATATTTTCAACTCGCTAAAATATTTATTAACTATCGTCTGTCGGTCAATGGCGAGGTCTCATTATTTTCTTACAGACTTACATTGTGCTGTGTTTTTGATCACGTGGCATAGTCGCACTAAGGTCATAAGTCTGCGCCGATTTGCCTATATAGGGCTCCGGTAAAACAGCTGACGCGGTTCTATCGGAATAAGCCCCACATCAACCTGCGATGCTAGTAGTAAAAATTGTCATCAGAGATTCTGTTGTAGAGGTATCGTTCTTAACGATGACAATGTTTACGCTAATATCGTCCCCGGGAAGCATTTGACCGCTCTTTGAAAGCAGAAGTCAGCGCGGGCTGTACCATATCGGCGAGGTATAGGCGCGCTCTTGTATAACGGCTGGTCCCTCATAAGGCGTATCAACCCCTAGGGCAATGGCATCTAGCTGTGAGTGGCGTACAGTAGGTATTTGCAATACTCGCACGTAATAAATCGCTTTAGCATTGGGATCAAACTCCGGGTCACGCCATACCGTGGCAAGTTGCGCGGCACCGATGGTATTGGCTGTTTTGCCAGTACGAATATTCACAGTATCACCGACGGGAGGCAGGTTCCCTTTGCTATCAAGGTGGCGTTCGCCCGACCAGGCAATATTAAATATTTTTTCTTGAGCCTTGCCGTCCTTATTTAACCAGCTTTTTACCATCTGAATGCGATCCAAATTGTGATCTAATGCCCCCTTAAGTGCGATCACCATAAAGCAAGGGCGGTTGTCGTCTTTCGCCGCGGTTAGCTCGCCTCCCATTGGTACGCCTCTGGCATAGCCGATGGCTGCAAATTCCGTGCTGATTAAATCAGCTTCGTCGAAATCCCAACCTGCGAATAATCGCACGGCAATGCGTGGTCCAGTTGTTGCGTAGGTTTCTCGGCGCTTCATCGAGGCAATAATTTCCTCACGTGTATTTTCCTTTGCCCATACTGCCGCCAGGCCGCCGGCTGACATATTCCATCCATTAAAGCTGTCTATGCCATTTGCATAAATATCTTCGTCACCGGGTTTATATTTTCGCTTATTCTCTGGAATAGAGTCTGTTGACACTTTTCCCCAAAAGTTAGGTTCTTCTGCGGATGCCAAGCCACTGTGGGAATCAGTAGAACCAATCATGCCAAATTTGAATGGATTGACACCTAAAATTTGTTCGAGCTCGATACCAGATTGCAATGCACTACGCGCGGTATCGCCCTTTTGAATTTGATAGTTTTGTGCTTGGGGTACCGCTTGTAGGTAAAAATTAAAGCGTTCAAAGTCGGCAAAGCCATCTGTTGGACTGAGGTCGGGATGGGTTTCGCTATCGCCCTTGATTTGGGTAACTTCAACTAATGGCTCCCATTTGGCTCTTTTGCGAGCGTAGGCTGTGTCAAAGGCCTCACCGTTTAACCTCCGTTTGGCGAACATATAACCTTTCGATAAATTGGGGTTGTGAGGAATGGATACAAAATTGGCATCGATTTTGGCTGAGATTTCTTCTAGTTTGTCCCACAATTGCTCAGGGTAGGGCGCATCATCTGCGCCCACAGGGTCAAATGTGCTGGCAGTTTTGCCGTCGGTATCAGAAACAATAACGCGGTGTAAATTAGCCCCACTTGCTGTCTGCGACCACTCCCAACCGACCAGAGTAGTAAATTCGCCAGGTTCATAATGAAAGTCAGCGGCTTGCATGGATTTTTGCCACTGTGATGCTGTTAATCGTGCGGCGGTCTCTTTCGATACTAAACCGAGCTTTTCCAACCCTCCGTCGGTACCGGCGTCAACAGCTGCTTGCACTGGGTCTCTAGTGTCGCCAGAAATGATCTCCGGGGTGGGTAACAGGCTGGTATAGTATTTTGTGCCCACAGTGGGATCTTCAATTTTATAACTCAAAAATTTAACAATAAACCAAGACTTGATGCGTGTAAGCAGACTCATACCGCTGGTATCTATTTTGCCGTTAAAAACCAAAGGCACAATGCCTAAATACTCAGCGTGATCTGCCACGGACAGAAAATCCAGAGGCTGTTGAATTTGGACACGCGTTCGATTGTAGGGATGAATGACTGGTTCCCCCTTAGCGTAGCGATATGCGACATCAGGGTCAGCTGAGCGGTTACCGGCCATGTAGGCATCAACCGAATAGGAACTGTGTAAATGAGTGTCACCCCATAATAATTTGTTTGTTTCTTGCGCTGCGACTTCGCAAGACATCGATCCAAACATAAGGACGGCAATATATTTACGGAGATAATTATTCATAAATGGACTCCTCTATAATTATTCTTCGACTTAATCCTGCTTGGTAATCGCGAGCTTTACACGTAAAAGCGGAGTGAATTTCGATCCCCAAGAGTTTGTGATGCCAAATCGGAATCTCGCATATATTGTCAAACAAGATCCCGTTGGTAGTGAATACCGAATGTAGCCCTTGCATATTGGAGTCTCCAATTTCAGTAAATTCAAGTAGCGATAAAGACGCCATCTTTCTCTTACAATTTATGGGAATCAATTAATCTCCAACATAATAATTCTAATGACAAATCCTGGTTTTAAACGAAGCAATAATTGGCTACCTGCCAGGTTAACCCATCTGGGTTGACTCGACTGGGTTAAATTGATATTGTACAGTTCTAGCTTGGGAGTTCAAGGATAAATCGTTCGTTTTGAATTTCGCCTTGCACACAAAATAGCTCAAATAGGCGAAGACCAAGCGGCAAAGAATTTCGGTCCAGGCGAAGTGGCTACATCGCCTTAGCTATACGCACTTTGGATTAGATGGTTCATTTGCATTGAGTGCTAATTAATATTGCCGCGAACAAAAGTAATGCTGGAATGTTCGCTTAAGCGCAAAGGACGCGCTGTAAATTACAATAATTTTGATAGTTAGTGGTAGGAGATTGGAAATGAAGATGTTTAGTCAAAACCTGGCTGCGTGCTTTGTGATAATTCCGCTTTGTTATAGCAATTTTTGTTCTGCGGAGGCCTCGGATTATTTTATAGAAGAGGTTATCGTTACTGCTCAAAAGCAGGCGGAAAATATTCGTGATGTGCCTATTTCAATTACCGCGCTTAATGAGGATTTTCTTAATGAGGCTGGCATTACCGATGTTGGTGAGTTGTCCAGAGCGGTACCTAACCTGGTGATCAATGCTTCTCCTTATACGGGTTACGTAGCCATGCGGGGATTAGGCTCGGGCAATAATAAAGGCTTTGAGCGTTCGGTTGCGTTGGTGATCGACGGCGTATATTACGGCCGTCAAGACTATCTCTTTGAGGCATTGGCGGACGCTCAACGTATTGAGGTGTTGCGTGGTCCCCAAGGTACCTTATTTGGTAAAAATGCGATTGCTGGCGCACTTAATGTAACTACAGGTCAAGCAACACCGGAGTTTACGGGTAGTGTTTCTGTAATGGGTGGCGAATTAGATCGTCAGCGCCTAAGGATTGCGGCGGGCGGATCTCTGATTGACGACGTACTTAACGTGCGGATAGCCTGGGATGAAGATGTCTACGATGGTGTCATTCGCAATACCACTTTTCTTCAATCTGTGGAGGATAATCCTGATCGTGGTGATATTGATCGAATGCTGCGCAATCGCGACAACCACATTGGTCGAGTTCGGCTAAGCGCGCCTAATTTGATAGATGGTCTCGATCTGAATTTTACGGCGACTCACGCGTCTGTTTTTGGTAACTCCACTGGAAGTGAACTGAGCGTTGCAACGGATGCGACTTTGGCCGTATATCGGCGTTACGACCCGGCGACTGAGGCAACACCCAATCGACAAACGGCAATCAATAATAATGAAGCCACTGTGCGTAAGGGCGACGGCTATAGTTTGCAATTTGATTATGAGCTTGGCGAGTATGTGCTAACGGGTATATGGGGCCATTCTGACTTCACTAAAGTTAGCTTATTAGACGGTGACTTTGGTCCACTAGATGCTATTGTTTCTGCCGGCCAAGATCGCTACGAGCAGAGTAGCGCGGAGCTACGTATCGCCTCGCCACTAGGTTGGTTTGAGTATGTTGCTGGCTTGTACTATTTCGAATCAGATTTTGTTGGTAATGGTCAGGTTGTGCTTAATCCTCAGAGGATTCTAGAAATTGCTGCGCAGCATAGTGCGGGGGTTCCCGCAAATATAGGTGGCTTGCCGATTGCACTGCCGCCCAATCTTCCACTGGGTGTGACTAATCAGCACATTAATAATGATCGCTTTTTCGATCAGCGCACTGAGTCAGTTGCGTTGTTTGGCCAGGCGACCTTGAATATTAAGGATAATTTGGCATTAATTCTTGGCATGAGGTATTCAGAGGAAAGTAAAAATGCAGACATGATACTTAGTAATAACAACGCGTTTTCATCTGTATTTTTTAATACTTTTCTTAATGAGGTTGCCTACGACGAAAGCCGTAGCCGCAAGGAGACGGATTTTTCACCGAAACTAAGTGTGCGGTACGAAATAAATGATGAGATTACTGCGTACGCAACCTGGGCGACGGCGTTTAAAGCTGGAGGGTTTAATGAACAGGCAGTGGATAACACTAATTTGGAATTCGAACCTGAAGAGGCGGTTACGTGGGAGGCTGGCGCAAAAATGCGTTTGCTGGATGGTGCCGCGACCCTAAATGCGTCGGTATTTTATACCGATTTTGATAATTTGCAGGTGAGTTTGTTTAATGGGACTAACTTTGTCGTCGGAAACGCCGCAAGTGCTGTATCTCAGGGCGCAGAGTTGGAAGGACAATTGTTGCCGTCGGATTGGCTAAGTCTTGGGGGGACTATTGCGTATCTAGATGCGCACTACAAAGAATTTTCAAGTGGGCAATGTGTCGCGACTAGCGGTGAAGAAGCTTGTGATTTAAGTGGTCGTGAATTAACTCGTGCTCCGGAATGGGAGATTAGTTTCAATCCGCGCCTGAGTATTAGCAAGCTATTTTCTTGGGTGGGAAATAGTATTCCTGCGCAAATAGGTCTCGGTTTAGATATGACTTATCGTGCTCAGCAGTATTTTAGTACCGATTTAGATCCCCTTGACCAGCAAAAGAGCTACACAGATATTAACGGAAATATTCGCATTGCAGGTAAAAATGATGATTGGAGTATTATATTCAGCGTTAAAAATCTGAATGACAAGTTGGTGCAATCCCACGGTCAGGATGTGCCGCTGCAAGCTGGTAGCCACTTTGGTGCCTTTGAAGCTGGTCGCCGTTATTTCGCTGAAATCCAATATCAGTGGTGATTTTATAATACGAATAATTAGTAAGACTCTTACTTGCACTGGAAATTTTTATAATGTCAAAAATATATTATGTAGTGTTGCTAATTGCGTTGTTGGTAGTTGGGGGGGGCTCAGATTCAATAGCTGGCTTACTCCACCAACCGTGCGCGAGTTTGCAGATCCTGCGCTAACGACATGGCGCCCTGTTGGGCCGCGGACACCCGCCTACGGTGATAACTCAGTTATACCCCAGCCAACAGCGTGGCACACGATGCACGGTGATATTCAAGAGTCGGATGAAATGTGGATTGCTGCCGCGCCAAGTTTTGAATTTGATTGGCTCGCCGAGCCGGAAATGTTCATTCCCGAGGGACCTACGTTCGACAATGATGGGCATTTGTATTTTAGCCCATTGTACCCAAAAGAAGATGTTTCGCTCGTAGTATTAGATGCCAAAACCGGGCGTCGATTGTGGAGTTTACCTGGGGCTGGTGGCGGCGGCGGTGCCCCGCTAATTCTTAATGATCCAACTCGACCTGGTAGGCAAATGGTGTATCACGCCACTTATGAACAATTTTGGGCGACAACCTCTGACGGGCAAATTGTGTGGCAGCGCGCGACGGGTTTACACGAACCAGAAGTAATACAGGGAGAGCTCACGCCTACTCACCAATGGGGCGTGAATTACGTACCGCAAGCCGATGCCGTAATTGGCGTTACAATGGACGCTTATCTAATAGCCCATGATCGGACTACCGGTAAGCAGTTAGCCTCACCCTTCCGTCTTCCTGGTAGCCCGACTAAGCCGGTAGAGACCACTTTGCCAAAGCGCGCAATCAAATGGGGAAATGAAACTAGTATAGAAGCGTTTGGCGCAAAGAAAAATGGCATTTCTCATTTTGAAGATGTATTACAAATTATCTACGGTGGTAGGGCGCAAATTTCAAACGCTTATGCAGTCGACCCCCATAGCGGTCGTATTTTTATCGCTGCGACTGCGCCAGATGAAAGTGATGGCCTAATAGATGGTATGTCTGCAAATGGAGCGATATACGCAGTAGAGTTACAAAAGACCCCTGCTGGGTTTAGTTTTAACGTCGTGCAGCGATACGATTTTGTTGGTGGCTCTGGTTCCACACCGGCTGTATCTCAGGATGGAAAGCGATTAATGGTGAGTGACGAGTTGGGAAACGTCATCGCCCTAAACGCCCAAACATTAGAGGAAGACTGGCGCTTGAATGTTGGCGACCAGTTGGCTGCCTCGATCGCGATATCAAGTGATAACGATGAGCTATATGCAGTGACAAAAACCGATGTGTTTAAGCTTATTGATATGGGCAAAAGCGCGAAGTTGGTATGGCGTGCTAGCTTAGATGCCTATCCAGATGCGGTTAATTTCAATGCCTTAACACCCACTATTGTTGCTAATGGCTTGTTAATAAGTCAGGGCGCGGGTGTCAAGCTCGGTAATGGGCAGCTAATGGCTAAAGTTGGGGTGGGGCTACTGGATCGCGCCACTGGAGAATTGCGCTATTTTGCAGAAGGTAGAGAGGATTCTATTTCTGTGACATCGATTGGACCTGGCGGTGATTTTTATACTGCAGGGTCGCCGATACGAAGGATGGCTGCGAAGGGCTTGTACGGTGAACGTATCCCTAAAATAGTCGGGGGTATTAGCCGCTATAAAAATACCAATAAGCCTCTGTTGGCGAAAGAGGCTATGTGCTCAGCAGCTTTCCGAGCCGCTAATGCTGCGAACTTTGAAGCCAGTAATCCGAAATCTGCAGCTGTAGACCGCAAGCAGGTTAGGGTTTTATTAAAACAAGCGTTGGCAAATGAGGGAAACAATAGCGACGTTATTAGTGCGCTGCTAGAGGTTGAGTTGTCGCTGTCGGCGGTCGCAGAAAAATTACTGCCACAGTGTCAGTGATTTAATTTGATGATATTCGTTGAATATTCGAAAAAACAGATCAATCAGCACAAATAATTTAGTTGTGCGCAAATAATAGTGCTCCCGAATTACCCAATTTCCTATGAGGGTGATTCGGCGATAGGAAACAAATCATGAAAAAAATCACATTATTTACTGGAATTGGACTATGTGTTGCTCTTAGTTTTCTCGAAGCCTGCAGTTCAAACGATGCGCCGCTTGAACTCTCGATGGGCGTTGATGAAAATGGAAATACGCCAGCTACATCCTTCACTGCTGATATCAATCGGCAAGTTATTAAGAAACTCCCATTCGACGATACGCAGGATTTTGTCGAGGCCCAGCGCGGGTTAATTGCCAGCGTCGATGCGCTTACGGTGACGGGTGAAAACGGCAATATGATTTGGAGCCAGTCAGCCTACAATTTTGTCAGTGGCGACGCGCCCGCCAGTGTTAATCCCAGCCTGTGGCGCCAGGCAAAACTGAATAATATCCACGGATTATTTAAAGTTGCCGAGGGGATTTATCAACTGCGCGGATTTGATCTCGCTAATATTACTATCATCGAGGGCGTTAGTGGCTGGATCGTGATTGATCCCTTGACCACGGCTGAAACTGCTGAACGGGCAATAATGTTTGCACGGCAACATCTTGGCGAGCGTCCGATATCGGCAATTTTATTCACCCACAGTCATATGGATCATTTTGGCGGTGTGCTCGGTGCACTGGCGGGCGCGCAGGTTGATGCGGCCAATATTCGTGTTATTGCCCCAGCTGGATTTATGACGGAAGCACTTAGCGAGAATGTTCTAGCAGGTCCGGCGATGACTCGTCGCGCGGAGTATATGTACGGTATGCCGTTGGCTAGGACTGCGCGCGGCCATGTCGATAGTGGTTTGGGTAAGGAGCCTGCTATCGGCAGTGTAGGTATTTTAGCGCCCACTGATTTAGTTGATCATACCGGACAGACCATGGAAATTGATGGTGTGTCTTTTGTATTTCAAAGTGTATCAGGATCCGAGGCGCCGGCTGAATTTACTTTCTATCTTCCCGAGAAGAAAGCCTTCTGCGGTGCCGAATTGCTATCGAGAAATATGCATAACCTCTATACCTTGCGTGGCGCAAAAGTGCGGGATGCATTGGCTTGGAGTAGATTTATTGATGAAGCTGCCAGGCTATTTGCTGAGGCAGATATTTATTTTGGCAGTCATCACTGGCCTATATGGGGGCGAGAGCGGATTGCTGAGTTTTTGGAAGTGCAGAGTGACACCTATAAGTATATTCACGACCAAACCTTGCGCATGGCGAACAAGGGATACACGCCAATCGAAATTGCTGAGCAGTTGGAGCTTCCGCAAGCCTTGCAGCGTAGCTTTTCTAATAGGGGCTACTACGGTACAACCAGCCATAACTCGCGCGCAGTTTATCAGGCGTATTTTGGCTGGTACGACGGTAATCCAGCCAATCTGAATCCACTGCCGCCTAAAGAGCTAGGGCGACGCTTCGTTGCGGCTATTGGTGGCGCTGAGAATGCACTTGCCGTCGCCCAATCTGCTTTTGACGAAGGTGATTATCGTTGGGTGGCAACACTGTTGAATCATCTGGTATTTGCCGAAGCAAATAATGAAAAAGCTAAGGAGCTACTGGCGCATAGTTATGATCAGTTAGCCTATCAAGCGGAATCAGGCCCTTGGCGAGATGCATATCTAACGGGTGCGAAGGAGCTACGTTTAGGTAAGGCTAAAATTGCTCAGGATCTCAGCTTAGCGAAGAGTATGCTTCTACACTCGCCACGCTCGAATTTTTTCGATGCAATGGCGGCGCGTTTAAACGGTCCAGAAGCCGAAGGTGTGGAGTTGAAGATTAATTTCGTGTTTACCGATCTAAAAGAAAGCTATGTTTTAACGCTTAAAAACTCTGTTTTGCATCATTATCAGGGCACTGCGGATCCTGACGCGGATGTGACGTTAAATATAAGCCATAACTTATTTTTGGATATTGCGCTGGGGCAAGTAGGAGTCAAAGAGTTGCTATTCTCCGATCAATTGTCGGTTGATGGAAGCAAAATCGATTTACTACGCTTCTTTGCCTTGCAAGACGCGCCTAATGGTAATTTTTCAATCGTTACGCCTTGATGTGCAATTGCTGATTCACTCGGTGATTTTGCTTTGTAATGAATCTGCAAATACGTTTAATAGTAACGAGTTAACCCATTTGGGTTGGCTCGACTGTACTAAATTTGTATAGTAGGTGCTTGTTAATTCTGTCTGAGTTTCTTATGTCAACACCGTCCAGCACGCATTTAGATGATGTACCTCTGCGTTTGATTCAAACTGCAATAGAACTTTATGGTAATCGCGGTACTAGCGCTGTCTCGGCCCGTGAAATTCAGCGAGAGGCTGGTGTTGCTAACGAGGCCGCAATCCGTTATTACTTCAAAGATAAGGCTGGCTTATTAGACGCGTGCATGGCCCAGCTCAGTCTAGCCTATGAACCGCTGATAAATGAGGCGTGGGCGAGTTTGGAGCCACGTCGGTCTAATGGGGAATTGAAAGTCGCTGATGTTATTAGCACGTTGGTGTTTTCGTTTTTTGGCTTATCACAAAGCAATCCTGCGGGAGTACAGTTGATTGCTCGGATGATTCGCGAGCAAGGCGCGGATGGACAAGACCTATTATTAACTCATTTTGGTCGTGTGGTTTGGATGCTGGAAGACGCAATTGGCGAATTGTTGCCTAATAAATCGCCGTCGGCATTACGCTTGCACGTTTTTCTGGCAATCAATAGCACAATCAACGGCATGGTGGATCAAAGCATTTTATGGCGCCTGCCAGACACACAAAATGCCAGCAATTTGTTTCATTTGCCCACCGAGGCACTCGCTCAAGGTTTTATTGATTTCTTGGCTGCAGGTATAAGTGCTCCTTCGAATATATAAGCGGGGGTGTAAGAACCGCCATTTTACGCAATGGAATATCATTGATTGACTTATAGACGATCTGTTGTAGTAGCGGTGGTCGGTTTTTTACCGGGAAGCGATCCACCGCGAAATACTCGTAACTTGAGCGAACAACTGGAGATCTTACTTACGTAGGACCAGCCTCCGCCCTCGTGGCATGACATACAGCATAAAATCCCACTATTACCTCAATCCCAGCAAGGCGTTTCTTCAATTGCTTTTACAAAGCAATCTATAAAAGCTCTCACTTTTGGCGCGAGTTGTCTTGTGCTTGGATAAACTGCCCAAAGTGCTGCGTCCTATACCAAAGGAAGCCCCTTTCAAACTGAATAACGGAGTGGTCTAAAGTTTTGGGGGTATTCATACCGATAGCAATTCCATGGAAAGGCAACTCTCGATGCGTGCAATTATCATGGCTTTTTTGCATCGTAATAATCAAAAGCTCTTGAGAATTATCGCTAAAAAGAGATGTTTAACTGGGTGGATTGTACGCAGGGGGTCAATTTGGCCAAAGCGGCCAATCTATGCTTTAAAGAGCATGCCGGACGATTGCAAGAAAAATGGTGGGCCTTCCCAGACTTGAACTGGGGACCTGCCGATTATGAGTCGGATGCTCTAACCAACTGAGCTAAAGGCCCATTTTTCTTGTGCTTGTTACTGATGAGCAAGGCTAAATCATAGATTCAGGCGATGCATGCAGTTAAGCGACGGTGGTCTGATATCACGCCGTGACGTGCCCACCGGAAAAACAGCGCGCATTATAATGCTCGGAAGCACTGTTGGCCAGTGCTTCCTTACGCACTTGTGTGACGGAAGTCGTTGAGATGCCATGCTATTTTTGTGCTTAAGTAAGATATAAGTGCAATAATTGCACAGACACTGACTCGTTGAAGGAAATGACTTTGGACGATAAAGAGCGCATTTTTAAGGCTTATCTGGATGATAAGCGTCAGTCTTTGCAGGCGCCATTGGCGTCGGTAGCGGCGTATACCGAGTCTTTGCTGGAATTGCCGGCAATTACGGGGGATGGTGCGATGTTTGCGGATGCCCAGCGCATTGCCCGAGCGGCGGCCGAAATGCTGGATGTGTTACAGGTTGTGTCAACGCTGACAGTGACCTCGCAAACTGAAATAGCACGCTTGCGCCATGATTTACGCAATGCCATTGGTTTGGTCGATGGCTATAGCGAGATGCTAGTCGAAGATTGCGAGGTAGCGGATGCCCAGGCTTTTTTGAGCCAAATTCGGCACCAATCGCGGCTTTTTCAAGAGCGTTTGGACGGCTTTTCACTGCAACCGACAGAGTCCGCGAAAACAGATCCGATCACCGCGATGTTTCAGAGTTTTAAACGGGGCATTATTCGCGATGATCGCGACCATCTTACGGGCAGTATTTTGGTTGTGGATGACAACGACAGTAGTCGCGATTTATTGGCCCATCAGCTGCAACGACAGGACCATATGGTGATAGAAGCCGCCAGCGGCGCGCGTTGCTTGGAGGTGATGCGTAGCGCCAGCCCAGATTTGGTGTTACTCGATCTGGTGATGCCCGATATGAATGGCTATGAAGTGTTGCAGGTGATTCGTAGTGATGAAGCGCTGCGCAGAATTCCGGTGGTCGTTGTTAGCGGTATGCAAGATGAAGAGGGCGCGGTGCGCTGTATAGACGCTGGCGCGAGTGACTACTTACTTAAACCGGTGAATGCCACTTTGTTGCGAGCGCGAATTGGCGCCCTATTGGAAACGAAGCGCTGGCAAGATCGTGAGCGCGAGTATTTAGCTGAGCTAGAAAAGAGCCAGCGTTTCATCCGTAAGGTGTTTGGTCGCTATTTGTCGGATGAAATTGTGCAACGGCTGCTAGATGACAATAACGGCTTAAGCATGGGCGGTGAGCGCCGTACCGTAACGATTCTAATGGCGGATATTCGTGGTTTCTCAGCGATTAGCGAGCAGCTGGCACCTGAGCAGTGTGTGCAATTACTCAACAATTACCTAGGGGTGATGACGGAAATTATTCAGCGCTATCGTGGTACGGTCGACGAATTTGTTGGTGATGGCATTTTGGCTATTTTTGGCGCGCCTGTTAAAGATCAAGATGATTGTGATCGCGCTCTGGCCTGTGCACTGTCGATGCAGTTGGCGATAAAAGAGGTTAATAGCCGCAATCGCCGTGATAACTTGCCTGAGATTGCAATTGGCATTGGTTTGAATACGGGCGACGTGGTGGCCGGTAATATTGGCTCAGAACTGCGCTCTAAATACGGTGTGGTTGGTCATAATGTGAACCTTACTGGCCGTATTGAGTCCTGTACTGTTGGTGGGCAGATATTGGCGTCGCCCGCCACCGTGGCAGCGGCGTCGCTGGAAGTGTTAACGGGCAAGAGCGTTGCTGTTGATCTGAAAGGTATGGCGGAGCCGTTAGCGCTAGCTGAGATACTTGGTGTCGGTTTGCCCTATGACCTCTTGCTGGATTCTGTACAAACCCAGTGGCAGAACGTTGCCCCGCCAGTCGAATTACGATTAAGCCTGATGAGCGATAAGCAAGTCGCTAGTACTCAATTGGCGGGGTTGCTGGTGGCAGTGGCAGGTGAGCAGTTGCGTTTGCAAAGTACACAGCCGTTGCCGCTTTTGGTAGACGTGCGCGTTGAGGGCTTAGTTGAGAGCTGTTACGCGAAAATCACTGATAAGCAGGACGACGACTACATCTTAACGGTGACCTCGGCTACCGCAGCGTTACGAGACGAGTTTCGCAAATTACCAAAACATAGCGCTTAAGCGAGAGATAGATGTCAAAAGTATTGCTGGTTGAAGACAATGAAATGAATCGCGACATGTTAAGTCGACGATTACAGCGCAAGGGTTATGAGGTTGTGTTGGCCGTTGACGGCCAACAGGGCATTGATCTTTGTCGGGCTGATCCACCGGACATTCTTTTATTGGATATGAGCTTGCCGGTAAAAGATGGCTGGCAAGTCGCCAGTGAAATGAAAGCAGATAGCGCCTTGCGCGATATACCGATTATTGCCCTGACCGCCCACGCCATGGCTGATGATCGTCAGCGCGCGCTGCAAGCGGGTTGTGATGATTATGATACTAAGCCAGTTGATCTGCCGCGCCTTTTGACCAAAATTCAGCGCTTATTAGGGCAGGTGGAATGAGTTTTACGCGTCGGCTGACTTTTTCCTTTGTCGCTATTTTAGTGTTGTCTTTGAGTAGTGTGCTTATTCAGGTATGGGGTAATGACACTCGTCGGCGCAATGTATGGCTATTGCAGCATGTGATTCGGACCCAGTCTGAGCTCAATGATTTTAGTCAACGTATGTACGGTACCCATCGCAAAATTTTGGTGGTTGATGCTTTGTCGGACTCGGGTGTGCAAAACCGGATTACTGAGTCGGAGCAGGAGGAGTTGCTTAGCACCATTGATGCGTTATTAGCGTTAGAAATCGAGCTAAACGGCGATTTGCAGGAGTATTTGGAAGATGGGCGTTATCAGTATTTAGATGCGCAGCTACTCTTGCGCCGCTGGCGGCAGTTCCTTGAACTTGGTCATGAGCTGGATACTGCCATGGCTCAACGCGAATATGAGGCGTTGAGCGGGAGAATAAGTGCGAATGAATGGTATTTGCTGACCCGCTCAGACGAGATTAACGTTGGCCTGCGCAATGTGGTCAGTATGACCAACAAGGTCGCCTTAGGGGTGTTTTTACTGGCCTTAGTCACCACGTTTATTCTTGGCTATTACATGACTCGCTACACCCGTCGCTCGATTCGGCAGCTGCAAAAGGGCACGTCGGAGTGGGGCAGCGGTAATCTCGATTACAGTATTGGTGATATGGGGCACGATGAGTTTGGTCAGCTGGCAAAGTCATTTGATGATATGGCGGCAAACCTGAGAGAAGCCATGGCGAGCGTTAGGGAGGCGAGCCGTCGCGCCGACGCTGCGAATCAGGCAAAAAGCGGTTTTATGGCGAATATGAGCCATGAATTGCGTACGCCAATGAATGCAATTATTGGTTATTCGGAAATGCTGCTTGAGGATATAGAGGACGAGCCGGAAATGCCTGTCGAGCAGCTTCGTCCCGATCTGGCAAAAATTCAGCTCGCGGGTAAGCATTTGCTGACCTTGATCAATGATGTTCTCGATATTTCCAAAATCGAATCTGGGCGAATGGCGGTGTATTGGGAAGATGTCGCGCTGGAGGACATTCTGCGTGACGTTGAGGTGACAATGGCGCCGCTAATGGCAAAGAATGGCAACACGCTGCATTGTCATTTTGAGCTGCAAAGTGAACTGATTCGCACAGATGTGACTCGCCTGCGCCAAATTATTTTAAATCTGTTGAGTAACGCCGCCAAGTTTACCCGTCAGGGTGAGGTTCATCTCGATGTGTCTGAACAGCTTGTTAATGGTCGCTCTTACCTTATTGTTGAAGTGCGTGACAATGGTATTGGTATGAGCGCAGAGCAACTTGAACGCGTGTTTGACGCTTTTGTTCAGGCCGATTTGTCGACAACCAAACAATATGGTGGCTCTGGATTGGGGCTGACAATATCGCGGAAATTTGCCGAGCTGTTAGGCGGGGCAATTACCGCTAAAAGTGAGCCGGGTAAGGGTTCAGTGTTCGAGCTGAAGCTGCCTTTAGGTGCGCAGGAACTGGGTTTAACCACCGAATTCGACGGCGCGACGATGGGCGACGTCCTGGTTATAGACGATGATCCTGCGGCATTGGAGTTGAGTGCCAGAACCTTGATCAAGGCTGGGTATCGGGTGCATTTGGCTAATTCCGGTTTAGAGGGGATGCGTATGGCGCAAAGCCAACGCCCAGATGTGATATTGCTCGATGTGATGATGCCCGGAATGGATGGCTGGCAAGTCTTGCATAATTTACGCAGTGATGCGGCATTGTCAGATGTGCCTGTGCTGATGCTGTCGATGCTAAATGAGCGTGATCTCAGTTTACTGCTCGGCGCGAATGAATATTTAGTCAAACCGGTCGATAGTGCGACGCTAACGGCGGCGGTACATGAGTTACTACCGGCAACCGCGGTGGGAAATTTATTACTATTGGAGCAGGGTGACACTCTGGCCAAACCAATTTCACGCCTTCCCGGTGCGGAATATTGGAAGATTTACCACTGTGTAGACGTGGCTAATGCTAGGGCTTTATTGAAGGATTTGCCGTGGCAATTGATTGTGGTTGGGCCGCATTCTGACACCGAGGCGGTGGCGGATTTGTTGTCCTACTTGCGCAAGGATTATGGTCGCAAAGTGCCGATCATGGTGGCGCAGACTGAGTCCGATATTCAGAGCTTGTGCGCTCAATTGGGGGCGTATTTGAACCGGAGTTAGCGCGGTTGTTTTAGCGGCGGCGGGCTTACTGTAGGCTAAGCTGCCGTAGTTTTTGAAGTGCGCGCTGCAGTGCTTGGGTTTCATCGTATAAGGTTTGCTGCTTTGTTTCGGCAGCTATTCTAGCTTCGCGCTCAAGGGCGAGGTGCAGGCTATTTTCTAGATTCAGTTTTAAACTGAGGCCGAGCAGTTTTAAACTGGTATCACCTTGTGGTTTGCGCAGGGCGCGCTGGTAATATGCATCCAGGGCCTTGGTTGCCAACTCGATGTTTTGATCCTGTAAATGCAATAAGCATAGGCCTGCTAACGCTTGTTGGCTGGCAAGTTCGCTGTCGCTGTTCAGCGCAGCTTCAAAGCTTGTTTTTGCCGATTGATACTGTTGATTTTCAAACTGCTGCAGGGCCGTAGATAGCGTGTCGCTGTCTGGTTTTTGGTGCTCGGTAGGCGTCTGGCAGCCACTAATGAAAAGGGCGCTAAGTAGGGTAAGGCAGGGGAGGCGTGCTGACATTAATCTGTTTTCCGTGTGCGGTACTTAAATCACTCGGTATTGAGTTTGTGGCCGACGCGAATATCGCGTCGGCCACAACAGATCTTACTCGTCAAGGAAGCTGCGCAAGTGGTCCGAGCGAGTCGGATGACGCAGTTTACGTAGGGCCTTGGCTTCGATTTGACGAATCCGCTCGCGGGTAACGTCAAACTGTTTGCCAACTTCTTCCAAGGTGTGGTCGGTATTCATGTCAATACCAAAACGCATTCTAAGCACCTTCGCTTCACGAGCGGTCAGGCCTGCCAATACGTCTTTGGTGGCTTCACGCAGGCCTTCGCCTGTTGCAGATTCTATCGGCGAAGAAATCGTGCCGTCTTCAATGAAGTCACCCAAGTGCGAATCTTCGTCATCGCCGATTGGGGTTTCCATTGAAATGGGTTCTTTGGCAATTTTCAGTACCTTGCGAACCTTGTCTTCCGGCATTTCCATGCGCTCGCCAAGTTCTTCTGGCGTTGGCTCGCGACCCATCTCCTGAAGCATCTGCCGCGAAATACGGTTGAGCTTGTTGATAGTTTCGATCATGTGCACAGGAATACGAATAGTCCGCGCTTGGTCGGCAATAGAGCGGGTAATTGCCTGACGAATCCACCAGGTGGCATAGGTCGAGAATTTATAACCACGACGGTATTCAAATTTATCTACCGCCTTCATCAAGCCGATGTTGCCTTCCTGAATTAAGTCGAGGAACTGCAAGCCACGATTGGTGTATTTCTTGGCAATCGAAATAACCAAACGCAGGTTGGCCTCTACCATTTCTTTCTTGGCGCGGCGGGCGCGGGCCTCACCGATGGATACTCGGCGGTTAATTTCTTTTATATCGGAGATAGTCAGGTCTTGACGCTCTTCAATATAGGCAATCTTGTTTTGGATACGACGAATAACATCGTTGTAATCCGCTAGCTTGGGGTGTTTCTTAAGTAGCTCGTCGGCCCATTTAAGATTGGCCTCATTGCCTTGGAAGCTGCGAATAAATTCTTTGCGATCTATGCCAACATTCTTGACACAAATACTCATGATTTCGCGTTCCATAGAGCGTATTGAGCTCAGAGTGGTGCGAACTTCTTCAATGAGTGGGTCGAACATTGCGGGGGTGAGTTTAAAGTATTTGAATATCTCACCAAGCTCATTCAATTCTTTTGCGGTTTGCTTGCTGTAGCGACCATGTTCAGCAATTGACGCTTCTACTTTGTCTGACTGCTCTTGCAGGGCAGCAAAACGGATGCGCGCTTCTTCTGGATCGGGGCCAGAGACAGCTTCGTCTTCGTCTTCGGCGTCAGCGGTTGTGTTGTTTGCTTCCGCGGCTTCCGCGGCGGCTGCAGCCTGTTGCTGGGGCGATTGCACATTTTCAGCGGGATTCAAGTAACCGCTCATAATGTCGCCAAGGCGGCGTTCTTCAGTGGCTACTTTGTCGTACTGTGCCAAAATACCGGTAACGACGCCGGGGTAGTAGGCTAGCGCTGCCATGACTTCCCGAATGCCTTCCTCGATACGTTTGGCGATAACAATTTCGCCTTCGCGGGTCAGCAGTTCAACCGTACCCATTTCACGCATATACATACGAACGGGGTCAGTGGTGCGGCCCGTTTCAGTTTCTACAGCGGCCAAGGCAGCTGCGGCTTCAGCCGCTGCGATATCATCCGGCGAATCGCTGCCCGCCATGATCAGAGTATCTTCGTCAGGCGCGTGTTCAAACACCTGAATACCCATGTCATTGATCATTTGAATGATTTCTTCGACCTGATCCGG
>TARA_R110001599_G_scaffold262322_1_pt1 | contig 21274 bp, 16 predicted proteins | sample TARA_R110001599 | Tara Oceans TARA_R110001599 (sample SAMEA4398360) | marine metagenome | biome: Polar Biome; feature: [MES] marine water layer (ENVO:01000295) within the mesopelagic zone...; material: water (ENVO:00002006), including particulate matter (ENVO:01000060) such...
TATATGAAAAATCAAGCAATCACTCTCGAAAACCTATACACCCTAGAACTTAAAGTGTGGTGGCAGTATTTTAAAAGCGAGAGTTTTGCTTTCAAAATGATATGTTTTTATTTGTTTGTTGAGTATGTTCGCCCACAATCAATTTTTAGATGGCTTGATTTTCTCCCTTGGGCTCAGTTGTTTGTATTAGGGGCATTGGTTGGTATCTTTATGGAGAAAGACCGGAAGTGGGTGGCGTCCCCGATAAATAAATGGATGGTACTCTTCTTTTTGTCGATTTTGTGGTCAACGCTGAATGCCCACTATCCTCAAGTCTCCTACACTCAATTGGCCGATTTTTATACTTGGTTCATTATCTATTTCTTAATCATAAATATTGTTACCACGCCGCAGAGACTTCTTTTTTTCTTGGCAATATTCTGTATTGCAAGCTACAAACTATCGTTTTCATTGGCTCTTATCTGGGCGAAAAGAGGGTTTAGTTTTGCATCGTGGGGTTTGTCTGGGCCGCCAGGTTTTTTTCAGAATTCTGGTGAGTTAGCCATTCAAATGGCGGTATTTTGGCCGATCGGCTTAGCGGTCGCATTGTCATTAAAACCTTATTTACCTAAATGGAAGTATCGAGTTTTGATATTAATGCCAATTACGGCCTGCATGGTAATTCTCGGGGCGAGTTCAAGAGGAGGGCAGTTAGCCATGGCCGTGCAATTTTTTCTGCGTTTCTTTAAACAAATATTTAAATTTAAAGTATTGGTTGGAATTATTGTTGTAGTGACTGCTGGTTGGCATTTTTTACCAGAGGAGCAGAAGCTGCGCTTTGCTGAATCAGGTACAGATAAAACATCTCAGCAGCGTCTGCTCTATTGGGAAAACGGCTATCAAATGATGAATGACTACCCTTTCACGGGGGTCGGCTATTATAATTTCAGCGCTTATTTTGAAAATTACTATCCTCAAGATATGCTCTACCCCAGAGCCGAATTACCACATAATATTTTTATCCAAGTTGGGGCTGATTTAGGCTATGTCGGCTTGTTTTTTTATCTTATGTTAATTTTAAGCGGGTTTAGAACGTTGTCTAAAACCGGCAAGGTTGGTTTGCCAAGTATGTTTGGAGAGCTTTCGACAGCATTTAAAATATCGATGGTAGGTTTTATTATCGCAGGGCAGTTTGTTTCTGTCGTATATTATCCTTTTTTATGGATTCAATTAGCCTTGGTTAGTTGTTGTTATGTGGTCAAAAGAACCTATCAATGAACAATTCTTTTTAAATTTTAGAAATCTAGTTTGGGAATACTAGTTGCCTTTGATGCATTCTTTAGTGTTTTGGTCATAAGTATTAATTTTTATGTGAGAGTGCTAGAACTTTATGTACTCGCCGTTTATTTATAACAGTAGAATATTATGTGTGGAATAGTAGGGGTAGTTAACAACTTAATGCCTGAGTTGATTAACGAGCGTTTGGCTGTGATGGGTAGTGCAATTAAATACCGTGGGCCTGATAGTCATGGGGCGTGGGTGGATAAAGAGCATGGTGTAGGTTTAGGGCATAGACGTCTAGCGATTCAGGATTTGTCCCCTCATGGCCACCAGCCTATGGTTTCTCAGAATTCTCGTTTCTACTTAACATTTAATGGTGAGATATATAACTTTTTAACTCTTCGGCAGGAGATGGAGGCCAAAGGGATTAAGTTTCAAGGTCACTCTGATACTGAAGTGCTTCTAGAGTCGATATCTGCTTTAGGCTTAATTGATACTCTCAATAAAATTCAAGGCATGTTTGCATTTGCTTTATGGGATAGACAAGAAAAAACGCTAACTTTGTGTCGCGACCGTTTGGGTGAGAAACCACTTTACTATGGTTGGGTTGATGATGAGTTTTTGTTTTCGTCTGAACTTAGTGCAATAGATGCACTCAATCTAAAACTTAAGATTGATAGGGCTGCATTGGCTGACTATTTTTATTATGGTTATGTGCCTCCGCCACAAAGTATGTATCAGGGTATTTATAAATTGCCCCCGGGTACGCTGATTACCTTAGAAGTTAAAGCTGGGTCGGTTCCAGCGTTGGGTTTTAATCCCAATGCTGGCGGTGAATTATCTCCTTTGGTTTATTGGAGTGTGAAGTCTGTTGTAGATGGAATTGGCCAAAATAAAATTAAGAATGAAGCTCAAGCAGTCTCCGGTTTAGACTCCTTGCTTAAGGATGTGATTTCAGAGCAATCCATCTCTGATGTCCCATTAGGGGCTTTTTTATCTGGTGGCATCGATTCAACCAGTGTTGTTGCAATTATGCAGCAGGTAAATAGTAGGGCTACACAAACATTTACCATAGGCTTCAAAGATGCTGAGTTTAATGAAGCAAGCTTTGCCAAGGATATTGCGCGGCATTTAGGTACTGAGCATACTGAATTGTATATCGATGGTGAGGATTGTTTGGATTTGGTACCTAAGTTGGCTAGTATTTATGATGAACCTATAGCCGATTCTTCGCAGCTTCCAACATATATTGTATCTAAATTAGCCAGGGAAAGCGTGACTGTTTGTTTATCTGGTGATGGTGGTGATGAACTTTTTGCTGGTTATAATCGCTATATTTGGACTGAGAAAATATGGAGACAGCAATCAGGTTTACCTTTACCGATTAGGAAATTATTAAGTTCGATCATATCGGTAATTCCCGCTTCATTGTGGGATAAAGCATATCGTACGTTTGTCTTTATGCACAGCTCATCTTCAAAGCAGAATAATGTAGGCTTAAAAGTGCAAAAACTTGCATCATTATTAAAGTGTGGTGATATTAATGCTGCTTATTGTTACTTAATCTCATATTGGCAAGAAGAAAACTTCCCACTACTTAACTTCCAAAAGATAAATAAGAATTTTTTCTCAGACCTCCCTACAAGCAATGAATTTTTTGTAGATAATGCTATGTATTGGGATCAGCTCAGCTATTTACCTGGAGATAACCTAACTAAGGTTGATAGAGCCAGTATGGCGCTGAGTCTTGAAACTCGCCTACCTTTGTTGAATCATAAGGTAGTTGAGTACGCTTGGAGTGTACCATTATCGATGAAAATAAAAGAAGGCCAGAGTAAGTGGTTACTGCGTCAGGTTTTATACAAGTACGTACCACGAGAAATGATTGAGCGCACTAAAATGGGATTCTCTGTGCCTATATGTAATTGGTTGAGAGGGCCATTAAGAAGTTGGGCTGAACTCTTACTTAATGATTTGGACGGTAATATTTTTGATAAGAAGCAAATTATGAATGTTTGGCAGCAGCACTTATCCTGTAAATATGATTACAGTAATAGGTTATGGGCGTTACTGGTTTTTTTGGATTGGTACAAAGCTCAAAATGCAACTATTTAGTTGATTTTGGTAGTAAATTTGGATGACGAAATATGAGCGTATTTATTAGTTTTGTAGTGCCTGCGTATAACGAGAGAAAATATATAGATGCTTGTCTCTTATCTATAAGAAATGGTAGTGATAAGTATGGAGTGGAGGCAGAAATTATAGTAATTGATAATGGCTCTACAGACAATACCGTAAGTTTGGCTAAAAAATATACCGATAATATTATTTCAATTGATCGCTCCAATGTTTCTAGTGCGCGTAATTTAGGTGCTTCAAAAGCAACGCATGATGTTATTTCATTTATTGATGCTGATATTGAGCTAACTAGTGAATGGTTTAGTAATTTAGTAAAAATATATGGAAAAAATGAATTGAACACCCTTCATTTAACAGGATGGTTTTATTCAGTTAGATCTAATGGCTCTTGGATAGAAAGGTTCTGGTTTAAGAATCTTAAGGATAAGCTTTTAGCTGGGGGTAATATTTTGACTACAAAAACTGCCTTTAATCATGTGGGGGGGTTCAATGAGAGGCTAGATACAGGTGAAGACTATGACTATTGTGCGAGGTCTATAGAGGCAGGTGTAGACTATTGTCCTAATCAAGGATTTAAAGCAATTCATTTAGGGTTTCCTCGTGATGTTAAAAATTTTGTTCGTCGTGAAGTTTGGCATGGACAGGGTGATTTTTATAATCTGAAGACATTTATAGGTTCTCCGGTTGCGCTCATATCAGTATTTTATGTACTTTTGTCTATTTCAGCGTTAGTTTTAGGCTTTTGTGGCCAGCTGATGGCGTCTGTAGTTATAGTATTGGCATTAGCGACCTTGAATCTAGCGATTACCAAAAAAAGGTTTAATGGTTGTAAATTTCATATTATTTTATTTAATTCCCCATTAAATTTTATTTATTTTTATTCTAGGTTTTGGTCATTATTTCCACGACTGAAAGAGGGTATTAATTCACGGGAGAAATGACTTTATAAGTGTGGAAAAAGCTAAGCGGTTTAGTTTTTTATTCAACTGAAGGGTGAGGGTTATCGTGAGTAAACCAATTTAAATTCGGTTTACAGATATATGCAGCATAAATCAGATGTATTATTAGTTTTATGAATATCTAAAATAATGTGATGCCATATAAATAGCTATACAGCATTGTCGCAAATCTGAAGCATTAAACGAAGCTGCATAAAGTATCCAATGCTTCTCTGGAAATTCTTTCCTATTTATTTGCGAGGAGGGAACGAGAAAGTCATTTTTATTAAATGAATCTCTCTTTCGGTTTACACCACTAATGAACAGGCTACTTAGTTAGTTTGTAGCTGTTATCGGTCTAGTGTTTAAATTGCTAGGTGGGTTGGCTTTAGCTTTTTCTGTAGGTGCGTCTGTTGGTGTCAATAAGCTGTCATTTGCAAACTCTACTGTATCGACAAGCCACTCAGTATCTGCATTATAAGGATCATTTGCCCATCCTTTAAAATAGCCCGCTCTATAACCAAGTGTTCCTGGTTCCCATTGCCGAATAGCATCTTGCTTGTCATGTAGATTTGTAAAGCTACTTTCATCTTCCCATCGACGCCATAACTGTATTATGCCGTCATTTGAGCTTGAGCTTGTTGCATTTTTTACGTGAATGACGATTTGCATCCATCTACCTAAGTCAGTATCTCTATTGATGAAGGGTGCGGGTAATAATTCACCGCTTTGAACGCCGCCATCCTGAACGCGAAGTTCGGCATTACCATTCGCTAAAGGTCTAGTCTGCCATGTTACATCACTATCACCATCATAAGCGCTTCCATATATGGCGAAGAATTTATTGTTTAAATTTCCATGATAGAAGTTTACTGGGACTCTTATCCAGTAGCGAATCCATAAGTCTTTTTGAGGGGTGAAGTTAAAGCGTTGTTCTGCCATATTGCTGCCAGCTGCATAGCGAAACCTGAGTGAGTATTTTCCATCCTTTGCATTCCAGTCGTTTCCAGGCTGAACATTATAAATCGACTTGTTGTTATAAACTGCCACTGATTCAGGATCCATGGATACTACCGATGTGCTATTGTTTCTTTCCCAGTTGAAATTTATCAGGTTTGTTGAATCGGGCTGGTTGTCGGGTGCTGACATATCTTTGGATTCAAATGAGTCTGAAAATAATATGTCAGCACTTGTTGTTATTGAAAATAAAATCAATAAAAAAGTGATTGGTAGTTTGTATTTCATGATGCTGCTCTCCGCGTTTGAAGCCTATTGCGATAAGATATTAATATAGTCTAATCTGGAGGGAGGGTGTATGAAATTTGTGTAAACATTTGCAGCTATTTATTCTTATGTGATCGAGTTTTATTTTACTAGCTAGCTGGTAGCTTAGTTGCCCAGTAGTTTTATGCCTATAATGCTTAATTGGAGTTGTTATAGCCAAAGTGAGACATATTTTCGGCGCATATTTCCTCTATTAATTCTAGGTTTTCTTGAGAGTAAAAATCTTCCCACTGTATATTACTATTTCCTGCTTTTTGAAATTGCTTTGATAAATCCTTACTTATGTCATTTTTTATAGGAAGCGCCAGCTTCTCTGCAAGGTTATGTATTACCTCGCCTTTATTGGCTTTAAAGTCTTCGTATTTTACAATTAACATTTTATCTTCATTTTTTGCGCAAATAGTTGCTGCATGATTCCAGCGCTTAGCTAAGTTGATTATATAGTTATTGCTGAGTGATGAAGATAGAGGGGGAAGCTGACCGGATATGATTTGGTGCCAGTGGTTATTACCCCTATCCAGCTGCTTTATTGAAGGTATTGGTGTTGAGTTTTTACCTTTTAGGGCAAGGCGGTCACAAATGCTACGAATATTGTCTCGTGGATCTCTCAAAACAAAGACATAGTTAGCGCGCTCAAAAACCTTGTTGATTTGTGGCCAAGTAAATATTAGGTCAGGATCTTTGATGATGTCGCAACCAAATAGTATGGGGTGTCTGTGGGTGTAGTAGTTCAGCTTTTGAGGGGTTGATAATAATTTATTCGCAGCTAGACCGAGCCCGCGGTCGATTTGATAGAGTGGGTCATTGCTATAGCTTGCACCTGTGCTCTTCGCTAAAAGGGCCGCAATTGCGGTTGTTCCACTTTTCTGGTGCCCTAGTACGATTGTTTTAACATGCTTGCTAGGCTGTAGTGTTCGTTTTAGTGTATTGAAATTCATTACTTTTTGCCTATGTTGAAGTCTAGGTGAAGCACTTCAAGAATGTCTTTGAATCCAGGTGGTCTAAATATAATGAGTAGTAAAGCGTAAGTAAACATTCCGGCAAGTGTTTGCATTAGCAAATAACCTATTGGGTGTATTTTAGCTTCAATTGATGGAAAAGTAAGTTCTAAAAAGTGTAATGCCAGCGCCATTAGTGTGGCTAGTAAAATATTTGGTAGGAGTGTCTTTAGTATAGTCAATAATCTCAATTGAATGATGTTACCAGCCACTATCCATGAGACTAATACACTAATGATAGTCCCTGCTGTAAAGCCGATGGTTACACCTATTACCCCCCAAGGGACGCCGCAGGCGATTGCCGTGACTCTGACGGCTTGTGTTACAAGGTTTACTTTTAGTTGTAGATCGGTCCGGCCTTGAGACAGGTAAATGCTGCCCGACATGGTGCCGACCGAGATCGCTAGGCCACAGAAGCATAGGATTTTCAATATTGGAATAACCTCTAGCCATTGCTGGCCTAAGATTACGCTGACTAAATTATCGGAAATTACTAATAGGCCCAACATCATCGGGAAGGTAATTAAAGAAACCACAGAAATGGCTCTAGTAAATATTGAAGCAATCTTTACTGTATCGTCTTGGATTTGACTAAACGAGGGGAATAATACAGGACTAACAGCATGTGAAATAGCTGTCGTTGGCATCATCATCAGGGATATAGCTTTATCATATAGACCTGTTGACTCTGCGCCTAAATACTTCCCTACAATTACTTTGTCGGCCTGTGAACCTATATATTGAACTAACGACACTAAAAAAACATTAAAGCTGAAGCTGAATAGCTCTTTAGTGGCTTTTGTGCTGAACTCTAGGCTGGGTAGCCATTTTGCCTGCAAGGTAGCGAATATGAGGTCTATAGTAGCTCTTACAATTTGTTGTATGACTAAACTCCAGTAGCCGAAGTCATGCATTGCGCAAAAAATTGCTACGATTGCAGAAATAGTCATTGCGGAAAAGTCAGTTATTGCTAACGCTTTAAAGTTTAGGTTTTTTACTAGTCTCTTTCTTGAGACAAGATTCATAGCATTAATTAGGAAGCATATGGATAGAACTTGAGTTATTTTTTCTAACTCTGGGCGATCATAAAAGTTAGCGACACCTTCTGATAAGAAAAAACACGCAACAGTGAGCGTAAATCCAATCCCCGTATTCAGCCAGAAAACAGAGTTGTAATGGCTGGAATTAGCATCTTTTAAGTGTACTAGCGCTGAGCCCAGGCCGAAGTTCGAGAGTAGGCCGGCTATTCCAATTATTGCTAAGGTCATCGCTATCAGGCCAAAGGCCTCTGGGGTTAGTAATCTGGCAAGAACTATGCCGAATATAAATGATATGATTTGAGATATAGAGCTAGAACCCAAGACCCAGCCCATTGCTCTAGTTGTTTTTTGACGATGATTGTTCACGAAGTGATGTTAGCTCTTTTGAGTAGAGGGTAGTTGGGGGTCAGTTAAAATTAATTCTTTCTTAATTGAGGTTTCATGTATGATTGCACATTTGCTTTGGGTGGGCAATGTACGTTTTTTAATTGATAGGTGTATGTTCTGTGTGAGAAGATTCAATCAATATAAAGTTTCAGTACAAACTATCTTCTTCAAGATGTCTAATCGCACAAACGACACTGTTCTCCCTCAAGCTTTGGCCCATTCTGTAAAGGTTGCTATTTTTTATGTATAGGGAATGTCTGTGAAAATTGCTTATTTATACGACTTAAAGATTTTTCCTCCTAAAGGGGGAAATCATGTTCATGCCTTAGAGCTAGTAAAGGGCTTTGTTGCAGCTGGGCATGAGGTTGCTGTGGTGGAAGATGAGACAGCTCCTGGTGTTACTAATTTTCTAGACACTAGGGAAACCTTAAAGGACCTAATGGCTTGGTGTGACGTGCTGTATGTCAGGGTCGATGCGCGTTCATTACGAGAGTGGGGTGCCTTGAATACCTGTTATAAGCATAAAGGGTCGGTTGCTATTGTTTGGGAAGTGAATTCACCCGCTAGCGAGACTTTAGCATATTCATATTACGGCGGTATGGAGCACTGGGATCGCCAACAAGAGACAATGGTGAGAAAGCTCAAGCGTTTACTTCATGTTGCTAAGAAAATACCTTCCATTTGGCGAGAAGAGCGTTACCGAAAAAGTATAGCGAAAGAGGTTTCGGCGGCAGTATGTGTATCTTCAAGCATGCGAAATTACGCTCGTGATTATCTAAATATAGAAAATAGTCTTGTTGTACCCAATGGTGCCGTTCCTTTTAGTCGAGATGAAATTGATGCAAGAATGGTGGTGAAAACAGCTCGACCCTTTACTGTTTTGTATAGCGGAAGCGCTATTTACCCTTGGCAGGGCTTGAATTACTTGTCTGAAGTTGCGGCAATAGCGCGTAAGAAAACGCCAGATATAAGATTTCTGATCGTAGTAAACCAACTTACCGAAGCTGTACCACAAGGTGAAAATATTGAGGTAAGGGTCGGCATGGCGCGCGATGAATTAATGTCGGAGATATGTCGGGCAGATATCTGTTTATCGATTCAGCCAGAGTTTTTTTGGTCTAGATGGAAGTTTCACGGCTCACCCATGAAGTTATTTGAGTATATGGCGTGTGGCACGTTAGTGCTTGCTTCGAATATTGGCCAGATGAGTGAGTTAATTCAGGATGGTGTAAATGGCTTGTTGTGTGAAAGCGAGCCTGAAAGTATTTTTAATAAAATAATGCTTGCTCATAACCATCCTAGGGAAAAAGAAGAAATGGCTTTTGAAGGCTGGAAATTGGTAAATGAAGAGCTAAATTGGGTTAGGAATGTCGAGCATACGATTGAGTTGTTTAACTCTGTGACAAGTCAAAAAACTGAAAGCAAGGTAACGAATTCTTTATGAAAATAAATGGTAATCTATTGTTGGTTTCAAATTACCCTTCTGATACTGCTTATGCTTGGTGGTTGATGGAGCACTTTTGGTGCTTACTTGCCGACGAATACAAAGATAGTGGACATCGTGTTTACTTAGCTTATCCAAAATTAGTGGGTGAAATTAGCAGTGTGTTAACGACTCGCATGGAGGTTGTCGAATTAGACATATTTGGCTCTGATGCTACAAAATCTAGGGACTTCATTCGAGAACATTCTATTAAAACGGTTTACCTGACAGATCGACCTTTCTTTAGCCTTACTTATTTTTTGTGGCGACTGTTAGGTGTGAAAAAAATCCTGGTACATGACCATACGCCGGGTGATCGCCCAGCAGTTGGGGGAGTGAAGGGCCAAATCAAGACGCTTAGAAATAGTTTGTCCCTGTTTACGGCAGATGCGCAGTTTTCAGTATCACCTTTGATGAAAACTCGAAGTATAGAAAATGGAAGAGTGTCTCCTTCTAAAATATTTTCCGTGCAGAATGGTATTCCTTCGGAAGTTGTTGAGGAAGAGCAGGTGTTGGCTAGAGAGGAGATAAGACGGAGTTTAAATATTCCTTCTGATGCCGTAGTCGTGATCACCACGGGGCGTGCGCATCCTTATAAACGGCCTGATTTTGTTATGAAAGCGGCTGCACAGCTTATAAAAAATTCTAATAGCCCTGTTATTTTTCTTTTGGTAGGTGATGGTCCGCAGTTTACTGAACTTGAGAGCTTACATGAGCAGCTTGGTTTGTCGGATAACTTTCGCTTACTAGGTTACCGAAATGATGTACCTAAATTACTGGCCGCTTCTGATATTGCTGTGCATGCGGCACTTGGGGAGGGGTTTTCGTTGTCTGTTCTGGAATATATGAGAGCAGGGTTGGCGGTTCTGGTTCCGGATATACCTTCAGTGAAACAGGCTGTAGAGCATGGTGTTAATGGCTTAGTTTATGATTGGGATGATATTGGGAGCTTAAGTTCCTGTATTTCGGACTTGGTTGAAGATTTAGCGCTTAGAAAAGAATTTGGAGAGCAAGGAAAGAGTGCAGTTGCTACTCGTTTTAGTTTGGAAAATTGTACCAAGGAGTTTCTTTCTGCTATGGATAGCATCTAATCTGCTTGATACAAGCCTAGGGTTGTATCGAAAGAGTCACCTTTGTTTTAGCTTCCGGTATCACCGGTGGCCATTCACCTTTAAAACGTATCAAAACTGACTAACTTGGATAGGCCAATATATCCAGGCTAGGGAAATAGGAGTTTATGAACGGCATAGATAAAAGTTGTACTAAGGAAAAGTATGTATTTTATATTTTTTTAGCCGTAATTCTTGCAAGAAATCTAATATTTATGGTTGATGGTTTTGGTGAGCAGGACGCTGCAAGGTTAGTAAATGATGCAATAATATGGAGCAGTACAGGGCAAATACCTTTTTTAGAGTATAGAGGAAAAACCAGCCCTTTGTTTCTTAGTTATCTAAAGCTAATGATTGATTCTGGGTTAACGGTTGATACTGTTGCGATAGTAACTAATGTCGCTAGCGCTATTTCTGGCGCGCTTGTCATCGCATTTTCATTCCTGATATTTAGATTTTTTCTAAGTTTATACAGTTCAATCGCGACTACGGTGCTTCTGTCCTTTGTTCCTTCATTATTCTTTGGTTCAATATATGGTTTCCCTGCCATTATTGCATTTTCATTTTATATTGTGTCAACTTGGCTCTTTATAATATCTAGTAAGCAAACAACTAAGAGCGTCTATTTGTATGCAGCATCTTTTGTTTTTGCAATTATTGCAGCCTTATGTAAAGCAGATATATTAATCACATATTTCTCTTATATAGCATTCTTTATTTTTTATAATGGATTTCAAATCCGTGCACTGATAAGTATTTGTGTGGCGGTTATGTTAACTGCATTAGTCACTATATTTTATTCGAAGCTGTTTTTACCGCTTAATATCAATCACACAGGTTATGCTGGAGTCTGGATAGATCAATTTCCTTTTTCATTACAGAATCTTTTTTCAAAAGAAAATATTGATATTACAACACTATCATTTGGTCCCATTTTTCTTCTATTGTCATGTGTCGGTATTCTTTTTGGCATAAGTGACAAGAAATACCGTTATTTTGTTCTCTTATTAGCTCTATCTTTATTGCCGTCGATCATATTCTGGGGGGGGAGGCCTGGGAATAGCGCGAGGCATATGTCATTTATGTCGATATATATAATGCTATTTTGTGGTTTTGCAATTGATTTCTTTTCCCAAAAAGGCCATAGGAAACTTGTATGCTCTGTATTAATATCAGCAATTCTAATTTCAAACTACTTTTCAAGGGAACCCTGGCCATCAACTGTAATAACCAGTACTAGAATATTTGAGTCGGCACTACTTTTTAATCAATCAAACGATGTGCTTAACAACACTGCACTCAATTTAATAAATACGACATATGGTGATATAGCAATCATAGACTCATGGACTTTGCCCTATTCAATAAACAACCTTTTGAGAAAGACACTAAAAATTATTAGTGCGGAGCGGCTATTGGAATACGACCGAATAGCAATAGTCGATATATATGGAAAACACCGAGAGATAAAAATCGTAAGGGCAAAAAGTCTCCAGGAAGCAAAAGAGCTTGTTGCAAAGATAGATGAAAGATTTTTTGTATTTTCCAGTCAGTATCCTGAGATTACTGTCCTATAGCAGCCCATAGGCCGTAACATGTACAGAGATTTCTCGCTTTTCAGCGTATTTAGAACTATATTTTTTGGCTTTCTTGTCATTAAATATTTATTGCAATAGGAATAGATGTGAAGAGTAATAAATGAAAAATCAAATACCAAATTGTCCATATTTATCCATTGTTATCCCTTTATTAAATGAAGATGAAAGTATAGATATGCTGCTGACGACTTTGGTAGATAATATTCAGCACTTAGATATAAGTTATGAAATAATTTTGGTTGATGATGGCAGTACTGATAAAACATGGGCAAAGATAAAGCGATCAACTACTGTTAACGCTAATGTTAAAGGTATCAAATTAGCGAGAAACTTTGGACATCAACATGCATTACTTGCTGGCCTAACTAGTGCAAAGGGGCAGGTAATTATTTCAATGGATGGTGATTTGCAGCACCCTCCATCATTAATACAGGCAATGCTAGAGAAACATAAAGAGGGAAACCTAGTAGTCAATACCTATAGAAATGATGACGAAGTTACATCATTCTTTAAAAGAAAAAGTTCTTCATTATTTTACAAGCTATTCTCTTTCTTGACTGATGTCTCCATGAGTTCTGGTTTATCAGATTATCGGCTATTAGATAGGGTTGTTCTGGACCAACTACTTCAGCTAAAAGATGTGGATATATTTTTACGTGGCGCTGTAGAGTGGCTTGGGTTTTCGTCGGTTACAATTCCATATACGGCTGGCAAAAGGTTTGCCGGTGTTTCCAAGTATCCTTTATCAAAAATGATTAGTTTCGCAAAAGGCTCAATAATTTCATTTTCTACAAAACCTTTAGAACTAGGGATAGTGCTTGGAGTTGTTACTAGTGTGTTAGCCTTCTTGGAAATTATATACGTACTATATCAAGTCTCGAATGGTAAAACAGTTGAAGGCTGGGCATCTACTATTGGGATTATCTCATTTTTATTTGGTGTGTTATTTATTATGCTAGGCATAATAGGTACTTATTTGGCTAGAATTCACGTGTCCCTTCAAAATCGACCAAGTTTCATTATAGAAGAATTAAGTACTAAGCGAGATGATCAATAAAATTTCTTTAATGCAACTAATCAAGTTTGTGATGATTGGTGCATCTAATACAGCTATTAGCTATGTTGTTTTTTTTACCTTATATAGCAATCTATTAGCTGGGGATGCCTTTTATTCTCAATGCTTAAGTTATGCGGCTGGTATTATTTGGAGTTTTTTTTGGAATAAACGATGGACATTTTCAGATAAAAAGCAAAGCTGGGTAGCTTTTTATCCATTTCTAATTCTGCAACTCATTTTACTCTTTATAAGCGCATTTTTTTTAGATATTGCAAAAGATAATCTTGATTGGGATATCAACTTGCTTTGGGTAAGCGTGATGGCTGTTATTACAATCATCAACTTTGTCCTTACAAAATTTCTGGTATTTAAGATTTGAATACAAACTATATGAAAAATATAGTGTTCTTTTTTATAGTCGCTACCTCGATAGTTTTTAGCCTTATCCCAACCGAAGATCAGTTAATTGATGACATGTCAGTCATTTTGTTTTCTTTTAGTTAAAAAGGTATTCAAGTTTAAAGGTACGTATTTCAGCGCATTACTGACTCCAAAACTTGCCATAGGCGATCGATACTGTGTTGGTTGGTCCATCTTTCACCAATACGTTTTTGCGCAGCTATACCAATCTTTTTTACGCGTTCATCGTTGTTTGCTAACTCTATTAGTGCAGATGCCATTTGTTCATAGTCGTGCTCATCTACAAGAATTCCAATATCTTCTGAGTCTATTACATCCATAATGCCGCCATGTTTTGTAGATATAACGGCTAAGCCCATAGCCATTGCCTCTAATACGCCTACTGGCGTACCTTCCATGTCACCATTTGGTGCGCGGACAGAGTGCTGTAGAAAAACGCGAGACTCTGTTAATAATTTCACAACTTGAGTGTGGGGTTGGGCGCCATGAAAAATGATATTATCTTGTAGGTTTAATGCTCTTGAGAGTTGAACGCAGCCATCCATTAATGGGCCATCTCCGATAATTTCTAGTTGTGCTTCTGGGTGGCTTACCGTTAGTTTCTTAAATGCTATTATTGAAAGCATGGGGGCTTTTTTTTCAGTTAAACGGCCAACCATTGCATATTTTTGGTTTAGTTTTGTCCGTTCACTGATTTGTGTTGAAGGGGTGTCGGCACCACAGGCACTATAATTAAGCTTGTTGGCCGGTGCACCTAATTTAATTAGTTGTTCTTTCATATGCGTAGAAACCGCGATTATTGATGCAGCAGTCTCGAAAAGTTGTTTGTAGCCTTGTTGGTATTTATCTAGGTAGTATTGCACGTATGCATCGTAGCCATGAAAATGGACGACAAGAGGGATGTCTGCATTTTTACAGGCATCCATAATTGATACGGCGGTTGGTCCGTACTGCGCTAGAACTGCATCATACGTATTTTGTTTTAGGTAGTTTTCAACCGCTTTGTTGTCTTGTGCATGCAGAGTCGTCAATTTTAATACGCGTGCGAGCCATCTTAGGCCTTTAGCGAAAAGATTATTACTGAGCAAAAAATTATTGCTGCCATTACCGATACGACGTTCGTTAGGGTTGCCTATTAATAATTCGACATTACAAGGTAATCCATCGATTTGCGATTGGAGAAAGGTTTCAGATGGACCTAAGTAGCCTTGGCCCTTATTGACTACCATTAATATATTACGTTTCACAAATTAACCTCTGATGTAGATTTTAAGCACACTGATATGATATTCAGCAATAGCCTAGTTCTTTTAGTTCCTTTCCAGCAACGCGCTGAACCGTTTCGATATCTCTGTCTGTATAGTCGTTAAGTACAATGTTGTTCATGTTTTTGAGGTTTAGGTGCTTCAGACATTTTTGGCTTGGTGCTTTGTTTTCGATAAATTGAACTAACTCTGAATATACTTCTTCTGGGTTTTCACACCAGTTCTCGTAACGTATTTCAAATACATTACTTGCATCTTGTTTGGCTACTGACTGCACTCTTTTTACAGTCCACGCCCAGTAGTGGATCATTCTTCCTAGTACGTCTTGGAAGTCTAGGGAGCAGCCTTTTGCCTCATAAACTGAAGGAGATCGCATCATGTTGCACCATTCTTTTCTGGCACTTAGATAGCTTCCAACTCGGCCATCACGAATAACATGTACAAATTTAGCACCTGGAAAAGCGCTGTACATGTCTGGCACAAGAGCACCCAGCATCCCGCTGTCATTAATTATACTCGGGGTATTCATTAAATATTGATAGGCACCTAGATATGCTCTGGATAATTGAAAATTATCTTCCCTATGTGCAAGCACTTTTGAAACAAATGCTTCTGGGTTATACCAGATCGGTGTAATATCTGGCTGTGCTTGTGCCCAAGGGAAGAAGTCTTTAAACCAGAACTCACCGTTACCTTCGTCAGGATAAAAACTCGCGCTCAAATCGTTACGAAGTAAATTTACTAATCTAGACTTTCCGCCATTGTTAAAGCCGACAAAGAAAATTGGGGATTTTAATTTTTCAGAAAAGTAGCCAGGAAAATGACAAGCTAAGCGCCTACATAAGCCTCTTGATATTCTGTCGCCTTCTGGAAAAGCCTTCCAAAAACCCTGCAAATTTCTCACTATGCTAATTCCTTGCTTTTACCAAAATATTCTTAGTTTTTGTGAAGTTGAGTTGCTTAAAAGTTAGCTTTAATTGCATCTACTATTCTGCCTGATGCAGCCCCATCACCGTAAGGGTTATGTGTTTCAGACATCTGTTTATAAAGCGCTTCATTGGTTAAGATTTGGGTGGTTTGTTCAATAATACTTTCTTTTGAAGTGCCTACTAGTTTTACTGTGCCAGCTTCGACGGCTTCTGGCCGCTCTGTTACATTACGTGTAACTAAAACCGGCTTACCGAGAGAGGGCGCTTCTTCTTGGATTCCACCTGAGTCGGTGATTACTAAGTCACATTGATCTAATAACCAAGCGAATGGTAAATAATCCTGTGGCGGTACGAGAAAAATATTATTTATGTTTCCAAGAAGTTCATTGACAGGTTTTTGAACGTTTGGGTTTAAGTGTACCGGATAAACAAGAAGCCAATCAGGATGATCTTTAGCTATTGTTGCTAAGGCCTCACATAATGAGATGAAGCCTTGGCCAAAATTTTCTCTTCGATGGCCTGTAATGAGAATTAATTTCGATGGCTTGTTGATAATTTTATCTATTACATTACTTGGTAACTGTGGAGCAAAGTTCTTTGCATCATAGTTTGAAAGTTTTTCTCTGACTGTCAATAGTGCATCAATGACGGTATTGCCAGTAACGTAAATTTTCTCTGGAGCAATACCTTCAGCGAGAAGGGAGTTTTTTGAAGTGTTTGTAGGGGCAAAGTGTAATGTGGCTATTTGGCCGACTAAGCTTCTGTTAGCTTCTTCCGGAAAGGGTGCGTAGAGATCACCTGTTCTCAAACCTGCTTCTACATGACCAATTTTTATTTGTTGATAAAAAGCAGCAAGCGCTGCTGCAAAGCAAGTTGTGGTATCGCCATGAACTAAGATGATGTCTGGCTTGCAGCTTTTTATTACATCACGTAAGCCTAATAATACTTTCGTTGTGACGTCATATAAGTCCTGGTTCGGCTTCATAATGTCGAGGTCAAAGTTAGGCGTAATATCGAACAAGTTTAAAACTTGGTCTAACATTTCTCTGTGTTGAGCTGTGACGGCAACAATGCTTTCAATGCTCGTATCTTCTTCCAGCTTTTTTACAAGGGGTGCCATTTTAATGGCTTCAGGACGTGTACCAAAAACACTTAATACTTTGATCACTTAACTATACCACGCGTATCGATGACTATTTTTTCGCTGAGTTTTGACGCAGAGAGTACTTTGAAAGGAGTATGGTCTACTAATACGACTATAATGTCAGCCTTTTCAACAGCCGTTTCAAGGTCAAGCAATTTAAATGTTGGATGTGATTTGATATTTGGTTCGCAAACAACAATGTCGGCTATGTTTAAGGCACTTAGCTTTTTGACTATTTCAACGGATGGTGATTCTCGCAGGTCATCAATATCTGCTTTAAAGGCTAAGCCTAAGCAGGCTATTACTGGTTTTTTAAACCGTTCTGCTTTTTCTTTTATCTTTGAGATTACCCAGTCTGGCTTGCTGTCGTTTACTTCTCTAGCGGTACGAATTAATCGGGCTTGCTCAGGATTTCTATCAATAATAAACCAAGGATCAACAGCGATACAGTGGCCGCCCACTCCGGGCCCGGGCTGAAGGATATTTACCCGTGGATGGTGGTTTGCTAACTTAATTAACTCCCAAACGTCTATGTTTTCTTTGTCGCAGATTAATGATAATTCATTAGCAAACGCAATGTTGACATCTCGAAATGAGTTTTCCGTTAGTTTTGAAAGTTCGGCAGTTTTAGCGGTAGTTTCCAAAACTTTCCCGCTTACGAAGCTTCGATAAAATTCTGCTGCTTTTGATGTTGATGCTTCATTGATTCCGCCTACAATTCGGTCGTTCTGTACTAGTTCAATAAGTATACGGCCTGGGAGCACTCGTTCAGGGCAGTGTGCTATGAAAATGTCTTTATTTATGTCGTGGCCAGCTTGCTCTAGTATTTTTGCAACATACTCTTCTGTTGTTCCCACTGGGCTAGTGGATTCAAGAATGACAAGGTTGCCTGGTTCAACATATGGAGCTATTGCTTTTGCTGCTTGCTCTACATAGCTTAAATTGGGTACTTTATTCTCTTTGAAGGGGGTAGGTACTGCGATGATAAAAATATCTGCATTTACTGGCGTTAAACTTGCTTTTAAATTACCGCTATTTACCGCAGACTTAACCAATATGTCGAGGTCAGGTTCTACAATATGAATATTCCCTTGATTGATTGTATTCACAATGTCTTCAGATACATCTACGCCAGTGACTTTGAACCCCTTAGTTCCTAGAAGAGATGCCGTGGGAAGACCTATGTAACCTAATCCTATTACACATATTGATTTGAAGTTGTTGCTCATGATAGTCCATTGGGTAGTAGTTAAATGTGGAAGGCTAACTGATTATAAACAATGTGGTTCTGTATAGGTAGTCAGTCATATTAAATGGTTTGAATTGTTGTAAAGTTGAATGTAGTTATCTACAACACATTTCAGTGTGAAGTTACTGTGCTGAGCTTGAACAAGCTTACTTGGTTCAAGATTAAGCGCTATAGCTATTGCGGCCGCATTGCCTATTGCAACAAGGCTATTACTGGTTTTGTCGGTAATTATTTCTTCTGGTCCCCCGCACTTTGTCACAATAATGGGTAATCCTGTAGCAATCGCTTCGATGGTGGCAATAGAGAAACCCTCGCTGGACGATGTGAGTAAAAATACATCCATCTGCCCAAGAAAATCAGCGCTGTTATCTTGAAAACCGATGAAGTGTACTTTGTCGGCAATATTTTCTTTGGTTATGAGTTTGTTGAGTTCACTCATGAGTGGTTCTTTTTTGGTATCGCCTGCAATAATAAAGTGAAGTTCAGGCTTTTCCTTAATGGCGATTGCGGCAGCCTTAATCAATACATCATAAGATTTCGCTGGACGAACATTTCCTAAGCTACCCACGAGTACGTCACTTTTTTCTAATCCTAAGGCTTGTCTGATTGATGAGCTATCTCGTTTATAGTAAAGCGCTGTATCAATTCCATTGTATATGACGGTTGTTTTTGCTTCGTTTAAAAGGCCAGATGCTTTAATTTCGTTTTTAAGGCCTTTGCTAACAGCAATAAACTTAGTTACACCTAAATTAAGGATCAGGCATTTAAGTTTGATAAAACGCTCTTTTTTAGCAACATCTACGGCGCCATGAAAAGTTGCAAAAACAGGTTTTCGGGAGAGCATTCCAGCCATTGCGCAATAGATGTTTGAACCCAGTAAATGAGATTGAATAATATCTACTTTTTCGCTGTGTATTAGCGCAACTAGCTTACGTAAAAAACCAATGTTAAAGCTGCCTTTGCACTCAATAATGTGAGTTTCAATGTTGCGGCGTTTAAGTTCTTCATATACCCAGCCTTTTCCACGAATAAGCGCGATAGAGCGGTAATTTTGCTCTCGCAGTTTATCGGCAAGGCTAATAAATACTGTTTCTGCACCACCAGGGCCTGTGGTGTCTATCACGTGTAAAATAGTTTTCTGGTTTTGGGTCATGGAAGTTTACTGGCTAGTGATATGGCGGCTGATTGAATGATATTGAAGCATCGGTTGATGTATTTTTCTGGCCGCGCTACGGGGTCATGAATATATGGATACCGCCGATGAGTTGTGGCCCAGAGACCGGCTAAAGTGAACTGTATTTCTTTAGGTAGCTGTTTGTTTGTATTTTTTAATTTATTGATTTGTTCTGGCTCAAAGGCTACCAGCAAGTCGCCGGGCAAGAATTTAAAGTCTTCTACTTTTGTGGTTTTATGATTTAGTAAATCTAATTTATTTTTTTTAGCCCAACGGAATGCCTCAACGCTAGCCGGGTATTGGTCTTGGGTGACTAAACCAAATGAGGCGCAAGCCATATTTGAATTGAGCTCGAAGTAGGCTTGTGCAATGGCGCTACGATTAATGTTGCCTTGGCAGAAAAATACGACTCGTCGCACATCGCTAAAGTTTATGTCGAGGCATGATTGATAGTCGCCTTTTATTAGTTTTAGTTGATGTTTAAGCAGTTTTAGACTGGCAGCCTTTCCCCCATACCTGTTAATAAGGTTTTTCATTTTTATTGTGTCATGTACGGCTATAAGGGCATTTGAGTCTGAAAACATATAGTTAGCTAATGGTGAGCAAATGTCATTCAGCTGGCTAATACCTTGTGGATAAGGTATTCGAGGTATCGTAAAAGGGTTGCTGTTGCTATCTGCAATGCCTTCGATGGCAGTGAATGCGATTTTAAAACCAGATTCACTAACTATTTTAATGCTACCGTCAATTGAGCGTTCTTTACCAATTGGGTAAGCAAAGGTCTTTGTTTCGAGTTTATATTTGCTTAAAAAAGATTTCGCGCCTTCAATATCATTTTTTGCAAATGAGGCATCGTTGCTGCAAAGAGCACGGTGGCTGTAGGTATGGTTAGAAAAGCTTACACCCTGGCTTGCGTATTTTAATATGCTGTCGATGCTGGCAGGTTTAGATTCTGCTTTTAGTTCCATTGGCATTTTTATTTCTAGCGCACTAGCAAGCTGGTTTATGCTGGTATCGCAAAGGTCTTTAGGCAGAAGTTCGCAGCGGTTGATAAAATCACGCTGAGCATATTTGATATCGGCAGGTTTTTGTAAATAGTAACCTAAGTAACCGTTAAGGTGTTTAAACCTTATATATGGAGTGTTTGCGACTTTCATTAGTGCGCGAATTTTTTCATCCCAAGGTATTTCTTTGTTCTCAATAAAGTTTGAAATTAAAAAAATGGTTGGCTTGATATCTTCTTTAAGAAAGATGGGCGTTATTTTTTCTACTTGGTCTTCAAAGCCATCATCTATGGTGATTAAAATAGAATTTTTAGGGAAATTTTTCTTAGAAAAGTATTCAAGAAATTGTTCAAGCGTTATAAAATTGTAGCCTTTATTCTTGAAGATTTTAATTGATTCTTCTAACCATGGTTCAGAAACTCCGCCTATATGGCGCTCTTTATCTTCTAAGCGATGCAGCACAAGTACTCTACAATATGGAGTAGTGCTTTTTTTTGTTGGATTCATCTACGTGCCTTTAATTTCTGAAATGCTTTGCAAAGTCTTTGTATGTACGCATACTAAAGAATAAGTGAAAAAAAGCATAAATGCGATGTAATATGTCTTAGTATTTGATTTTTAATTCTTTATATTTCTCTGGTAAAAGTATGGAAACTGTTTTAGTGCTTGATGGGCTGCAAAGGAGCGCATTAGCTGTTGTGCGTTCTTTGGGGACAAAAGGGGTTCGCGTGATTAGCAGCGATATTACACCTCAAACTTTGGCCGGAAGCTCCAAGTTTTCATTTGCGAGTGAAAC
>TARA_R110001599_G_scaffold53505_3_pt1 | contig 21270 bp, 29 predicted proteins | sample TARA_R110001599 | Tara Oceans TARA_R110001599 (sample SAMEA4398360) | marine metagenome | biome: Polar Biome; feature: [MES] marine water layer (ENVO:01000295) within the mesopelagic zone...; material: water (ENVO:00002006), including particulate matter (ENVO:01000060) such as......
CGCTTGTAGGTTTAACCTCAGCGTCGTCCCACCCCATGTCCTTGAGTGAGCTCACAAGATTAACGGCGTCGCTTGCTACAACCATGGCTTTGACGAATGTCTCTGTTGAAGACATCATTGCTCCTGTCTCCGTACCGTATCACGTCGCGTCCATCGACCCGGGCCAGAACGAGCAGCCATCCGCGCCCTCTCGCCTAAGTCCACGAGCTGAACGAGCCAGTCACTGTACTTCGACGGCTCAGACGCATTCTTAACGGGCGACTCAGAGAACGCCTCTGCCAGTCCTTTGACGTGCCTGATGGTCGGTAGCCGCTGGCCTGATTCAATACGACTGACCTCGGGTTGACTAAGTGATGAGCGACGCGCCAGCTCGGCGATGCTCCATTTGCGGGCTTGTCGATGTCGACTGACGAAGCGAATAAACGCGCTGTCTGACATGAGATCTCCTTTGGTAACCACCGTTATGGTAGCCGCCTCGAAGCACCACGTCAACTCTAAGGCTTGACACTGTGGCAACCCTCTCTTAGTATCGAGGATATGTGGGACCTACCGAACTACACCATCACAGTTGAGGCCCAGGGGCGCTGGGACTTCCTGCAACAGCTTGAGTCAGCAGTGCCTGGAGCGCTCGCATGGGGCGTACGCCGCTGGATTGATCACAGAGGTGTCAGCCGCAAGCGCCGCCTCCGCATTGAGAAGACGGAACGCTGCGACTTAGAGGGTCTGACCGAATGCGAAATCTACGTACCGCTGCATGGTGCCTGGCTTATTGGACGCGCACTCACGCTCGAAGGCATGTCGTACAGTGTCTTGGACACTTGCACGGATGGAATCGACGGCTGGGACAACTCAGCCGAAGGGCGCGCTGCGACGGAGCAAGAGGGGCGGCGACTCACGCAGGCGTCCGTCAGCCGGGGAGAGCTACGACCACACGTCATTGACATCGCCACACCGTACCAGTTCATGGGTGTCGCCTGGACATTGAGCCGCCCGTGGGTGCTCAACGTATGGAGTGCCGGCGCGGGCAAGACGCTTGGCGCCATCATGGCTGTGACGGCGCGGCAGGGCTCAGTGCTGGTCATCGTACCTGCTAAGGCCCGCCACGTCTGGTGGTCGCAGGTGCAGGAGTACACGACACTCAAGCCGTTTCGGGTGCGTCCTGTGTCCGAGCGCAAGAAGAAGGACCCGACGCTGGACGAGTACTTGCAGGATTGCCGCGTCAACAACACTCGGCCCTTCGTCGTCATGGGGGCGGAGTCACTCTCAGACAACATGGATGTCGTGCACGCAGTCAGCCCGGCGATTGTCATCTTCGACGAACTCCACATCTGGGGCAGCCGCAAGCGATGGAAGGCCATCCAAGAGGCAGACGGCACCGTATCTTTCGAGCGCAGGAAGACTGCCGCCAGCGAACGCAAGGGCTCGAAGGTAGACCGAGAGAACCGGGCCGTAGCTGCCATGGACGTGAGCCGACTGAAATGCCTTGAGCTTCGCATGGGGCTGACGGCGACGCCCCTGGATGACGGCAGGCCCAGGCGGTTGTGGTCGCAGCTTGACCTACTCAGCCCTGGCGGCTTCAGCCACAGCTACAGCAAGTACGCGCTGCGCTACTGCGATGCACGAGCCGGCCAGTATGGCGGCCTCGACGACACAGGCAGCAGCAACATGACGGAGCTCAAGCAGCGGTGCAGCTATCTCTTTCATGAGGTGCCTTACAGCGAGAGCCACGCGGCGCTGCCGGATACCCGAGTGCAGGTCGTCTACCTCAGCAACACAGAGCTCAATCGGGCTGAGCGATGGAACGATGACAAGACGTTTGGGCAGGCGCTCAAGAGTCTCGCCAAGGAAGTGAAGTCGGGGAATGAGGATGCACGTACTCGTGTAGTGGAGGCGCGTCTCTCAGAGGCCTGCAGCCGCAAGCGGCGCTACGTCATCGACGAGGTCAAGGAGGGGCTCAAAGGTGGGGGTAAGGTCGTTGTGTTTACAGCTCGGCGTCGGGAGACCGAGTTGTGGGCGCACGAAGTGAGGAGGGCAGCAACTCGTGGGGACGAGGCCCTCGGCGAGGTTCCAGTCTGGATGGCGCACGGCGGTGTACCGGAATCGGAGAGAGACGGTATCATCGATGCTTTCCGTGAGTCGTCAGGCCCTTGTTGCCTGGTTGCCACGGGTCAAAGTGTTGGTACCGGTGTTGACGGCATGCAGACTGCGGACCTCGCCATCTTCGCTATGCTTCCTTGGAAGCCCGGTGACTTCATGCAGTGGAAGGGACGCTTCGACCGCCTCGGTGGTAGCGCCACACTACTCAAGGTTCCGGTAGCTGTGAGTACCTATGATGAGAGGGTTGTGAGTATCCTTGTGGATAAGTTCGGGCCCATCGAATCCTTCCTGCGTGCCGACGAGCTCCGGGGCCTGGACGAGAAGCTACTCGGCCTTGAAAATAAAGACGGCCTGCTGGACTCCATCGTCAGCAAACTGGGGGAAGCGTGACCAAGTGTGAGCATGAGATGACCAAGAAGCAGAAAGCCGAGAAGGCTGAGAGAGCCATCGCTGCGTGGATCTTGGATACGACATGCGATGTGTGCATTGACCAACAGTTGGCCAAGGTGCAGCAGAAGTATGACCGACTACTCCAGGGCCTCAAATGACAGACAAGATTCTCATCGAGGCAGGGCGCAGTGCCCGAGGCTGGTCGCGTGTCGGCAACTTCTTCAAGTGCCCGCAGCTATTCGCATATGACAGTCGCCTGAAGCTGGACCTCATTCCTGCCGACGCGTTGACGCGCGGTAGCATGGGCCACGTCATGCAGGCGCATCAGCATGCCATCTGGGGAGCGCGCGGGCCTCTTGGTGTCTGGGTAGATGACAAGTGGCACGACGACCCGTCCGTCTTCCTCAGCCCCGAAGCCGCCATCCATGAATGGTGCGACCGCAACAAGGCAGGGCACGAGCACATCGATAGAATGATGGATACATTCCGCCGCTACTTGGCGTCCAACCCTGAGCCACCTGGCACAGTGATTAAGGTCGAGTACCCCGTCACGGCTGTGCTGGGTGAGAAGGACAACCAGTGGGGCTTGTGGGTCGTGGCTCTTGAGGAAGCTGGGTTCGACCGCTCTCGGGATGAGGTGATGGCATGGGATGGACAAGTCATTAAGACAACACCGCTCAACGTGCCGGGTCACGACGACCACGACAAGGCCATCGTCCTGACTCGACGACTGGACATGGTGACAAGCGACCGCTCGAACCGCGTCTACATCTGGGACCACAAGCACCAAGCCATGGTCAAGCTGGGTACCAGCGTCATCGGCTACTCCATCGATGGTGGCTTCTCTGCCTTCCGCATCATGGGCAAGCAGATGTACGGCAAGAACTTCGGTGGCCTGGCGCTCAACCTCATCCAGACTCAAGAGCCTTGGCGCGTCGCGAGACCCACTGTTCCACCGACCCCTCATCGTGACGGGCACTTCGCTCAGATGCTGTGGCGAGCAGAGCACCAGATGGCTCGGCTTGACCTCGAGTGTCCTGGGTTCTGGGACTGGCCCAAGGCGCAGAGTGAGACAACCTGTGTCGGACGATACGGAAAGTGCGCTGCTCTAAAACTCTGTTCCTACGGACCTTCTGCTGCTATTTGATCTCATTCCTTGACGGGCGTTTATCGCTCAGATATCTCTATTAGACTGACTGAACTACCTGAGATTGACACCTCAGCCAACCACAAAAGGACCTCGCATGACTACGTCTGAAGGCGCATTGCCGCCTGTGATGATCACGGTATATGGCAAGCCGAAGAACAAGAAGACCTCTGACGCACTGGCTACATTCCCGACGGCGCTTTGCCTGGGTGTGCCCTCTGCGGTGACGCTTGTAGCGCAGAACGAGCTGGGCTTTACACCCAGCGTCCACCCCAGCAGTCCCCGGACGCTACCGGACTTGGTGCGGCTGCTCCACCATCTCAGTGACTCAGGTGATGCTAAAGCCTACGGGGCCATCATCATCGATGACGCCAGCCACCTGTGCCAGCAGTCAATGTTGTACTGGCAGGAGAAGGCACCCGTGGGTCGTTCTGGTAAGAAGGATCATTTCTACCAGTACCAAGAGCTCAATCGGCATCTGCTTGAGATCTCCAGCTTGGCTCGTCACATTGGTGTTCATCTTCTCATGACGTTCCATGAGCGTATGCCTGGCTCAAACATGGACGGCCGCTTCTGTCCGGGCGGTCCCGACGTGCCCAGCCGCAACCAAGTTGAGACGATTCCATCGTGGTGTGACATCAACGTACGGGCCATGATTGACCCGACGTACCCCGACCCGTGGTTCCCTTCCATCTACTACTGCGACCCCACCGATCCTGAGTGGGTCACGGGTGACCGGACGGGCGTGTGCTACAACAAGACACCTGGCAACTTGCGAGAGGTGCTGCGCTCCAGTCGGAGCAACTACAAGCTTGACCGTGTGAAGGGTCTTGAATGGCAGGATGACGTAGCTGACACGGTGGCTGCGGCCATGGTCCAGGGCGCATCTTCTCGTGAGGCAGTCACGGCTGCCACTTCGGGTCGTAAGGAAGCTCAGCTTCACTTGCGGTGGGCGTGTCAGGATGGCATTGCTCGCGGCGTCCTACGTCTCAGAGCACAGCGCTCTCTCTTCGATTTCGTGGCTGAGGAAGCTGCAGCAGACAACGCTCGTAGTCTGTCGCTTCCGCCGCCACCGCCCGCATCCTAACGGCGTCTTGTCGTTTGGACCTTGGACTTTTTGTCCGTCACTACTACTATTAACGAGGAAAAAACATGGGTATCAAAATCCCCGGCACGGCTTTCAAGGGTGTCAGCTCTTTCGGTTCGTCCGCACCTGAGGCCGGCTTCTATGCCGTCAACATCGTCAACATCGAGACCAGCCCGAAGGACAAGCCTGGCACTCGCCGCTTCCATGTCCAGTTTGAGAACGGCTTCAAGATGTTCGAGTTTGTACATCTTGCCTTCGATGACAATGGGCAGGCTCTTGCAGGTCTGACCGAGAACCAGACTCGTGGTCGCATGGCTGGTATTCGTACCATCCTTGAGTCCGTGGGCTACAGCGCTGAGGACATCGAGAACGCAGGCGAGATCAACGACGCTTGGTTCTTGTCTGGCCAGAACGGCGGTCGTCACGGCTACGTTGAGTTCACCCCCGGCCAACGCGGCGTACAGGGTAGCTACAGTAGCATCGACCAGTGGACTACCAAGGCTCGTTACGATGCGCTGGTAGCTGCAGGCAAGACCGTCAAGGAGCCCGTGGTGGCTACCACCGCGGCTACCTCCACAGTCCCCACTAACGGCGCCTCCGTCCCGACTGCTGGCGTGGTTCTGCCCCCGCCGCCAAGCGCGGCTCAGAGCATCGTTAGCTAGCGCTATGGGTGGAGGTCAGTGGGGTGTCTTGGTTGGCCCCCAAAACTGGCTTCCGTCCGGGTCACCATCGCCAAGAGGTCCGGTGGTGGTGACCCTCTTTTTTCGGACTTCAATGGAACGACGTGAAGTACGACCCACGAGACCACGGTGCCAAGTGTGATGAATGTCCGCTTGGTCCAGGTTCAGTGGGCGTACTTCGTAAGGGCGACTGGCAGCCAGTAGGACCTGAGCTCCATCATGGGGCGACGGTGCTGGCTGTAGCTGAGTCACCTGGGCCGGATGAAGTCATCCATGGCAGGCCGCTTGTCGGTCGGGGTGGCTCTGAGTGGAGCCATGCTTTGTCCAGTTGCGGTAAGCAGCGGGCAGATATTGACCTCGACAATGTCATGTGCTGCAAGCCTCCCGGTCAATCGTCAGGTGCATGGCGCCGACTTGAACGCCAGCTTGACTCGATAAATAAGAAGCGCGCGGTTGAGGGTGAGCCTCGTATCCCCCATCCGTCAGAGTGCTGTGCTCCCAGGCTGAAGGCTATGGTTGAGCGCTACGCTGCTGTGCTGACGCTTGGACGTGTCGCCACCGCATCCGTCACGGGCAACGGTGCCAGCATCTTCAAGAGCAGGGGTGGCCCTCTTCGTCTGAGTGACGACAGGCGCGCGATGCCTACACTGCATCCTTCCTTTATGCTTCGGTCCCCCGGTTGGCGCAGCGTCTTCCACTCCGACGTGTCCAAGGCATTCCGCTGGTTCAACGACAAACTACTGTGGACAGAGCCTGACACCTTGTGGCGGCCCGTGCCCCACGAGCTGGAAGAGTGGCTGGCTCAGCCTGCGCCCTTCTGGGCTTACGATGTTGAGACGGATGGCATCGAGCCGATGACGTGTGCGCTCCGCACCATCGCGATTGCGATACCTGACTTGGACCCAAGTGGCAAAGCCGCTGACGGATTCATACACCAGAACTCCCGTGCCGTAGGCATCAGCTTCCTCTCGGCAGATGGGCACTCTCACTTCTATGAGCCTGCTGTGGAGGCTGAGCTCAAGGACATTCTCAGGCGTGTGTTCACAGATGGGCGAGTCTGGGTGGGGCACAACGCTGGCAGCTACGACCGCATGGTCATCGAGAACCACCTGGGCGTGACGCCCAAGCCGCTGGTCGATACGTTGTTCCCTGCTCGGTTCAGGGCGCCCGACTTACCCAAGGGGCTGAAGACCATCGGCTCCATCCTCACGGACGTAGAGCGGTGGGAGACGACGGAGAAGGGCGATAGCATCTCTACAGGCTCGACTGATGATGACGAGCTGCTGCGCTACAACATCATTGACACGGTGGTGAATGCACGAATCGTGGTGCCCCTGATGAAGGCGGCTGATGAGGCGGGGGCTTTCCGCCCGATACGCTACGACCTGAAGCCTCACGGTTGGTCGCAGGGTCGCGCATGGGACCTCAATGAGGTGGACCATTCGACCCAAGAGATGTGCGTAGACATGCACAAGAACGGGGTGTGGGTAGACCAGGCACGGAGGCGGGAGCTCGTCACTCACTTCTCTAAGTCTGTGCGTGAGCGCGAGAAGCGTATCGACGCGATGGCGCCTGGCATTAACCCAGGTAGCTACGACCAGATCCGCACGCTGTTCTACACCGACTGGAAGCTGAGCATCCCACCGCAGATGGAGGCGAAGGACTTCTACACAGAGACGGGGGCGCCTGGCACAGGCGACAACGTGCTGCGGTCTCACATTGCCAGTGGTTCGCTGAGCGAGGTCCAAGAGGCGTTCGTCCGCGAGCTGCGTCTCTATCGTAGGGAGAAGAACAAGATCCTTGGCACCGTGCTCATCCCCCTCAACCGCAGGGACATGGACCCGAAGAAGGGACTGGTCTGGGAAGACGGGCGCGTCCGTCCCTCATGGAACGCTCACGTTACCAGTGTGGGTAGGCTGAGCTGCAGTGGTCCCAACCTGCAGAACATCGGCAACAGGAAGGGGCAGGGTCCACTCAAGACCATCTTCGCCGCACCGCCGGGACGTATCCTTATCGGTGCTGACCTCGACCAGGCGCACCTCCGCATCATCGCGAACTACTGGAAGATACCGATGCTGGTGGAGTGCTTCCTCCAAGGCAAGGACCCACACAACACGCTGGCCCACGCCACCTTCGGTGAGCGCTTCGAGCAGGCAAGCGGGTGGGGGCCGGAAGGATTCAGCCTCTACCGCAAGCCCGGCAAGGGTGACGCCAAGTCGATGCGTGACGTGTCCAAGACGCTACGGTACGCCAGTGCTTACGCGGCTGACCCCGCGACTGTGTGGCAAGTCCTCACCTCTACGGAGACGGACGACGCCAAGCTGCCCTATGTCGGCATGACCCTCAGAGAGGTCCGGGTCATGCACAACAAGTGGCAGCAGAGCGAGCCGCAGTGGGACGAGACCTGGAACAACATGCTCAGCATCTACGGGCACCAGGGCTATATGGAAGAGCCCGTCATGGGTAGACGCTCGGGCCCACTCGGCGACGGCAAGAAGCAGGAGGTAGTGAACTTCCCCATCCTCGCAGCCGAGGGTTCCGTCATGCGCCTGGCCGAAGCCAACGTGCGAGAGGCATTCCCTCATCAGTTCGCAGGTCCGGGCACCGGGATGATTCACCAGTGCCATGACTCCATCGCAGTGGAGTGGCCGCTGCCCCCTGGGTTCGACCCGATGTGGGCGCCCAAGAAAGGCGAGGAGCTGCCACCTGAGATTGAGAAGCTCAGGCGCACAATGGAAGAAGCAATGACAATCACCATCCCTGGTTGGCCTGTGTCGATGACGGCAGAGGCAGACGTGGGACGAACCTTAAAGGATATCTAATGGCACAAGCACGATACTTCCTTGCGCATGCGCGCCAGGACAATGACTTCGCCATCGACATGTGGACGAAGGAACTGACGGTGCAACTGTCTCGACCTGACTGGCCCGCTAAGGTCACGCCTGGCCGTGACGATTACTCCGCTCGAAGCTCCGCTCTCGGTGGATGGAAGGCTTGGTGCGCCGATGTGCCCAAGGGCGAGGACTACCGAGGTGAGCCCATGTTCCATGGCGTCGTGGTTCCGGTAGCTGATATCAAAGAAGCCGCGGTAGGCCGGGCCACTTCCAACCTCGTCGAGGGATTCCTGGACGCGGGTAAGCATGTGTTCGCCTGGTGCCCTCACGACCAGTCACTCGTACAAGTCACTGCCATCATTGACAACTCTGAGTCGGACAACTGGAAGTCCTGGTCTTTTCTCATCATGGGTTGACACAGTGGTATCCCCGCAGTAGGTTCATCGTAGGTCACAACATCTTGTGACATTCCCTGACTGACTCAAACTTAGGAGGCCATCATGGCCAAGAAGAAGACGACGGCTCGACCCCACGTGAGCCGAGTGTTTAGCAACCTCAAGTCCCCTCTCCCCAATGGCGACGCATGGGCTGTTGACCTGGCACCGAAGACGCTGCTGGTTGGTAGCAACACCAGCCACAAGAGCAGCGTCATTCAGTCAGTGGAGCTCGCCCTCGCTGGAAGTGCCGACGACATCGTGGGTCGCAGCGCCGTAGCAGATGCGGCTCTCCTCCTCACGCTGGCACCCAACGATGAGCTGGGCATGAGCGCCACCACCTCCGACGGTGACATGTACTCCTACAACGTGAAGTACGAAGCCGGCGGTCGCATTAAGAAGCCACGCCACACTGGCCCAGGCGCTTCCGCATTGACGCACCGCACAGTCCGCGAGGCACTCGTAGGCTCAGCAGCTACTGCCCGGAAGGCGTTCCTCTCTTGGGCATGTGACGATGCCAGCCTCGAGGATGTGCTCGCTCACATCCCATCGGAGCTACACGCCAAGTACCGCGACATCGCGGAGTACATGGGCCACGACAAAGACCCAGTGGGCACACTGTTGACGGTAGCTCAGTACGCCAACAAGAAGCAGCGGGACGCATCCAAGGAAGCCAAGGGTGCTGAGTCCCTGCTTGAGAGTATGGGTGAGGTAGCTGAAGAGCGGCCCACCGACGAGCAGATGACTCGCGCACGCACGGCTGCGGTCAACATTAGGGAGACGTTGCGCCGAGCCATCGAGGCCAGCGGCAGCGGTATGAGTCGCGACGAACACGAGCAAGCGATAGCCCAAGCCAGCACGGCGCTTGCTGCCTGGGAGAATCAGCGTGACATGGCGCTTGAGGCTGCCAAAAAGGCGAGGGCCTCCATACCTGAGCTGAGCCCCACGGTTCAGCCGGGTGTCGATATCCTGAACATCGCGCTCGATAACAACGTCGAGTCCTGCCCTGTGTGCAGCAGTGCCGTGGGTACGGGGCACATCACTCTCTGCCGTGACTTCTACGCAGGTCAGTTGAAAGACTGGGAGTCGCTCACAGATGCGGCACGACGTAGCATCGAAGCGACGGGAGCTGAGGCTCAGGGTGCTGAGAGCAACGTGGTCGAGTGGAAGCTGAAGCTGGAGCACCTGGCTGGCGTCAATGTCGTCGACCGTTCTGGCAACCCAGCCGACGTGCTCGATGTGCAGGCGAGGTTGGAGATTGCCAACAAGGCGGTGTCTTCTATGGAAGCGCAGGTCGAGCGGTGGGATAGCATCACCCGGGCGCGTGACCGCGTGTCCGCGATGAGGGAGGAGGCGGGCGAGTACAAGCTGCTCAAGGAGGCGACTGAGAATGCCGTCGGCTGCTTGCTCGACAAGCGTGTCGGTGCCTTCGTGCAGCGCGTGGCTGCCTACCTTCCGAGTGACTGGGACTTTGGCATCGAGCTCAAGGACGGCAAGCGTGAGGTCTTCCGCATGGGCCTGCGTCGTGGTCACAAGTTGCACTGTGCCTTGTCTGGTGCCGAGTGGGCGTCAGTGACCACGGCCATCGCCATGGTTGTATCGGAGCGTCTGCCTATGAGTGACGTAGCTGTGCTCATCCCCGAAGACCGTGCCTGGGACCCGAAGACCCTGAGCGCAGTGATGCGCGCCTATGGCAGCTTCAATGGGCAGGTCATCATGGCGAGCACCATCAAGCCGAGGGGCAAGGTGCCCGGTGGTTGGACCGTCATCGACATGGATAAGGAGAGCGCGTCCTGGCTGGGCGGTGGTGACTCCGAGGAAGACGAGCCGGCACAGGTACGGTCAGCTCTGGAGATTCCTGAGAACGGTGTCAATGTCACGACGCGCAGCGCCATCCTCCTGGAGCAGCGAGGCTTCAGCCCTGAGGAGGTTGCCCTGATGTCGAAGCAGACACAGGACGTGGTCATCGCCGATGACCTCAAGCCGGGCAGCATCGTCATCCGAGAGGACGGTACCTACGCCTTGGCCCGTGGCGGGCAAGTGTTGCAGCTGCCCCCTTCACCCTTGGTGAGGTGATGCAGTGCCCGCGATGTGGAGCCAAGACTAAGGTGATGAACTCGCGTACTGCAGAGGCGGGGCCCGCGCATCGGAACACAGGACCTGCTCGGCAAGCGAGGCGTGCGGTGGGCTGGTTCACCAGTGACTGGGTAGCTCGAGACAGGCGCTGCGCAGGCTGTGAGCTGCACTACCACACAGTTGAGATGCCCATCTCTGACTTACGAGAGGGCTGGGTACCGGTTCGAGACACGCCGACTTCTGGCTCTACTTGACCTCGTAGCCCTGCACGTATCGGAAAGCCCAAGTCTGGTCGCTTGCCTTGACCTTCTTGATGGGCGTCTCGGTACGGAATCCGAGGGAGGCCGAGGGTGCTGCATCCAGCATCGCCTTCGCCTCGTTCCACAGTTCCTGACTACTGAACCGGAGAACAACGCTTGTGCCATCTGACTTTAACGTTACCTGCTTAGTCTTAAAGACGGGCGCTGCTGCGGGCGTGATGACTGCGGGCTTGGCCTTCGGCGCCACCTTCTTCTTCGGCGCTGCCTTCTTCTTGGGGGCTGCCTTCTTGGATGCCTTGGTCTTCTTGGTAGTCATGTTTCCTCCGGTACCGTGAGTATAACGCAACGATATCAGCCACGTCGGCATCCACATCTTCCACCCGGTTGACGCGCCGACTCCCACCCCGATAAAGTCTCGAGACAACTGAGCCCGCAGTCCTTGTGAGTTCCCGCGTTTCTCCCATTTCCACACTGACCCGCGAAGCGACATGCCGACTGACACAGAGCACGACCAACCCGAAGTAGAGCAGAACGAACAACCCACACAGCGCGTCAGCGAGAGAGCCCTCGCCGCTCTGAGGCCCGTGCTTGCTGCGCTCCAAGGCGGTGACCGGCACGAAGTGATGACGGCCTGGATGAGTCTCCAAGACCCTGCGACGATGACTATCCTGGCCGATGGCTGGCGTGATGATGAGGGCTCGATGTCGAGTGTCTTCTCCGTCATGTCTACTATGACTGGCCAGGTACAGCGTACTCGCAACCTCAGACGTGCAGTCGTAGCACTGGCAGAGGACAGGGCACGTAGGCAGACGGCTGAGATTGTCAGTCGTCTTGAAGATAGCTTGGGCGAGTTGACCAGTGTGGCGACGGCGCTCGGTGCGTCGGCCCCGCCTACTACCGTCGTATCGCACGATGTCCTCGCACGTCTCCGTATCCCCACGGGCTACGCCATTGATGCCGCGGGCGTCTACCGCCTCTCGGCCAGCCCCGAGGGCGAGCTCACTCGGCGGCGCGTCACGTCGGCCCCCATCTTCATCAGTGGCCGAACCATCGATGTCATGAGTGGAGAAGCCAAACGGCAAGTCATATGGCGTGGGCCTTCTGGCTGGTGTAGCCGCATCGTCGAGCGCCGCACCATCCTCGATTCGCGCCACCTGCTGGCGTTGACCAACCTCGAGGCTCCGGTGAACTCCAACAACACGGGCCAGGTCATCGCCTACCTCAGCGACTTCGAGGCTGAGAACAGTCACCGCATCCCCGCCGTACGCTCGTCGTCCTCGATGGGGTGGCAGCCTGATGGTGGCTTCCTGCTGCCTGACATGTACTACCGACCTGATGTGAACGGTGGGCGGGGCAGTCTGACTGGCGGTGACTTCGCGCTGACCGCACCTCCGGGTCTCGAGAAGATGGCGACGGGCTGGACCCCGGCGGGTACCTGGGAGGGATGGCTGAGTGCCACTGAGCTGCTCACCCCTTACCCCTACATGTACATCGCCATGTACGCCAGTGCCTGCGCTCCACTGTTGGAGATGCTCAAGCTGCCTGGATTCGTAGTGGACTTCTCAGGCTCCACGTCAGGTGGAAAGACCACAGCGTTGCGTGTAGCTGCTGCTGTGTGGGGCAGGCCCAGCGAGAGCTACCCGACTGCCATGTACTCGTGGGATGCAACCAAGGTATGGATCGAGCGGGCCAGCGCGTTCATCTGCAATCTCCCCGTCATCCTCGATGAGACCAAGCGCGCCCGCTCTCAGAAGATCATCCGCGATGTCATCTACGACTTCTGCCAAGGGCAGGGCCGAGGCCGCGGCGCAGTGGATGGCACCCGCCCCTCGGGCTCCTGGCGCAGCGTGCTCATCAGCAGCGGCGAGGGTGCCGCCACCAACTGTAGCCAGGACGCAGGCACACGTGCTCGTGTCCTCAGCATTGTCGGCAAGCCCCTGGGCCACGATGTAAAGGTGGGCGCACGAGTCAGCGAGGAAGTACAGATCCTGCTGTCTGAGAACTACGGTCACTTGGGTCGGCGCATCGCGCAGTACCTCGTAGCCAACTCGGAGCATCACGATACCATCAGGGAGGTCTACCACGACGCGCGTGCTCGGTACTCCAGTGAGGCGTTGACTGCTGTGTCCCGTCGTCATGCTGCCCACCTGGCTGCCATCGAAGTCGCCGCTGGTATCATCCACCAGCTCGGCGTACCTCAGTGTGACGTTGACCCGTTCGGCTACCTCATCGAGAGTCAGACACTGGCTGGCCTGGACGCCGACCGACCTGCCTCCGCACTCCAAGACATCCTCTCCTGGTGCGCCACCAACCAGCCAAGGTTCTGGGGCAGGCACGACCACGACCCGCACGGCCGAGTCAAGACGCCGCTCCATGGGTGGGCAGGAACCTGGGGGCCCGGCGATGACTGGGACTACATCGCCATCTCTACGCTGACATTCAACGCGAAGATGGTGGAGATTGGCCACGACCCCAAGGAGATAGCTACACGCTGGGCCGAGCGGAACTGGCTGCTGTCAGGCAACGGCCGCAACAGAACGCGGACGCTGCGAATAGACGGCGCCCCCACCCGCTGCTACTGCATCGGGAAGAGCGCCGCCGACGAAGTCTTCGGAGACGCATCCTGGTAGAAGCTACCTACGGTGAGCTCCCCAAGAACGACAGCGCTTGCACACACCATCCTTCCCCGCCTGGGCGAGGTGGAACACGGGGCCTTGCTCCTTGCGGCAGACACGGCAGGTGACGTAGTAGGCGGTAACGACACAGCCCATGGGGAAAGTGCAGCGCAGTGAGAGCCACCGTCCCTGCGCACTGTGCTTCTTGTTGTCGTCTGGCTTGCGCTTGGCCACGGGCATCACTCACCTCCTAAGTCGAGTACGTTCCAGCGCCCGGTGAAAAAGTCCTTCTCCAGAAGGAAGTTCTCGTCGGGCCAGCTTCTTATGAAGGCGGTGCACTCTTCCAGAAAGAGCGATGAGAATATGATGGGCATCGTGTGTCTCCTTAGAACGGGTGGTTGTAGTTGTGGTCGTCAGGTGCAGGCTCAGGAGGCCCCTGCTTGATGGCCATCTCGATGGCCTTGGCACTCTCCTCGTCACTCAATGATGGATGCTTCCCTACCCCACTTGGGTCAATCCAAGCATCCTCAATGCAGGCCTCACCTGCACAGCCGGGCTCCCAGTAGGTAGCGGGCTCGTCAGGTACGACGCGCACCTCTACCTCAATCTCAATGGTCCGCTCGATGATCACGGTCGTTGTGTATGCTTCGCTCATCACTCACCTCCCTGGGCTGCCATGGACAGCCACGTTTGTCGCAGTTCCTCTGTTTCCTGCGCCACGATTTGGTGCTGCTGCCTGTCGGTGTCCAGCACACCAATGGCCACGGACAGGAGGTCCGCGATTGCGAGACACTCCCAAGGCTCCCACCCAAACCGCAAGCGCAATGCCCACGTCTTAGGATCCTGAGGCCCCCTGAACCTGCTCTGGCAAAGTGTGAATGCCAGCAGTCTATCTATCGTAGTGGTCTCGGTCTCATCACGCGGGACGTGCCTGGCGTAGCCGTTCTCGTCGTTCCTGTTCGGCTGCCCTTGCTTGAGGCGCTTTACGTGCAGACGACCCTCTTGGATGTGCGCGAAGAGTGCCTGGTGCTTGGTCAGTAACCTCTCAAGCACGGCCTCCCGTGTGTCGTTGAGGAGGTGGTTGAGTGCGCCCATCGTGCCGACAGTCAGTTCATTGACTTGGAGCCCGGTGTCCTCGTCATCTTCACCGACGATACGGACGCTGGTGTGCTTGCGGAATGAGTACATCACTCACCTCCCTTGGTCTTCTGTTCGTGCCAGTACCGAAGATCGTTCAGGTACTCGATGGCCCGCCGCATGTCGGCTGTCTGGACCTTGTCGTACATGGGTTGCTCCTCGTTCTCTTCGTACTCCTGTTCTTCGCATTGAGCCTCGGCGTGGATGATGACATCCAACAGCCCTCGCACGACCCTGCCCGTCAGTGGTGGTCTACGCATTCCCATCACTCACCTCCCTTGGCGGCACGGCGTGCCTCTCGTTGTGCTCGGTGCCCCATGACCTGGGCGTAGACCTTGTCGGCCTCAGCCTGAGTCAACCAGACACAGTCGCGTCCATGCCTCCTCGCGTGTACGCCTATGGCGAGCTGCTTCGATGCGTTCCGGTAGTCGCTGCTGAAGTAGGCATACTCCGTCAAGCCGTGGGAGTGCCGCCCCGCCGTACGGATGCGCGAGCCACGCTTACCTTTGCTCCTCTCGGCACTCGGCTCCATGGGGGTAGGCGGTAGGTACGGCAGGAGCAGCGCCATGTCTACCGCGGGCTCAGTCACAGGCTCAGTCTTCAAGGTGTACGACCGCGCCTCAAGCTCGACTGCCTTCGCTCCTACGAGGAGGGCACCCTCGAAGGTTGTACCTCCAGCTTCGTTGGTGAACTCACACAGCGCGCGGAAGAAGGCGTCGTCGTCGAGTGGATCCTCCGTGGATACCACGGTGAGTTGAATCGTTACGGCCCAGGTCTTGTTGTTGTTGTTGTTCATGTCAGTCTCCATGTCAGTTTGACAGGTGGGGGATGTTGCGAGCCAGCTGGCTCTCGGGGTTGGGGTTGATGTGTAGCAGCTTGAGGATGCGATCCTGCGGGCGTCGGTCACTTTGCGGCCCTCTTCCGTGCGAACCAGGCAGCGCTTAGTCTGTTGCTGGTTGGAGTGTCGCGAGCCTGCTCAGAGGTGATAATCGGGGAGCCGTCAAGGTTCTCGATCTTGCTCACCGAAAGCTCCAGCGGCGCCTCTCGGCCTGATACCGCCAGCGCCGCCCGTCCGTGCTGGTCGATGCCGTCGAGCCGAGCCCGGCGCCCTGCGTATATGCCTGAGAACTTGGTGATCCTGACGTATACGTTAACGCTGTATCCGTTGACGTTCATGATGTGCTCCGTGTGTGTAGCGGGAGGGGGCTGAGCCCCCTCCCTGGTTGAGGTTGTCAGTCGGTCTTGGTGGTCTGCAAGGTGCGCGTGTACCACACACTCTCTCGGAAGTCGCCCACTGAGCCTATGCAGTCCACTCGCAGTACTGGTGTGAGAGCTACTGCGGCCCAGTACATGTCTCTGACGTTGTGCTCTTTCTCCCAGTATGTCGGGAGCGAGTCGTGCTGACTGTCGAGGGCGTGAAAGCGACGAGTGACTTCCTCGGCCTTGGCCTCCGTGAGGGTTGATGGCGTGCCCTCAAGAGCTGCGCGGCAGTAGTCCAGTGTGCGCTTGTACCAGGCGCTACCGAATGTCAGCCCTCCCATGGGCTCGTCGCCGTTTGCTGGTATGAGTGCCACGGCTATCTCACGCATCTCGCGATCCACTGCTGCGGCTGTCCCGTGACCCCCGCGAGGGTTCTCTTTCAGATGGACAAAGCGCAGGGCAAGGTCTGTAATGGGGGTGCTCATGTCGTTGTCCTTTGTCGGTCGGTCTTGGTGCTCTTGGCGCGGTGGATGTCTCGGTAGTGGACGTTGCGAGATACGGAGATAAGCGCATCCCCAAACAGGCCCCGCAGCCGTGCGCGTGGTCCCGTGATCCATCCCCGATTGGCCTCGGTTTGGAACCCCCGCGTCCGACTCAGTGATACATCAGTCCATTCTGAAGTGCTGCCCATGTTCCAGTTGTCCCGCAGGTGGACAAGCGTTCCGCGCAGCACCGCCCGCACATGCTTCCTGTTGCCGGGCGCTGCCCCTGTCGGCTCGCCTGTCTTGGGGTCCAGGGTGTGTCGCGTTGTGTTGTCGATGGTGACATAGCCGTAGTGCCCGACAAGCTCGCCATCCTGAGACACGCGCCAAGCGTTGCGCTGCTTGCCGCAGCACTCACACTTGCTGGCATCCCACTCGACTTCTACTGCTGTGCCTGGCTTGATCCTTGGCTTGCTCATGATGTCACCTCCACGGCGCGGGTGCGCTGGTCGAAGTCGACCCACTGGGTGTCCGGGTCGCTCGCCACAGTGCCAGCGAGGATGCTGGCGTCCAGCTTGAAGGTCTTGGCCAGGCGTGCTGCCTCCTCCTTGCTGCTCGCCTCGACGTTGACCTCGATGGTCAGCGTCACCTCTGCCAGGACGGTGTGGGTTGTAGTCTTGCTACTCATGACGCCACCCCCACTTGCTTGGCTATTTCGTTGCCGAGATCATCCATCTCGTTGTCCCAGACTTTGGGTGTGTCACCGTTGCCGTACTCAATCCATTTGCATGCAGTGATGTGAAAGCCTCGCTCACTGCCATCCAGAACGTATGACACCTCCATCTTGCAATAAGCGGGGTGCCTGGTTCCACGGTACCGAGACACTGCGAATCCTATGGTGCGGGTTGTAGTCTTGCTGTCGTGATGTTGAGTTGCCGTGTGTGGCATGGCTCACCTCGTGGTCGTTATTGAACCTCAGTCAGTTCCAAGGTCTGCAGTCAAGGTCACACGATACCACAGTGGTTGCAACTACATTTAGTGAGATAGTTTAAGAGTGCCCTGATATCAACAGCTTACGAGGCAAGAAAGTTTGAGGGCCATGGCCAGGCACTGGCATCACCAGGGTGCAGGGTAGCCTGGCTGCTGGGGTGAGCTGACTTGCAAGCCCAGAGAGGAAGCGCGCGCGAGGGTGAGACTGACTGAAAGGTTGACGAGTCAAGTCAGGGGTGTGGTCTTGACACTGCATAACCTTCATGTCGTTTGTAGCTGAGTTGTGACGTGTCAATAGGGTTGACGCTGCAACTCCTTAAGAATAATCTGAGCCCTGCTCTTGACGCTACAATAGATTCCAGGGTTATGCCAGTTAGAACCTGGGTAGTTGCCGAAACGCAACCACAGTGGTAATGTCGTTTCACTATATGGTAGCTTGCAAGCGGACTATCGCCAGGTGAAACACAAAAACGCCCGAAGCGACACGATCACACACATGTGTAGAGCCTTCAGAGACTGGGTATGCCCGCTGGTATATGCAGTAAGGCTGTGCTATTGAGATGTATATATTAGTTTATGTCGTTTCATTAGAGTGTTTGTTTGATTATTGTAGGTTGTAACTGTGATATAGTGAAACACAAATGCGTTTCGGTGTCGTTGCAATACGGGCTGAACTGGCTATAATGTAGATACAGCCTGGACTATTCTGCGTTTCGGCAGAGATACTTACTGGAGTTTTGATGGATGAAGTAGACGATCAGACTGAGTCGCAGGTTGAGGAGGTCACTGCGCCTGCATCTCAGCCCCTTTTGATGGTCCCAACTGTGGTGGTACCCGCATCTGAGGACGAAGTTGTGGCCATGATGGCTGATCAGAGCCGCTTTGCAGGTGACGAAGAGCTGAAAGGCACAGCGATTCGTCTACTTGAAGCGGGGTACACGATCAATGTGGTGGCTGCGCGCCTGCAAGTGCGGCCCACTACGGTGTGGGCGTGGACTTCCAGCCCCGATGTGCAATCGGCCGTTAAGACGGGTCAGTCGCGTCGCAAAGCTATACTGGGGGAAGGGCTCGAGTCAGCTGCTGAGACGGCTCTGAGTGCCCTTGTAGACGTCGCAGGGGACATCGGTGCCCCACACAAGGACAGAATCAAGGCGTCGGAGGTGATTCTGGACCGATGCGGCATCACACCGGCAACACCCGGCAAAAATGACGGCGGCACCGTGGCTGTATCGATTGACTTGGACTTTGATGAGCGGCTGGCACGCATAGTGGCCGGCTCAAAGAGTTAATCAGCCTACTTGACAGCCTGAATCGGTAGGTTAGTAGCGTTATATCGCTACTAACCACCGACCTGTGGCCCGATCCGGCCCGGAGGCCAGCATGCATGACTATAAGAGCGCCGGAATGCCCATCGGGCAGGGTGCCACCCTCGTAATCGCCAAGAAGATGGCCGCCGGACCCGGTGGCTACGCTGATTTCGGCAACAACCCTCCCTGTCCGGCATCTGACGCCGCCGATGCCGCTCACGCTGCGCCGGACGCCGCCGATCCGCCGGCCGGAGACATCAATCCGGCCGAACTCCGCCGGATCTCCGGCGAGCTGGCGAATGCATCTAAGATGCACCAGCAACAGTCCGATGACATCGCCGCCATGCTTGAAGGTGACTCGCCGGACGAGGGTATCAGTGAGAAACGTGAGCTGAGCTGACCGGATCCCCACAGTAAAGCGCCCCACCCGGAAGAAACGACTATCCCAGGTGAGGCGCTGGCCCGAGGGCCTCTGACTGACGGGAGAACTCTACCCCCCGCCGGCTATACCGTCAACCACTGGCTGACGTGAGTATCTTGGCCACCCTGGCCAGGTCGAGCCGGACCGATGGGTCCCGCGCCTTCTGGCGGAGCTGGTGTACCGTGTCCCGGAGCTGCCGATACACAGCGGGTGAGTAGGCGGGCCAGTCCGGCTCCGTCGTGAGCTCCAGCTCATCCCGGATAGACTCGGCGCGCCCGATCACTGCGGATAGCTGGGTCTCGAGGGTCTCGAGGTCCGAGACCAGCCGGTCCGCCTTGTCTATGGTCCGCGCTCGCTGTGTCCTGTGGTCCTGTTGTATGTAGTCTCGCTCTGTCATGGCTGCTCCTATGCGGTGGCGGTGGTGAATCGGGAAGCCTTGCCCCCGTGTACTATGATGGCGTAGCTCGGACGCTTGGCTCCTCGGGCTAACCCGTCACACCCGCTGCACTTGCCACAGTCCATGACCTCAGACACGGGGGACTCATCAGCCGCGGGGCACATGCGTTCGTTGGGCTGCAGGAAGCTATCGGGCCCGCGCACTCGGAAGGTACGCCAACCTGCAGAGCGAGCGCGCAAGTAGTCAGCAGCCGAGTCGACCGAAGCCATGCACCAGTCCTTAAGGTGGCTTGCGCTCTCGCTCTTCCATTGGTGAGTGTAGGCCATGTGCCGACGGGCGACGTCACGGATAGCCGCAAGCGTGCCAGCGGGCACCGACGCGGGGTCTCCCCATGCACCGAAGCGAACCACGCGACCGATGAAGGGCAGCGTGCTACCATTCCAGCTTGCATAGCTACCGTCCTGATAGGCTTGCCAGATAGCACGCGGTGCTTGATAGGTGACCACGTAGCAAGCGCCGCCGGTACTCGGTCGGTGCATGCAATCGCCACACACTGCAGCATCGGCGCCGGTCTTGACGGCTACGTTAGGCGCTACGTCACGTGGCAGGTACCAGACCTGCACCGTGTCCGGTCCTATCTTACCGTTCGCACTCTTGCGCTTGAGACCTGTGGCAATCACCACAATAGGCGAGCCATCCAGAGCTGAGGGGCCCTCCCAAAGTATCAGTCCGTTCTGGTTTCTCATGCTGTCACCTCAACAGCGACCGAGCGGGCGTCGAGCTTCGCGGGGATCTCTCGGCCGTGCCAGTCCTCACTGGGCTCGAGGTCCTCAGTCAAGTTCTCAGCGTACTGTGTCAGCCGGTCAAGCAGGTCACTTGAGTCGGCTTCGGTGTCGATTGTAAAGCTCAGAAGGTACTTCATGTCATTTCCTGTGTCGTTTCACCCAGGGTTAATCCGCCGGGTAATCTATCTTACACCGTTATGGTATAGGGTGCAAGTCTAATCCGCAAGAAAGAGTAGGTCGCAGCCTCACTGTGCAAGTAGGCTTGCCCGTACCGTGTCGGTGCACGCGCGCGGCGCCGCTTCACTGCCGCTGCTCCGCCGGACCTCGCCGGACCTCGCCGGCCGGCCGGCCGGACTGCCGATACATGCCGACCTTGCCGGACCTACCCCTGGCCACGCCGGACCTGACTGACCTGACTGGCCGGCCCACAAATCCACTGAGCTCTGACCTGCACAATGAAAAGGCGACCCACGCGGGGCCGCCTCTTGGCGTGGGTAGGGCGCCGGTCTCAGGTCACGCACTCCACGCCGGGCGCCATGCCTTGCCGATAGCCGGTCTGGTTCCGGTACCATCGGCCGTCACCGACGGGCCGCCAACCCCCGAGCTCGAGGGTCCGGGTCAGCTGTGTCCTGTCGTCACAGGCTAGGACGGGGGTCTCACCCGGGTCAGTCATGCGGATAGCCCAGCGGTCCCGCCATGGGCCTACGGTTACCTCGCATGCGTGCCGGTAGATATCACTCATGGGTCAGCTCCTCGATGCAGCGGATCAGGTCCGCGATGAATGGGGTGAGGACGGCAGCGGCCAGGATGACCACCGCCGTGAATGAAAGAATGAGAGGGTCAATCATCGCACTACCTGGCGGCCTGAGATGTGCAGTCCCGGTGTTATCAGTCTACGGATTAGGTCCGTCACTGCAGGGTCACCGTCGGG
>TARA_R110001599_G_scaffold119264_1_pt1 | contig 21269 bp, 20 predicted proteins | sample TARA_R110001599 | Tara Oceans TARA_R110001599 (sample SAMEA4398360) | marine metagenome | biome: Polar Biome; feature: [MES] marine water layer (ENVO:01000295) within the mesopelagic zone...; material: water (ENVO:00002006), including particulate matter (ENVO:01000060) such...
CGTCAATCCATAAGCAAAGGATTTATCAATCATAAAAGGCTCCCTGATACTATTTCAGGGAGCCTTTTGATTGAAAAGTCAAAAACATTCAAAAGTATTCTATCCATTCATGATAATTGCCATTTATGTGTTTATGAAAACTAGCTTTAATCAAATTTAATTCGCTTTTTTACCAGACATATTTTAAGTTTGTTTATTATGAAAATCTACAGAACTATAAAAGGTATAGTTGTTGAGAAAAACAATCAATTGTACACCCAGCCTAATGAAAATTGGGATGAGTTTATCAATGACGACAATTTGTACAAAAAGCTGGAGGGGATTGTTGAAACAACAGCACCATCGGAGGATGGCCATATATGGATCAATGAAGGTCTGTTGGCACCGGTAGGGAATCAAGAAGTATGGGCGAGTGGAGTAACCTACTTTAAGAGCAAATTAGGTAGACAGGAAGAATCCAAGGACAGTGGTGGGGGTACCTTTTATGAAAAGGTATACAATGCTGAGCGTCCTGAGTTGTTTATGAAATCCACAGGGCCGAGAGTAAAAGGACATTTAGAGAAAGTAAGGATCAGGAAGGATTCAACTTGGGATGTGCCAGAACCTGAGTTGACCTTATTGGTAAGTTCTTCTGGCAAAATATTAGGATATACCATTGGAAATGACATGAGCTCAAGAAGTATTGAGGGAGAAAATCCTTTATACCTTCCACAGGCAAAAGTGTACAATGGAAGTGCCGCGTTGGGGCCATGTATCTTACTTACAGAAAAACCATTGGCAAAGGATACAGAGATTAAGTTAGAAGTAATCAGAGACAGCAATTTGATCTTTAGTGATGCTATCACCATTGATCAGATCAAAAGAGATTTTGCTGAATTGATCACCTTTCTATATGCTGAATACAGCTTTCCTGTAGGTTCTTTTTTGATGACAGGTACGGGTATTGTGCCGGGTAGTGATTTTACATTGGCATCTCGTGATGTGGTTAAGATTCATATTAACGGTATAGGGACCTTAATAAACACTGTGGAATAATAAAACATTAAACTTTCTGTTTTTATAACTAGTAAAGCTAAAGCATTACTAGTGCGCTAGTTAATCCTACCCATAAATCAAATAGATTTTCAAATCATAATTTTAACTTAATTCTAGGCCTTCAAGTCAATTATTTTACCTAATTTTGAATCCCATAAGAATATAAACAAAATTTCATATAACCATTCTTATGGCTGCGTCTACAAAACACATCTTTATCACCGGAGGAGTTACCTCCTCACTTGGAAAAGGAATTATAGCGGCATCGCTAGCTAAGCTCCTTCAATCAAGGGGTATTTCGGTTACCATCCAAAAATTTGATCCTTATCTGAACATTGATCCGGGAACGTTGAACCCCTATGAGCATGGGGAGTGCTATGTCACCGAAGACGGTGCAGAAACGGACTTAGATCTTGGCCATTATGAAAGGTTTCTAAATGCGACCACTTCTCAGGGTAACAATGTTACCACAGGGAGGATTTATAATAACGTTATTACCAAAGAAAGAAAAGGAGAATACTTAGGTAAGACTGTTCAAGTAATTCCTCATATCACTGATGAGATTAAAAACAATTTTTATAAACTAGGAAGTGAGGGCAAGTATGATGTAATTATTACTGAAATAGGTGGCTGTGTTGGAGATATTGAATCTTTACCATTTGTTGAAGCAGTGAGGCAAGCAAGGTGGGACTTAGGTCCCAATAATTTTTTGGTGATTCACCTAACCTTGATTCCTTTCTTATCTGCAGCAAAAGAGCTAAAAACCAAACCTACCCAACATTCTGTCAAACAACTGTTAGAAGCTGGAGTTCAACCAGATATTTTGGTTTGTAGAACAGAGCACCACCTACCAGTTGATGTAAAAAAGAAAATTGCTCAATTTTGCAACGTTCAATTGAACTGTGTGATAGAAGCAATGGATGCCGATTCAATCTACGATGTTCCTTTACTGATGAAGAAGGAACGACTTGATGAGCGGGTGATGACCAAGTTGAAAATCACATCCAAAACAAATACCGAACTTGAGCAGTGGAAAGAATTTTTGGGTAAGCTCAAAAATCCTACCATGGAGGTGGATATAGCCCTTATAGGGAAATATGTTTCATTACCCGATGCTTATAAGTCCATCATTGAATCCTTTATTCATGCAGGTACCTCCTTGGAGTGTAAAGTAAACCTTCACCTGGTATCTTCTGAAGAATTAAATGAAGGGAATATTGCTAAAAAGCTGGAATTTATAGACGGGGTTCTTGTCGCTCCTGGGTTTGGAGTGAGAGGCTTGGAAGGTAAACTTATAGCAACTGAATACGCAAGAGAGAATTTAATTCCCTTCTTTGGCATTTGCTTGGGAATGCAGGTTGCTGTTATTGAGTTCGCAAGAAATGTCTTGGGTTTGAAAGGTGCTTCGTCTACCGAATCGGATCCGGATTGCAAAGACCCTGTTATTTTCCTTATGGAAGAACAAAAAGGGGTGAAGCAAATGGGAGGAACAATGCGACTTGGGGCTTATCCATGTGAAATGAAAAAAGGTTTCAAAGCATATACTGCTTATGGCAAATCAAAAATCACAGAAAGACATAGACACAGGTATGAGTTCAATAACAAATACCTTAAGGTTTTTGAAGAGCATGGGATGATAGCTACAGGAAAAAATCCTGACAAGGGTTTGGTGGAGATTATTGAGTTGAAAGACCATCCTTGGTTTGTAGGAACACAATTTCACCCTGAATATAAAAGTACTGTCCTGAACCCTCATCCTCTATTTGTGAGGTTTATCAAAGCGGTAAGTGACAATAAAAGGAATAAATCGTAAAATAATTATTTAGTGACAGGTAATTAAACCTGTATTAAACAACCGATTGAATTATGGATAAAAATCAAGCGACAGGACTCATTCTTTTCGCAGCGGTAATTTTGGTTTATTCGCTCTTTTTTGCGAGTGATCCACAACCAGTTATCGAACCTCAAACAACCAATGGTAGTACTCAGGTACAATCCAATGCGATCGAGACGGATCAGGACCTTGGGCAGGTTGACAATGCAATTAATGATAGCCTAAGTAATTTGGCTGCAAAGCAAAAGTATGGTGATTTTTCTGACCTTGTTAAAGGACAGGAAACTGCCACTGTATTGGAGAATGAAAATATAAAAATTACGCTTTCCAACAAAGGTGGAGAAATTCAAAAAGTAGAGGTTAAAGGTTTTAAAACTTATGACCAAAAACCTTTAATCTTATTTGATAGCGAAACTGGAAAATTAGATTATAAAATTAATTCTACTCAAGGTAATTTGAGTTTGAATGACCTTTATTTTGTAGTGAAAGAATCTAGTGAAGCAGTAGATGGAGTACAAGTTAGTACTGTCACCTTTACAGCCAATGCAGGGTCTGGAAGTATTGTTAGGAAATATCAGCTGCCTCCTACTGGGTATGAGCTCTCTCATAAAATCCAAGGAGCTGGACTGGAAAGCTTAATCAGTGATGATGTATTGACAATTAACTGGCAGAGTGAACTCCAAAGGCTAGAAGAAGATATGGGTGAATCCAGAAGGAAAACCTATATGAATTTCTATACTGCAGATGAAACTTACGATTACTTGTCCACTGGAGAAGGAGATGATGCAGAACAGATAGGAGAGCCTTTGAAATGGGTTGCCTTCAAACAACGGTTTTTCACTACCGGAATTATTGCTAAAAACCAGTTTAACAGTGGTAACCTGGCGCAAGAGACTCCTTTGGATTCCTCTTTTGTTAAGAACATGTCTGCCACCTTATTGCTTCCTATAAACGGAGAGGTAAGTTATTATTTTGGACCGAACAATTATAAAATTCTAAAAAATGTAACCCCTGAGTTCGATAAGAATGTGGACATGGGGTATATTTTTGTGAGTTGGGTCAATAAATACATTATTGTCAATTTGTTCCACTGGTTGGAAAATTTCTTTGACAATTATGGTGTGATAATAATATTGATTGTCTTCATTATCAAATTGTTCCTTTTGCCTTTGACTTACAAGTCTTACATTGGAATGGCTAAGATGAGGGTGATTAAACCGGAAATAGATGAGTTAAAAGAAAAGTACGGAGAAGACCAAACCAAGATGCAGCAAGAACAGATGAAACTGTTCAGCCAACTTGGTGTAAGCCCAATTTCAGGTTGTCTGCCTATGGTGCTTCAGATGCCTTTCTTATTGGCCATGTTCTTTTTCTTCCCTAATTCAATTGAATTGAGGCAAGAGTCCTTCCTTTGGGCGCATGATTTGTCAACTTATGACTCTATTTTAAACCTTCCCTTTACGATTCCATTTTATGGGGATCACGTGAGTTTGTTTACACTGCTAATGACAGTGTCTCAAATTGCTTACACTCATTTCAATAACCAATTGACTACCGCCCAAGGGCCGATGAAAAATATAGGTTATGTTATGCCAGTGGTGTTTATGTTTGTTTTAAACTCATTCCCTGCTGCACTTAGTTTCTATTATTTCGTGTCTAATATGGTGACTTTCGGTCAGCAGTATTTGATCAAACAATTTGTCGATGATGATAAAATCAGAGCCAAAGTAGAAGAAAGCAAGCTTAAAAATGCGAATAAGAAGAAATCTAAGTTTCAAATGAAAATTGAACAAGCCATGAAGGCTTCAGAGAATAACAAAACTGAAACTAAAAAGAGAAAAGGTAAAGGAAAGTAATTTTTCTTCCCTTATATACTAAACTTGGAATAGATAATAGAATTCATAATTGATTGTTTACTTACTATTTTGAGAGAAAAGGCATGGATGTTTCCATGCCTTTTTTTTTATCCTTTAATGGCTCATACCACTAGGAATGCTTTTCCTGTGAAAATAATTCATCTCGGATTTGAGAATAGGGTTATTAGTGATTGATTTTAAAGCGATTTCAGCACGTAATAGATTGTCTATTGCATATTTCGGGTTAAATTTATAGCTATTGAATGTAGGTTGTTTTAATATTTCGAAGTGCTGCTTAATTTAATTGTCGCTGATAGAAATCTTATTATTGGCATAGCTGTCATTAGGTGGCTTGCCTCTATAAATAAACAATAATTGTAAAATTGGAAATCAGATAATCATTGGCATATGTAGTGAAAAACAATTCATTTTTTAGCTTGAATAAAAATTAAGTAGTGATGATAAATCATAACGTTATCAGGCGTTTAGCAGGTGGTATTAACAAACAATTGATTTGAAAAAGTAAAAAAAGTCCAACTATTGTTCTTTGTCCCCAAGTGAATATTTTTCAGGTTTGGGTTTTTAAACTGACGGATCGAGGAATCATGCTGGCCATAGTTCGGATTAAAATGATATATTTGTAATTGCATGAAAAATCGAAATTCAAAATAATCTATGATTGAACTGAAGTATTTTGGTCATTCGACTTTCTTGGTGGATTTAGGAGATAAAACGATTTTATTTGACCCTTTTATTTCACCAAATCCACTAGCCTCTGACATAGAAATCGATAAGATTACCACTGACTTTGTATTGATTAGCCATGGACATGAAGACCATGTATTTGACGTTGAAAGGATTGTAAATAACAATGAAGCCACTTTGGTGTCTAATTTTGAGATCGTCACCTGGTTTAAAAACAGAGGGATTAAGAAGGTGTTTGGTATGAATCATGGAGGTGCCAAGGATTTTGATTTTGGGACGGTGAAATATGTCAATGCAGTGCACAGTAGTTCACTTCCGGATGGATCTTATGGGGGGAATCCCGGAGGTTTCGTAGTGGCTTCAGATCAAGGCACCTTTTATTATGCAGGTGATACCGCCTTAAGTTACGACATGAAATTAATTGGAGAATCCTTTGACATTGATTTTGCAATTTTACCAATTGGGGATAACTTTACCATGGGTATTACGGATGCATTGAAAGCTGCTGAATTTGTGGGGACGGATAAAATTATAGGCATGCACTATGATACATTTGAACCAATTGAAATAAATAAAGAAGCAGCAAAAACTGAAGCAGTGGGCCGTGGGAAAGAATTGATTTTGCTAAACATAGGAGAAAGTATTTCGCTATAAAAGACAATGGGAAAAGTAATCGCAATAGCTAATCAAAAAGGAGGAGTAGGGAAAACCACTACTGCCATGAACCTAGCAGCCAGTTTAGCTGTGTTGGAGTACAAAACCTTGGTGATCGACGCAGATCCTCAAGCCAATACTACATCTGGCCTGGGCTTTGATCCTAAGGAAATAGAGATAAGTATTTACGAATGCATGGTAAATGAAAATGATATCAATGAAATCATTATTTCGACTGAAATTGATCATTTGGACTTGGTACCTTCACATATAGATCTTGTAGGTGCTGAAGTAGAAATGGTTAACCTGGAAGATAGAGAGGAAAAGATGCGTGGGGTTATTCAGGAAATCAGGGATCGATATGATTTTATTATCATTGACTGTTCACCATCTCTTGGTTTAATAACAATTAATGCGCTTACTGCTGCCAATTCGGTGGTCATTCCCGTGCAGTGTGAATATTTCGCACTTGAAGGATTGGGTAAGCTATTAAATACCATAAAGATTATTCAAACCAGATTGAATCCAGAACTTGAGATAGAAGGCATACTATTAACCATGTATGACGTTAGATTAAGACTATCCAATCAAGTAGTAGAAGAAGTCCGTATGCATTTCAAAGACATGACTTTTGATACGATCATTCCTAGGAATGTGAAACTGAGTGAATCACCAAGTTTTGGTATGCCAGTTGTCGCTTTTGATGCAACCGGTAAAGGGGCCGTAGCCTACTTGAATTTGGCCAATGAAATTGCCACTAAAAATGGATTGGCAAAAGAAAATTGAATAAAATAGAACAATGGCTGTCAATAAAACAAATAGTAAAAAAAGAGGAGCTTTAGGGAAAGGATTAGGAGCATTATTAAAAGATTCTCCTCAGAAGGATAAAAGTACTGAAGCTGAAGAAGATAAAATGCCTGTTGCAGGGATTTTTGAAATTTCATTGTCAGATGTACAAGTTAACCCCTACCAACCCAGAACACATTTTGATAAAACAGCGCTGGAAGAACTAGCAGAATCTATCAGAGTTCAGGGTATTATTCAGCCGATTACGGTAAGAAGGCTTGCTGATAATGAATACCAATTAATATCAGGTGAAAGAAGGTTTCAAGCGTCCAAATTAGCTGGGCTAGAGATGATTCCTGCCTATGTTCGGACAGCCAATGACCAGCAAATGCTGGAAATGGCCCTGATCGAAAACATTCAAAGAGAAAACCTTAATGCCCTTGAAATTGCCCATTCTTACCAAAGACTTTTGGCCGAATGTGACCTCAAGCAGGAGCAATTGGGTGATAGGGTAGGTAAAAACCGTACCACAGTCAACAATTACCTTCGCTTATTAAAATTACCGCCAGATATTCAGGCTGGTATAAGGGATCAAAAAATAAGCATGGGGCATGCCAGAGCATTGATCAATATAGAAGATGTAGACAAGCAACTGGCTATTTTCAAAAAAACCATTGAGGAGGAGTTAAGTGTTCGTAAGGTAGAAGCCCTTGTAAAGGAGCTCAATGATGGTGCCCCTCAAAAGCCCACCAAGGAGTCTGAAAGCCTTGATCCCGTAAAAAAATATGAGATAAATAAGCTTCAACAAAAATTAGCTTCCCATTTTGGAACCAAAGTTTCGTTGAAATCTGATAAAAAAGATAAAGGCGAAATCAAAATTCCTTTTCATTCAACCAGTGACCTTAACAGGATTCTTGAAATTCTTGAATTGATATAAGTGAAATGCCGGGATTTCTTTATGGCAGATAAAACTAGTCTCCAACCAAAGCTTATGCGCCTTGCTTTAGGACTGTTATGCCTTTTTTTTGTGCATTCAAGTATTGCTCAAGAAGAGGATTTTAACGCGTCCCTAACTGATAGTATAGGAAATGAGGCACCTACAAATGTTAAAAATCCTAAAAAAGCGATCTATTTGGCCCTAATGTTTCCCGGAGCAGGCCAGGTTTATAATGAAAAAGTCTGGAAATTACCTTTACTTTACAGTGGTGTTTCGGCAGCTGTGTATTTTTTGAATTTTAATAATAGAAGGTACAAGGAGTTTATCGTAGCACTTGATATCGTTAGAGAAGGAACTGAGGCCAATCCCTTTCCAAATTTAAATGAGGATGGAATCATTAGAAACGTCGAATACTGGAGAAGAAATAGGGATGCAATGTATATGGTTTTTGGAGCAATATATGCTTTGGGAGCGGTAGATGCTTTTGTAGACGCACACCTTTCAGGATTTGACGTTAGCGATGACCTTACCTTTAAACTTGAACCAAGTATGGAGCCTTTATTAGCCAATAACAGTGCAATAGGGCTTTCATTTAAAATTAAATTTTAATATGAATATTCTGATATTAGGATATGGTAAAATGGGAAAAATTATTTCCCAAATGGCCGAAGAAAGAGGCCATCGCATAGTCGCCAAAATTAATATTGAAAATGTTGCAGACTTAGATCATTTGGACACAAATAAAATAGATGTAGCTATCGAATTTAGTCAGCCGAGTTCAGCAGTTGGAAACATTACCTGGTGCATGCAACATGGCGTTCCTGTCGTTGTAGGTACTACAGGTTGGATGGATGACAAGGATGGAGTAACTAACCTTTGTAAACAGAAAGATGGGGCTCTTTTTTACAGTTCAAATTTTAGCATAGGCGTAAATATATTTTTTAAAGTCAATGCTTTTCTTGCTAAACTAATGAATGACCAAGAGGCCTATAAGGCAACTCTTGAGGAAATACACCATACAGAGAAAAAAGACGCTCCTAGTGGTACGGCCATTACCTTGGCTGAAGGACTAATTGACAATAACCATAGGTATACTGATTGGGAGTTACAAAGTGATAGCAATCAACCAAAAGAAAGAACTTTACCTATCACCTCCAAAAGAATAGACCCTGCTCCAGGGACACATATTGTGTCTTATAAGTCTGAAATTGATGACATTACCATTAACCATACCGCTCACAATAGAAAGGGTTTTGCCCTTGGAGCAGTTTTGGTGGCCGAATGGCTGCCTGGTAAAAAGGGAGTTTTATCAATGAATGATTTTTTGGATTTTTAACTACACAAAAATGAATCAAGAAAAAAACAAAAAATCAGCCTCCAGAGAATGGATAGATGCATTGCTTTTTGCAGTCATTGCAGCCAGTTTGATAAGGTGGTTATTATTGGAACCTTTTACCATTCCTACTGCCTCTATGGAAAAATCCCTTTTAGTAGGTGACTTTCTATTTGTAAGTAAGATGCATTATGGAACTAGGGTACCCAAAACCATCCTCCAGGTTCCATTGACCCATCAGAAAATTTGGGGAACGGACCTAAAGTCCTATTCAGAGGCTATTCAATTGCCTTACTATAGACTTCCTGGGTTTACTTCTATTAAAAGAAATGATGTAGTGGTTTTTAATTTCCCTGAAGAATTTCAATATCCTGTTGATTTAAAAACCAACTATATAAAACGGGCAATTGCAATTCCTGGCGATGTTCTGGAAATTAAAGAGGCTCAATTGTATGTAAATGGCCAACCTAGTGAAAACCCTGAAGAAATGCAGTTTTCCTATGACGTCATCGTCAATAGGCCTCTAAACGACGAGTTCTTTGATCGGTATGGTATTAATCCGGATAGTTATTATCCTTTTTCTGATAACTCCGGCTACTTTGTCTTTGCAACTGATGAAATGATAAAGGAACTTGAAAAATCACCCGCCATTTCGTCCATTCAAAAGAGAATTAGTAAACCAGGTCAAGGGGATTCTAATATTTTCCCTGATGGAACCTATTATAAGTGGAATAAAGATAATTTCGGTCCATTAGAGGTACCTGCCAAAGGGCAAACAATCGCACTTACTGAAGACAATGTAAGAAGGTACTCTTTCACGATTGAGAAATATGAAGGCCATGAAAGTGTTACAGTGGAAGACAATAAATTGTTTATAGATGGTGTGGAACAAGAATCCTATACCTTTAAACAAAATTATTATTTCATGATGGGGGACAATAGACATGATTCACTGGATTCTAGGTTTTGGGGTTTTGTACCCGAAGATCATGTAGTGGGTAAGGCATGGTTCTTATGGCTATCCTTAGAAAAACACAAGTCTATGTTTAATAAGATTAGGTGGGATAGATTCTTTAAGTCCATCGATTAATCACAAGTTTGAGTCCTAAATTGCTTTCAATGAGGGATAGACTTTTAACAAATAACCCCAGATTAGTACTTAATCTGGGGTTATTGGTTTAAGAACAGTGAATTGCTGTAACTGTCTATTTTCGGTGTTTTTAATAGTACTTATTAAACCCTCACCATTTTATAGCTGGCTTGCCATGGGCTTCTAAATAAGCATTGGCTTGGCTAAAATGTTGGCATCCTAAAAAGCCTCGATGAGCCGAAAGGGGACTTGGATGTGGTGATTGTAGCTTTAAGTGCTTGTCAGATTGAATTACAATTGCCTTTTTCTGTGCATAAGCACCCCAAAGAAGAAAAACCAAGTTAGACTTTTTGGAAGCAAGTTTCTCTATGACTGCGCTGGTAAATGTCTCCCAACCTTTTTTCTGGTGACTTCCGGCTTTGTGTGCTTCTACTGTAAGGGTAGCGTTTAGTAAGAGAACACCTTGCTTGGCCCATCTTTCTAAGTTTCCGTCAGATGGGAAAGGTAAGTCAAGGTCGCTTTTTAATTCTTTAAAAATATTCTTAAGTGAAGGAGGAATGGGTACGCCTTCCTTTACAGAAAAAGACAGTCCATGTGCTTGATTTTCTCCATGATAGGGGTCTTGGCCTAAAATCACAACCTTTACTTTGTCTACAGGACACAATTCAAAAGCTTTAAATATTGAATTGGCTTTTGGGTAGATTGTTTTTGTTTCATATTCAGCTTTTACAAAGCTTGCCAATGCAGCAAAGTAAGGCTTGTTAAATTCATTCCCTAGCAATTGTTTCCAACTATTTTCTATTTTGACATTCATTAATAAGTTTTCTATTGGTATATTTGAATCAATAAATCAAATTTCGGATAAGTTTTGTATTAATAAAAACAAAATGGTAACTGCAACTACAGAAGGTGTTAAGATTAGTGTTGAAGCGACCTACCAAAAGGAGTTTTCTAATCCTAGTTTGCATCATTATGTATTTACCTACAAGGTTACCATCAAAAACTGCAACCCTTTTACCATACAACTGCTTAGAAGAAAGTGGGAAATTCATGATGCAGCAGAAACTGTCAAACTTGTGGAAGGGGAGGGAGTAGTCGGTCAGCAACCTGTTTTAGAACCAGGGAATGTCCATACTTATCTTTCAGGATGTACCATCCGGTCTGGAATGGGTAAAATGATGGGTGAATTTTATGTGGAAAAGCTTAATGATGGAAAATTATTAACTGTTACCATTCCAGAGTTTCAACTTATCGCCAATATTTTCAATAATTGATTAGACCATAATGTTATTCCATTTCTGGGAATACTTTCTTTACTTTTTATACAAAGAGGACCAGCATAGTATCCATTCTCCTTATTTTTTCAAACTTTACCAAGATTTGAAGGCTTTTTTAGCAAACAATAAAAAGGGTAAAAAGGAAATTGAACTGCAAAGAAAAAAGTTTTTATCCTCAAAAGAGCAGATCCTAAGGAAGGATTATGGAGCAGGATCCAGATGGAGTAAAGGTGAAAAGCAAAAGGTAGCCACCATAGCCAAGAGCGCAACTTCTCCTATAAAATCTTCCCTACTGTTTCAATTCCTATGTAAGCTTACACCAGCCAATACTGTTTTGGACTTGGGGACTTCTTTAGGAATAAATACGGCCTATTTGTCTTCAGTGACAAAAGGAGATTTGTATACTTTCGAAGGAGACCCTGCTTTGGCACATTTAGCCGGTGCAAATTTAAATTTTTGTCCAAATGTTAATAAGGTTGTAGGTAATATTGATAACACCTTAGGGAAAGTTCTTGAGGGCATTGAAAGGGTGGACTTTGTATTGATTGATGCCAACCACAGGTATCAGCCAACTCTCGATTATTTTAACGCAATAGCACCTAAAATTCATAAGGAAAGCATTGTTGTAATCGGGGACATACATTGGTCAAAGGAAATGAAACAGGCCTGGGAAGAAATAAAAGACATGCCTTCAGTAAGCAGTACAATAGACTTTTTTGATTGTGGGGTATTGTTTTTTAATAATTACGGAAATAAAGAAAATTACATACTTGCCTTGTAAGACAAATTTCCGCCTTTCTTTAAGTTTGTTACCATTAGAAACCTCGGTTATTTGTAAATCGAAAATGGTCCCTTTCTAAAGATTATTTCTCAAATGGTTTAAATCCAATTTTTAGCTTTATAATATATGGCTTCGATAAGGATAAGGTTCATAATTTAGCCTCTATCTGTAACTAGCTACTGAAAGATTAAAAACGAATATTGTGGTGATACTATTTCTCATTATTTAAGCTTTTGAAATAGAAAAACACCCTTAATTTCCCTTATTTCTAATTTGAAGCGATAAAAACTACTAATAGATATCCTGAAGTCAACTTAGTTTTATATCCTAATTATGACCGTAATATTTAGTTTATTTTGATGTTTCGTTAATAACAATCTTAAATTTCTTGTTGAGATTGCCAGAAGTGAAGGGATTTGCTAAATTTGTTTTCGCTGGTTGATTTTATAAAATTTTTACAATAAAAAATTGGTCTGATAATTGTTATTGTAGTAGAGTTAGTGTTGGCACTATTTACATGTCCTGACAAAACGAAATAAACAGTATTAAAGTGTTATTATTAGTATGAGTCAAGGAGAAAAAATTGATAAAAGCAGTATTAATGTAGATAAGGGGAAAAATATTTTAATTATCGTTCTGGTAATTTTAGTATTTCTTAGTGGATGGCGACTCCTGAATGACCACCGTGAAAAGTCACAAAAAAGTGAGGAAATCTTTCTGTTATCGGAAGAGAACAGCCATTTAAATTTTAGATTGGACTCCATGACAGAGGAGTTGACCTCTAGAATCAAAGAAATTGACAGTCTTGGTGGAGATATTGAGGCCTTGGTGAAAGTTAAGGAACAATTGATTAAGGAGAGGAAGCTAGATAAGAGCAGATCAGCCAAAGACATTGCCAGATTAAATGCGCAAATAGATAGTTATTTAACCTTATTGGAGGAAAAGGATGCTGATATAGTCCGTTTGAAAGCCCAAAATGTTCAGTTGTTTTCCGAAAACAAAGAATTGAAGACAACCAAGTCTGAAATAGAGGAGGAGGTAGTTAAGCTTAATATCAAAACGGTAGACCTGGAGAATAAAGTCAGTATTGCTTCCAGATTAAAGGCCGAAAACATTGTTGTAGCAGCAGTGAATTCAAGGGGAAGAGAACGAGAAGGGGAATTCAGGAATAGACAGCTGGAAAGATTAAAAATCTCATTTAATATTGGGGACAATAAGGTAGCAGAAGCTGGTATGAGGGATGTTTATGTACAAGTTCTTTCTCCCAATGAGCAGGTCATTTTTGACATAGCCAAAGGTTCTGGAACATTTGAATTGGATGGAAAAGAACATTTTTATACTTCTAAACAAGATTTTGTCTTCAATAACACACGTCAGCAACTGACCTATTTTTATGAAAAAGGCTCAGATTATGAAAAGGGAACCTATAGTGTGAAGATTTTTTCCGATGGAGCAGAGATCGGTAGGAGTGCATTTGAAATAAAATAACAGGCTATTCGTTTGATTATTGGCTCATTTCTCTTAATTTTGCAGACTGTTTTAAAATATTAAACAAAAATTAAAAAGAATGTTCCAAAAAAATTATGAAACGGTATTCATACTTACTCCCGTTTTGTCTGAAGTTCAGATGAAGGATACCGTTGACAAGTACGTAGGCTTGTTAAAAGAATTGGGAGCAGAGATAGTTAACGTTGAGAATTGGGGTCTAAAAAAATTGGCTTATCCAATCCAAAAGAAAACTACTGGGTTTTATGTAATGGTCGAATACAAAGTGGATCCAACTGCAATTAAAAAGTATGAGATCAATTTCAGAAGAGATGAAACTGTATTGAGATTTCTTACTACTGTAATGGACAAACATTCCCTGGTATATGCAGAGAGAAGAAGGAAAGGTGAATTCAATAAAAAATCAGAAGCTAAGGAGGAGCCAGCAAAATGACATTAAAAAACGAACCCATCAACAGAGAGCAAAACAGGAAAAAATACTGTAGATTTAAAAAGCTAGGTATCAAGTATATTGATTACAAAGATCCTAACTTTTTGCTTAAGTTTGTGAACGAACAAGGTAAAATTCTTCCTAGAAGATTGACAGGTAACTCTGCTAAATTTCAGAGAAAGGTTGCTCAGGCTATTAAAAAAGCCAGACATTTGGCATTATTGCCTTACGTAGCAGATGGCTTGAAATAGACTGTCTGTAATCCTTCACCTAATAAATTATAACAACAATGGAAGTTATCTTAAAAACGGATATAAAAGGACTTGGATATAAAAATGACTTGGTAGCTGTTAAACCTGGTTATGGACGTAATTATCTAATCCCTCAGGGCTTCGCTTTACTTGCCACTTCTTCTAATAAGAAGATCTTGCAGGAAAACATTAAGCAAGCAGCCCACAAAGCAGAAAAAATCAAAACTGAAGCCGAAGCTGTTGCAGCTAAATTAGAAAGCATCACTTTGGAAATCAAAGCTAAAATAGGCGATTCTGGAAAGATTTTTGGAAAAGTTACTACTTTACAGCTTTCTGATGCTTTGGCAGAGAAAAGCATAGATATTGATCGTAAGAAGATCTCTATCAATCAGCCGGTATCTACTTCAGGTGAATACGAAGCTGAAATTGATTTACACAGAGAAGTGAAAACTAACGTTAAATTCGTAGTTGTAGCTGAATAGTTATCAATATTGCATTTGAATAAAAAAAAGCCAGGTTTATCCTGGCTTTTTTAGTTTACAATGGCTTTTTCCAAATCCGTTATTAATTTTTTGGATACGGATCGACTGCTTTTTTCTTTGGTCTCCTTCAAAAGCTCCAAAGCTAGCTTAGATTTCATTTTTAATCCTTCAGGATTGTTGTCAAATCGATAACTTCCCAAACACCATTCCAATTCAGCTGTTAATCCTTCATTGATTTTTAATTTGCTTAGTTTGGCAATGGCGTTTTCAACAGATTTTTCTAATAATGCTGATTCCATACTCTATTTCTATTAAGGTTGAAGTGAATAATGCAACAATATTATCAATAATTATTAAATATTTAAATAATATTGATTAAAATTTAATTAATGTATAAAATCTAGCTGAGATTTGTGAATTACATAAATTTAAATTTACTCTCTTTTTACCGCCTTTATCCCTCATATTTTCATTAATTTGTTCCTTTATATTGTTAAGGAGTATAGGGTATTTTAGTAAGGAGAATTTGAAAATGAAAAGTTTTAGAACTACTTTCCAATTTAAGGAATGCGATAAAAAAATAAACCATTCGTCCAGAATGGTAACTATTGGCTCTTGTTTTTCTGAAGTAGTAGGTGAAAGGTTAACACATAGTAAATTCAACACTTTGACAAATCCCTTTGGAACAACTTTTAACCCTCATTCTATTTTCAGTTTATTATTGAATTCACTGGAATCAAAACCGGCTGACCCAGAATTGTACCTAAACCGGCATGATAATTTTTTTCATTATCAATTGCATTCCTCATTCAATGGATCTTCCATAAAGGATCTTTCAGATAAAATTGAAAACACCAAAATAAAGGTCAAAAAGAGCCTTGAAAAAGCTACTCATCTATTTATAACCTTTGGTACGGCTTTCGTTTATCGCCTCATAGAAAATGAAAGGATTGTGGCCAATTGCCACAAGCAAGCTCAACGAAACTTTTCTAAAAGTATACTTGGCCTGGAGGAGATGAGGTATAGTTTTAATGAGTTTTATCAAAAACTTATAGCTGTAAACCCCAATATACAGCTGGTTTTGACGGTTAGTCCTGTGAGACACATAAAAGATGGGATACCAGAAAATCAGTTGAGTAAAAGCCTGTTAAATGTTTTCTGTCATCAGATTGTCTCAAAGTATCCAACTATTTATTATTTCCCAGCCTATGAGATAATGATGGATGATTTAAGGGATTATCGATTTTATAAGGAAGACATGATTCATCCCAACTCTATGGCGGAAGACTATATATGGAATGAATTTTCTGGGGCATTTTTCGATTCAGAAACCATTGATTTGATCCAACATATAGATCAAATACAAAAAAACCTCAGCCATAGACCCTTTAATCCTCAGTCACAGGCCCACTATCAGTTTCTTTGCAAGCTTCAAGAGTTGATCTCTTTGATGCCTGCTGAACTTGATTTTACAAATGAAAAACAAGCTATAAGTGATCAGTTGAAATTATTTTAAACCAATTGACCCTGTGGATATGAAAGGCAATAAACTGATAGCGAGTAAAAGTTTGTACTTACAGCAACATGCCCATAATCCGGTACAGTGGCATCCTTGGTCAGAGGAGGCCTTGGCCAAAGCAAAAGCTGAGAACAAGCCTATATTGGTAAGTATCGGTTATTCTGCTTGCCACTGGTGCCATGTCATGGAAAAAGAGAGCTTTGAAGAAATGGAGGTAGCGGATCTAATGAATGCCAATTTTATTTGTATCAAGATTGATAGAGAAGAAAGGCCTGATTTGGATAATATTTACATGGAGGCAGTCCAAGTAATGGGTTTACAAGGTGGATGGCCTTTGAACGTTTTTTTAATGCCTGATCAAAAACCTTTTTATGGAGGTACTTATTTCCCTAAAAACCAATGGATGAAAGTATTGGCAGTAGTGGCTCAGGCATTTGAAAAGCAGTATGAAGAATTGGTAAAAAGTGCTGAAGGTTTTGGTCGGAGCATTGATAGGTCAGTTATTGAAAAATATGGCTTAAAGAGGGAGGAAGGAGAATTTACCCCTGAAAACGTAAGAGAAATGGCCAGGAATTTATTAAAAGGGGTAGATACGGAATGGGGAGGTATGAAAAGGGTTCCTAAATTCCCAATGCCTGTTATATGGAACTTCTTACTGGACATGGCCATTTTGGATGAACAAAAGCATATAGGAGAACAGGTTTGTTTCACCCTGAAAAAAATAGGAATGGGAGGCATTTATGACCACCTGGGTGGGGGATTTTGCCGGTACAGTGTAGATGTAGAATGGTTTGCACCCCATTTTGAAAAGATGCTTTATGACAATGGTCAATTACTTGGTCTATACAGCAAAGCCTTACAATACAGTAGAGATTCTTTCTTTAAGGAAAAGATTATAGAAACGGTTAACTGGTTACATGGTGAAATGCGTAGTGCAGAAATGGGCTTCTATTCTGCACTAGATGCAGATAGCGATGGGGCAGAAGGAAAATTTTATACCTGGACTTATAAGGAACTCAAAGAGCTACTGGGCCTTGATTTGGATTGGTTTGGGTCACTATACGGTATAAAAGAGGAGGGGAATTGGGAAGATGGTGTGAATATCCTTTTTCAGAACTTAACTTATTCAGAAGTTGCTCAAAATCATGGTTTAACCTTGGATACATTTGAAGAAAAACTAAAAGAAGTCAAGCAAAAGCTCTTTGAAAACAGATCTTCTAGAGTTAGGCCCGGATTGGATGATAAAATCATAAGCGGATGGAATGGATTAGTCATTGACGGTTTATGCAAAGCTTATTTAGCAATTGGTGATGAAGGTTATAAGCGCTCGGCTTTAGAGACTGGAAATTTTATTTGGAACCAAATGGTCCATGACAATGTACTTTATAGGAATTTTAAAGATAATGAAGCTTATACGCCTGCCTTTCTTGAAGATTATGCTGCTGTTATTCAATCTTTTATCTCTCTCTATAAAATTTCTTTTTCACCATTATGGTTAAATAGAGCGAAATTGTTGACTGAAAGGGTCATGGATAATTTTCTTGATGAAAGGGATGGAATGTTTTTCTTTAATGATCCTAAAACTGAAAAATTGATAGCTGATAAGAAAGAGGTTTTTGACAATGTTCTTCCTGCTTCTAACTCGGTAATGGCAAGAAACCTACATCAATTAGGTCTGTACTTATACAATGATACTTACCTTTGTCAAGCAGAAAGCATGTTGCAATTGGTTCGTGAGATGGTGATCAAAGAACCGGATTTTCTAGCCAATTGGGCAAACTTTTATTTAGAAAAATCGGTTCCTACAGCGGAAATAGCCATTACAGGAAAAGAGGCAAATAGAGTGGGACTTTCACTCCAGGCTGATTATCATCCCAATATGGTCATAGCTGCTACTACAGTCAATACTGAAGAAGTACCAATTTTAGCTGGTAAGTCAACTGAAAAGACAATATTGTATGTCTGCTTTAATAAGTCATGCAAGCAACCTGTAGAGACCATAGAGGAGGCAGTAAGTCAACTTCCATTTTTGAGCAAAACCAAATAAAATAGATTTACAGTGGATGATCTCTTTGGAAATAACTACCCCTTAACAAGCAAAAATCTGTTTGCGGACATTATTTTGCCTGTACCTATTCCTCAAACTTTTACTTATAGTGTGGGGCCTGAGATTCAGGATGAAATTGGCATTGGCTATCGTGTGATGGTACAATTCGGTAGGAAAAGGATTTTAACTGGTATTGTTGCCAAGGTTCATCAAAAAGCGCCTGAGGCTTATCAGGCCAAAGCTATACTTGATTTATTAGATGATTTCCCCATAGTAAACGCCTTGCAAATCAAATTTTGGGCTTGGCTGGCCAGCTATTATTGTTGTCATTTAGGAGAAGTGATGAATGCCGCTTTACCCAGTGGTTTAAAGCTATCTACTGAGAGTAAGATTCAAATGCATCCTGATTTTGACTTGGACAATCCAGATTATCCTATGGATGACAGGGAAATGCTGATATTGGAGGCCTTGGAAAAGAAGGAAGAAATGAATGTGGATCAACTGGATACCCTGGTTTCAGTAAAAAACCTTCACAAGTTGATTAAAAGTCTTCTTGCTAAGAAAGCCATCTTGGTTTATGAATCTGTTAAAGAGAAATACAGCCCAAAGATAGAACTTAGGGTGAGGCTAGCTCAAGAATACATTACTGCATCGGATAAGCTAAATGAACTTTTTGATGGAATAAAAGGGAAAGTAAAGCAAGAGAATGTGCTTCTCAAATATTTACAACAAGTTCCTATTTACCAGAAAAGTGAGCTAAACAAACAAGGACTGGCCAAAAAGATTTTGACCGATGCAGGTTGTTCTCCTTCTTCCATTGATACCCTTATTAAAAATAAGGTATTGGAAAGCTTCAAGGTAAAAATAAGTCGTTTTGACCCAATTAATATTGATGAAAATCCAATTCTACTTTCTGATGATCAAAAGGAAGCGTATGATGCGGTGCAAAATGAATTTAACAGTAAATCCACAGTTTTACTTCATGGTATTACAGGATCTGGTAAAACAGAGATTTACATTAAGCTAATAATGGAGGTCCTGGAAAGTGGTTCACAGGTATTATTGCTGCTTCCTGAAATTGCACTTACTACTCATTTGGTTTCTCGGCTACAGAAAGTTTTTGGTGATAAAATGGGTATTTTTCACTCTAAATATTCAGACAATGAACGTGTAGAAGTGTGGCAAGGAGTGATTTCAGGGAAGTACAATTTCATTATAGGAGTCAGATCTTCTTTATTCTTACCTTTCGATAGCTTGGGTTTGGTCATTGTAGATGAAGAACATGAACCTTCCTATAAACAGTATGACCCTGCGCCAAGGTTTCATGCAAGAGATGCTGCAATCATGATGGCATATCTACACCAAGCCAAAACGGTCTTAGGAACAGCTACCCCAGCTTTTGAGACCTTTTCTAATGTTCAAAATGATAAGTATGGCTATGTGAAAATGGATAAACGTTATGGCAATGCGGAATTGCCTCATTTTCATTTGGCAGACATTTTAAAGGACAAAAAGAAAAACCTGCTTAAATTAGACTTTACCAGACTTCTGAGAGAGAAAATCCAAGAGGCCCTAAACAATCAGGAACAAGTATTAATATTTCAAAATAGGAGAGGCTATGCCCCATATATTTCCTGTGATGAATGTGGTTGGATTCCTGAATGCGAACACTGTGATGTCAGTTTAACTTACCACCAATTTCAGGAAGAATTGAGATGTCACTATTGTGGGTTTAAAGATGTTGTTCCAAAAAAATGCCATGCCTGTGGTAGTGATAAGATTACAACCGTAGGTTCAGGAACGGAAAGGATTGAAGAAAATCTCTCATTACTTTTTCCTGAAGCCCGAATTTTAAGAATGGATTTGGACACTACCCGAAGTAAATATGGGTACCAAAAGATTTTAGAAGAATTCGGATCTGGAAATGTGGATATTTTGGTAGGAACCCAGATGATTACCAAAGGTCTGGATTTTGATAGGGTGTCTCTGGTAGGAATTGTTGATGCTGATCGAATTTTGTTTTACCCAGATTTCCGCTCAGGAGAAAGGGCTTTTCAACAAATTACACAAGTGGCTGGAAGGGCTGGTAGGAGAAATAAAACAGGTAATGTAATTATTCAAACAAGACGACCTGATCAATTGATTTTTAATCAGATAATAAGTGGTGATTACGCTGAATTTTATCGACAGGAGATGGGAGAACGGAAGCAGTTTTATTATCCTCCTTTTGTCAAGAATATCAAGATCGTAGTCAAGCATAAAGACTTTAAGACAGCAGAAACTGCATCTGTTCAATTAAAAAATTTACTTTCAGACATTGAAGGAAGGAAGATAATTCTAGGTCCGGAAAAAGCATTAATAGGTAAGATTAAAAACTTATATCTTTTTGAAATCTGGATCAAACTCGAAAAAAGCACCAATGCACAAGTGCGTTTTAAACAGGAGATGACCCGTTCCATTTCAGACCTGCAATCAGACAAACGCTTTCGTTCAGTTAGGTTTTTAGTGGATGTGGATCCTTTTTAAATTTGGAGTGCTTCAGAGGGGAGCCTTATTAAACTTCCTAGCAGACTGATTTTATGTAATTACTTGTTCTTTTATAGCAAAATGGATATCTGTATTGCATTATTTCAGCTAAGCTCTTAGGGGCAATAGTGCACTTTAATCGATGGGTACAGATTTCATTCTTTGATAAACCCGAAATATGCAATAGACATTCTATTAGGTGCTGAAATCGCTTTAAAAT
>TARA_R110001599_G_scaffold65415_5_pt1 | contig 21267 bp, 20 predicted proteins | sample TARA_R110001599 | Tara Oceans TARA_R110001599 (sample SAMEA4398360) | marine metagenome | biome: Polar Biome; feature: [MES] marine water layer (ENVO:01000295) within the mesopelagic zone...; material: water (ENVO:00002006), including particulate matter (ENVO:01000060) such as......
TCAAAACCACCCAGAATATTCACGGCGCTCTGGATATAGGTGTTGAAACCCAAACGGGTGTTTTCAGCCACCGTATCGATATCCGGATCGGTAAGAAGCTTTGCACACAGATCAAGCAAGGGAGTTGCGAGGCCAAAGCAGTTATATTCCGCCACCCGCCTGAGATCCGGGGTGCGCCCGTCCGGAGCGATCGCAAAGCCGATCCGCAACGCCGGGGTCAAGGTTTTGGCCAACGACGATACATACCATCCCCGCTCCGGCGCGAGCATGCGGTAGGTCGGCGCACGATCCACGCGCATTCTGTAACAGTCATCCTCGACAATCTGCAGATCATGGCGGCGCGCCACTTGTACCAACTCTTCGCGCCGCGCCGCCGGGGTAAAACCGGCTGTGGGGTTGTGGACCTCTGGTGACGTGCAGAAAATCTGGGCGTCATAAGCTTTTGCCGCCTCCTCCAACGCTTCTGGAATCACACCGTTCTGATCCATGGCAACGGGGATAACATCCGCTCGCAGCAGTTCGGCAGCCCGGCGGAATCCGGGATAGGAAAGTTCCTCGATCAGGATCGCCGGTCTTCGCCCTTGCAAGATTGATTGAAATACCAGCGATAAACCGTTCTGCCCCCCATGAGACAAGACAACATCGCTTTGCGAAAACGCCCCTAAAGGTGTACCGGTCAGCCAACGCACGACCGCTTCGCGCGCGCCCCGCGCCGCTGACCGGCTTGGATAATGCATCACACCCAGTTTCTGATCGTTCGACACCTCGACCAACAGCCTGCGGATCAATGCCTCCTGGCCTACAGATGGCAGGTGGGGCGAAAACATATTGACCTTGAACTTGTCGGTCTGGCCTTCGATGTCGCCGTGATGCGCTATTACGTCGATCTCGGCCGGTGTTTCAGGGGCGGGGCGTTGCGGTGCCGGCATCACAAAAGTACCGCGCCCCACTTCGGCTTGCAGCACCCCGGCGTCGGTCAAGACCGTGTAGGCCCGCGCGACCGTGCCGGGGGTCACCCCTAGTGTCCAGGCCAATTCGCGTACCGGAGGCAACTTCTGATTGGCGGCCAGGTCACCGTTGGAAATACCATTTCGTATCATTGTAACAACGGTCTTGTATTTAGGCCCCTGCCCGTCAATGAGAGTAGGTTGCCAAATTGTACCCATTACAATGTTTCTCTTTTCAAAATGTACCGAGGTTTGTACCTATGTTTTATGTTATCACGCAACATTGTGTCAATACAATTATGAATAGGAGATTTTCATGACACAGACCCTGACCATTTCACACGAAACGGTGGCGATCCTTAACCAGCGCAACACGCCAGCAGTCGCGGTATTTGCGGTTAAATTTGCGGTCTATGTCACGAAACTTGCATCACGTCGCCGCACACGCAAAGCTTTGGCACGTCTAGAGCCGTGGCAATTGAAAGACGTGGGACTCACATCTGAACAGGCTCATGATGAGTCTATTCGGGTGTTCTGGAAAGCGTAACATCCCTGTGGCGCTTGCCAGACCTCTTCACTCGGGCCGGTTTTGACCGGCCCTTTTTTATTGCGCCTCTGAATAATGGTACAATTATTTAGGTGGAATTGAATAGGTCAATGATGCGCGCGCGACGGGATCCTCAAGGCCTTCGGAATATACCAGAACGTCGCAGACCGACAAAAGCCGCCCAAGCTTGAGCAATCGGGTCTTGGCAACCAAGTCAACATTGGCGGCAGGCTTGCGCATGAAATCAATCGAGCAATTGGTGGTCACCGCCAGCGCCTTGGGGCCAATACGTGCCAACGTCATCAAGTAGGCGCTGACGTCAGCGAGCGCGAAAATTGACGGACCCGATACTGTACCACCGGGACGCAGGTGCCGATCATGCGTGAGCAATCTTGTCGTCAGATCGGTTTCCCCAACGTGGTCGATCGCAAAATCCTTGGCGACCTGCTTGAACACATCGTTCATAAAAACCGCCAGCGCGTCGGCATCCATCAGAATTGGCATACTTGTCCTCCGTCATATGTCGGGGTTACGCTCTGGGAAAATCGCAAGGGGTGCAAGATGACAATGCTGGAAATAGATCGTGACGGTGCGGTAGTTCACCTGACCATGAATGCACCCGGGCGTCTGAACGCGCTGTCTGACGAAATGCTTGCGGCGTTGACCGATGCGCTGGATGATATCGCGCAGACACCCGAAGCAAGAGTCGTCACCCTTGCAGGGCGTGGCAAAGCCTTTTGCGCGGGGCATGACCTTAAACAAATGACGGCACTGCGCCAATCAGATGATGGCGGGGCGGCCGGTTTCAAGGACCTGTTCGACAGATGCAGCCGTCTGATGGCGCGCATCCAGGCTATGCCGCAGCCGGTAATCGCTTCTGTACATGGCATTGCCACCGCTGCAGGCTGCCAACTGGTGGCGACCTGCGACTTGGCCGTCGCTGCCGAAGGTACCAGGTTCGGGGTCAATGGCGTGAATATCGGCTTGTTCTGTTCAACGCCGATGGTCGCGTTAAGCCGCAACGTTCCTCGTAAGCAAGCTTTTGAAATGCTGACCACCGGGGATTTCATAGAGGCTGACCGAGCACGGGAAATCGGGTTGGTTAACCGTGTTGTACCCGAACATATGCTGGCCATGGAAACGCAAGCGTTAGCCCAGCAGATAGCCTCCAAGCTGGGAGTCGCTGTGAAAATCGGCAAGCAGGCTTTCTATGAACAGCTGCAAATGCCCGTTGATCAGGCTTATATCTATGCAGGGGATGTGATGGTCGAAAACATGCTGCACGAAGACACGCAGGAAGGCATTCAGGCGTTTTTGGAAAAACGAGATCCTGAGTGGCGTCAGTAGCGCGAAATAGATTGTTTCCAGTGTGATGTAGATTGTTCAGTTTTTAATGCTAGCAATCTGGACTTATTTGGGGCACGAATAAGTTAAGACAAACGTCTTGATGATTTTGGGTCGTCGCCCGCGGAAGGTCCCTCCGGGTCAGCTCTCACTGACCGGCCATTCCCGCAGCGACGACCTCAAAAACTTTCTCTTCCGAGAACGCGGTACCCCTAAATCATCAAGTTGCACACGCGCAGAGCTATTGCGCCGCGTTGCGCCCTGCCCTACATCGCTGGCATGACACACACACTTCACATCATTGGCGGCGGTATGGCCGGGTCCGAAGCTGCTTGGCAGGCAGCGAACGCAGGTATCTCGGTCGTTATCCACGAGATGCGCCCCACTGTCGGAACATTTGCTCATCAAACCGGCTTGCTGGGAGAGATGGTATGCTCAAATTCTTTCCGATCGGACGATAGCGAGCAAAACGCCGTTGGATTGCTGCACTGGGAAATGCGCGCTGCCGACGGTCTGATCATGGCTTGTGCGACCAAACACCGTTTGCCCGCAGGCGGTGCCTTGGCGGTGGACCGTGAACCGTTCGCGCAATCGGTCACCGATGCTCTGAATGCTCACCCGAATATCACTGTTGAATACGGGGAAATAACGGAATTGCCGGGCGATGGTCACTGGATCATTGCGACCGGTCCTTTGACATCGGGCAATCTGGCCGATGCGATCGCCGCGGAAACCGGGGCGGAAGCGCTCGCGTTTTTTGATGCGATCGCTCCGATCATTTATTACGACAGCATCGACATGAGCAAGGCGTGGATGCAATCGCGCTATGATAAAGGCGAGACCGAGCAAGAGCGGACCGCCTATCTGAATTGCCCCATGAACAAGCAGCAGTATGAGGCGTTTATAGACGCCCTGCTGGCCGCGGATAAAACCGAATTTCACGAAGGTGAAACCGCTGGCTATTTCGACGGGTGTTTGCCGATCGAAGTCATGGCAGAGCGCGGTCGCGAAACCTTGCGTTTCGGCCCGATGAAGCCGGTGGGGCTGACCAATGCCAATGATCCTGACAACAAACCCTATGCTGTGGTGCAACTGCGGCGCGACAACAAGCTGGGCACGCTGTATAATATCGTCGGTTTTCAGACCAAGATGAAATACGGCGCACAAGGTACGGTGCTTCGGATGATTCCCGGTTTGGAGAATGCATCTTTCGCGCGGCTTGGCGGGATTCATCGCAATACGTTTCTGAATTCTCCCACGTTGCTGGACAGTCAAATGCGTTTGCGCAGTCGGCCCAACATCCGCTTTGCGGGACAAATCACCGGTGTCGAAGGTTATGTAGAAAGCGCGGCCATGGGGCTGCTTGCAGGCCGCTTGGCGGTGGCAGAGATCAAGGGCGAAGCCGCGGCACCCCCACCACCGACCACCGCAACCGGCGCGCTGATTACCCACATCACCGGCGGTGCCGACGCCAAGACATTTCAGCCCATGAATGTGAATTTCGGGTTATTTCCATCTGTTGAAGGGCTAAAATCCGGTCGGCGCGGACGTAAAGACCGATACAAGGCCTATACCGACCGCGCCAAGCAGGATTGGCAGGCGTGGCTGGATGGCACCTTGATGCCGCGTGATGTTTCGCACTAGGTTCGCGCCGTCGCCCACGGGCCCCTTGCACCTGGGGCATGCGTATTCTGCGATACATGCTCATGACATGGCGATGGCTGCGGGAGGGCAGTTTCTGGTACGCATTGAGGATATCGACACATCGCGCGCCCGCGAACACTGGGAAGCGCAAATTTATGACGATCTGTCCTGGTTAGGGTTGCGGTGGCCCGAGCCGGTGATGCGCCAGTCAGATCGAACCGCGGCCTATGCAGAGGCATTGGATCAGCTTTGGGATATGGGAGTGCTGTACGCGTGCACCTGTTCTCGCCGCGATATTCTCGAGGCGGCAAGCGCCCCGCAAGAAGGGGTGCCGGTTCACGGACCTGACGGGTTGATCTATCCCGGTACCTGTCGTCCGGCGCGAACTGCGGCTCAGCGGGATCGGCCCGTTGCGGCCACCTTGCGTCTTGACGTTCAAGCATCACTAATGCCTGACGATGTGTTTAGCTTTATTGAAACCGGGTCTGGCCCCGAGGGAGAGACCGGAGCCATCCGCTTTTCCGGTCGTCAGGTTATTTCCGACATTGGTGACGTGGTTCTTGCGCGACAATCCATGGCCGCAGCATATCACCTAGCCGTGGTCTTGGACGATGCCGCGCAAGGGATCAGCCACGTGGTGCGCGGGCAAGATCTATTTGAGGCCACAAAGATTCACGTGGTATTGCAGCGCCTGCTGGGTCTGCCGACTCCGGTTTATCATCATCATCGGTTGATCCGCGACGAAAGCGGTAAACGGCTGGCCAAACGTGACGACGCTCGTGCGATTTCCGCGTTTCGGAAGGACGGGGTGTCAATGCAAGAATTGCGTGAAAAATTAGCTCTTTAGACCGATGATTTAATCAATCACATTCATAGTTACCTTTTCTTCACCGTCTTCGATCAGCGTATAAAAACAGCTGCGCCGTCCAGTGTGGCAGGCAGCACCTGTTTGTTTCACCTGCATCAACAGGCAATCGCGGTCGCAATCAATACGCATCTCGACCAACTCTTGCACGTGGCCGCTTGTGTCGCCCTTGCGCCAAAATGCCTGGCGCGATCTGCTCCAGTATGTGACGCGGGCGGTCGACAGGGTTTGGCCGATTGCTTCCGCGTTCATCCAGGCCATCATCAACACCTCACCTGTCGCGGCATCCTGCGCAATGGCGGGAATTAACCCTGCTTCGTTAAAATTCAATGTGCTGGGATCAAAATCCATGACGTCGCCTTCACTTTATTTTTGCATCATCCGCGTGGAGGTTTATGTAGGGTCTAAGTGCGGAAAGGAACAGCCATGAGTGACGAGACAGACCTAATCAAGCTCTATTCGGCCCGCATTCTGGGGCTTGCGACCGATATCCCGCATCTTGGCAGACTGGATCACCCCGATGCCAGCGTCACGCGGCGATCACCTTTATGTGGTTCGACCGTAACCGTTGACGTTGTTGTACAGGACGGAAAGCTTGCCGATATGGCGCAGGATGTCAAAGCTTGCGCTTTGGGTCAGGCATCGGCAGCGGTGACCGGATCCGCGGCGATAGGCGCCTCGCTAGAGCAGGTTCAAACCGCTCGGGACCAACTGAAGGCAATGTTGAAAGGGAAAGGCCCCGTCCCAGCGGCACCTTTCGACGGGTTCGAGGTCCTGATGCCCGCCGTGGCCTATAAAAACCGCCATGCGTCTATCCTGCTGGCGATCGAGGCGTTGACCGAAGCGATGCAGCAGACGCAAGCGTTGGCCGACAACCGTTAATTTCCATCTAACTGCTCACAAAAAAATGCGCCGCACATCCCAACGGGATGGCGGCGCAAGTATGCGATTATCGTGACGGCACGTGTTGATCACAGCCAGAGGGGACATTCCGGCTGACAGACGAAGGACAAGGAAATTTCGTCAGACGCATAAAGTTTGGGACAGATGCGCAGGTTAGATCAAAACAGCACGATTACGCAGGCAGATGTCACATGAACGCAGGAAGATGCAGCCCGACCACCAACATTACGACCAAGGCAGCCGCCCCTGCGGCATCCTGTAAAAGAGTGTCTTGCGACCGTTTTACAATGGCTTTGACGGTATTGAAGGTTGTCATGTTCTCTCTCCGTTCCTGTTGCTACTTTGTTCTCACTTATGACGGCGTCTGTAAAGAACTTTCTGAGAACATAAGCAAATAAATTGTCAGGGAACGGTTAACCTACTGTTATTAAACGAATCGCCTCTTCTTGCCGCATCAGCCACAGCAGCACTCGTGCGGCTTTGCCTCGGGGGCTGCTCAAGTCAGGGTCCACTGCCAACAGCTTGCGGGCGTCGGATTGGGCGATTTGCATAAGCCCCGCCTGTTTTTCCAGATCTGCGACCCGAAAACGCGGAACGCCGGATTGCGCGGTCCCGATCAGGTCGCCGGTGCCGCGCATTTTCAGGTCTGTTTCAGCAATGACGAACCCATCTTCGGTGGCACGCAACACCTCGAGCCGCTGACGCCCCGAGGCGGACAACGGTGCCTGATAAAGCAACAGGCAGGTCGACGCTGCCTGCCCGCGCCCCACACGACCCCGCAGCTGGTGTAGCTGTGCCAGACCAAAACTTTCCGCGCGTTCGATGACGATGATGCTGGCGTTAGGAACATCAACGCCGACTTCGATGACCGTGGTCGCCACCAAAACCTTTGTCTCGCCCCGTTGAAACGCCTGCATTGCCGCGTCTTTTTCATTCGGGGGCATCTGGCCATGGACCAAGCCGACTACCCCTTCGCCCAACGTCGCGCGCAGCCTTTGAAAGCGCTGTTCAGCGGCGATCAGATCACTGACTTCGCTTTCCTCGACCAACGGACACACCCAATAGGACTGACGCCCTTGCGCCATCGCGGCGCGCAGGCGTTCTATCACTTCGTCAATACGGTCAGTGCTGACAAGCGCGGTGCGGATTGCTTGACGGCCGGGCGGTTTTTCGTCCAACACAGATACGTCCATGTCGCCGTATTGCGCCAATGCAAGCGAGCGGGGAATAGGCGTCGCTGTCATTACCAAAACGTCGACGTTTTGCCCTTTCTGCCCCAGTTCAAGACGTTGACGCACACCGAAGCGGTGCTGTTCGTCGACGATGGCCAAACGCAGATCGCTGAACGCGACATCTGCTTGGAACACGGCGTGGGTCCCGACCAGTATCTTGATGCCCTGCGTCGCCAAGGCAGCAAGCTTGGCCCTGCGTTCCCCCCCTTTGTCACGCCCGGTGAGTATCTCGAGCATGACCCCCGCTTGGAGCGCCAGCGGGCGGAGCACCTCGAAATGTTGCCGCGCCAGTATCTCTGTTGGGGCCATCAATACCCCCTGCCCGCCGGCCTCGACCGCCGCCAGCAACGCCATGAACGCCACCAAGGTCTTGCCCGCGCCGACATCGCCCTGCAAAAGCCGGTTCATCCGATGCGGGCTGGCCATATCCTTTGTGATCTGGGCAATGGCACGGGTCTGTGCGCCGGTCGGCTGATACGGCAGACCATTCAGCACGCGTTGCCGAAACCGAGCGTCGCCGATACTGCTTCGGCCCTTCTTGCGGCGTTCCTTGGCACGAGCCAATGCCAGGGTCAGTTGGTGCGCCATAAGTTCATCGTAAGCCAAACGTTCGCGTGCCGGGGCGGTCGCGGCCAAATCAGCGTCGGAATGGGGATGATGGGCTTGAATTACCGCGTCAGCAAAATCCGGCCACCCAGCCTGATCCTTTTGACTTGGATCAATCCATTCCCCCAACTGGGGTACACGGGTCAAGGTCGCGCGGGTGGCCTTGTACATCAATTTCTGGGTGATGCCGTTCGTCAGGGGATAAACCGGTTCATACACTGGGATATCGCTCGCGTTTTCTTCGGGAACGATGAAATCCGGGTGAACCATTTGTGCCATATTATCAAAAAGCTCGACCCGGCCGGAAACGATCTTTCGAGACCCTTCGGGAAGCTGGCGCTTCCAGTAATCGCCGCGGGCGTGAAAAAACACCAACTGGAAGGACGTGGCGCTGTCTTCTACGTGAATGCGGTATGCGCCCCCTTTTGCGGCGGGGGGCCAGTGCGTGCCGATTGTGACTGCAACTGTCAAGGTTGCGGGCAGAACAGCAGTCTCGAGCGACGGCAAAAGCCGCCGATCAACACCCGAATAAGGCAATGTAAACAATAGGTCACGTGGGGCGACGACGCCTAGTGGCTCTAGATTTCGCGCAGTTTTCGGGCCGACCCCTTCAAGGGTTTCAAGACCCGCGAACAGCGGGAAAAGTATTTCAGGACGTCCCTTCATGCGTCTGAAATCAGATCAAGCCAACCGTCTTCGTCCAAGATCGTAATCCCCAGTGCGGTGGCCTTGGTAGCCTTTGACCCAGCACCGGGACCGGCGATCAAAATATCTGTCTTGGCACTCACCGATCCCGAAACCTTGGCCCCCAAGCTTTCGGCGCGGGCCTTGGCTTCAGCGCGGGTCATTTTCTCAAGCGTGCCGGTAAAAACCACGGTCTTTCCCGCCACCGGCGAATTGCCGACATCGGGGCGCACAGTCGCTTCAATGTCAAGTTCGGCCACCAACCTGTCAATCGACGCGCGTTCGGCATCTTGGGCGAAAGTGCTGACCAAAGATTGCGCCATCACCTTGCCGATGCCGTCGATGCTAATCAGATCATCCCAAGCCGCACCAACCCCGTCTCGCGCCGCCTCTATCGCCGCTTCGAACGCTGTCCACGTGCCATAGTGGCGGGCCAAAAGTTTGGATGCTGATTCACCTACGTGGCGAATACCCAAAGCGAACAATAGTCTTGATAATGGAATTGTTCTTTTATTCTCAATCGCTTGAAACAGTTTTCTTGCTGACTTGTCGCCCCAGCCTTCGCGATTTTTAAGTTGGTGCATTCCCATACCGTATCGGGCTTCCAGGGTGAATATCTGTGCCGGTTCAGTAATCCAACCATCGGCATAGAATTGCTCGATTTGTTTTGCACCTAATCCGTCGATGTCAAAAGCGGCACGTGAAACAAAATGCTTCAGTTTTTCAACAGCTTGGGCGGGGCAGATCAAACCTCCTGTGCACCGCCGTACCGCGTCGCCTTCCTCTCGCAGTGCGTAACTGCCGCATTCCGGGCACGTGGTTGGAAAAACAAATGGTTTCGCATCGGAGGGGCGCTGTGACAGGTCTACATCAGCAATTTTGGGTATCACGTCGCCTGCGCGATACACTTGGACCCAATCTCCGATGCGGATGTCTTTTCCATCGCGAATAACGCCACCCTTACTGTCAACGCCCTTGATATAGTCTTCGTTGTGCAGGGTCGCATTCGATACAACCACGCCTCCTACCGTGACCGGTTTCAGTTTCGCGACCGGAGAAAGTGCCCCGGTTCGGCCGACCTGGATGATGATATCGTCAAGCCGCGTCCACGCGAGTTCCGCGGGGAATTTATGCGCGATTGCCCAGCGTGGAGTAGTGGAGCGGAACCCGAGCCTGGCTTGAAGCCCAAGATCATTAACCTTGTAAACGACGCCGTCGATATCATAGCCCAAAGTCGCGCGTTGCTGCTCTATCGTTTGATAATGGGCAATCATGGCTTGGGGAGACGCGCATATCGCCGTAAGTGAATTGGTTGAAAAGCCCAGTTTTTCCAGTCGCTTGATCGCCTCCCACTGAGTTGGTGCCAAAGGTTCGGACAATGCCCCCCAAGCGTATGCAAAAAACTTTAACGGCCGGGCACGAGTGATCTCAGCATCTAGTTGTCTTAGTGACCCCGCCGCCGCGTTGCGTGGATTTGCAAAAACCTTGGCCCCTTGGTCAAGCTGTCTCGCGTTCAGAGATTCAAAGTCGTCATGGGCCATATACACTTCGCCCCGCACCTCCAGCACCTCCGGGGCATCGGTCAGGTGGGCGGGGATCGAAGCGATCGTCAGCGCATTTTCGGTAAGATTCTCACCGATTGAACCATCCCCACGCGTTGCGGCGTATACCAGACTTCCGCGCTCATAGCGCAAGGACAGCGACAACCCGTCAATCTTTGGTTCAGCAGTGTATTTCAGGTCGTCAGCCGGTGCCAGGCCGAGGTACTTTTTGATCCTGATGTCGAAATCGATGATGTCTTCGTCGCTGAAAGCGTTCGACAGCGAAAGCATCGGGACTTCATGTTTGACCTTTGAAAACCCTTCCGCGGGTGCGCTGCCAATCTTGTCGCTCGGGCTGTCGTGGCGCTTCAATGAAGGGAAGCGCGCCTCTATATCACTGTTGCGTTTTTTTAGACGGTCATATTCCGCATCGGATATTTCCGGGGTGTCCTTGCCGTGATAGGCATTATTTGCCTTGGCCAAAACAGTCGCAAGGGTTTCAAGCTCTGCTTCGGCTTGTGCGGCGCTCAGGTCTTGGATCGCGATTTCGCTTGTCACGTATTTGCCCCAGCATATGGTTTGTACTGGGGTCTAAATACGCAGCGTTGCCAAGCAGGTCTAGTTATATTGAGGCTATATCCCCACGGCAAGTTTCTGTGGGGCGGGTTGCATGGTGGGTTCGGGATCACGCAGAACATAGCCACGCCCCCACACGGTTTCGATGTAGTTCTCGCCGCCGGTTGCTCTGCTCAGCTTTTTGCGCAATTTGCAGATAAAGACGTCAATGATCTTGAGCTCGGGTTCGTCCATCCCCCCGTACAGGTGGTTGAGAAACATTTCCTTGGTCAGCGTGGTGCCTTTGCGCAGGCTTAGCAGTTCAAACATCTGGTATTCCTTGCCGGTCAGATGAACGAGCTTTTCATCCACCGTAACGACCTTGGCGTCCAGATTTACCGACACCAACCCAGTATGAATGATAGACTGGGAATGACCCTTGGAGCGGCGGATAATCGCATGGATACGCGCGACCAGCTCTTCGCGGTGAAAGGGTTTGGTAAGATAGTCGTCAGCACCAAACCCAAAGCCCTTTATCTTGTTTTCTGCGTCGTCCGCGCCCGACAGTATCAATATCGGCGTTTCAATTCGGCTCAGGCGTAGCTGTCGCAGCACTTCGTGGCCATTCATATCCGGCAAATCCAGATCCAGCAGGATCAAGTCATAGTCATACAATTTCGCAAGATCGATTCCCTCTTCCCCCAAATCGGTAGCGTAGGTATTCAAGTTTGCATGCGTCAGCATCATTTCGATACTCTTCGAGGTGGTCGGGTCATCTTCTACCAGCAGTACACGCATTCTGTCTCTCCGCTCAAATCAATTGGGTACAGCCTGTACCGTGGATAAAATATATTAATCACACGTTAATAATGAGCAACTTAAAACACAAGCAACTTAAAGTTGTCTATATTTTTGAAGAGCTGTCGTGCGTAACGCGGTTTCCCCGTGCTCCGAGACTGCACGCACCCATTCCGCGAATTCGTCAGCGCTGATATGATACCGCTCTAGCGCATCCTGTTGGGTGATCAGATCATGCATGACCGCCCGTACCACGGCGGCCTTGCGCGATGCGACCCATCTGCTGGTGGATCGGGCAGGCAGATCCGCACAACTGAACGTCGACCCATCCGGTAGGGTGACAAAGCGCGGTCCGGCGACTTTCTTCAAATACACAAGATTTCTCCCATTTAGCTGCTTTGGCTATATGGAAGTACCGGACTTAAAGACGTATGAAGCCCTCTCTTGAGAGTAGGTCGTATTTTCTGATATTATGCCTCAAACTTCCCGGAGACACCACAATGCCGCTTGATCGCACTTTGCCACTAAACTCACTGGGCTTTGCCAAGGCCCCGGCTGATACCCGGGTGGTCGTTGCCATGTCGGGTGGGGTCGACAGCTCGGTCGTCGCCGCGATGTTGGCTGAAGAAGGCTATGACGTGGTAGGTGTCACCTTGCAGCTATATGATCATGGCGCGGCACTGGCGCGAAAAGGGGCATGCTGTGCCGGGATCGACATTCACGACGCACGTCGCGTCGCTGAAACGATGGGTTTTCCGCACTATGTGCTGGACTATGAAAATATTTTCAAAGACGCGGTGATCGATGAATTCGCCGACAGCTACCTGGGCGGCGCGACCCCGGTACCGTGCATTAGGTGCAACGAGCGGGTAAAATTCAAGGATCTGCTGGAAACCGCAAAGGACCTGGAAGCGGACTGCATGGCCACGGGCCATTACATCCAGCGCAAACTGGGCCCCGGCGGGGCCGAGTTGCATTGCGCTGCCGATGCCAATCGCGACCAAAGCTACTTTCTGTTTTCCACCACCGCTGATCAACTCGATTACCTTCGCTTTCCGCTTGGTCATCTACCCTCCAAAAATGACACCCGTGCCTTGGCCGCTAAATACGGGCTCAATGTTGCCGACAAGCCCGACAGTCAGGATATCTGCTTCGTGCCAAATGGCGATTACGCGTCTGTCATCCGGAAATTACGGCCCGAAGCGGCGCAGCCCGGGGATATTGTCGATACCCAGGGCCGTATCCTCGCGCGACATGACGGCGTGATAAACTATACCATCGGCCAGCGGCGCGGCTTGGGTATCGGTGGGCTCAGTGAGCCGCTCTATGTTGTAAAACTGGATGCAGACAGCGCGCGGGTAATCGTGGGGCCGAAATCCATGCTCGCCACGCGCACAGTGCCCGTCCGGGAAATCAACTGGCTCGGAGACGCCCCCCTGACCTCGAAAAGCGAGTGGCCCATCTCGGTAAGGGTACGCTCCACACGCCCCCCGACCGACGCGATATTGCGTCCGTTGTCCGATACCACCGCCACCGTCGAATTGCTGACTCCCGAAGAAGGGGTATCGCCAGGCCAGGCCTGCGTTTTCTATGATCCGGACAGCTCCCGCATATTCGGAGGCGGCTGGATTCACAAAGGATGAGGCTTTTCCAAATGGGATAATATCCCGGGGAGTTTGAGGGGCAGAGCCCCTCATCCCTTCCGTTGCGAGCCTCTACGCGGTGCAGATCGCTCCGACAGCTTACAGGTGCTGCAAGATCGCCCGCGCCGCCCTTGCCGATGGCGCTTCGCCCCCCTTGCCCAGCCTCAGCATGGTCAGGGCCATCGCGGCTGTCTGGGCTTGCGGGGCCGCCATCACGTCCCGCAACCCGGCGGCGATCTTCTCGGCCACACAATCGGGACCCAGAAATTCCGGTACCACACGCGTATCAGATACCAGATTGACCAAAGTCACCGTGTCGATCAAGGCCATCGCCTTGATCACTCGAAAGCTCAGCCAGTGCATCCTATAGGCGATAACCATCGGCGTTGCTGACGCCGCAAGCTCAAGAGAAACCGTGCCCGACGCTGCCAAGGCTACGTCAGCGGCACGAAATGCCGCTCGTTTCAGACTTTGCGCCTGGTCATATGACACCGTTCGCGGGTCAAGAATGACAGGCCGCACCCGCCAGCCCTGCGTCGCGGCAATCACCGCATCCGCAACGGCTCCGGCAGCGGGAATGACGACGCGCAGGTCGCGATGCTCCCGCGCCACCAGTTCGACGGCGTCGCCGAACACCTCCGATAGCCGTGCCACCTCTGACCGACGCGACCCCGGTAACACCAAAGCAAGCGGTGCATCCCCGATCCCGAACTCTTGTCTGAATGCAGCGGCATCGGTCTCGGTGGCCACCGGCTCGGCCACTACCGGATGTCCGACAAAGTCACATGCCATCCCGGCATCCCGCATCAAAGGTGGCTCAAACGGAAACAGCGCCAATACCTGGTCAATATAGCGTGCCATCTTCTTGGCCCGGCCTGGGCGCCATGCCCAGACTGTCGGGGCAACGTAATGCACGGTCCTGATCCTGGATCGGGCTTTGACGCGCTTTGCTACGCGAAGCGAAAAGTCAGGGCTGTCGATGGTGATCATCACATCAGGCGCGGCGGCGATGACTGCTTCGGCGGTTTCTTCGATCCGCGCCATGAGCGACCGGTATTTCGGCAAAATCTCGGCGATTCCCATCACGGACAGTTCTGCCATGTCAAATCGACTGTCGAGCCCCTGCGCGGCCATGACGCTGCCGCCGATACCTTCGAATGCAATGTCAGGGCGCAGGGTTTTCAAACTCGCCATCAATGCGCCGCCCAATCGGTCTCCCGAAGGCTCACCTGCAATGATAAATACCTTCACGAGGCGCTCCGCGACCACAGGACCAGATCCCACTCGTTCGCCAGCGCGATGCAGCGATCGGGGTCAAGCACGATAACCTGCCCGGCGACGATGATCACGCCGGCCAAACCTGCCTGATGGGCCGCATTTATCGTCTCGGGTCCAATCGTCGGCATATCGACCAGCCGGGATTGCTGAGGTTTAGGCCCTTTGAACAGGATGGCATTACTGCCGCGAGCTCGCTCCGGCAAAGTCGCCAACATATGATCGGTACCGCCGATGGTCTCGATGCCCATCACCTGGCTCTGGCCCACGACACAACACTGCCCTATATCCAGCGGTGCCATCGCACGGCACACATCCGCTGCGCGTCCTGCATCGACCGACATCTGCTCGTCAGGGTGACGGAGGCTCATCACCCCCGGTTCGGCCGTCAGACCCGGGGTGATATCCTGCGCAGCGACAACATCGAACCCGGCCTTTTCAAAGATATCGACCAAGCTGCGCAATGCACCGTCATCTCCCGCGGCGAGAGCCTTTTGAAACAAGGGGACCAGATGCATTGTATCCGCGTCCAATGCAGCCGGATCAAAGCTTGGCCGTGCTACGGATCCGCAAAAGCTCACCCGAGACACACCGCGCGCTCGGAGAGTGTTGAGCAACGTTCCGAGTGTTTCCAAGCGAAATGTTACGTCCGCGCGGACCCCTTCAAGCGCGACCCCCTCGTATCCGCAGATCAGCGGAAAGGTTGCTTGCGCTTCGGCGACACGACGGGGCAGTCCGCCGCCCCCGGCGATCAGCGCCAGCATCAGCCCGGCGTAAGAAAATGACGGCCGGTATCGGCCATCACGAAATCAACGATTTCGCGTACATAATCGCTGCCCGTTTCATCGCCCAATCGCTGCGCCCTGTCGTGAAACGTCCCCTCGCCTTGCGCCAGCATCTGGAATGCGGCGCGCAAGGCTGTGATGTCGTTGCGCGCAACGCCCCGGCGCTTGAGCCCGACCAGGTTGAGCCCGTCCAGAACACCGCGAGGGGCCTGCACCAGGCCGTAGGGGATCACATCGTTGGTCACCATCGTCACGGCACCGATGATCGCGCCGCGCCCGATCCGAACAAACTGGTGAATTCCGGCCAACCCGCCGATGATGACATCGTCCTCGATGATACAGTGGCCAGCGACCGCGGCGCTGTTCACGACAATTACCCGGTCGCCCAGAATGGCGTCGTGGGCGATATGGCAGCCGGCCATGAACAACCCGTCGTCCCCGATCCTGGTGACCCCGCCACCGCCTTCGGTGCCGCAGTTCATCGTAACGTGTTCACGAATCCGATTGCGTTTCCCGATCACCAGGCGGCTGGCCTCGCCCTTGAATTTCAGATCCTGGGGAATCTCTCCGATCACCGCAAAGGAAAAGATAACGGTACCTTCGCCAACTTCGGTTTGCCCGGTGATGACGGTATGCGATTTGATGACGACATCAGCGTGCAGAACCACCTGCGATCCGATAACGCAAAACGGCCCGACGACCGCCGACTGGTCAATCTTCGCCCCTTCTTCGATCACCGCACTGGGGTGAATATTGGTCATCAGGACAAATCCATCATCGCGGTGAATTCAACCTCTGCCGCCATTTCACCCTCGACGGATGCGACACCCCCGAACTTCCAGACCTTGCCACCAGCCTTGCCCCGCAAGGTTGAAACTTCCATTCGTACGACATCACCAGGGACAACTTTGCGGCGGAATTTACACTTATCGATCGCCATAAAGTAGACTTTCATTTCCTTATCGGCCATCTCAAGCGTGACCCCGACCATCACGGCAGCCGTTTGTGCCATGGCTTCGATAATCGTGACGCCGGGCATGATCGGCATACCGGGAAAGTGCCCTTGAAAGTGCGGCTCGTTCATGGTGACATTTTTGATACCGACAGCGCTTTGCGTTCCATTGATATCCACGACCTTATCAACCAGTAAAAACGGGTAGCGATGCGGAATGATCCGCTGGATCATTTGAATGTCGGCACTTGGCAGGGGGTCGGTCATAACATGTCCTGTCTATTAAAAAGCTTTGATATGGCTACCTATTTAGACCGCAAAGAGCAACAGCGACACTAGTTCTTGCCACTGCCCAGCGTTGCGTCAAGGCGTTTGATCGCCTCGTCCGTGATGTCGATCGCATTGGCGCTGACAAAAACCGACAGTCTTTCAAGGATTACCGCTGCGCCAGCATCCTGCATCAATTCTTCCAGCACAGGACCGGCGGCGTTAAGAAACAAGGAACGTTCTTGGTCAACCATCTGACTAAGGGAACGCCCCTTGGCAGCTTGAGCAGCGCGGGTCTTTTGCACCTTCTGGTCAAAGGCATCGGCAAGATCGCGAAAGGCCGCGGCATCCAACGTACTGCGTTGCTCTGTAAGACGTTTTTCTTCGGCCTCTAGTTCAGCTTCGATCTTTCGGTTCTCGGCCGCCAAACCGGCGCTTTGAACTTCCACATCACGCGCGACCCGTAATCCAAAGGCGCTTTCGTTGAAAATCCGGTCAGAATCGATGGTGAGGATCGGACTTTGGACCGTCAATCGTTCTCTCTGTGTCATTGAACCTTGCTGTGCCTGTCCCGGCATTGCCCATAAAGACAAAACCGGGACGAGGATTACAGCAAAAAAAATCCAGCGCATCAGCGATTAAAAAGTCGTTCTGAGCCTGACTTCGAACTTTTGTTCTTGGTCATAGGTCTCTTTTTTCAACGCCTTGGATACGTTGAACTGAAGCGGACCAACGGGCGTGTTCCAAAACAGCGATACACCGATCACATGGCGGAACGACCCGGATTCACCGACAATGTTACCGCCGTTATAGTTCACATTACTAAGGTTCCACAGATTGCCGACGTCGTAAAATACGCCGCCATTGATGCCGTATTCTTCGGGCAGGCCCAGAGGAAATTCGGCTTCGAACCGTGCGACAACATACATGTTTCCACCCAGCGGATCGTTGAAACCCGTAGTTACATCGCGTGGTCCAATGCCGCCAGGATCAAAGCCGCGCATGATCGTCGGGCCTAGAATGAAGCGGTCGGCTACCCTGTTATTGCCGCTCCCCCATGACAATGCGCCGCCTTCGACAGTGGCGCGCAAGGTCACTTCTTCGTTGTAGATACTTTTCTCGCCGATCACTTTCGCGGTTGTCTTGATGTATTTCGAATCTCCGCCGACGCCGGCAAAATCCTGTCCGAATTCGAATTGCACACCCGCGGTTGGATCAAGTCCGCGAAGCCGCGTATCGTAGGTATAATTATACCCCAGTGCAGATGCAGCCTGCGACCCGGCGGCGATGTCATCCGCGACAACCGGACCGTTCGCGGTGGTGGAGCGGGCGATCATTTCAAGGTCGTCATAGGTGTAGCTCAACGTAAGGCGACCAAATTCGCTGACCGGGAATGAGAGCGAGGGCTTGATAACGGCCCGCTTGGTATTGAAGCTGCTATACGTTGAACTGGTACTTGCGTAGTTCAGATTGAGCCCAAAGGTCACATCGCGACCCAGGAGGCTCGGCTCGATAAAGCTGAACCCATAGCGTTTGGCAGAGGTCGCGGTGCTGACCGTCAGGTTCAGCTTTTGACCGCGCCCAAGAAAGTTCTGCTCAGAAAAGCTGATCGCGACCCCGACACCGTCGTTTACCGAATAGGACCCGCCAAAGTTCAACGCGCCTGTAGGCTTTTCTTCAACATTGACGTCAACGACGACCTGCTCCGGGGATGATCCCTCGCGGGCATTCACCTCGGCGGACTCAAAATAGCCCAATGCGCGAATGCGTTCCGCGCTCTCGCGAATTTCGCGCGGGTTGAACGGGTCACCTTCCACGCTGTCGAACTGGCGGCGGATTACCCGGTCAAGCGTCGTGGTGTTACCTTCGATATCAATGCGTTCCACAAAGATGCGAGGCCCGCGCGTGATACGGTATTCGATGTCAAGCGTCTGTTCACGATCGTTGCGTGTCACCACCGGTTCAACGCGCAAGAAATCGACGCCGTCCCGGATGGCCTGACGTTCCATGCGTGCAATATCGGACTCGACAGAGGTTGGCGTGTAGACACCCCCCGACTTGGTTTTGATTACCTTACGGTAGGTCTCGGCATCGACGCCATTGACTGTCGACGACACGGTCAGCTTTCCAAACCTGAACTGTTGCCCCTCTTGGATGTTGAACTGAACGAAATAGCCATCGCGCTCTTGTGTAAGCTGCGCGTTCGCGGCTGAAATCCTCATATCCACATAGCCGCGCGACAAATAGAAATCACGAAGCAATTTCTGGTCAGCTTCGGCGCGTGGTTCTGCATAGGTGTCACGTTTGACGAGGCGCCGGAACAGTCCCGCTTGTTTCGTGCCCAATACACGGCGCAGGCGGCGGTCCGAATAAACCCTGTTGCCGATAAAGCTGATCCGCTCGACTTCGACATTGTCGCCCTCGAAGATTTCGAAAACGAGGTCAACGCGGTTCTGGCTGCGCTTGATAATCTTGGGCTGTACCCGCGCGGCAATACGGCCGTCGTTGTTATAAGCTTCGGCAATGGCGTTGGCATCGGTTTCAGCTTGGCTTGGGTTGAACACACGACGTTCGTCGGATGAAATCATCTTTGCCAGCACTTCGTCCTTGATGCGGGCATTACCTTCGAAACTGATCCGGTTGATGGTAGGGAATTCCACAACGGTGATGACCAGAGTGTTTCCACGCGGTTCGATCGCAACCGATTCAAACAAACCCGAGGCCTGAAGATTCTGGTAGGCATCGTTAAGTTGACCGCCGCTGATAGCACGGCCGCGGACGATTCCTGCGCGGCTTAGAATGGCGCTGTCACCAACGCGTTCGTTGCCCTCGATCTGGACCGTATTGAATTGATAGCTTTGCGCCTGAGCTTCTTGGCCAGGTACCATCCAAGCCACTGACAGCATTGCACAAAATGATGCATTTCGCAGCGTGCTGGAGAAAGGTGTTTTCTTCACCGTATCGGTGGGTTTGTTCCACCTGTTATTCTGCGCCATATACCCTACCCGCTTTGATGTATTCTCTTTTGTCCTGACTAGAGAGATTAACTGCCTTTGTCAAAACCCAGAGACCATCATACGGCGCTATATAAAGTATATGGCATCTATTTTTGTCACCATCAGGTACATCGACACAGGGTTGCGGGTATTAGAATGGCCCCAACCACGCGCCGAGAGCCAGAGCAACAGCCATGGTCCCCAGATACAAGGCCCGGTCCCAATTCAAATCGACCAAAAGGCTGAGGCCGCGATAACTTGTTTTAATTGTCTGCATAATCTTACCCTCTCGTTCACACAGTAAACTTAACCGGTGAATATGGCAGGGTTTGGACGAATTAAGGCAAAATCAAGACGATTTCATCTTCGTGATTACGGGCAGAACAGATCGTTCCCCAAAGCAAACACCATCAACGCCAACACCAAGGTGAGGCCGATTGTCATCAACACCTTGAGCGCTCCGTCGCTGGGAGGCTTACCAGTTACGGCTTCATACGCGTAAAATACCAGATGACCCCCATCCAACGCGGGAATCGGAAACAGGTTCAGCAACCCTACGGCGGTCGACAGAACCGCAATGAAGTATATGAAGCTTTGCGCGCCCTGCGACGCCATCGCACCCGAGGTCTGGGCGATTCCGATAGGCCCGCTAAGGTTACAGGTGCTGATATTGCCGACGATCATATGCTTGAGACCCGACAATGATCCTTGGATGATGCGACCGGTATTTTCCACACCGCTCCACATCGCCTCGAACAGACCGGGTGACGTGGTCGCTGTTTCGAACGCGGCCCCACCGACAATGCCGATCCGCATCTGGGTCTTGAAACTTCCGTCCGGCTGCGGCTCGTCGGTAACCTTGGGGGTCATGGTGAAGTCGAGCGTTTCCCCGTTCCGCCACACCGTCAATTTCAGGGTCTCGCCTGACGAGGCTTCAACGATATCCTTCAGTTGCTTGAACGCAAATATAGGCGTACCGTTGACCGCGGTAATTACATCGCCCGATGTCAGCCCCGCCTGATACGCGGCTGATTGCGGCATGACCTGATTGATCAACGATGGCATGATGTAGGGGCCGGGTACGGTCAATCTCGACCCATCGCGCAGCACCCCGTATTCAAGCGGTTGTTCTATCGGGACGGCGGAGAACGCATCTGAATATGCCGTAACATCCGAGGCAGGCGGTAGCTGGATGCCACCGATGGCGACCACTTCGTCGCCGGGCTGCAAATCCGACCCTTCAAACGGCAGGTTACGCAGTTCCCCGACGGTCAATGGATCCTTGGGCACACCGACAGACAGCCCAATGGCAGTGAAAACCAGGATGGACAGCACAAAATTGAAGAACGGACCAGCGGCAACTGTCAAGGTGCGTGCCCAAAGCGGTGCACCGTGCATGGTGCTGCGCAGCTTGTCTGGGTTCGCCTCGGCTTGGGCCATCGCCACGACATCCTTGCCCGATGCCGCATCGGCATCGCCCGCGAACTTCACATATCCGCCGAACGGAAGTGCGGCTATCTGCCAACGCGTCCCCCGTTTGTCGTAGCGGCTGTAAAGCACAGGGCCAAACCCAAGCGAAAACACATCAGCATGTATGCCAGACCAGCGACCAACGATGTAGTGACCATATTCGTGAATTGCCACAATCACCGAGAGTGAAATAACGAAGGCCAGCAACGTCCA
>TARA_R110001599_G_scaffold91286_13_pt1 | contig 21233 bp, 20 predicted proteins | sample TARA_R110001599 | Tara Oceans TARA_R110001599 (sample SAMEA4398360) | marine metagenome | biome: Polar Biome; feature: [MES] marine water layer (ENVO:01000295) within the mesopelagic zone...; material: water (ENVO:00002006), including particulate matter (ENVO:01000060) such...
AACATGGTTCAAGCAACCCGGCGACACGGTAGCGATCGATGAAATGCTCTGCGAGCTGGAGACAGACAAGGTTACCGTCGAAGTCCCCAGCCCTGTGGCCGGCACCCTGTCTGAAATCGTGGCCGCCGAAGGCGAGACTGTCGGCGTGGACGCATTGTTGGCCAGCATTTCTGAACAAGATGCCGGCACAAAGGATGCGCCGAAGGCCAAGGATGCCGCTGTCGACGAAGAGGCCGCAAGTCAGTCCCCGCGGAATGAGCACCCGTCCAAGGCCATCGATGCTGGCCCCGAAGACACCAAAGCCCGGGACGCGAGTGAACTCATCGATGTCATGGTGCCGACCTTGGGCGAATCCGTCACCGAGGCGACGATCAGCACCTGGTTCAAGAAAGTCGGCGATATGGTCGCCCAGGACGAAATGCTGTGCGAACTTGAAACCGACAAGGTCAGCGTCGAGGTCCCCGCTCCTGCGGCGGGCGTATTAAGCGAAATCATTGCCGAAGAAGGCAGCACGGTCGAAGCCTCGGCCAAAATTGCGGTGATCAGCGCGGGCCAAGGGGCCGCGGCCGCTTCGACCGCACAGGAAAACGCACCTGCGCCGGCAGCTGCACCGCAATCGACCACCGGTGCCGACATCGAAGATGCACCCTCGGCCCGCAAGGCGATGGCCGAAGCCAACATCCGCCGCGATCAGGTTACCGGAACCGGACGCGACGGCCGCGTGATGAAAGACGATGTCGCCAAGGCTGTGGCGGCAGGCAAATCCGATGTGTCTGCACCTGCGCCAAGCGCCAAGGCGGCATCGCGCGCGCCTTCGTCGCCGCAGGACGCTGCACGCGAGGAACGCGTCAAGATGACCCGCCTGCGCCAGACAATCGCCAAGCGCTTGAAAGACAGCCAGAATACGGCGGCAATGCTGACGACCTATAACGAGGTCGACATGACCGAAATCATGGCGCTGCGCGACGAATACAAGGATCTGTTCCTCAAAAAGCATGGCGTCAAGCTTGGCTTTATGTCATTTTTCACCAAGGCCTGCATCCATGCCCTGCACGAAGTCCCCGAGGTAAATGCGGAAATCGACGGCACCGACGTTGTATACAAAAACTATGTCAATATGGGTATTGCCGCTGGCACTCCTACCGGCCTTGTCGTGCCGGTCATCAAGGATGCCCAGGATATGTCCTTTGCCACGATCGAAAAGAAGATCGGCGAAATGGGGGCGAAGGCTCGCGACGGCAAACTGTCGATGGCAGAGATGCAAGGGGGTACGTTCACCATCTCCAACGGCGGCGTATATGGCTCGCTCATGTCGTCACCCATCCTGAACCCGCCCCAGTCCGGCATACTCGGCATGCACAAGATTCAGGATCGCCCCATGGCGATCAACGGAAAGGTCGAAATTCGACCCATGATGTATCTGGCCCTCAGCTACGATCACCGTATTGTAGATGGAAAAGGTGCAGTGACCTTCTTGGTGCGTGTCAAAGAAGCCCTCGAAGACCCGCGACGCCTGCTCATGGATCTCTGATACAAACATAAACACCGCACCGCCTCGAAAGGACAGACGATGACAGAGACAACAATCCTCGCCAGCTATGGCCTGCTGATTATGATCACCATCTTGCTTCAGGTTCTTGGCGGTGCGCAACAGCTCAGCATAGGCTACCTGCTCTCATCACGCGACGAAACCCGTACCCTCAAAGGCATGACGGCACGTCTCAAACGGGCGCTCGATAACTCGATCGTGGCGATGACGCTGTTTGCTCCGGCTATCTTGATCTTGGTGACGCTCGACCGCACCAGTCCCTCAACGCTGCTTGCCGCGCAGGTGTTTCTGGTCGCGCGTATCGTGTATGTTCCGATGTATGCCTTTGGCGTCCCAACCTTGCGTACCTTGGCATGGCTGTCGGGGTTTGCGGCGACGGCAGTTCTCTACTTCCTCGCACTGTGATCCGTCAGCATCGCCATGACACCCGAACTCACCGTACTGACCCTTGCCGCCCTCCTGCAAGTCGTCACCTTCATCGCCTATGCTGTTCCGGCCAATCGTGAGCTTGGCCGCGGCTATACCATGTCTGCCCGAGACCGCGATCCGACAAGAACCATGACAGACCCTACGGCCCGCCTGGGCCGCGCCATGAACAATATGTTCGAGGCACTCATTCTCTTCGGAATTGCGGTGTTGGTGGTGCAGGTATCGGGGCAGAACACGCGCTACACGGCCACCCTGTCCTGGCTGTTTCTGTTCGCGCGCGTCCTCTACGTGCCGGCATATTATTACGCATGGCGGCCAGGCCGTTCTTTGATCTGGGTTGTGGGCTTGACGGCCACGGTCCTGTTGCTTCTCGCGGCCCTCTTTTGACATTCCAAGTGGATCAAAATCCCGGGGGCGTGCGCTTGCGCACGGGGGCAGCGCCCCCTCGACCAGACTTTCATCCACGCCCCTTCGCCCTATAATCCAAGCCTACCCTGACCTTCCAAGGAGACCCAAATGTCCAGCTACGATGTCATCATCATCGGTTCCGGCCCCGGCGGCTATGTATCAGCGATCCGCTGCGCTCAACTGGGCCTGAAGACCGCCTGCGTCGAAGGACGCGACACTCTGGGCGGCACCTGCCTGAACGTTGGCTGCATCCCGTCCAAAGCCTTGCTGCATGCCACCCACATGTTGCACGAAGCTGAACATAATTTTGCACAGATGGGCCTCAAGGGCAAAAGCCCGTCAGTCGACTGGAAACAAATGCTAAGCTACAAGCAAAGCACCATCGACACCAACACCAAAGGCATCGAATTCCTGTTCAAGAAGAACAAGATCGACTGGCTGAAAGGCTGGGCGACCATTCCCGAGGTCGGCAAGGTCAAGGTCGGGGACGAAGTTCACGAAGCCAAAAACATCGTCATCGCCACGGGGTCAGAGCCAGCGAGCCTGCCGGGCATCGATGTCGACGAGCAGGTGATTGTGACATCTACCGGTGCCCTGTCGGTCAACAAGGTACCCAACAAAATGGTCGTGATCGGTGCGGGTGTGATTGGTCTTGAACTCGGGTCGGTCTACGCCCGGCTCGGTGCCGAAGTAACTGTGGTTGAATACCTTGATGCGATCACCCCCGGCATGGACGGCGAAATTCAAAAGAATTTCATGAGAATTCTCAAAAAGCAGGGGATCAACTTCGTCCTGGGGGCCGCGGTACAATCCGCCGAGAAATCGAAAGCCAAGGCCACTGTATCGTATAAACTGCGCAAGGACGACAGCGAGCATCAGCTGGACGCGGATCTGGTTCTGGTTGCAACCGGCCGCAAGCCGTTTCATGACGGGCTGGGTCTCGACAAGCTCGGCGTCAAACTGACCGACCGTGGTCAGGTCGCCGTGAACGATCAGTGGCAAACTTCGGTCGAGGGCATCTATGCTATCGGGGACGTCATCGAAGGCCCGATGCTGGCCCACAAGGCCGAAGATGAAGGTATGGCCGCCGCCGAAGTGATCGCGGGCAAGCATGGTCACGTGAACTATGGCGTCATCCCCGGCGTGATTTACACCCATCCCGAAGTATCCAACGTCGGTGTTACCGAAGAACAGCTCAAGAAGGAAGGTCGGGCTTACAAAGTCGGCAAGTTCAGCTTCATGGGCAATGCCCGCGCCAAGGCGGTATTTGCCGGCGAAGGTTTCGTGAAACTCCTTGCCGACAAGGACACAGATCGGATTTTAGGGGCACATATTATCGGCCCGGGCGCGGGTGATCTCATCCACGAAATCTGCGTGGCGATGGAATTCGGTGCATCTGCCGAAGATCTCGCCATGACGTGCCACGCACATCCGACCTATTCCGAAGCGGTCCGCGAGGCTGCATTGGCCTGCGGCGACGGCCCTATTCATATGTAGCGATAATCAGGGTGGGCATTTGTGCCCACCTCCGCGCTGGTGAGCAGCAATGCAGAGCAACGTCTGACCAGGACGCGCTTTGCCGATCGACGCCCATCGACGATTTATGTCACCGTAACCATCGGCGGGTGCGGGTCATCGCGCGGTGGCACGCGTGCGATCCTTATTGCGCTGTGCGAAACCCGGCTTCGTCAAGCAATGCATCGGATCGTGTTTCAACGACGTTCTCGAGCTTTTTCATAAATTCGGCGCGCCCCAGACCCGGCGGGATCGGCTCCAAAAACGCCACCACCGCGACTCCCGGTCTGCGGTAAAACCCGCGGCGCGGCCAGAAATAACCCGCATTTGTGGCGACAGGGACACAGACCTGACCCATCTGTTCATAAAGCGCGGCTGTACCGGTCTTGTACGGCATTGACAAACCGGGCGCGACCCGCGTGCCTTGCGAATAGATGACCAATTGTCCGGGCTCTGCTTCGCCGGCTTTTACGTCGGCAAGCATCTTTGATATTGCCGCTCCACGCTTGCCACGGTTGACTGCGACCATTTCCATGCGCTTGGCGTACAGGCCGATAACGGGCGTCCAGAGTATCTCTTTTTTCATGATGAATTTTGCCACCGGCAAAGCATTGAATATCATCAATATATCAAGGAACGACTGGTGCTTCGCAGCAACCAGCACCGCGCCCTCGGGCACAACGCCACGCACTTCGCAGCGCATGCCGACGATCTTTTCGGCCATCCACATCGTGCCGCGGGCATAAGCCTTGCACCCTGCATATGCGCCACGCTTGGAAAACATTGCCCATGGGGCGTAAATCAATCCCACCACGGGCATGTATACCGTCGCCAGCACCACAAACGTGATCGAGCGTATCCACTGCAACATCAAGCTAGTCCTTTTAACGTCCGTCGGGCTGCGGCTCCGGTGGCGGCGAAAGCAACCCCCCCGGACAGAAACGGCACAATCAGCGGCACCAGCCAATGCCAGCCCTGAAATCCCAGGCCGGTCAGGAAGGCTCCTGTATCGGTGGACGTCGGCAAGAGCAATATCGCCAGCATCCCGACCGCTGTACCGCCTGCCGCACCTGCCAGGGCGCGCAGGGTAAAGCGCCGGATAAATGCCTGTGCGATATAGCCGTCGGTGGCACCGACAAGGCGCAGCACCGCGATGACCTGTGCATTGGCAGACAGCGCCGCATGCGCGGCCAGCGTTACCATGGCGGCCAACGAAGCAACGATCAGAACCGTGGATACCCACCCCAGCAGCCTTAGGCGCGATGCGGCCTTAACCAGCGGTTCTCGCCAACGGCTGTGGTTATCCAGCACTGCGCCGGGTACTTCGGCGGCCAGCCGCAACCGCAACCCGTCCACATCCATACCATCGCTGTCTTCGACAATTTCAATGAGCCGAGGAACCGGCAAGGCGTCAATGGCCAGATCGGCACCGAACCATGGTGCCAGCAATGCTTGTTGTTCGGCATCGGTTAGCGCTCTCGCCGATGCCACGCCCTTGGTCGTTTCCAAAATACGCAAAGCGGCGGACGTCTGCGCCGCGCGCTGATCAACCGGAGCCACCACCCGGATTGTCGCGGTGCGGGCCAGTTGTTGGCCCCAAATATCGGCCAGTCGTCCCGAAGCCAGTGAAAGCGCCAAAGCAAACACCGCGAGAAATGCCATTGTTGCGGCTGCAAATAATGTCAGCTGTGCTGTGAAGCCTGACGGCGGCACCACGCGATCAGCCTGACGGTCCCCGCTCCAGAGCGCCTGCATCGCTGTGCGAAGCATTTTCAAAGATCTGCTCCTGCCAATTGGATGCGCCGGTTCGCGATTCGCAGCACACGTGCCTGCACCTGCGCTTTGGTCGCCCGAATGAGCCCCAAGTCATGGGTGGCGATCAATACGGTTTTTCCCATCTTGTTCAGCTCTACCAACAGCCGCAACAGCCGTTGCGACATTTCCCAATCCACGTTTCCGGTCGGTTCGTCGGCCAGCACCACATCGGGTGACATGATGACCGCGCGCGCCAAGGCTGCACGCTGCCTTTCGCCGCCTGAAAGTTCGGGGGGCAGGGCATCCTTGCGATTGGTTAAGCCCACCCATGACAGCAGTTCCGACAGGTCTTCGCCGCCGGTTTCGGCGTGTCTGCCCGAAACAGTCAGCGGTAGCCCGATGTTGTCCACGAGCGGAAGATGGTTGAGAAACTGGCAATCCTGGTGCACCACGCCCACGCGCCTGCGCACCATCGCGATTTCGTCACGGTCCATGTTGCGGACGTCGTTTCCAAACAGGGACACATGACCCGCGGTCGGCAGCAGCGCCCCATAACACAGTTTCATCAACGTGGTTTTGCCCGACCCCGACGGACCGGTCAGGAAATGGAACGACCCTGGTGCCAGCTTGACCGAAACATCGGACAAAAGCTCGCCTCCGCCATAGCTGTAGGCCACGTTTTCAAACTCGATCACACGCATATCCTGCTTGGTTTGAACTGTTGTGCCTCAGCACCGCTTGGGTTTCAATGCACCCAAGCCAAGGCTTTGCATGAAGATTGCACTTTTCCTGCGGATTTCTAGGACATAAGGTTGATTTAACGTGAAATTAGTGAGGTTTCTAATGGGCCGGGACACGAAATGCGACTGATCTGCCCAAATTGTGACGCACAATACGAAGTGCCGGACGAGGTCATTCCAACCTCTGGACGGGATGTGCAATGTTCAAACTGCGGTCAAACATGGTTTCAGCATCACCCAGATAATGTGCTGCAAGAAGACAGCGACACCCGCACCGATCGTGCCCCGGACGAAAACGATCGACCGCTTTCGCGCCGTTCGCCCGAACCGACCGCTGTACCTTCTGGCGAACGCAAAAAGCTTGATCCGTCAGTCGCCGACATATTGCGGCAAGAAGCAGAAGCCGAACAGGAGGCCCGGCGTCGCAGGCAGGCCGCCTCGCTGGAAAGCCAACCTGATCTGGGCTTGGAAGGTGCCGATGAACCAAGACCTCGGGAACGGTCGGAACGCGCCCATTCCAAGCTGTCGCGGCCAAGCGCCAAACAAGAAAGGCAAGCACCACCGGACGATATCGCAGCCACGGCCATCGGATCACGGCGTGATCTGTTGCCCGATATCGAAGAGATAAACTCCACTTTGCGCACGGGAAATGAACGCCGTACGCTTCCGTCGAGCCATCATGCCAAAACCCAGCCCAGAAGAGCCGAACGCAGTGCATTTCGGTCGGGTTTTCTGATTGTTGTGATTATTGCGACGCTTATGGTGGGGGTTTACCTGATGGCACCTGATCTCGGTACTGCGGTACCGCAGCTGGAGCCGTATCTCACTGCATACGTCACCTGGATCGACGCGGCGCGGCTATGGTTAGACGCAACGCTGCAAAACGTCTTGCAATGGTTGGATGCCAAGGCGTCGCAGTCAGCGGGGTAAGAGCCGCGCCATCCAAAAGGCCTGATGGTCAGAAGCGGTCCAGCAAACGGTTCAGATAGTCACGTTCCACCTCTGGCCGTGCTGTCTGCGCCGAGCGACGTCTGATTTCATCCAGCAACTCGCGAGCGCGCCCATAGGCATCGTTGTCCAGGGCAAGTTCACCTTCGGACCCTTGCGCGCCATTGGCACCCTGCTCGCGGCCGAGCGGATCCTGACCATCTGCTTTTCGGTTGCCTTTCGCGGAGCCCTGACCCGGATCGCCGGGATTTTGCTCTTTTGCCATGGCCTCGCCAAGCGCTCTCATACCGTCGCGCAAGGCTTCCATTGCTTGCGACTGGTTATCTATCGCTTCGGCCAGATCATTTCTGCGCAAGGCGTCTTCGGCCCCATCCATGGCACGGCCTGCACGATCCAATGCATCCCGTGCAGCGTCCCCCTCGGGGGTGCCACCACCAGGAAGCCGACCTTGCTGGCGGCGCAACTCGTCGCGCAAAGCCTGCTGGCGATCCGCAATAGACCCTTGGCCCTGGCCCGGTTGCGCCTGACCATCATTCGGCCCCGGTTGTTGCCCGGGTTGGTTCTGGCCCTGTTGCGGGCTTGCACCGGGTTGCTGTCCTTGTTCCTGTCCGTCTTGCTGACCGGTTTCACTATTCGGATTGAAACGGTCCTGAAGGTCGCGAAACGCCTGATCGCTCAACCCTTGCTGGTCACGCAATGTATCCGCCAGCCCTTCCATCGCCTGCTCGCTTGGACTTTGGCCCTGTTGTCCGGGCTGACCTTCGGTGACGCGCATGTTCTCCATCAACTGCTGAAGTTCGCGCAATGCCTGTTCAGCCTCGGCCATGCGGCCTTGCTCCATCAGTTCCTGAATACGGTCCATCATGCGTTGCAAGTCGTCCTGCGTCATCTGCATGGTGTCGCCCTGCGGGGCGTTTTCCTGCTGCTGGTCACCCTCTTGCGCCTGCTGACGTTGCAACTGGCGCATGTAATCATCTGTCGCGCGGCGCAGCTCGTCCATCAACTCGGCTATTTCCTCGTTCGAGGCACCATTCTTCATCGCCTCCGAAAGCCTCTCCTGGGCCCTGCGCATGCGTTCCAGCGCGTCCGCCAGAACGCCTTCTTCCAGTTCGATCGCCAAATCCCAAAGATCATCCGCGATCTCGGTCTGCACCTCATCCGTCAGGCCATAGGTCGCACGAATTTCCAATCGTTCGATCTGCTGGCGTAATCGCAATGCAGAGGTTTGCGTGCGAAACACGTCTTCGGGACGATATGCTACCGCCTTGAGGATTTGCGCCAGTCTCGACGCGTTTGCCTTGGCCCACAACAGGTCGCGCCTTTGTTCAATCACGGCTGCGGCCAGTGGGTCGAAAAAGCGTCGCCCCGGCAAGATCATATCGGCAGGCGGTGTAACCGCCTGTTGTTCCGACGCATCGAGCACGGTCAGGCTTACCTTGACCGGCAGATTGGCCCAAGGGTGTTTCGAAAAATCCTCGATCAGGTTCTCTTGAAAACGACTGCGGTCACCCGCAATAGGCATTGGCAATGGTACGATGATCTCGGGCCTGTCATCGGGTGCGGTTTCCAATCCATAGCGCCGATCTACCGACGCCAGATCAAGGCTGATCCGGGCCTCTCCTGCCTCGACGCCATAGTCGTCACGCGCGGCAAACGGCAGACGCATTTCACCCAAGGCGGCGACTTCGGGTTCTGCGGTAATTTCCACCTCTGGCTTGGCATCCGGCAGCATAACGATGTTCCACGTCCGCCCGTTCGGCCCATCAATGCTGATATCACCGCTTTGGGCGACCTTGAAATCAACCACAACCGCGGCTTGGGTATCATCGGTCGGGGTGGTGCCAGATACGGTTTCGGAAACCGACAACGCCCCGACTTCGCCATATAGCCGCAGGGTAATCAGTGTGCCTGCGGGAAGATACAACGGCTCTTCCTTGAGGTCGGCGAGATAAAGCGTCGGTTTACCGGTATAGCGAGGAGGCTCGGCCCAGCCTTCCCACACCGGGCCGCTGACCACACCGCCCGCAGAGGGTGCCATGCCCACGACTGACCCGATGCGCAACACCGAACCAAAGATCAACGCCACACCAAAGGCTAGCACCGCGACATATCGCAAAGCATAGGGATCACGGTGCGACACCCGCAAATCAGCGGGAACGGCCTGGGCGGTCGCGGCGCGCTCAGCCATTCGCGCTCTGTGAGCCTGCCAAACCGCGATAGACCCGGCGTCAGTCGCCCCAATCGCCTGCTTGTCCATCAGGGCTTGAATAGGTCGGCCGGGCAAGCTTGCATCCAGTCTTGCCAACGCGTCAATCCGTGACGGCACCTTGATGTGGCGAACCGCATAGAACACCCCGCCGATCGCGCACAGCAGGACCACGACAGTGGCTGCGTAAACAAGGTCCACGGCGACAATATCCTGGATCCCCAACATCAGCGCCGCCAGTACGAACAACGCCAAAGCCAGCAACGGCCATAGCCCCTGCACCAATTGTTCGGCCCACATCCCCAGCCATGTCAGCCTGAGCGGCCAGCGTATCGTGGCCAGCCCGTCTTGCTGGTTATGATCTGGAAATGGATTCATCTGGTGCTGTGCTCCCAAGTGGGTTTCACACGCGGTGCGCGGTCAAAGCCATTCAGGGATGATATCGCGATTTATCATTTCGTCAAACGTCGGACGTTGGCGGATAACCGCAAATTGATCGCCGTTAACCAAAACTTCGGGGATCAAAGCCCGCGAGTTGTATTCGCTGCTCATCACCGCACCATAGGCCCCGGCGCTGCGAAAGGCGACCAAGTCACCCGCGGACAGCTCTGGCATCATCCGCTGCTTGGCAAAGGTATCGCCAGTTTCGCAAACCGGTCCCACAACATCATAGGGGCGCTGTTCACCCCCTACCGGAGGTTCGATAACCGGGATTATATCGTGATAGGCATCATACATGGCAGGCCTGATCAGATCGTTCATCGCGCCGTCGATGATAAGGAAATCGCGACCTTCACCGGATTTGACGTAAATGACCTCGCTTACCATCAGTCCCGCATTGCCCGCGATCAGGCGCCCTGGCTCAATCTCGATCTCACAATCAAGATGCCCCAAGGTACGCTGCACCATAGCGCCGTAATCTGTCGGCAGTGGCGGCGCGGCATTGCTGCGCTCGTAGGGGATGCCCAGACCACCGCCCAGATCAAGGCGGCGAATGTCGTGACCGTCTGTACGCAAAAGCTCGGTCAGCTCTGCCACCTTCTGATAGGCCTGCTCGAACGGGGCCAGATCGGTAAGCTGACTACCGATGTGCACGTCAATCCCGATGACCTCGAGGCCCGGCATAGAGGCTGCAAGCCGATATACATCCCGGGCCCGGGCGATCGGAATGCCGAATTTATTTTCGGATTTGCCCGTCGCGATCTTGGCATGGGTCTTGGCGTCGACATCGGGGTTCACCCGGATCGTGATGGGCGCGACCTTACCCAGAGATTGCGCAATCGCGTCGAGCTGCGCCATCTCGGGTTCGGATTCGACGTTGAATTGCCGAATGCCCCCTTCAAGCGCCAGCCGGATTTCCGACGCCGTTTTGCCGACACCCGAAAAAACGATCCTGTCACCCGGTACGCCCGCGGCCTTGGCGCGTAAATATTCGCCGGCAGACACCACATCCATGCCCGCGCCCGCCCGCGCCAGCGTCTTGAGAACCGCCTGGTTTGAATTGGCTTTCATTGCATAGCACACCAGATGGTCCATCCCATCCAACGCGTCATCGAACGCTTTGAAGTGCCGTAACAGCGTCGCTGTAGAATAAACGTAGAACGGCGTGCCGACCGCCGCCGCAATTTCCGAGATTGCAACATCTTCGGCAAACAAAGCGCCATCGCGATACAGGAAGTGATCCATATTTTCGGGCTCCTAGCCTATTCCTGCCGAAGATACCGGCGTCATTTTACGGGGGCGGACCGCAGGAACAGATACAGCGGCAGGCCACAACTGACCCCAATAGCAAAGGTTGCGGGAATGGCAATCAGCGCCCGCCAATTGCGGCGTACCGAAACTTCGGCCAACACCCAGAGCGTCAGCGCAATCGCGGCAATCGTCAGATCCCACACCAGCCCCGAGGTCGCTGCATTGACATGCCAGGCATCGACCATTCCACCCAGATCCAGCCCATTGGCCAGAAACCAGGAAACGAAGTAATACATCGGATGGACAGCACCCCAGACAGCCAAGGCAAGATAGGTCATTCGCAAAATCGACACGGTCAATGCCCTGCCGAGATGCCGACGGTGCCCCGACCTGATACGTGCATCCCTTGTTCAAGGTTGTCGGGCTGTTGCCGCCAGTTCGTTGCCTGGCGGTTTTGTATCGCGGTATCGCCGACGCATGCGGTCAGAAGGGTTGCAGTAAAAACCAGCGCCGCTGTAAGCTTCACAGCGTCCATCCTGCCACGCCCACACGCAAAGCCCCGCGCCCCATGCTGACACCTGTCCCAACAGACACGCCCGAATTAGATAACGTGACCGAACTGTGAACCTTCGGAGGCTGAGGTTCGCCGTCAGCGCCGCATGCGGCGAGCGTTAACAACAAAAGAAGGGCGGCGAGGCGTTTCATCCAACAAGACCTTTCCAACGGGAAACTTGCTTGCGCACCTGTTCGGGTGCAGTTCCGCCATAAGACATACGCGAATTCACAGAATTTTCTACGCCCAGAACGTCAAAAACATCTGCTGTGATGCCACCATGAGCGGATTTCATCTGCTCCAGCGTCAGGTCTGGCAAATCGCAGCCTTGCTTCTCAGCCAATGCGACCAGAGACCCGGTAACGTGATGCGCGTCCCGAAACGGCAGACCAAGCACACGGACCAGCCAGTCCGCAAGATCGGTCGCGGTCGAAAAGCCCGACCCGGCCGCGGCGGCCAGGCTGTCGCGGTTGGCGGACATATCCCTGACCATGCCTTCCATCGCGGCCAATGCCAGCATCAGGTTGTCGGCGGCGTCAAAGACCTGCTCCTTGTCTTCCTGCATGTCCTTGGAATAGGCAAGCGGCAGCCCTTTCATCACCATCATCAGCGCCACATTGGCCCCCATGATCCGGCCGATCTTGGCGCGGATCAGTTCCGCCGCGTCGGGATTCTTTTTCTGCGGCATGATGCTCGACCCGGTCGAGAAACGGTCCGACAGGGTCACGAAACGGAACTGCGCGGAGGACCAGATCACCAGCTCTTCGGCGAAACGGCTCAGGTGCATGGCGCAGATCGACGCTGCTGACAAAAATTCTAGCGCGAAATCGCGGTCACTGACTGCGTCGAGAGAATTGGCCGAGGGGCGATCGAACCCAAGCGCCTGCGCCGTCATCTCACGGTCGATCGGAAAAGACGTGCCCGCCAGCGCCGCAGCACCCAAAGGCGATTCGTTCATCCGTGCCCGCGCGTCGCGCATTCGGCTCAGATCGCGGCCAAACATTTCGACATAGGCCATCATATGGTGCCCCCAGGTCACGGGTTGGGCGGTCTGAAGGTGTGTGAAACCGGGCATCACCCAATCGGCCCCGGCCTCTGCCTGACCCAGCAAGGCCTTGATCAGCGCCAACAGGCCGGTTTCAGCAGCATCGAACTGGTCACGCACCCAAAGCTTGAAATCGGTTGCAACTTGGTCGTTTCGGGACCGGCCCGTGTGCAGACGGCCTGCGGGTTCGCCGATAATCTCCTTCAGGCGGGCCTCGACATTCATGTGGATGTCCTCAAGCGCCGTCGAATAATTGAAGGTTCCGCCTTCGATCTCTGACAACACCGTAAGCAGTCCCTCGCGAATTGCCTCTGCATCGCTATTGCTGATGATATTTCGGGCCGCCAACATGGCCGCGTGCGCCCGTGACCCTGCGATATCCTGCGCTGCCATGCGCTGATCAAACGAGATCGAGGCGTTGATCGCTTCCATAATCGCATCCGGTCCGGCGGCGAAACGGCCACCCCACATCTTGTTCGAAGTCGTATCGGTCATCAGGCAAACCCCTTGGCGGGAAAATGGAAAAAGTAATGCTCGGGGTCGTTTATACTGCGCCGGCGTTCGGTGCAAACCCCGGCTTGGGTGAAACCGTTCATGCTGTGGTGCTGGCAACGTCGGTACAGGCAATCCGGTGGCGGGCTACCCGGTCATCCGGCAAGGCAGGCCATTCAGGCCGCATGGTTCAAAATTGCCGCTTCAGACATGCTCAGGTTACGCCGCGCATAGCCGCCATAGGTATGCGGGTCGAAATCAACCTGCGGAAATTTCCCCAGCAGGCGGGCGCGGTCTGTGGCGTCCAGGGTTTCAAGCGACGCAGATGCGGGGTGGAAGCTTTCTGTTTCGACACCATTGGCCCATAACACCTGATGGAAATCGAGCAGAAGGTGAATATACGTCACTTCGCGCGCGTGGGCATCTATGGTCACACTGGTGCCATTCACCAGATCACGCGCGGTGACCAGCACCTCGGAAGTGTTGAAAAGGCTGCGCGCCGCATCGCCGGTGATCAGCACCCGGTGGCTGGGTGAAACCAGCAAATCCTGGTCTGGCCGGGTCTGGCCCAACGCGTTGGCGTGAAACCGGACAGGGCGCAGCTGAGGCATGGCAAACAGCCGGGCACCGCTCATCCGGCGACGACCGATCCAACGGATAGGCTGAATGCCGTTGTCCTTGGTCTGAACCATGTCGCCTTCGCGCAGATGCTCGATGCGTGACGACCCTGTGCCTGTCCGGATCATCGTACCGGGGGTAAAACAAATCACACCTGCACCGCTCTGGTCCAGCCGATCCGGTGATATGGTCGCCAGCGTATGGTCCACGATCCAAAGATCTGTATCGCGCGGCGGCAACTGATCCAGAAACATCAACAATGGCTGACTGCCCCGGCCCACTTCGATCAAGGTCGCCGTGTAACGCCTCACCCCATCCGTCATGGTAAAGCTGTTATGCATCAACGGCGTGTGCATATCGCCACCGTGCGGTTCGCGCCGGATAGGAGGCTGTTTTTCCAGCGCGGCACCGACAAGGCGTTGCACCTTGCGTGCGGCACGCCGGCGCAATTGTGCTGCATCATCTGCCCGGTCAAGTCGCAACACGTTATTCGGACCATCGACACAAATTGTATCGCCTCGCCAAGACCAGGCAGCTCCCACTTTGAGTGATTGAACCGGCGCGGCCTCTAGCCCGTCTATTTCTGTTTGCGACCAGCTTATGACAAACGTGCCTAGAAAGCCCGTTTTAAACACTGTTCACCTGCCTCGATCTTCTTTTTGTTATGGACAGGGTAGCAAAGCAGCGCCTTTGTGGGAAGGCGAAAAGTTCGGAGTGTGCGGACCTCGGCCAGTGCGTTCAGACGGGTTTGATTTGCGTCGCCCGTCGGGTGACAAACGACACCAACCGGGCATCAGAACGCGTAATTTATGCGCACCGATCCGACAACCTGGTCGTTCGGCTGGGTCGAATATTCCTTGCCCAACCAAGTCAGCCCATAGAATGCCGATAGCCGTTCGCTTTGCCAGTGAACACCCATACGCAACCGCTTTCTTTGGTTGGTGAGCACGTATCCACGGTCACGTGGCAAATAGGTACTTGAACTGACATGGGCGATATCGGCCCCTGCGACCCAGCTAAAGCCGGTCGCGGCATCGTTCTGGATAACCCGATAGCGATGACCGGTGGTCGTATCACGGACCAGAAGCTCTTGGTGGCCCACCCCGCCAAGGGTGAGGTCGAAACCTGCGCGGACCAGATCTTCGACGCCGGCCTGTGCTTCGATGAATGGCCGCAGGCTGGTCGTGGCCCCGAAATCGAACCGCCGCCCTGCTTCGATCAATATCGTCGGATGAAAGCCATTACCAATTTGTTCGGCAAGGGTGCGGTCAGATGGCGCGGGCGCGCCGATCAGTTGGTGAAATTGTTGCTGTAGCTCGCCCAGTTGAGTTTGGGGCCCGGTTGCATAGATCGACGCACCCATCGCGAATTCAATGTTGTTACGTTCAAAATGGGTATGAACACCGACCGACAAAGCACCCGCCCAAGGCCGAGATCCCGGCCGGGGATTGTTCAAGCGATCGGGTGCCAGTACCTCCAACCCGAGGCGCAGTTCGATGAGGGCACCGGCTGCACGCGGCAGATTTCCGTCCCACTCTCGCCCCCATACCCGCGAGGAAGAGAACGACCCCGTGCGCTCTCGGTCTCGCAGATCACCGAGCAAATCGTTATTGATCAAGCGCCCGTACCCCAACCGGGTAAGCTCGCCCCCGGCGGCGGTGACTGGCACGGTCATGAGGCAGATCAGTATGACAGACAAGGATCGAAACATCGTTACTCCGAAGATTATGTCACCGTCCCTTGCCATTGGAGGGTAGGCGATCGAGATTCGCTGGCTCAGTGATGGCAACTTATTGCCGCTAACAAAACACCAAGCCCGCGTTTGCGCCAAGATAGTTTCAAAACGTTGCAATACGCCGACATTACGCTAACGTTACGACAGCGAAACAGCAAAAATTTGGACCCCCCGATGTCAAGCTCAGTACCCCCTGCAACTCGTCGTATCGTATCGTCCCGCCATCTTGCCGAAGGTGAAGGGTGGGAAGCATCCGAACTGGAATACGGTATGATCATTGCCTATAATGCCTTCAGTCGCTGGATGATGCGGTGTATGGCGGCGGCTGGCAATCCCGACCTGACCTCTCTGGAAATCCTGGTGCTACACAATACCAACCACCGTGACCGCGAAAAGCGCCTGACGGATATTTGTTTTCTGCTGAATATCGAAGACACGCACACGGTCAACTATGCCTTGCGCAAGCTGCTGAAGTCCGGCCTGCTAGAGGCTGAGAAGCGTGGCAAGGAAGTGTTTTACCGCACATCCGAAAGCGGCACCCAATTGATCGAGGCGTATCGTGCAGTGCGAAATGCCTGCCTGATCGACAGCATGGGCCACACCGATATCAAAGGCGACGACCTGCGCGAGGTTGCCGCGCAGTTACGTACGATTTCGGGACAATATGATCAGGCCAGCCGCGCGGCAGCATCGCTTTAGCTGCGGGCACCCAGATTGCTGGCGGCACGGGCCAGTTCCGTGAGAGCCGTCCAATCGCCTTTGCGCACAAGGTTGTCAGGGGCCACCCAACTGCCTCCCGCGCAAACCACGTTGGGCAGCAACAGATAGCTGTCCGCATTTGCCGGACTGATCCCGCCGGTCGGGCAAAATCTAATTTGCGGCAACGGCGAAGCCAAGGATTTCAGGGCAGGTGCCCCCCCGGATGCTTCGGCGGGAAAGAACTTGAGCATATCGTACCCGCGTTCATACAATCGCATCGCTTCGCTGGCCGTGGCTGCGCCGGGCAACATGGGCAGGTCCAGATCTTCTGCAGCTTGTAAAAGCTTGTCAGTCGCGCCGGGCGATACCCCGAACTTTGCTCCGGCATCGACGGCACGTTTCACATCGTCCGGAGTAATCAACGTACCAGCCCCGACGATACCGCCCTCGACCTTGGCCATTTCGGCGATCACCTCAAGAGCCGCATCGGTGCGCAATGTCACCTCAAGCGCCGGCAGTCCTCCGGCGATCAGTGCTTCGGCCAATGGGCGGGCGTGAAGCACGTCATGCACGACCAACACCGGAACAATCGGGGCGCGTTTACAGATGGCGTAGGCAGCAGCGCTGGCGTCTTGGGGGGTCATATGGATTATCCTTCGATCAAAATCAGATACTACTGGCACCGGCATCTGCCGCGCCTACGGTTCTTCGGAAAGTAGCGAAAAGCTCGCGCCCTTGTCCGTATTCGTTGCCCGTCAGGTCGGCAACCGCTTCGGGCCGATCCAACGCGCCTTGGGTCAACACCTCGAGGCGTCCTTCATGGGCGTCTACGCGAATAAGGTCTCCGTCCTGTATTCGTGAAATGGGGCCACCGTCCAAGGCTTCGGGGCACACATGGATCGCGCTCAGCACCTTGCCGGATGCCCCAGACATACGTCCATCAGTAACCAACGCCACCTTGAGCCCGCGCGCTTGCAGGTTCGCCAAAATCGGCGTCAGGCTGTGCAATTCAGGCATACCATTGGCCTTGGGCCCCTGAAAACGTACGACCACGACGACATCCTCGCTGAATTCGCCGTTCTTATATGCGTCCTTGACTGCCTCCTGATCGTGAAACACCCGCGCTGGGGCCTCTACGATGTGATGTTCCGGTTTGACGGCAGATACCTTTGTCACGGCATTTCCCAGCGATCCCGACAAACGTTTCAAACCGCCAGTTGGCTGGAACGGGGCGTCGACCGGGCGCAGGATCTTGTCGTTCAAGGTTTCCTTAGGACCAGCGACCCATTCCACCGCACCGTCTTTCAACTTTGGATCCTGAGTATAGCGTTCAAGACCATCGCCTGCGATGGTTTTGACATCATTGTGCAGCAAGTCACCCGAGAGAAGCTGACCGATCATGTAGCCCAGCCCACCGGCCGCGTGGAAATGGTTCACATCAGCCAATCCGTTCGGATACACCCGCGCCAGCAATGGGGTCACGTCAGCCAAATCCGAGAAATCCTGCCAGTCCAGCACGATCCCGCCAGCGCGGGCCATCGCAACAAGATGGATCAACAGGTTGGTAGAACCGCCCGTGGCATGCAGACCGATGATTCCATTCACATAGGCTTTTTCATCCAGCACATCGCACACGGGGGTGTAGCTGTTGCCCAGATGACTGATCGCCAGCGCGCGTTGCGCCCCTGCGATGGTCAGCGCATCGCGCAGCGGCGTGTTGGGATTGACGAAAGAAGCGCCGGGCAAGTGGAGGCCCATGAACTCCATCAACATCTGGTTAGTGTTGGCCGTACCGTAGAAGGTGCAGGTACCCGGACCATGGTAAGCCGCCATTTCCGAGGCCATCAGTTCCTCGCGTGTGGCTTCGCCTGCTGCGAACTTCTGACGAACGATGGCTTTTTCGTCGTTGGAGATGCCCGAGGTCATCGGCCCCGCGGGCAAGAATACCGCGGGTAGATGACCGAACGCCTGCGCCGCGATAACCAAACCCGGCACGATCTTGTCACACACGCCAAGGAAAACCGCGCTGTCGAATGTATTGTGACTTAACCCCACCCCGGCAGCCATCGCGATGATGTCGCGCGAAAAAAGGCTAAGCTCCATGCCCGGTGTGCCTTGGGTCACGCCATCGCACATAGCAGGCACGCCACCCGCTACCTGTGCGGTTCCCCCGACGGCGCGTGCTGCTTCCCGAATGATCTCGGGAAAGCGTTCAAACGGCTGGTGGGCCGACAGCATGTCATTATACGTCGTTATGATCCCGATGTTTCCCGCTGATTTGGTCGCCAGCGCCATTTGATCGGGACCTGCCCCCGCGTAAGCATGTGCCTGGCCACTGCACGACAAATGGGCTCGAGCCGGGCCTGCCTCGGCGGCCCGGCGCATCCGCGCAAGATAGGCGTCGCGGGTATCAGCGCTGCGTTTGATAATCCGTTCGGTCACACGCAATACGGTATCGTTTGGCATTGAACTTCCCTTTGCAATCTGGATCCGGTGGGTATTGAAAATAATCCGATAGCCTCGCCCGGCAATGTTAGCGCTAACTTATCATTGTCCGGTGTATTTTGTAAACCCGATGCACGGCTTGTAAGCCCCGTTGTGAAAATTTCCTTTCCCCGCCAAAACAGGTATCCTAAACACGCCCAATGACACATGATGACTTTTCATATCTGATCGGGGTGGACGGCGGCGGTACCGGATGCCGCGTCGCGGTGGCCTCTCTTGATGGGCGGATATTGGCCGAAGCCAAAGGCGGGCGCGCAAATGTTAGTACCGATTGCGCCGAAGCCATCACCAATATCATGCGTGCAACCCATGAGGCCGTGCAGAAAGCCGGCCTAAGCATCGCTGACACGGACCGGGCTGTGGCACATCTTGGGTTGGCCGGGTATACCGGTCCAGAGATCGGCAGACAAATTACCGCGCTGCTTCCCTTTGCAAGAACCGTGGTATCCGAAGATACCAATACCACCATTGTCGGAGCAATCGAACAAGAAGACGGCTATGTCATTGCGCTTGGGACAGGCACGATCATTGCACGTCAGAAAGCCCAACAGCAAACCTGTATCGGCGGCTGGTGTTATCAGGTGTCCGATCAGGCTTCGGGCGCGTGGCTGGGGCACGGCGCATTGGAACAGACGCTTTTGGTCGTCGACGGCATCGGACAGGCCAGCCCGTTGTCGCAGCGCATGTTGGATAAATTCGGCGGTGCGGCAGGTATCGTCCAGTTCAGCCTGAAGGCGCGGCCAGGCGATTTTGCCACACTTGCTCCCGATGTTGTGGAAACTGCATCCGCAGGAGACACGATCGGTACAACCCTTATGGTACGCGGTGCCGAGTATCTGGACAGCGCACTGCGCGCGCTCGACCACGGGGCCGGGGATATTTTATGTCTTTCAGGGGGTGTGGGCCCCCATTATGCCCCGTATCTGCCGTCGGAACGGACGGGAAACCTGGCATCCGCCAAAGGCAGAGCCGTCGATGGTGCCGTCGCACTTGCTGTGCGTGCCGCCGCACAGCCGCGATGACACGCAAACGCGTTCTGACTGGCGCACGTATCTTCGACGGCGCAAGGCTGCTTGATGATCACGCGCTGATGATCGACCAAAGTGGCAAGACGCAGATACTTGCCCCCGCCGCGATCCCCGAGACCTGTGATGTGCACAGGCTTGACGGCGGCATCATCACCTCGGGCTTTGTCGACCTTCAGGTCAATGGCGGTGGCGGCGTGATGCTTAATGCCGCACCGAGCCTCGACACCGTTGCCACAATCGCCCGGGCGCACCGCCATCTCGGTACAGCGGCGTTTTTGCCGACCTTGATCACCGATACCCGCCAACATGGGATTGCCGCGATCAAGGCCGTGGCACAGGCCATCGACCAAAACATCCCCGGCGTCGTCGGCCTTCATCTTGAGGGGCCGCACCTGTCGGTGACGCGCAAAGGTGCGCATGACGGCGATCTGGTTCGCCCGATGGATGATGACGACATTGCATTGTTGCTGGACACGTTGCAGTTCATTCCCAACCTGTTCGTTACCGCCGCACCCGAGAACATCACATGTGCGCAGATTGAAACGCTCAGCACCGCGGGGGTCGTAGTGTCCATCGGACACAGTGATTGCGATTATGACACCGCGATGCGAGCGTTTGATGCCGGTGCCAGGATGGCCACGCATCTGTTCAACGCGATGAGCCAGGCCAGCGCAAGGTCGCCCGGGTTGGTGGGTGCGGCGCTTGACCATCCCGATATCGCCCCGGGGCTTATCGCGGACGGCATACATGTACATGCCGCGATGATCCGAGCCGCGCTTGCGGCCAACAGAGGCAGGCATGACGTCTTTCTGGTGACCGATGCCATGGCCCCTGCGGGGTCTGACATCACCCGTTTCACGCTGAACGACCGTGAAATCCTTAGGCGCGACGGTCGCTTGACGCTTGCCGATGGTACCCTGGCCGGTGCCGATCTGACCATGCCCCAAGCCATTCGTTTCATGGTCGATCACGTAGGAGAGCCGCTGGAGAAAGCGTTGGCCCGTGCGACCACGATCCCGGCGGGATTGTTGCCGCAGGCACCGGACCTGACGCATGTCGATGCCATGATCTGGCTGGACGATAAATTGGACAGACCTCGCTGGCTAGACGAGCTTTAGGGCCCGCGGGGCACACCTGAGCGTGGGAACAATAGGCAAAGGCGGCGCAGGTTTGGTCTGCACCGCCTTCGTGGTTTATCTATCGCGCAACGCGCCGACGATCTGGTTGAACGCCTCGCGGGCTTTGGCACGCATTTCATCGTCCGTCGCGTCCTGTATCGGATGCGGCACCAGCACGTAACGCGCCCCTTCCATGCC
>TARA_R110001599_G_scaffold263053_2_pt1 | contig 21225 bp, 9 predicted proteins | sample TARA_R110001599 | Tara Oceans TARA_R110001599 (sample SAMEA4398360) | marine metagenome | biome: Polar Biome; feature: [MES] marine water layer (ENVO:01000295) within the mesopelagic zone...; material: water (ENVO:00002006), including particulate matter (ENVO:01000060) such as......
ACTCTCACATCAGTATTTTCTCCCAAAGTTTTACCACCCAGGCACGCTTCTGCCACCAAGTTTACATCCATTAAGCGTTCGGAAAGTTTATCTGCTAGCGGCTGAACACTACTCTCACTTTCTACCAAGACTCCAACAGTAGGCATTTTACCCACACTTCGATTAATTTCGCTTATACGCTGAGCCAACCAATCTGCAATACCACCAATGTTGTCAAGATCTTCTGCTAGCACGGCAGACACACCTTGATGGTTATAGTTCTCTGGCAATTTTCCTAGCGAGGAGATGTCTCCATCATAGATAGATAATACCATTCGAGACAGGTCATTCAGTTTTTGACTTTGTCGGTAGACAGTATTAATAGTTTTAAACTCAGAAGCTAAAGGAAGCCACTCAAGATGGCTTCGTTCACTTACTCCAAATTCAGTTAAACGTTGATTGAAGTCACCGCAAGCAAAGAAAGACTGAGTAGAAATATTCGTTAAACATTGCATACAGGCTAGTTGAAGTACTGAAAAGTCTGTAGCTTCATCTACCAGAACCTGATTCTTAAAATGACTTTGAATGATCGAAAGAAAGCCAAACTTTGGCAAATCAAGCTGTCGCTTAATAAACGATAGTTGCATTAATTCTCGCGCGGTATTTAACGTTAGTAACACTACTGCATCAAGTTCGACAGAAGATATAAACTGGCCTTTTGGAGTCTCCAAATAATCAATCGGATTTGCCTTTCTAAAACGCTTAAAGATACTTGGAATATCACTAACGTAACGCTTAGGCGCATTTAGAAAACGTTTTAAGCTTGATATTGTTAGTGCTAAACGTCCAATTTGCTTGAGAGTAGTATCATCCGGCATAACATCACCTAGAAATTCTATAACCTTTCCTGGCTTAGATTTTTTGGCAATACTACGAGACAGGTATTTATTCCTGCCAATCGACTTTACAAGCCTAATCAGTTCTTTTGCGGCATCCTGAGGACTAAACTTAGAACGAGAGGTTATAGGCTCTTCATCTTGGTCATCGTCGACTGCTTCATCATCTTCATCTATAAGTTCTTCAGCCCCCAACTCAGTTAAAAAAGTAGCCAAACGTTCAAATACTATTTTGTCTTTTTTATAGAGGGCATTGACTGTTGTTCGTGCTAGTTTTTCTACTTGTTCGTTGGTATCTTGAATTAACGGCTCTAGTTCAGCTGAAATAGATTGTAGCGATGCATATAAATTGCTTAGCTTTTTTGGACCGCTTTCAACAAATACAGTTTCAATTTTATTAATAAGTGCTTCATTATCTATGCTTGCAGCGCTTTTAGCTTGCTCTAACGCTTTTTGTAGATCAGCATAGACTTGCTCTTGATGAAAATTTTGTAGCTTAGAAAACCACTCCTTCGAATTACGTTCAATTTCAGGTCTAAGAAAATGAGCATCTGATTGAAAGATAAATTTTCCTTTTGTAGTGCCTGATTGAAGCAAACCAAGTACATTGCGAGCAAGATCTCGACGGGTTTTATCCCAGGTACGAATATGGTCATCACTAGCAGGTACTTGTTCACGAGCGAATGCTTCTTTTACATAATGCTTTAACAAATCAGTTGGCGTGAACATTATCCAACTTTGCTCGTGAGCGGTTTCATTTACCAAAGAATCGATTAGACGCAACTCTTGCTCAGTTAAGTATTGCTTATCTAACTTCTGCCCTAAGCGTTTAATAAGTGTTGTAGTCTTTCCTGTGCCTGGAGGGCCTGCAATAAATAACTGAGAATCGATGGGTAATCGGAATATATCATCTTGGAACTTATCCAGAATTGGCTGGTCTCTCAGCCCCATGGCTGTCCTTATTTCATGCACAATACCCGTTTGAATATTGTCTACCTGATCAGTCTCATCTAGCCAAGAATCAAAGTCATCACCGGACAAACTTGCACCTTGAAGCACTTGCCTCAAAGAAACAATTGTTTGAACGCCAAAATCTTCATGCTTATAAATAGTATGGGGTGCATCCCAGCCTTCAGAATCTTGCTTTGGCTTTAGTAAAGCTACTTCAAGCAGCGTAAACTCTTTGTTTTGCCCTGCAATTTCTATTATCGCTGAATCACCGACATCAAGCGAAGCGAGCCTTCCTAAAGGGGCTTTAGCACTGGCAACCAAAAGACCAGCGGAGCCTTGAATACCAATGCTCCTAGTAATATAGAGTGTATGTTGATCACCCATATCGTCTTCATAGATAAGGCGTGCAATAGCTGGTTCGTTAGTAAGAGCTGCATAATCATTACGTAAACTCTGACTCGTTTCATTAAGACGATTTATCGCATTCGCGCCGGTAAATGTCTGAGAATTAACTAAGCTACTAGCTGCCCCAACTTGTGGATTATTTATTTTTTCTTTTGCAGCTATTGCAATCGTAGTCAAAGCACTTAGAGTACTATCTGCTAGATTTTCGATTTGCTTAGAGTTATCACTTTGCGCATCCATTATGTTTAATTCCTTCTGAATTTGAGTATTATTCTTTTACTGAATGATTTCGCTAATTCTATTTATGAACCTACCTTTTATTTATGTTCTACCTTTAGCAGCAGAATATTGCTTAAAAGGTTTTGCCCATGGCTCATAAGGAAATTCAGCTAATACTTTTTGTTGGAATTCATTGTCTTCTAGCATTTCCAAGGTGACATCTTTAAAGGTGCAGTGCAGCTGTGTTTTAGCAAGTAAGGTCTTTGCTGATGGCGCTATTTTATAGAGAATATCCCGCAGGTATTCCTCAGCTATTTCATTGGTAATATTAGAACACCGCCCTTTTAAACCCTTTGGCGGGTTTTCTTTCACCGCATGGGCTAGATTTTTTGCTAGGTCATTGAGTGACTGCTCAATCGTTTCCTGAATTGAATGCAAAGCATCTTTGCAATAGGCATCTAGCCGCTTCTGAAGATCAGTGACTTTGGTGGTAAATTCTTTTTTACGTGCTAATAATAAAACGCGTCCTAAACGGCTGCCTAAACTGGGTGCGTAAATCTCCCGTAGCGACTTTACTTCTTCGCGTAGGCTCGCAAACTCAGCAGAGGCTTGGTTATTAATTAACTTGTAGTTAGCATTTAAACGTTGCTCAATCTCTTTATCATTTGCAAACAAAGCTTCTTTAAATTCTTTGGGCAAACGCACTGTTCGTTGTTCTATACGGCCGCCTTCTAATTCGATATCAACAAACTGCAAGTGAGCTTGATAGACTCGCACCTGTCGCTGAAGGTCAAATGCTTGGGGAGGATTTTCAGTAATCGTTTTAGATACTTGTTTGACCTCCTCAACAGACAAAGCTTGTTGCCCTAATTCAGGCTGTTTCTGGGAGCGGGATAATTCTTGAGAAGTGTTTACTGCCAATGCTGTTATAACTTGATCAATTTGATCAGAACCTAATGACATCGCATTAACAATGCTATCGGTTTCTTGAGCTTCAACGGCCATAGGAGATAGTGAAAAGACCCAACCTTGCTCATCAATAATCAAACAACCAATCCTTAATCCAGCTTGTTTGCGAATAGGAACACCTTGCTCCACAAGCATAGTAATAGCTTCATTTTGACCATAACCTAATCGGAATAACTGTTCATCATGATCAACTACTACAAGGCATTGATCACCCAATACTTTATAGATTGAAATTAATGCGCTGGCAGTCTCGTCAGTTAGAGACGGAGCGGAATAAATGACGCGAGTTTTAGCCTCACAAATCATGGTACCAATAACTGTTGGAGTGAGTGATTTAAAACAGATCATTCTAATTCGCCGCGTTCTAATTTATCCCAAGCTTCGAGCACCAAACGCTGAGTGCGGTATTCGCCAAATTCTTTCTTTTCTTTGTTCTTTAAAACTCGAAAAGTTTCTGAAGGATAGCCATCCTCCATAATTTCAGCGGGATCAAGGATGTAGCGCAACTCATCATGAGTAAGGCCATAGAGCTTTGCAAAATAGGCATCTAGCTCGCATTTGAGTTGATGACGTCGGTTAGAATCAAATGTGAAAGGCTCATCATGGTAATTCAAATCTTTCGCAAATGGTTTCATATCTATTGATGTATACGTGAGCTCAAGAGCCCTTTTAGAGATGAATTCTAGATTTCTTTCTGAAAAAGACTGGGGAGGAATGACAGGTAACTGTTTGAATACATAAATGGCTAGATGATTCCCACTTACTTTTTGTCTAGCAATATAATCAAAAACTAGGCTATTCAAACATGCTACAAATGCACAAGCTTGTTTGCAACTAATGGATTCATCAAGAAAGATATTTCTACAAGGGTCCACTGTCGGCATTCTTGGCGTGAAGCAAGCTATAACTGTTCGGTATACTACCGAACTTGTTATATCTCTATATGAGATTAGCCAGTCACGTTTTGATTGTCTGGATAAAAATTTTTCTGCGATTTCTCTTTCCATCCAATGCCTAGGCGTAATAGTGAAATCGGAGTCAGAATGCTGTTGATCACTTACCTCAGGAAGTTTTCCTTGATTTGCTTGAGCCTGTGTTTGGCCATCATAAGTACCAAACCTGTGATCATATTGATGTATCATCTTTGCTTCATAAACCATTACATACTTTTCTTCAAATGTAGGCGCACTAACAAGTAGATCAGCATCGTCCGTTGGGTTTAGCATTCTTCTAATTGTGCAATTCCAAGGATTGCTACTATCACTTTCATTTACTATTACGCTGCCAACTTCATAAAGTTTTTTCGTTAATTGAGCATCAAATTTAGTCCTAAAAATAGGTGCATTTCTTGTATTAGGATTTAATTGAGAAATATCATTCGGAGTGAGTTCATAACGCTTCCTATCATCAGATATTTGGTTAACGGTCCTACAAAAAAAAGCATACTCTGACTTATCGATAGAAGATCCAGAAACTGTAAGCAATACAAACTTAAAAGCATGATGCACTGAAGCAAAAATAAACTCTTCATTTTCAAAACCGTATAAAGATCTTAAGCGATTAGAAGTGTTTATGTATTCAAAGTATTGCTTAGTTGTATCATCTGTAGCAATTCCCAACGGCAATATCATTCCAGTTATTCCATTGCTGTTAAGAATCGATATATTAAGCTCTGCGAATAAAGCATAGGTATTTAACTTGCCTTTTCCAGTTAGCGGATAGCGCCCACTGTTTTTAAAGAAATTATCACTTGAAGCAATTGATTGCTTATAATTGTAAAATTCTTTATATGATCTTGGGTGGTCGTATTTTAACGCCTCAATAGCTCGTTTTCTTTTTTGTCCTTTTAGTTTAGCTATCTCTGGAATACGGCTTGAAAAATAATCCTGTTCCTCTGCTTGTACTTTATCCCAAGGTGGATTACCAAGAACAACATCAAAACCCGGATCTAGTTTAGAGAATATTTTTGGAAATGACTGATGCCAATTAAATACAGAATATTGCTTCGCAACAGAGTCTATAAGTTTTAGCATGCTCTCAGGTATTGGAAGCTCTTGCTTTAACCGCGCAATAAATTCATTTGTTGGAATAATAGAATAGTTATCTTTTGTTTTAGGTATAAGAAACGCCGTTACAAAAATATTTTCTATAAGCTGCTGTTTCGAGCAAGCAACATGTTTCTTATAAGTTTTCCACAACTGAGCTTTCTTCTCTAAATGAGTTATTTCTTCTTCAGGAAGTTCTTCTAGATAATATTCGACATCAACTTCCTTTTGTTCTTCAGCTGAAAAAAGACCGAATTGTATGCCGCCAGCCTTTTTCTGATCTCTATTATTCTGAGCAAGCTGTTTGCATATATTATTGTCATCCAAAACTAGCCTTTTATATGCTTCTACAGGTATCCCGTCAGATAGAACATCATCATTTAAAACTCCAATCAATGCATTTCCTGTTTGGACATGAGAAGCCAAAAAGGATAATGGTTTTCCAGGTTCAATTGACTCTAGCCATAATCCAGTCTTACAAAGCTCTACGGCCATTGGGTTAAGATCTACCCCATAAATACAATGGCGAACCACATCACGCAGTGCATGACGGTAGTGTATCTCTGTCGGCTGATCGGTACCGGCATCAATTCGAGCAAGCTCTACTGCTAAACGACGTGCGGCAGCAAGCAAAAAATGCCCAGAGCCACAAGCTGGGTCGCATACAGTGATACTTAATATAGCTTCGCGTGGCTGCTGAGGGTTTGCTTTGAGCCTTTCTTCTATGACCGGTTCCAGTGCAGACTTAATCAATTCCTGAACTAAGGAATCAGGAGTGTAATACGAGCCTGTCAATTTTCGGCTATGTCCAGAGGCTGCTTTTTCATCTTCCGCGTCACCAATAAAACTAAACTGCCACTTAGCTTCGGTATTTAGCTGGGGGATAAGCTCAAGTAAAGATTCATAAACCGAACCAAATTCTTCAGTATCCATATCCCTATAATTAATTCGTGCAAGCGCTCCTTGATGATGAAAATAACATAAATTGTAAATGGCACTATATAAGTAGCGATTTTCAAGTTGTGCATTTTCTAAGGTTTCACATTGATCGCCTGCAAACAACCCACCAAGTGCCGGCTGCGCTAGCAGATGCTGGCCTTCTGCATAGCCTTTAAAGGTAACTAAGAGCTGTTGCCAAGCATCACCATGATGATCATAGTGTCGGTTCGCACTTGCTCTTTCCCTTAATTGCGAGATTGAGTAGCCTTGCAGGTATAAATCTCGTGCAGTGCGATAATCTTGCCCTTCGTATTCTTTGGGTAAAAGCGCAATGTCCCGGTCTTCTGCGGTAAGCAAAAACAAAAAACGATACACCAAACGCAAGACCTGCTGAAAGTATTGATCAACAGACAACTGCCCAGTTGATATAGCCTCGCGTAAGCCCTTGTTTTCTGGGTGCGCCACGAACCCAGTACCTAGTTGCCTGAGTGCATCGGCCACACCATAACGTAAATTATCGAGTGCGCGTTCGCCTTCATCCTGACCTTTTTCACGCCACTGTTCGATATAGCATTGTTCAATCTGGCCGTTTTTAGGCGTTAAGCGGGTTGCATGCAATAACAGCCAAAGCGTTGCAAAGTCAGCGTAGTTGTCTTCATCAAAAAGTCGAGCGAAGTCGACTTCGATATAAGCTGGACGGGTCATAGCGGGGTTGTCGCGCAATAACCTTAATGTTGTGCCATTACTGACAATCGCCCACAAGCAGGTAGATTCGGCATTCAGGTATTCTTGAACCAAACCTATTGGGGATCGCTTTCGACCTTCTTGGCCAAATACCGCATCACCTTTATCCAGGTCAAAGTTGGCGCCACAAAGAACAAATGGTATAGCGCCCTCAAGAGCACAATGCGTAATCGGGAACTCCCGTTCACCAATTATTTTTCTTGCACTGGACTCAAGTTGATACCCAAGAATTCGCGATAGTAATGGAATGAGCCACTCTTCCTGAGCTAGTTTGTGGCTGCTGATGTCTTCTCGTTCGACTTGGCCCTGATATTCTTTCCAACGTGCACGTGCAATCCGCCAATATCGGCCAATTTCGTCATTAAAGGTAAGGCCTGGCTCAATACCATAATCTTGACTGGTTTGGCCTGGTAACTTATAGCGTCTTGCATCTTGTAGTACTTTACTACCTAGCAATCCACCAACAACACGAATGGCTTCAAAACTTTGATTATTGGTTGCCATGAGTAGTATTCATCCTTTTTTTGCTAATTTCCCACATGGCTTAAAGCAAGCCCGCATCTGGAACCAAAACATATACGCCCATCACATCCACTGGTAATTGTGGTTGTACAGCATATGTGCCTCTGGCCTCGGCGGCTTCCCGCGTTCTTCTGTGATCTTTTAAAACTTGTTCAGCCCGTTGTTTAGCGATACCTTCAAATTGAGTTTTAAAAGACTCTATATTGTCGATAGCGCTGCTAAGTTCACGGCTCCTAGCTTCCGGAGTCATATTCTTAGAGACTGCCGCTTGCATCAGTTTTACTATTTCATCCTTCTCTAATAAATGCTGTTCACCGCTACTATTAACTGCAATTGCTAAGGCTTCTTCTGCTAAAAGTTCACCAGAATAAGCGGCTTCTGATTGCGTTCGTTTTATGGTTAAGCGGCTTCTGAGCCTAAGCAGATAGACTGTGGTTTTAGTGGTCACTTCTTTGGTGAATATTGCTCCAGCTCTTGCAACCAATTTGGTTTCAGCACCTGCCATGGCCATTTCAGATAAGTAATCAGCAATATGGCTGACCAAGGGATGGGTACGATGTATAAATTCTGCTTTAGCTCTTGTTGGATAGCAGAAATCAACATACTTCAGATTCAGCAAGCCTGCTGTGTCTAGCCGTTCTTTCAACTGTAGAGGAAGATGCTCTAGTGGAGCCCGGTAAACACCACTTTTTTGCTGGTTTAATGTAGCGCCGAGGCGATCGCAAGCAACTTTTACAAAGCGCTCGACATCCTCATTAGTGCCCAACACTGCAAATGCTTTTTCCCATTCTGGCATTACTTCTTCAGGCTTGAGCCTATTTTGAGCAAAAACAGTACGGCTCTTTTTCGCTTTTTCGCGAGCAGATTCCCATTGCGCATCTAAAGCTTGTAAGGACTCATCATCTGCAAACATATCAGACATATGGCCAGACATTTGACCTTCTTTGCGAAGCAAAACGGTATTTAGTATCGCTTGCATATAGCGCTCTTCATTTTCGGGTGCAGGCACGCTGACACCTAAGGCTTTACGAATGCTTTCAGCTTTACGAATAATAACTTGCAATACGGCACCATCGATTGGGTTATCATCACCGTAAAGCAATAATGTTTTTACTACATCTGCCTTTTGCCCAAAGCGATCCACGCGCCCTTCTCGCTGTTCATGACGCGTTGGATTCCAGCTTAAATCATAATGTATGACGGCGGTAAATTGCTCTTGTAGATTGATACCTTCTGACAAGCAATCGGTTGCTACTAAAATCGGCGGTTTTTCTTTATCTTTAAGATCTTCAATAATTTGCTGACGTTCAGTTGGATTAAAATCTCCCGTTATAAAAATAACTTCACGATCTTTAAATTTATTTTTTAGTACATTCGCGAGATATTCTGCCGTTGCGATGTAACGACAAAAAATAACAGGGTTTAAACCTTCCTCACACATCGGTTTTAAATGCTTGAGTAAGACTTTTAATTTTGGGTCACCTGATGACTTAAGTGCTCTGGCACGTTCAACCATTGCCTGAAGGCGAACGGTATCTTCATTCTGGGCAATACCGGGTTCAATATCATCCAAGCTAAGATTGTCATCTGTACCATCTAAAATACTGCTATATCCCTGCGCTTCGAGTGCCGATTTAATCTCACTCTCGTCAGTATTTTCATCATCAAGACCTAAAACATTTTCTAAGCGCGTATTTAATGCTTTGATCGCAGCTTGAGGTGAAGAAGAAATACAGCGAAGTAAGGCAAGTGCTGCCCACCAGTTCATTCGAGCTTTAAGGGTGCCTTTTTCTTCTCGTTCAACCAATTCTTTGGCATAGTCCAACACATCTTGGAAGATGTCATTCCATTCACCAGTTAGCTTATAGGTTGCTTCAGCGGTATAGCGTTCTGGGAAGAGCTTTCCTTCTTGCCATTCTTTAATATCTTGCCGCCTACGTTGTACAAAGTGTTCAGCTAGTTTTTTCCGTATCGGGTGATCTGCTCGCGTCTCATTTTTAAGTTGCGAGAATTGCTGATCAAGCAACGAGAGTAAGTTGTAGAAAGCTTCTTCATCTCCACTGTGCGGGGTTGCGGTTAACAACACCATGTGGCGATCTTCTTTGCTTGATAGGTCTCTTAACAGCTCATATCGCTGTTGTCTTCCTTGCCCTGTTCGTGAGCATGTATGGGCTTCGTCAACAATGACAAAATCAGGGCACTGTTCTGCAAAGGCATCGCGGCGATTTTTGCTTTTTATATAGTCCAACGACACGACAGTAAAAGGATATTCGGTAAAAACAGAACTACCAGCTGGCAGCGAACGTTCAAGCCGTGCTGCAGTACTTGAGCGAACAATAACTGCTTGAATATGAAAACGGTTAATGAGTTCTTGCTGCCACTGATCACACAAATGAGGTGGACATAAGACTGATAACCGTCTTATCTCACCTCGATCTAGCATCTCGCGGGCAATCAAACCCGCCTCAATGGTTTTACCAATACCAACGTCATCAGCAATTAGAATGCGAATTGTTTGATGCTTTAGAGCCATCATCATTGGTACAAGCTGATAAGCACGAGGTTCTATAGCAATATTACCAAAGCTTCTGAAAGGCCCAGCACCTGCTCGTAACTTAAGCATGAGTGCATCGCGCAGCAACAAACCCGCTGACTGTGTTCCTGACTTTTCTGGATCAGGGTAAGGAAAGGTAGCAGGTCTTATTGGTTCACGCTCTAATGCGGGCGCAACAACCGTTGGCTGCTCTTCACCACCACCTAAAGGGCGAAGATATAAGACACCACTGTCGCTTTGCGGTAGAACAACCCATTCGCGTCCTCTGGCATTTACAATAGACCCTGGATTGAAAGTTTCATGCATGATTTGGCTCATTCTTTTGGAGCTCCAAATATATCAGGGTACTTGGCTACAACTGCGGGCCAACTACTTTGTTCTTTTGAAAAACGAATTACAGTTAAACCTGCGTCTTGTAAGCGTTTGGTAAGTTCAATATCTATTTTTTGTTGACTCGGCTGCTCATGATGCGGACCATCGATATAGATAACAGCGCTGTGTGTTCGATAGACAAAATCAGGGCGAGTTTTATATTGCTCAATAACCACTTGAGCATCTTCTGGTAAGTGATGACCTTTTTTCTTAAGGTAATCAATAAAAGTTTTTTCTAGGCTTGAGCTTGATAAATGTTCTAAATGCTCTGCTTGCTCTTGATTAGTTTTCCCCTCATTGGCTGTTTTGATATGAGAGGTGATTAATTGGACAAGCATTTCTTTGAGTTCAGGGTGTTTACGATCAATTAATTCATGATCCATCTGATTATAATAACTCAGCAAGCAACGATAGCACCCTGCTTCACAATCATCTTTGTTGTCTTTGTAATTACCCTCGTTATCTAACTCGAAATGACAAATTGCTAAAGCTCTTTTTGCGACACGAGATAATGCACTTGAATCACTCACTAGACGGGTTAATACACCGGCTCCACCTTCTGCAGCTTCATAAAACAAAATAGCGTTGCGGTCCATACGCGTTGGTAAAGGTTCTACCATTAATTCAGACTCTTCTATCTGAAACTCTGCCTCTATTCCTCTTTTTAGAGCATATTGCAAGCTTGTAAGGACTGCTTCAGATATCGAATATTCAGGCCTAAGAATTAATACATTTCGTCGATCTTCAACATAAGGAGCGATTCGTTCAACATGTCGATCATCTTTGGCTGCATCATTGTTTTGGTCTTGTGGTGCCTGGTCGTCCTTACTCCAATACCCAGTTGTGGTATCTATATTAAAACCGTAAATAGACTCTTCTTTACGTCGTTTCCACCCCAGGTTGATTCGCCATACTGTCGCTGCTGGTGCATATTGCAAGTTTAGTAAAGGTTCTCCGTTCGAATCTTCAACTTCACCACTCACAACCCTTAAGCGACCATCCATTGAAGCAAACTGTAATGTGGTTTGCATGTCATAACCTTGGCGCTGGCGCTCTTCTTCATCGCTTGTGATTCGATGAACGCGTCGGGTACTAACATTCTCAATTCGGTATAGGTTATCGATTCGTTTTCCGCCCTCGATCGGGGTACCACAAGCAACACACAGTTCATGTTCAAGCTGGCTATGGAAATGGCCATAACCGCAACTTGGGCAAAGGCGTGCCTCTTCTTTAGGAAGTCCGATTTGTTCTGCATCTTGTTCTTCTCGAATCCCTAACATTACTTTTTGTACGCGATATTGCGAGCCTTCGTGATAGATGAGACTTAAAGGACCAAACTCAGAAATTGCTAAAAATCGCGGTCTTGCTAGGAATCCATCTCTGCCAATTTTTCCTCTACGCCCTTGGATATAGGCTAATAGTGGCAGTCTCGGAAAATTATAACCTGGCAAGAAACCCTGACTAGCCAGGTATCGATAGGTAGAGAAATCCGAACTCAATTCACTACCTGCATTGAGTAACAGACTTATTTGAGTTTTAGCTTCATGATAACGTCGATCTGCCGCTTTTCTATCTCGCTCAGCAGCTGCAGGGTTGGATATAACAGAATGCGCTTTTTGCAATTGTTCTTGCGTTGAGGCGTAGAGGTCACGCCATCTATCTAATGCTTTATTAAAGCTATCGAATGCACTTTTTACTCTTTGTTCTAACCAATTTGCGCAAGCCACCTCTATACTATGTTCATTGGATAACCAAATGCCCTGCGCCGATGCAAGCTCTGTCTGCAGCATACGTAAGAGATTCAATCCACGCTGAGATGCCGTTTTTCGAACTTTATCTGCATCCATCTGTAGCTGATATTCTTCAAGTAATGGCATTTTCTCTGGCTGGTTCATGTCGAGCATATCGTTAACAGTTTTGGGTAATGCTTTATGCGTTTCGTTTAGCCACACTGCATGAAGATGACTTGTTACAAGGTCTTCATTCGCTAAATCTAAAGTAGGCGGACTCACATGCCCATGTACCATTTTGACCGGGTCACTAAAGAAATACTGGTCATGCGGACTGCGTGCTGCGCAATAAGCTAATACCAATGCTGGTTGACCAGATCGCCCAGCTCGACCTGAACGCTGCGCATAGTTCGCAGGAGTCGGCGGGACATTTCGCATGTATACCGTATTGAGTGAAGATATATCTACACCTAGCTCCATGGTTGGAGAGCAAAAAAGAGTTCTCAGTTCAGCATTTCTAAATAGTTTCTCTCGTTCTTCTCGAGTTTTAATATCGACTTGTGCTGTGTGCTCTCTTGCTTCGAGATCAAACAATGTGCGGTTTCCACTGGTAAGAACGCTTGCTATAGTGCTGTAAAGGTTTTTGAAATACTCATTATCAGAGCGGTATTTGTCTGTAGGGTCATCCTCTTTATCATCATTCGCAGCAGACCATTGAAGAAATTCGCCGAGTAATCGATAACCTGCTTGGCCTTGCTCGAACTCCTCTTTTTCTACTAATCCATAGGCTTCAAGCACCTTCATAAGGCTTTCTATCAAGTCAGGGTAATTATCCTCTTTGATCTTGGGTAAAGTTACGAGGTCATCCTGCCAAATTTGGCTGCGTTTAAGTGCTCTTCCCAAAATTGAACGGCTAGATGCTGTCACAAAATTCGGATCGTTTTTCCGACCTGGTGGTTTGCCACCTAATAACAGAAAGCAGCTTGGTTGTAGATTGTCTGCTTCTTCCTCACTGAACCCCCAAGGCTCTTTTAAGTACTGAAAGCTTTGTGATTTTAATTGCTCTTGCTGAATATGATCTAGGAAACGGCTTTTAATACATAAACCTCTTCGCATCGTATCCAAAATAGCCTTTAGAGCACGATAGCGATTTTCAGGTGATACTTGTGCCAATTCATTAAGCGGCAAACCTTCCCACTCTGATTGATCATGACAGAGTTCCTCCAGACCTTCATATTCAATATTGAGCAAGCCTAACTGTTCAAGGTTGGGATTATTAAAACGCCAACCTCGGCGAAGATCAAAATAGAGTCTATAAGCTAAAACATTTCTTGCGGCTTCTTCTGCTTTACGCCGACCAGGGCCCTTGGCATCCGAGTTTTCGAGATAATCAGATCCATCTTTATCAAAGCCTAAAGCTTTAAAAACTTCTTGAGAGAGTACGCTGTCTGTAAGGTGGCCTCCTGGTGCATTCGTTGCCGCTGCGAGGAGGCTAGCTCGTAACAACAAAATTTGAACAAAATCATTATAATGTCCAGCCTGTAGAGACGCATCCTGTCTATTATCAGTAAAGCCTAGTAGCTTTTTAGCATCCTCCTCTAAAGAACCATCCTTCTCCAGCATGTATCTTAAAGATGAAATAGACAAAATCGTGGTTGCTGAGGAACGCCCCTCGCCACTCAATGATGTTAATCGCGTGGAGTCTTTTCCCGTTGCGGTATGAGAGACTCCACACTCCAAGCAGAATCGAAAACTCCCGGGAATAAACCATCCATGCGTGCCGTCATGTGAAACTTTACCATTGGGTTCTGCGTATATTCTCTGGGGCTTATATTTCTTGTAATTACTCTTAATTCTTAACTCGCCCTTTTTCTCTTCAAACCAATGCTCGGGATATTTTTCAGGGTCAGAATCATCCCAAGTTTGTTCTGAATCAAAGCGATAAAATCCCCAATGATTATTTTCTTCATCATTATCGCGTTCATTGATATCACGAGGATTGAGAATTTCTTGCCCATCCTCCATTTCTAACCAAACTGGATGATATTCCTGACCACATTGACGACAAAAATGTAGTGCATAAAAGCGCATGCTTCTACTTGAGTCTCCAGGCCAATAAACCTGACCTGATAAGTCTAGGTGTCTCGTGTTTTCTGACATTAAAGTCGAAAAAACATTACTCGCACCTGAAATAAATTGATGTAATCTAAAAGCAAAGAGTGGCTTACCTTTATCATCTTTTACTTTGTATGCTGTTAACAAAAATTCGCGTAGGTAATTTTCACATTGATCTTCATCTACGCCTGAATCTTCGCTTAATTTTTTAGCAGCCCATTTTAAATCTTGAGGCTGACTTCTAATCCATCGACCTTCTTCTTTGACCAAACCAAGTGATAGTTCTACCCATGATGAGATTGGATGCTCTCGCATCGTTTTAAAAGCTACGTTGGTTGGGATGGACTGATTAATCGACGTTTTTAAGGCTTCAGATGTTGGAACATCCTCACCTGGTGTTTGTCTTTGAAGAGTTTCAGTGATGATATTTTCTGGTTTTACATCAGAACCGAATAGTTTAGTTGCGACTTGAGCAACAGTGGCATTGCGTGCGGCTAATGTCCCTTCACTAGCCATGGTCGCAGATGTGCCTATGCATAACACTTTGGAATTTAAAGCTTCACGAACTCGGCGAATCAACATTGCTACATCAGCGCCTTGACGACCTCGATAAGTATGGAGCTCGTCTAAAACAAGAAACTCCAGCCCTTTGGCAGCCTGCATGACGGTGCGATCTAATTCATCCTGCCTTGTCATTAGTAGTTCAAGCATCATAAAGTTAGTCAGTATGATGTCGGGTGGCTCAGACGCCATAGCATGACGTTCCTCTGAGCTCTCTTGACCAGTATATCGCCCATAAGTTACTGGCTTCTCTGAACCGTAATGTCCTAAAAATTTATCTAATTCTTCAAGTTGGGAATTTACCAAAGCATTCATTGGGTAAATGATAATGGCTTTAATGCTTGGCTTTTTGCTTTCCTCTTTCGCTTTTAAAACGAAGTCGACTATAGGGAGCATGTAAGAAAGGGATTTACCAGACCCTGTGCCAGTTGTAAGAACGTAACTTTCACGCTTATGGGCGATAGAAATTGCATCTTGTTGATGCTTATGAAGCTGAGCTGAGGCACCAACACTGCCTTTCTCATCTCGACCGAAACGAAAAATGTCTGCACATTTGTTGTGAAGAGTTCCGTCTAATACTAAATGTTCTACATTGTTCCCTGCAACGTAAGAAGGGTTTAACTGAATAAGAGGGGCAGGCCAAAAATTACCATCGTCATATTTAGACGATACAAAGCTTTTAATGTCATTTGCTTTTATCTTGCTAAAACTGGTGGTGAATTTCTTATAATCACTAATCACTGCATCACGGTATGAAAATACATCCATGTAGCCGACCCCTTTTTTATTATAGTTGTAACATTTATGGTTCTTCAGTCAGCTCTAGTAGCTCGCACACTTCACATTTCAAATAGCGACAGAGTTTGTCGAGGATTTCTAATTCTATTCTCACCGCTTTATCATGATAAAGACGAGTTAGTGTTCCGCGATGAATTCCTGTTGCTCGATTTACATCGGCGATTTTTAACTTTTTCTCGCCCATTATCCGGCTCAAATTTATCTTTATCATAATGAACTCGCTTTTGGATCTCCAAAAAAGCCCAATTGCTGTGATACGAATCATATGCATTTTGCTCTGCTGGAGAGCATTAAGCAACAGCTAAAACCATTAATTTCTACCAGAATGAGACTCAGATATGAATTACAAAAACGGAACTGGATAACAAAAAAAGAAATTATTTTTATTAATATAACGCTTAATAATTAAGTCTCGATTACTAGATTCTGCTTATATTTAGTACATTCGACCAAATAAAAATTGTGCCAACATTTTAGCCCCTTAGAGCCCACTCCCTACCTGTCCTTGACTTATTATATGTAGTAATAATAGCCACAACACTTAATATAAAGATTAATAAACATAATATAATCAATAATATATATAGCAAAATTAATGCATTTACTAAAATAAAATAATAGGCTATTGTTTGATCAACTGACAGTTTTACGAGAGATCGAGAGTCATGAAAATCAAACATAATTATTCACTACACATTTCTAAAAATGATTTTGAAATGAATCTGACTTTGTGATCAAAGAACTTTCCAAGAGAGATCAATGTTTGAGTGAAATTAGAAGTCGGTGCATCGAAACTAAATTACGAACCTTTGCGATTGAACATCTTATGTATCGAGGTGGAGTTACTTGGCCAATGGATAAGGCCTATACCAATATTTAGTAAAAGGTATTAACCTTTGAATGAAAGATGCTCTCATCTCATGCAAGATGAGAGACTTGTACAGTTATATGTATTTTTAATAAACAACTAAATACAATATTTTTACTGCGACCACACTTTTTAACAAATAATGATTAAAAATATAAGCTACTAGAAAAATCTGATAAGTTATTTGTAAGAATTTAAAAAATATCAAATAATCAAAATTTTAATACTATTTTGCTCTAATATCGTCTAAACCGCCTGGCATTTTAAAGATAATACTATCAATGGTATCTGTAGAATTAACACCTAAGGGGGCAGCCATCGTTAATAGCTTGCGGTCACTAGAAACGATTAGTTTATCTTTCTTAAATGAGAAAATTTGATTACTAATTTCAACTTCGACATTTTGAATATTATGTAAATTATTTCCAGTCAATTGTATCAGATTATTTGCCACTTTTGATGTGGTATATACTGGTTTATTAATTAGTTTAAAGTCTATAGATTTTGCGGATGGAGTCACTTCACCTTTTTGCAGTAGGTTAATATTTAACATATAACTGCTTTCTTTGAGTGTGAATCCAGACTCCAATTCAATAACAAGACACTCTGTGATGCTATTATGGGCTTTTTTTCCAGACAACTTTATTTCATTGACCATTACTCTAGAGTCTCCTGCAAAACTCAAGAACTCAATTATTGCATCCTTTGGTTTGGTTATGCAGACGTTGTATTTTTCGAATTCACTCGTATACCAAACCGTTTGATCTAAAAATGCAGCAGAGCTCTGTTTAACAATTAAATCTTGTGCATCTAATTGTACTTTTAGTAATGAATCAATAGCTTCGTTAATACTACCTTTTTCAACAATTTCTTTGATTGAATTTCGATTCAACATTGAAATTACTTTTTCTTCAGCAACGCTTAACTGCTTTCTTATTGCCCAAAGGCTAGGGTCTCTTCCTTGTTGAATACTAAATGTTATCCACGTTTTATCAGTAAAGAAGTTTTTAATTTTTGTTTCTTCAACATTGCCATCATCATCTAATTCAATACTAACGAGTTTGCGAGAATCAGGGTCTCTACTTAGTACCTGATACTCAAACATAGTGTTTTTTGCATTATAAGCTAATGTAGCACCGTTAGTTTTATTGTCGGAACTAGAATTATATATAGAAAGTGGAGAAAGAGCTTCGTGGCCTGCTGTGTCGGTAAATGTTCTAGTCAAGGCTACAAAAGGTGTTAAAGCTATGTCTGAAATCCATGCTAAAGGATTCAAATTATTGTCAGCTGTAAACTGAAAATAACATTTTAGAAAACCACACACTTCTTGCTGAACAATTAAGTATTCTCCTATTTTCAAAGGAATGCTTCGAGCAGTTAGGTTATTTTCATTTTTATGCCAATAGTTTTCATTTTCATCGAAGGGTAATACATCGAATTCAATATCTAGTACATTATCATTTTGGTTAAAAGACAGTATTGTTTTTGCAATTTCTTTCGCAACCTTAATTTCACCTTGTGTAACAGGGTCCGCCAGTGAAAACGCAGTGGACGCGTCCGTCATAAAGTCCAAAAATGCTGAACTATCTTCACTCTCTTCTGCATCAAACTCTATTACTTGTACTCGAACAGTTAAGATGTCTGATTCTAGCCTTTTTGGCCCATAGGCCACTTTGCTAATCATTGACGAATAACTCGAGTCTCCCACATTACGCATTGGGCCGAGTATTTTAACAATTTCATTACTATCTTGAGACTTACCCTCTTCAGTAAAAGTAAAAATTACTATAACTTCATTTGAGTTTCCAAAGTCGGGTAAGTATTTAAAGAATGCTTGATCAAAAGTAATCATAAAAGAGTCTTCAAAACGAGAAGTATCGCCTTTTCCAGACTTTTTAATTACCCCATCAATCTCATGTGAATCTTTCCAGGGCCCATAGAAATAATTAGAGTCCCCTTTTTTCAATAAATGAACATTTCCATTCAAATTTGAGCATGCAGGCAATATGAGAAGCAAGGCAAGTGCGCATAATATTTTTGGTATAAACATTTATAAATGTCCTTTTATTAAATCATTTTTTGTGCAAAGTTGAGGTGAACTCTAATTTGAATTGTAACCTTTAATAAAAGTAAAATGAGTGGCGAAAGAAGAGCCAAAATTAGCTCCAAGACGCACCATCCAAATTCCACAAACTACCTGTGTCTGCGACTTGCTCTATATATTGTTGGATCGTTTCTATCACAATTGTATAAAGCTTTCTCTTTATGACCAAGTCCCAGAACATCACGTAAAAAGTTTATCCCATTTTTACGGCCTAAATAACTTTCCACATCATGATCATTCCAAAATAGAAAACCGCCATCTGAAAAATCATATGCTCTACTTTTATATTTAGTTGAAACCTTTAAGTACTTGCAATAGAAATGCCCGTCAGAGCCGACACCAGTGGCTCCCAAAGAGTCTATATTTTGAACACCAAAGCCTTTTTTTAATATTACATCTTTATAATTTATGGAAAAGATTAAGGTTGTATTATTAGCCAAGATGCCACCTTCTTTATCTTTATCGATTGACTTATTTCCTTCGAATGTATTTGAGGGTGTTGCAGAAGCAATCATTCCCAAATGAATACTGGGAAAACCTGACGGTATAGGATATTCCTCTGTACCTGCTCGGTTATTATGAAAGGTCTGCCACTCTAGTTCCTTAACCTTATCATTATGAAGTAAAGGTAACGCTGAATAAGGGTTACCAAATAATGAGCCTGCTACAAAAGCTCCCGAACTGTGAGTCATAACCATTATCTTTGGAAGGTTATGATCGTTTGTCACATAGTTGTATTGAATGGATTTAAAAAGCTTACGTAGATTAAAACCTGCTAAAGGACCTGATGCTTGAGCTTTACGCCAAGGAGGGGGACCAAAGGTGTTTCTTGTAAAACCATCCCAGAAAACTTCAATAAATAATGGTGCGCTATCCTTACCCGTAATATCAATTACATTAGACTTGATAGCTTCGAAGCTTGCCTTTGCCTCGCCATAAGTATTATTAAAACCATGAATCAAGAAAAATAAATCACGATTCTTTTTGGATGCATGCTTATAAATTGAATTACCTTTATTACTCCAAAGTATATTTTGAGCATGCTTCCACTCAGGTGTTAGTATATTACCCTTATCTTTACAATCTACGGTTAAAGTTGCGTCACATAGAGATTTCAAATTGGGTTGTTTGATGTTGTCGATGCTTCCGCACAAATCTTTTTTGCAGCTCAACTGATCATATAAACTCCCTGAATCAACAAGATCATACTTAAAAGCCTTTAAACCAAAATCCTCTGGATAAATATTACCAAAAGCATCTATATATACTTTTATTGTGTCGTCGTTGTAATCACTTGCAGAATAGTCCTTTGAAATAGCGTCATAGAAAACAACATTGGAAGCGCAGCCTGAAAAAATTGCTAAAACGAGACACAAAAAGATAAATTTGAAAAGATTGTTTGAGGTAGAAATGATGATATTCATTATTAAAATCCTTTCAATTATTATCCCTATTCAAAAAATCATAGGTAAATCAGCAGCAAGAATCAAGCTTAATTACTGAATTGGTATATCTTGATAACTCCAGTCAAATTAACTTCCCGCTGTGCTATTTGTTCTTGCATGAGAGGACATTCGATTGGTACCTTTTTAATAAAGCCCACACTAAACAAACCGTTCGAATCAATTTCTATTGATTCAGTCTTTAGCTTGGCATTATGAATTTCTTTAAATTTAGGGAATTGCTGTAGGTATTTAACTTGAACAGCATATTCTGTCTGAGCAACTGCATCCAAGCCACACTGAATTATTTGAGTTAGATACCGCCCAGGAGAGTCACGAAGCTCGGTTTTAGTAAAATAGGTTCGTGCCAATGATATGCGGCTCTTAATGATGGTTTGTTTGCCTGAAGATATGCGCTCTTGGCGTTCCGCTTCACTTATGTTGAAATGAATTTTTAGTTGTTCTATGGATGAGTTGAACTTGTTTACTTGCCCGTCTTTAACAGCTTCAAGAAGTGGCTCCATCGTCGTTTGAAAGTCTGGGATTGGCATTCAGTAAAAAATCCTTTTAATTAGTATTTCTAATTATTTTTAGTTCTAACAGATTACACACTTTGCAATTTAGAAAACGACAAAGCTTTTCTAGTACTTCTAGTTTAATACACACTGCTTTTTCATGGTATAAACGCGAAAGCCTACCATGGTGTATATCAAAGTGCTTGGAGCCACATCAGCGATTTTTAACTTTTGTTCGCCCATGATTCGGCTTAAATTTATTTTTATCATGCCTAACCTCGCTATTGAGTTTAAATATTTACTCAATTTCATTGAAGCGATTTGTGTACATTTTGCTCTTCTGTGGAGCTTCCATCAAGTATTCAAACAACTTTGTTTGTATTTAAACTATGCTTTAGGCAAAATTGATAAAAAGGCGCTTCATAATCATTGAAGTGATTGTGAACTGCGCTTTGCTCACAGAATATAAATGATTTTAATCCCTGATATTGACCCAC
>TARA_R110001599_G_scaffold95541_11_pt1 | contig 21146 bp, 17 predicted proteins | sample TARA_R110001599 | Tara Oceans TARA_R110001599 (sample SAMEA4398360) | marine metagenome | biome: Polar Biome; feature: [MES] marine water layer (ENVO:01000295) within the mesopelagic zone...; material: water (ENVO:00002006), including particulate matter (ENVO:01000060) such...
AGAGTCTATAACCTTTCGCATAATTTATCCGCATTTCGCTAATGCCATCGCCTACAGGTCAAAATGTTCATCAGTCTCCAACTTCTGAATCCTGAATAGAATTTTTGCTTTAGCTCGAATATCCTTGAGCTTTCTAATCCATTTATCGAATTCAGCTGTTTTTTCTGTTCTGATCATGAATTTTTGTATCCTAATGGATACAAAAATAAACTATTCTCTTGAGATTTCAAAGTGTCTGGTATCGGTCAACCGTGAGAAAAAGCCCGATTGGAAGTATAAAAACCTGATCAGATTGGGAGTGGACCAAGACCATGCTTACGCATGGAAGGACTGAGCGTAAAGAAATGACCTCTTTAGGTCATTTTAGTGAGGGGCCAGATGGCGGGAGGGTAGATAAGGGGGATGGGCGGTAGCTCAGAGTCCGATTCTGATTACTACTATCACATTGTCTCGCCTAAGAAGAAAAGGTTATGAATCCATGCTTTCCTATTACCTCAAATCACAACCTACAATCCGGTGAACTGGGACTGAGCGTAAAAAATGATCTTTTTGGATCATTTGTGTGAAGAACCGGAATGCAGGGCAGGCACGAGACTCCCGGTCAACTGTGTGAGAGCCTCAATCTAAGTCATTTGGCTCAGGTCGGGCTACTCGACTGGCAACTGGCTTTTTATTCGATATGATACCATTTATATTCTTTTCCATTCCAGAATATAATTCCGCCACCATGCGTTTCCGTCACGCTCATATAAATTCCACTTCCGATTAGTTTGAAATTTTGAGAATCGTCTGGTCCTAGTAAATCTCCCGTTTCTTCGTCTACTAATTCGGATGCGACAATTTCTCCTTTCGGAATGATTTTGAATATTTCAATCCAATTCAAGTCGGTCATATTGTCAATTTCTTGTCCAGCTCCAAAAACGAAGCTTTCTTGGTTTTCGGAATTATGAATTATTAAAACACCTATTTTTTGGTTATTTTTATTTTTAACGATTGAAGCAAAGTCCGTTTTATTATCTCCGTTAAAATCTCCAGTCAGGCTTTTGTTATCTATCAATTCTAAGGAATCAGGAACTTTTGTCAAATCAATTTTTTCAGTTAGTTCAACTTTTAATTCAGTTTTTTCTTTATTCGGCTCAGATAGTTTTTCCGTCTTTTCTTTACAAGACGAAAGGCATAAAATCAGAACGGAAATTATAATTGGTATTCTCATTTTTCAGCTTTTTGCCAACAATTGTATATATACAGATTTAGCTGGGGAATTGCGTATACATCAACTATTTACCCGGCTCCTTTGCTTTGTTATTCCCTTTCAAATTAATGATTTAGAACAAGAAATCTAGTCTGGAAACTATATTTTTAAAGATTAGGATTAAAAATACTGTATCCTGATACCGATTACCCTATTAATAATTCATTAAAGAGGCCCCTGAGCCTGTCAAAGGGGTTTGATTGGCTGACACAGCATTCTTCAGGTTCCCTTCAGGCTTTATTTAACAGATTAACAGCAACCTTTTCTGTCCATTTTTTTCCTGTGGGGCACGATGAATACAAGGGAGAACTTTACTATTAGGATGATCCGTGGCCAACCTGCATAAATGCCCCAGGCCTAAGCTTATTGGTTGTGCATTGGCTTTGGCTAGGTAGTGAAGGTCAAAGAACTGTTCACTCAAAAAGGATTCAAAATAACCCTCTGCGCCATCATGTAATTTTTTAAGTTCCTCCCGTATTTCGGGAACAAGCACTTTTTGTTCGGCTTGTGAATTGGGCAATATTTCACTTGTCTCCCCATAGTAAGTACATAAAAAAGTGTCGACAGGTATAGGCGCGCGATCTACATGAAAGGAATAAACATCGGTGGGAAAAAACGGGTAACTATCATCCCTTTCATAGCACTGAATCACATTAAGTGTGGGAGAGGCACCATGTGCTTTCAAAACCTTCAAATCATCTAGAAGAATTTCACGCGCAAGCTGCCCTTGTCCAGTCAACTGAAGTTCAAGAAGCTCATCAAGATGAAGTTCGGCCATGTTTTCATTAAGTGAGACCTGATTAACAATCTCAGAAAAATCCCCCATAAGCTTACGTGTCCAACAAATCGCATTGCTATTTCCATGAAAAGGCGTGGAAAGAAAATCTTGAAAATTAGTCACGTATTGAATTTGCTGTTCAACAGAAGATAAATTGATCATAACAGGTAGTAAAAGACTAAATCTTGATTCTTTGAAAAAAGTAGTATCACCTTCCAAATTTCGGGAATTTATTTTTCAAATCATGCTCTTCTTCCTACCATTCTGCCCAAGTAAGACTAATTCTCAAAATGCTGTCAATAATTCGTTGGCGTTCTCGTACCCTGAGGCTGTCGAAGGTATAGGACAAGGTTGCACTATGCACTAGTTTGCTTAGTAATTGTTCTCACAAATTGCACTTATACTTTTCTTCACCTAATTAAACAATTCCCATTCTTCGAAAAGTCCTACGTTGTTTGAGGTATGAAAATTAGCATATTCTTTCGCTCCTCCAAACCAACTTATTACTTCTTTTCTTGCGAGCAATGATGGTTTTTCTGAAAGATGAGACCAGTAAGAACTGTAAGTCCAATCTCGTAAATCTTTTGTAAATGTGTGTTTTACAGGGTTTTGGCCAATGTAATTTATACCCGAAGTAAGGTAACTGTCTGATTCATTTAAAATTGCTTCGTATAATCTATCCAAAGCCCACCTTTACGCTCGTATTTTTTATAGTAAGCTTTTGCATAGGCATTTAATAGATTGCTCAATTCCTGCATGACCAGCTTATGATAGTCATTCTTGAATTTTGGATGTTTTAGAGCAGCTTCTTCATCGATTGTTCTGATTAAAAAATGAATGTGATTGGGCATAAGGCAATAGCAGAAGGTACTGCACACCGAAGGCATATACTGCGCATATTATCTTAGAAAATACCGGTAGTTTTCATCACATCTGAAAAGGTTTTCGCTACCTACCGCATGGTTTATCACATGATAGTAGCTACTCGGTTCAAATTTTACTAGCCCTTTCATAGTTGTTACATTTTAATAAACCTATAAGGTTTTTAAAACCTTATAGGTTTGAATTTATTACCGATCCCCTACCGATAAGGCGAAGGACTGGTAGAAGTCCATCCTCCATCTATGACCAAGCTCTGGCCTGTGATGTGCCTTGCGGCTGGGGAGACCAGAAAGGTCACGGCCTCGGCAATGTCTCTGGGATAGGCAGGCCTTCCCATGGGGGTTATTTCTGACCAGGTCTTTTCATAGCCTTCTTCCGAAGCGGTACGTTCCGTCATGGTGGCGCCAGGAGCCACTGCATTTACATTGATTTTATAGGGGGAAAGCTCTACGACCAGGGTTTTGGCCAGCATTTCTAAAGCAGCTTTGCTCATGCCATAGGCAGCTAAATTTTTATGGGCCTGGTGGCCGGTGACTGAGGACATAAAAAGCAGACTGCCTCCTGTCTCCTGTTTGATCATTTGCAGGGATACCTGCTGGGCTAGAAAAAAGCTGCCTGCCAGATTCAGTTGCATTACTTTATGGAAATCCGCTTCCTTGTAAGTGAGGAAATCCCCAAAAACAGTGATGCCTGCATTGGCCACGGCCACGTCTATGGCTCCAAATGCCTCGACTGTGTGTTGCACCATTTGTTCGATAAAATGGATGTCCGAAACATCTCCGGAAATTCCTTTACAGGACTGGGGAAAAGTGGCGTTTATCTTTTCACAGGCTTTTGTAGTGACGGCTTCATCCAAGTCATTCAACATGACCTTATAACCTTTGGAAGCCAGCAAAAAAACGATTTCAAAGCCTATTCCTACACCGGCTCCTGTAACTAAGGCTACTGGAGCAGCTTCCGTATTGGTTTTATTCATTGGGTTTAATAAAGTTTAAAAATTACCGGAAAACAGCATTGCTTTCCGGTAATAATGGGGTTGAACTAATGAGAGTCTTTGGTGACTTCACTTCCTGAATTGCCTTTAAGAAAATCTAGATCGGCTCCTAGGTTGGCTTGTTCAACAGTCTTAACATACAGACTCACATAACCTCTTTCTGTAGGGCTTGCTGGTTTTTTCCAGGCTGCTTTTCTTTTGGTCAGCTCTTCATCTGACACCAATAAGTTCAGCTTTCTGGCCTCTACGTCGAGCTCTATTTCATCACCTGTTTGCACAACTGCAAAGTTCCCTCCTTCTGCCGCTTCAGGAGTGGCGTGAAGGATTACTGTTCCAAAACCGGTGCCACTCATTCTTCCATCAGAAATCCTAACCATGTCCTTGATGCCCTTGGCCAGTACCTTTGGAGGGAGTCCCATATTGCCTACCTCCGGCATTCCTGGATAGCCTCTTGGGCCTACATTTTTAAGCACCATGATGGAATTTTCGTCGATGTCCAGATCGGGATCATCTATTTTGTTTTTATAGTCATCAATGTCTTCAAAAACTACCGCCTTGCCTGTATGCTTCATCAGTTCAGGACTGGCAGCAGAAGGCTTGATAATGGAGCCTGTTTCGCAGAGGTTGCCTTTGAGTACCACTATTCCTGACAAAGGATTGAAAGGTTCATCAATGGCCGCAATTACCTCTTTGTTGTAATTTTCAAATTTCTCATTGTTCTTTCCTATGCTTTGACCGGTTACGGTAAGAGCTCCATTGTGTAGCTTGTCTTTCAATTGACGGATAACGGGAGGCAATCCACCGGCATAGTAAAAGTCTTCCATAAAATACTTTCCAGAAGGCTGAAGATTAGCCAAAAGTGGGATGCCTGCTGAATATTTGTCGAAATCTTCCAGGTCTAGTTCCACGCCCATCCTGCCTGCAATGGCCAATAGGTGAATAACAAAGTTGGTAGACCCGCCTATGGCAGCATTGACCATTATGGCATTTTCAAAAGCTTCTCTGGTAAGGATATCAGAAAGTTTCAGGTCATTCTCAACCATTTTCACGATTTCCATGCCTGACATGTGGGCCAATATCTTTCTGCCAGTATCAGGAGCAGGAATAGCAGCATTTCCAGGAAGGGACAAGCCCAGTGATTCTACCATACAGGCCATCGTGGAGGCAGTTCCCATTACCCCACAATGCCCATCACTTCGGCAAAGTCCGGATTCTGCAACATACAAATCCTCCTGGGAAATTTTTCCTGATCTGGAGTCTTCACTAAACCTCCAAATGTCACTGGTGCTGATTTCAGCGCCTCTGTATCTTCCAGTTAGCATAGGGCCACCAGAAACAACAATGGTTGGCAAGTTCACACTTGCCGCTCCCATCACTAGTGAGGGAGTGGTTTTGTCGCAACCACAAAGCAATACTACCCCATCCAATGGATTGGCACGAATGGACTCCTCTGTATCCATACTTGCCAGGTTTCTATAGAGCATGGCCGTGGGTTTCATCACGGTTTCTCCAAGTGACATTACCGGAAATTCTACAGGATAACCTCCTGCTTCCAATATGCCTTTTTTCACGAATTCTGCCAATTCCCTAAAGTGAGAATTACATGGGGTTAACTCAGACCAGGTGTTGCAAATTCCAATGATTGGTTTGCTGCCAGTTAGTTCATGAGTAGGGATGCCCTGTTTTCTGAACCATGACCTATAAATAAGCCCATCCTTGCCAGTTTTTCCAAACCAACCTTGGCTTCTTCTTTCCTTTTTTTTCATTTTTTGGGTTATGTTTTGTGCAAAAAAAAGTGCTTTACCCGGCAAGGGTAGTACTTTTTATCCTATTTAAAGTATAAGGATAGTAAATGTTTGGGCAAAATAAAATTTTAACATCCAAAAACCTCAATTGCAGGTAACAGTTCATTGAATGTTAATTTTTGCTGTCTTTTCTTCGAATTAAATCATAAAAATATTCATCGGAAGAAGGGGTGTAATCCTAGGTTTGTCCGTTGTATTGTTTGTAAATCGTGGAAATGGCAAATAATATCCTGACTTAGTGTGTGGTTTCTGATAGATCAGCTTAACCCTGATTTTAGAAATGATGAAAAATTAGCATTAATCTCCTATTTTGGGGGGCGAATTATAAATAAACTCAAAATAATCAGCAATGAGCTTTGAAATAAAATCATCCTTGGATACCTATGATGTGATAATTGTAGGATCAGGTGCCGGTGGAGGAATGGCAAGTAAAATTCTTTCAGAAGCAGGTCTGAGTGTTGCAGTGGTAGAAGCAGGAAGTGACTTCGATCCTGCAATGGAAGAATACAGAACCCAATTGAGGTTTCCTTGGGAATCACCGAGAAGAGGGGCCAATACGGTTCGTGCTTTTGGCGATTTTGATGCAGCCTATGGAGGATGGGAAATTGATGGAGAACCTTACACCCGAAAAGATGGAACTGAGTTTGACTGGTTCCGTTCCAGAATGGTAGGTGGAAGGACCAATCACTGGGGAAGAATTTCTCTACGTTTTGGACCTGATGATTTTAAAAGAAGAAGCATTGATGGTTTAGGAGACGATTGGCCAATTGGCTATGACGATGTAAAACCGTTTTACGATCGAGTAGATAAAATGATAGGTGTCTTCGGTTCTAAAGAAGGCATGAGAAATGAACCTGATGGAAACTTTCTTCCTCCGCCAAAGCCAAGATTGCACGAGGCGGCCTTTACCAAGGCAGGAAAAAAAATCAACCTACCTGTACTTCCTTCCAGGGTTTCCGTTTTGACCCGTCCGGTAAATAACGAAAGAGGCGCTTGTTTTTTCTGTGCGCAGTGTAACAGGGGTTGTCAGGTTTATGGTGATTTCTCTGCAGGAACAGTATTGGTAAAACCTGCCATCAAAAAAGGAAATGTAGATCTTTATACCTATGCCATGGTGCGTAAAGTTACCACCAATGACAAAGGAGAAGCTACGGGCGTTTCCTACGTGAGCAAGGTTGACATGCAAGAATACAAGCTGAAAGCAAGAGTTGTTGTTTTAGGTGCTTCTGCTGGTGAGACGGCCAGGATCATGATGAACTCCGCTTCTACTAAACATCCTAACGGATTGTCTAATAGCAGTGGGACTTTAGGTAGATACCTGCATGACTCTACAGGAGCGAGTAGGTCTGCATTAATGACTGACTTTATAGGCAGAGACAAATACAATGAAGACGGTGTAGGTTCATTGCACGTGTATACCCCTTGGTGGTTGGACAATAAAAAACTGGATTTCCCTAGAGGATATCACCTTGAATTCGGTGGAGGTATGCGCCAACCAAATTATGGTTTTGGTTTTGGAATGGAGTCCATGCGAAAATACATGCAGGATGAATTTGGCAAGCCAAGACCTAATGGTGGTTATGGTGAAGGTCTTAAAAAAGACATTAGAAATATTTATGGTGCCACAGTAGGTATCGCTGGCAGGGGAGAATCTGTTCCTCAGTATGACAATTATTGTGAAATTGACCCTACAGTAGTAGATAAATTTGGTATTCCTGTGCTTCGATTCAATTACAACTGGACCGAACATGAGGTGAAACAAGCCAAGCACATGCAGGAAACCTTTGAAGAGATGTTTGATTCCATGGGAGCCAAAGTGATGGGCAAGAAACCAGGAGCAGACACCAAATATGGTTTAGAGGCCCCAGGAAGAATTATTCATGAGGTAGGTACTACCAGAATGGGCAATGATCCAAAAACGTCTGTTTTGAATAAGTATTCTCAAGCCCATGAATGTGACAATCTATTTGTAGTAGATGCTGGGCCATTTGTTTCTCAGGCGGATAAAAACCCAACATGGACCATTTTGGCCCTTTCTATCCGAACTTCTGAATACATAGTGGATCAGATGAAAAAGAAAAACATAGGTTAACAAGCCCATTATTTCCAATTGAAATCAGCGTCGAAGTTTTACAGGAACTTCATCGCTGATTTTTTTTTTGTTAAAAATATATCGCAAATTCGGTCCGTGGATTGGCAATACATAGTAGAAGGCATAGAAAGTGGGATCGCAGCAATGAGCTGGTTGGAAGGCATAGCTGTTGTTTTCGGCCTTGCTTCTGTTTATTATTCCATGAAGGAAAATATCTTGGTGTTTCCTACCGGAATCGTCAGTACACTGATCTATGTTTGGATTTGCTTGCAGGTCAAACTGTATGCTGACATGGGGATCAATGCCTATTATTTTTCCATGTCCATCTTCGGCTGGTACGTCTGGACCAATCCCAAACCGGGAAAAACGGCTGTCCCTATTACCTGGTTAAGTAAAACCGGAATTTTTCAATCCCTTGCCTTGTGGATATTTTCTTACTTGGTCTTGTATTTGGTTTTGATAAATTTCACAGACAGTGATGTCCCTTACTGGGATTCATTTACCACTTCCTCTGCTTTTGTGGGGATGTGGCTGATGGCAAAAAAGAAAGTGGAGAACTGGATTGCCTGGATCATTACCGATTTGGTTTCTGTACCTCTTTACTTTTACAAAGGCTTGGTGCTTACCTCCTTTCAATTTTTGGTTTTCACTATTTTGGCTGTACTGGGCTTAATTGCCTGGGTCAAGTTGGCCAAAGGCTATGCACAACCCAATGAATAAGATAGTGATCATTGGGCCGGAATCTACGGGTAAGAGTACCTTAAGCCAGGAATTGGCCGCCCATTTCAATGCACCCTGGGTTCCTGAATACGCTAGAGAATACATCGACCAATTGGATAGGCCCTATACATTTGATGACCTTTTGGCCATTGCAAAGGGGCAGGTAAAATTGGAAGATGAAATGGCTGCGGAAGCTGAAGATAAATTATTTTGTGATACAGATCTTCGCGTGATCAAGGTGTGGAGTGAACACAGGTATAAGCAAACCCACGAATGGATTAAGCAACAGATCCAAACCAGGGAATATTCACTTTATTTACTTACTGCAATAGACATTCCTTGGGCAGAAGATCCACAGCGGGAACATGCTGATCCTGCCATGCGCGAATATTTTATGCAGGTTTATGAAAATGAAATGCGCGCTTCTGGGGTGCCCTGGAAAAAAATCTCTGGCACAGAGGAAAAGCGCTTTAAAACCGCTATTAACTGCGTTGAAAAATGTTTATTTAAAAAGGATTAATTATAAATTCGTAATATTTTGGCATTCTGAGCCAAACCAATCATCTATCGCTCAAGCCGAAACTGCCTTAATTTTGGTAGATTAACGAAATCTTGCTGATAGTTACGGATTTTTTAAATAATTTCAGGATTATTTTAACCAATAAACTCAAACATATTATTATATGGATAACCATAAACAACAAATGCAAAAATACTGGAAACGCAATATTAGAACCTTATTGATTCTACTTGCAGTCTGGTTTATTGTCTCATTTGGCTTTGGAATTTTGCTAGTAGAACCTCTCAATGCCATCAAGATTGGTGGGTACAAATTGGGCTTCTGGTTTGCACAGCAAGGCTCTATATTTTCATTCGTGATATTGATTTTCGTTTACGTATATCGAATGAACAAGCTTGATGAAGAATTTGATGTCAATGAAAAATAACCCTTTTAAATAATCACCTCTATATGGATATTTTAACCTGGACCTACATCCTAGTAGGTCTGTCCTTTGCCTTGTATATCGGTATTGCGATATATACTAGAGCAGGATCTACTAAAGAATTTTATACTGCTGGAGGGGGCGTTTCTCCCTTAGCCAACGGTATGGCTACTGCTGCAGACTGGATGTCAGCAGCTTCCTTTATTTCAATGGCCGGAATTATTGCCTTTTCGGGCTATGACGGTTCAGTTTACCTGATGGGATGGACTGGAGGATATGTTCTTCTGGCCCTTTTATTGGCGCCTTACCTTCGTAAATTCGGTAAGTTTACCGTCCCAGATTTTGTAGGAGACCGGTATTATAGTAATAAGGCACGTGTAGTTGCTGTATTCTGTGCCCTATTTATTTCATTTACCTACGTAGCCGGCCAAATGCGCGGTGTCGGTATCGTTTTCTCTAGGTACCTGGAGGTAGATATTGAAACAGGGGTATTGATCGGGATGACCATAGTGTTTTTCTATGCGGTAATGGGAGGAATGAAAGGCATTACCTATACTCAGGTAGCCCAATATTGCGTGTTGATATTTGCTTTTATGGTTCCTGCAATATTTATTTCAATCCAGTTGACTGGAAATCCTATTCCTCAATTGGGTTTAGGTGGAACTGTACAGGATGGGACCTATCTATTAGATAAATTGGATGGGGTGTTATTGGACATGGGCTTTGAGGAATACACCTCTGGAAGAAAGTCAATGACGGATGTATTTGCCATTACCCTTGCCTTAATGGTTGGTACTGCAGGATTGCCTCACGTTATTGTTCGGTTTTTCACAGTGCCTAGAGTGAAAGATGCAAGGCTTTCTGCAGGCTATGCCTTGATTTTTATAGCTATCCTTTACACTACTGCTCCAGCTATTGCCGCATTTGGAATTTACAATGCCATAGATACTGTGGCAGACAAACCTGTAAATGAACTGCCTGTTTGGGTAGAAAACTGGCAAAAAACCAATCTAATCGTTGTTGAAGATGTTAACAATGATGGAATTGTACAATATACCCCAAATCCTGAGACCAACGAGCTTAGGATAGACAAGGACATCATGGTATTGGCGGCTCCTGAGATTGCCAAATTGCCTAACTGGGTGGTAGGACTTGTAGCTGCCGGAGGTATGGCTGCGGCCTTATCTACTGCTGCAGGACTATTATTGGTTATCTCCACTTCAGTATCCAGGGATTTGTTCCGAACCTTTGTGCCTTCGATGACGGAGAAAACAGAGTTAATCATTGCTAGGGTATCCGCTGCTTTTGCAGTGATTATCGCTGGCTACTTTGGTATCAACCCGCCGGGATTTGTAGCGGAGGTAGTTGCTTTTGCTTTTGGCCTTGCTGCAGCTTCCTTTTTCCCTGTGATTATTATGGGTATATTTTCTACTAGAATGAACAAAGAGGGTGCAATTGCCGGAATGGTTTCTGGCCTTGTTTTTACCCTTGCCTATATTATTTTCTTCAAATTTATTCAGCCGGAATCCAATTCTATGGAAAACTGGTGGTTTGGTATCTCCCCTGAAGGAATTGGTACCTTAGGTATGGTAATCAACTTCGTAGTCTGCTATGTTGTTTCCAAGCTTACACCGCCACCGCCCGCTGATGTGCAGGAAATGATTCAGGAAATCAGAATCCCAAGAGGAGCTGGTGAAGCCCATGACCATTAACTCAATGAGCGCAAAGGATTTGTAATTCGATAAATCCTTTGCGTATTTAATTAACTTTACATTAATACAACCTAAAATATCGATAATATGAGCGATAGAATTCATACGCTAAGTGGTTATTTCCATGAATACCAAAAAAGTGTTGCAGACCCTGAAAATTTTTGGGCCAAAATAGCAGATTCATTTCATTGGAAAAAACGCTGGGACAAGACCCTTGATTGGAATTTTGAAGGACCTGATGTAAAATGGTTTTTAAACGGTAAGCTTAATATTACCGAAAACATCTTAGAAAGGCACCTTTACACCATGGGTGACAAGCCTGCGATAATCTGGGAACCCAATGAACCAGGAGATCCGAACAGAATACTTACCTACATGGAATTGTATGAAGAAGTATGTCGTTTTTCTAATGTCTTGGTAGAGAAAGGTGTAGAAAAAGGAGATAAAGTCATCATCTATATGCCCATGGTACCTGAGGCAGCCATCGCTATGCTTGCCTGTGCTCGTGTGGGTGCAGTTCATTCTGTAGTGTTTGCAGGATTCTCCAGCAATGCATTGGCCGATAGAATTGAAGATTGTAAAGCCAAGGTGGTGCTTACTTCAGATGGAAATTTCAGAGGCAATAAGAAAATTCCTGTGAAATCTGTAGTAGATGAGGCACTGGAAAATACTGACCTGGTAAAAACAATGATTGTTTACCAAAGAACAGGTCAGGAAGTTACCATGAAAGAAGGCAGAGACTTTTGGTGGCATGAAGCCATTGAAGGAAAAAGCAAAAGCCATGAGGCTGTTGAAATGGACAGTGAGGATGAACTATTCATTCTTTATACTTCCGGTTCTACAGGAAAACCTAAGGGTGTGGTTCATACCTGTGGTGGTTATATGATCTACTCCAAGTATACCTTTGAAAATGTCTTTCAATATACTCCGGGAGATGTTTACTGGTGTACGGCTGACGTAGGATGGATTACCGGACATTCGTATATCGTATATGGTCCTTTATTGACAGGAGCCACTACCATAATGTTTGAAGGTGTTCCTACTTATCCAAATCCGGGAAGATTCTGGGAAATAATCGACAAATATAAAGTCAATCAATTTTATACAGCACCTACAGCCATCCGTGCATTGCAGGTACATGGTACAGATCCAATAGCACCTTATAAACTTGACTCTCTCAAAGTACTGGGTTCTGTAGGAGAGCCTATCAACGAAGAAGCATGGCATTGGTACCATACGCATATTGGTAAGACCAGATGCCCTATAGTGGATACCTGGTGGCAAACCGAAACCGGTGGAATAATGGTTTCACCTTTGGCGGGAATTACCCCTAATAAACCTGCATTTGCCACGCTGCCATTGCCAGGAGTTCAACTGGCCATAATGGATCCAGAAGGTAAAGAACTAAAAGGAAACTCAGTGGAAGGTAACCTTTGCATTAAATTTCCATGGCCAGGAATGATCCGTACTACTTACGGAGACCATGAGCGATGCAAACAAACTTACTTTTCTGCTTACAAAGGCATGTACTTTACAGGTGATGGAGTAAAAAGAGACCATGATGGGTATTACCGTATCTTGGGACGTGTAGATGATGTAATCAACGTTTCTGGACATAGAATGGGAACTGCTGAGGTAGAAAATGCCATCAATGAACATCCTTTGGTAGTGGAATCTGCTGTTGTAGGTTATCCTCACAAAGTAAAAGGCCAGGGTATTTATGCTTATGTCATTTGTGACATGTCCAATAGAACAGAGGAAAACCTCACCAATGAGATCAAAGCATCTGTTACCAATATCATTGGGCCAATAGCTAAACCTGATAAAATTCAAATCGTTCCAGGACTTCCTAAAACACGTTCTGGTAAAATAATGAGAAGAATTTTAAGAAAGGTCGCTGAAGGAGCCATGGATAATTTAGGGGATACCTCTACTTTATTGGATCCGGATGTAGTAGATAAAATCATTGCCGGAAGGAAGGAGTAAACTCTTTGCTTTCTGTAATTTATATATTAATGTAAGGTATGGATTTCCATACCTTACATTTACTTTTCCCAGACCAATTCCCATATGAGCAATGTCATCGTTAATAGGGTTATTGATTTCCTGAAAAAATTTCCTCCCTTCAGTTTTTTGTCCCCTGAGCTCCTGTCTCAAGTGGCCAAAGAAGTGGATCTGGTTTATTTTGAAAAAGATGAGTTTCTGTTTCAGAAAGGAGAACCAGCCAAAAATTATTTTTTTGTAGTCAAGGATGGAGCGGTCAAATTGACCGATTTTATAGATGGGGAAGAACAAACAATTGAGCTGTGCGATGAAGGTGATGTATTTGGGGTGTTGGCCTTATTGGGTAAGCGACCTTATATACTGAATGCCAAAGCCAATGAAAACAGCCTTGTTATGGCTGTTCCAGTTGGGATTTTTGATAAAATATTATTGGAAAACAGTCAGGTAAGTTTGTATTTTGCTTCCGGTTTTGCTTCGGGTCAGGTAGTAGTCCGTTCAGACCTCTCTCAAACCCAGAAAGTACGTTCCCTTTTAATCAACAATTCCCACCAAAATGGCCTTTTGCTTTTTCCCGGCCAGGCTGCAATCAATTATTCCCAACCGGTAATTCAATGCCGTATTGGTGAGACCATCGCTCAGGCCGTAGGGAAAATGAGTGCAGATAAAGTGGGCTCTATCATTATCGTGGATGAAAAAAATCATCCACAAGGGATCATTACAGACAAAGACCTAAGAAATCGCTTGATAGCAAAAGGGCTGCCCTATGATACACTTGTAGAGAAAATCATGAGTTACCCGGTCATTACTGCGAAAAAAGACCTTGAATTTTCACAGATCTACCTTAACATGGTAAAAAACAGGTTGCATCACCTTGTTTTTACTGAAGATGGGACGAACCAGTCCAAGTTAATAGGTATTATTTCTGACCATGACATTCTACTTTCTCAGGGGAACAGTCCGGCAGTATTGATCAAAGCATTGCAGGATAGCAGTGATGTACATGAAATCGCCAAATTGAGAAATCAGGCAGAGGGAATGTTGATCTACTTCCTGGAAAATGAACTGGCCATTGATTTTATTGCTGGCATTATCACAGAGATCAACGATACCATTATACAGCGGGCCATACATATTGCCAAATCAAGGCATTCGGCAGATTTTCCGGAAGTGTGTGAAACGCCATTTTGTTTCCTTGGACTTGGATCTGAAGGCCGAGGGGAGCAATTGTTGCGTACAGATATAGACAATGCAATGGTCTATGAGGATGTTCCGGAGGCACTGGAAGAAAACACAAGAAGGTTTATGCACCTTATTGCTAGGGATGTGATGGACATATTGTTTGCCTCTGGCTTTCATTCCTGCCCCGCAGAGATGATGGCCAACAATCCTGAATGGTGTCAACCCTTGTCAAAGTGGAAAAGCTATTTCAGTCATTGGATCAGTAAACCTGACCAGCAATCCCTTTTGATGGCCTCTATATTCTTTGATTTCAGGGCCATTGCGGGAAAGGCCGCGCTGGCAGAGGCGTTGACAGCACATGTGTATGAGGAAATAAGTAGTGAGAAGATCTTTCTTAATTTCTTTGCTAAAAATGCTTTGTTGAATCCGTCACCACTAGGGTTCTTTAGAAATTTTATCGTAGAGAAATCTGGTGCACATGCAGAGAAATTTGACATTAAATTAAGGGCCATGATGCCTTTAGCTGATGCGGCCAGGGTCCTTGTGCTCAACCATCAGGTAGTAGGAGTCAACAATACTTTTAAGCGCTATGAAAAGCTGGCAGAACTCGAACCCAACCAGGCTGAACTTTACAAAGATGCTGGTAAGGCCTATGAAATATTCATGAGGTTCAGGGCTTTGGAGGGATTGTCTGCTTCTTCTTCAGGTAGATTCATAAAGCCAGACTCTTTGGGAAAGCTTCAGCGGCAATTGTTGAAAAATGCTTTCTTTCCCATTGATGAAATACAAAAAATATTGAGGGTAAGATTTCAACTGGATTATTTTGGTAAATAATGGTCGACTGGAAATCTATTTTTGGGCTTCAATCGCTTCCCAAACCTGGGTACATAAAGGCTTATGAGCAGACTTTAACAAAAAAGATTTCTAAGGCAAAACCGATCTCCGAATTGGATTTCTTGGTTTTGGATACAGAAACTACTGGTTTGGATGTTCGGAAAGATTATGTGCTTTCCTATGGATCGGTGCATGTGACCAATAACAGGATAAAAATCCCAAGCTCAAAAGAGTTTTACATGCGACCAAAGAAACGCAACAAAGAAGCAGTAAAAGTCCATGGTTTGATTCAAGTAAGGCCTTATATAAGCCGGGAACAACTGATCAGAAGTTTTCTTGAAGATGCCGCCAATAAAATTTTGGTGGGGCATCACCTGGGCTTTGACTTGGCCATGCTGGAAAAAGTGGGAAAAAAACTTGGCCTGAAGAAAATCAAGCAGCCTTGCTTGGATACCTACGAGTTGGCGGTCAGATTGGAAAATGGGAAATACCATGATCCCCATGCCATCGCTTCACAGGATTATTCTTTGGACAAGCTTTGTGAGCGGTACAAAATCCCCTTGGATGATAGACATACGGCTGCAGGAGATGCTATGCTTACCTCGCAGCTCTTATTAAAACTACTGAAAATGGCGGAGAAAAAAGGAATTAAAACCTACGGCGACCTATTGAGCTAAGGCTAAGATTAGGGATTCCATTCTACATTTACCCCTGCTGAAGTACGCACATAGATGTCCAAGCCTGTGGTGGAGGGATATATCCCATCTATGAAAATTTCAGGAGATTGTAATGTAAGTTTGAATAGACTTAATTTCATTTGACTTTTCTCCAACAATTCAGCCTTTGCTCCTTCCAAGTTGTCTCCAACTGGAAATACAGCCTTTTTCTGTATGGCCTTGAGCACTTTTCTTCGCTTCATCCAGTTGGTGGTATTGGCCAGAAAGCTTTTAGTCACCAGTTTGAAATCTACATTCTCCAGTACGATGGATTGTGAATTTGCATCATATGCAGGCTTTCCTGCCAAGTAAAAGGTGCCATTGATGTCTTTTTTTCCAACTCTTTTGCCGATAAACTCCATGGTTATCATTGTCCTTTCTCCAAAATGACGAAGGCTAAATTTTTGAGGTAGCAACTTTGTTTGCTTGTCTACAGTTATCAGACTGTCTTTCAACTTTTCGTCAAGGTAGGCGGCCATTTCCTCAAAACCGACGTAGATGGGAAGGGTTAGGCTAAAGTCATTTCCTTCTACCTTTTCCTGCGTAACCGGAGGGAGTGGGGACAGTTGAGTGGCAAGAGGACGTTCTTTTTGTCGTAGAATTTCACCTTCCAGGCCAATATTCAAGATTAGCTGCTGGTCTTTGGTAAACTCATCATGAATGGCTAATTTCTCTGGTTGGGTATACAGGTAACTTGCTGATAGGCCATTGTCCAGGTATCTTGGTTTTCCAAAAGTGGACCAAAAATCATTGGCAATGCTTTTTATGTCTATTGACTTTAATGAACCTGATCTCAGTTGATCTTCCATAACTCCAATCATTTTCTGCTTGACCAAAGGTTCGAAGTCAATGTTAAAGCCTAGGAAGTCATATTGAAGAGGTTTGCCCCAAGAGAGTATATCAAGTTCCTCTATTCCGAAACTGTAGTCACTGTTGATTTGAGGGATGAAACTGACTTGGGGAGAGAGATTTTCCTGAAAGGGAATGGCAGAGGATATCTTTTGTCCGAATATCTTTTTCTCCAGTCTGACCTTACCATCTAAAAACACAGGAAGACCGACCAACAATTTCCCTTCGTCTGTAGCTGATAGGCTAAGCAGACCATTTTTTTTCAAATCTACATCTGCAAACAGCCCGTTTCCGAGCTCCAGACCTTCTTCCTTGAATAATTTTTCGTTTAGGCTCTCATTTATTTTCCCCTGTACAAAAGACAATGGAATTTCAAGACCTAGGTGTAAGGACAGTTCTGCTTTAGGTAATGCTGGTGGAGGGGCTTGCGCCTCTGGACCATTCAATTTGAGACTGCTGCAACTTGTGTAAGCAGTCAAAAGGAAGACTAATATAATGAGTGAGTATCTTGGCATATTGACTTTAACGTCTAAATGGAAAGATTTGGGGTGAAGCTTTGGGATTAATAAATGCAGAGGTAAGGGAAATATAGGAGAAATCAAAAAAAATCGCTGTCCTTTGAACTTTAAGCACTTTTATTTTGGTTACCCTTATCAATATTAGTCAATAGAAATTATGAGTTGGATAAAATTAGAGGATGTTGCTCAGATAAGTAAAATCAAAGAAGAGAGCAACGAAAAACCGGTTGTTATTTTTAAGCATTCTACCAGCTGTTCGATAAGTGGTATGGCCTGGAACAGGGTGCAGAGAAACTGGAAAGCTACTGATAGTGATAAAATCACTCCTTATTATCTTGACCTTTTGTCCTATAGGGCCTTGTCCAATGCGATTGCTGAGGAATTTGGTGTAACACATGCGTCTCCACAAGTGATTGTAGTCAAAGATGGAAAGGCTGTTTATAATAATAGCCATATGGGCATCAACTACGATGAGATTGTTTCATTGGCGGAATAGAAATATTAACTTTTTCTAGCCCTCCAAGGATTTAAAATCCTTGGAGGGCTAGGGTGTTATTTGGTTGGCTATTAATCCCTTAAATTTGCCGTTGGATAGGTGAAATTTCCTTTTATACATTTTTGCATGCCCCATTAAACCTTTTGAAAAAGGCATGGTCTAATCCTCATGTTTAAACAGATATAATATGAGGATTTTTACTTTTCTTACCCTTCTTGCCCTGAGTATGGCATTTACACCGCTTTTGGCACAGCAAAACCGACAGGGACCACCGATGATCAGTGGAACCGTAGTGGACAAAAAGACCCAGGAACCCATGATTGGGGCCAATATCTTGCTTAGAAACCAGCAGGATTCGCTTATCAGCAATACCACTACCGGGGCAAATGGTAGTTTTTCTATTGCTTATCCTCGACTTCCCGTTTTTAAACTGGAAATTACCTATGTGGGATTTGAAAAAGTTATCAAAGAGTTTCGTCGTGGAATGCCTTTGGAACTTGGTGAAATCAGCATAGGCGAAGACAGTCAGTTGCTAGGCGAGGTGACCATAGAAGGTGAAAATGTGGTGGGTGAGATGAGAGGAGACACCGCAGTGTTCAATGCCAATGCCTTTAAAACCAGGGAGAATGCCATGGCCGAAGATCTTATTGGTAAACTTCCCGGTGTGACCATTGAAAATGGAAAAGTTCAAGCCCAAGGCGAAGACGTTCAGAAGATCTTGGTAGATGGTAGAGAATTTTTTGGTAGTGACCCATCTATTGCGCTTAAGAATTTGCCTGCAGATGCCATTGAAAGTGTAGAAGTATTGGACCAAAAATCTGACCAATCCAGATTGACCGGATTGGATGACGGCAACTATGCCAAAACCATCAACATTATCACCAAAGGAAACATGCGTAACAGCTATTTTGGTAGAGTATACGGTGGCTATGGAGCAGATGACAGGTATTCTGTAGGTGGTAATATAAATTTCTTTAATGGGGCACGTAGAATTTCCATTATAGGTATGGCCAACAATGTCAACCAACAAAACTTCTCCTCAGATGACATGCTGGGAGTAAGTGGTGGTGTAGGTGGAGGCCGAAGAAGAGGTAGTCAAGGCGGAGGCAATTTTGGTGTGTCCCAAAACAATGGGATCGTAACAACCAATTCTCTTGGACTAAATTACAGTGACAAATGGGGAGAGAAAATCAACTTTACGGGGAGCTACTTTTTCAACGCTACTGAGAACGCGATTTTGGAAAATACCAATAGACAAACGGTCATTTCTGAAGACAATAGCCAGGTTTACCAGGAAAGTCAGATCAGCAATATCAATAACAATAACCATCGTGCAAATGCCAGAATTGAATACGATATCAATGACAAAAATGCACTGATCATAAGGCCAAGTATTAATTTTCAAGACAACAGAAGCTTTACTAACCTTGAAGGTTTGAACCTTGACCAAAATCTGGACAATCTAAGTGATACAAGAAATCAAACTGGGATTGAAACCAGTGGCTATACCATTTCAAATAACCTGACTTATAGGTATAAATTCGATAAAAGAGGTAGAACCATCTCTACAGATCTAAGTACTTCATGGAACGAAAGAGATCAGTTGACAGATTTGATTTCGGCTAACAAAGATTATGTGAGAAATTCCTTTGACACCCTTGTTCAGCAGTCAAGTGCGCTGTCAGATGGATTTAATTACAATGCCAACATTACCTATACCGAGCCAATTAGCGAAAAATCAGTCGCCACAGCTTCTTATCAAATAGGAAATAACAAAAGTGCTGCCGACCAAAAAACCTTTCAGCTAGCCAATGAGCAGGGTATTATGGTTTTAGATACCGCATTGAGTAATGAATTTGACAACAAATTCCTTACCCAAAAAACGGGCTTGGGCTATCGCTATAATAACGAAGGGCTGAATATTAATATGAATGTGGACTACCAATATGCACAACTTAACAATGTGAGCGTATTTCCAACTGAAGGTGTGTTCAACAAGGATTTTAAGAATATACTGCCAACAGTGACGATGAACTATAAAAACGAAGGAGGGACTAGATTCCGATTCAGGTACAGAACCAGAACGAATGAACCTAGTGTGAATCAGTTGCAAAATGTAATTGACAACACCAATCCTTTGAACCTGTCTGTAGGTAATCCATCACTTGGACAAAGTTACAACAATAGTATTTTTGCCAATATCTCGAAGTTTGACATGGAGACCAATAAGACCTTCTTTATGTTTTTATTGGGTTCATTTACCAACAACTATATAGGTACAAATACATTTGTAGCCCCTCAGGATACCCTGATCAATAATGAAGTATTGCTAAGCAGAGGTGGGCAAATTACTACTCCCGTTAACTTAAACGGCCAAATGAGTACCCGACTTTTTGTGAACTATGGTACCAGCATTCCGAAGTGGAAAACAAAGGTTAACCTTAACCCAGGGGTAAGTTATAGCAGAACGCCAGGGATCATCAATGGACAAACCAATATCAATGAGAGTATAGATATTAGTCAGGGCATTACTTTTGCGAGTAATATCAGTAAGGATGTAGATTTTAACTTGACCACAAGGGGAAGTTATTCTATCGTAAACAGTAGTCTCCAGACTGCTTTGGAAAACAACTACTACACCCAGACCAGTAATTTGAAGTTTTATTATTCTCCGAATGATGGAAAAACCTTTATTTCCAATAATGTGAGTCATGTGCTTTACAGTGGGCTTGCAGAAGGTTTTGACCAATCGATTTGGTTGTGGAACATAGAGGCAGGTTATCGCTTCCTTAAAAACAACAAAGGAGAGCTTAAAGTATATGTTTTTGACTTGCTAAAACAAAACAACAGTGTGTCAAGAACCATATCTGATGTATCCGTTTCCGACGTGTATTCCAATGTAATGACCCGTTATGCCATGGTTTCTTTTACTTATATTATTGGTAAGTTCAAGAAATCAGACCTTCCTGCTGATGATCGTGGAGGAAGGCCAGGAGGATATCCAGGCAGAAGGCCGGGTGGTGCCAGAAGCTGGTAAGAAAAGCCAATGCGTGCCCCATTTAGGGGTTGATTGACAGAAAATGCTAAAAACCGAACAATTCAATACTGTTCGGTTTTTTTCATATGTAAACCAGAGGTTGAGCCTGTCGAAGCCGTAGAAATCCCCTCCCGGAGGCTGAGCCTGTCGAAGCTGTAGGAGTCCCCTCCCGGAGGCTGAGCCTGTCGAAGCCGTAGGAATCGAAGAACGTCAGAAACCACCCAACTATTTTTATCCGGATTGAATTCAGGATTTATTTAATAAAGTTGGAAACTTTCAGCATTGTAGGTCCAAGTTACACTACGTTAAACTTGGACCAGTGGTACCAGTCGTA
>TARA_R110001599_G_scaffold67077_2_pt1 | contig 21136 bp, 15 predicted proteins | sample TARA_R110001599 | Tara Oceans TARA_R110001599 (sample SAMEA4398360) | marine metagenome | biome: Polar Biome; feature: [MES] marine water layer (ENVO:01000295) within the mesopelagic zone...; material: water (ENVO:00002006), including particulate matter (ENVO:01000060) such as......
AATAGACACAAAACCCTGAGAGATCACACCCGCTAGAGAAGCACCAGAATCCCCTGTGGCCGTCATCATCCCCATGATTCCTGCATAGAACGGAAATTGCAGAAGAATGCCAGAACAGTTACGGGCACCTTGAGAAATCGAGTTTAATAAGCTTTTTGGCGTACCATGCAGCAAGACCGCAGAAAACAAAAAGGTAAAGTTAACGATATTCAAGTTTAGCGCGAAGCCATTCGTCACAAAGTAATAAATAATGAACGAGAAACCCATCACACCAAGAAGCAAAGACAAAATACGGCTGTTTTCAAGACGCTCTGCCGGTGTCATATTGGCTTTTTCAGGTACCTCAACCACCGTTTCGTTTAACAATTCCGCATCAATCGTGATGGTGTCTTGCGGGGATGGGTGCATCAAGCGATTCAACAGAGGAATCGTGACCAACATAACCGCTAGAATCGTCAAGTTCATAGCTGAAAAAATCGTTTCAGAAGTAGGAATTGCCGCGGTTACCGCGCCATTCGTTACGGCCTCAATATTTTTACCACCGGCAATAGAAAGCGGTATTGAACCCGATAATCCACCATGCCAAAACAAGAAACCGCTGTAAGCAGAAGCGATCAGCAAACGGTAATCCACACCTTTAACACGAGCGGCAATTTCACGAGCGAAAATCGCGCCAACAACTAACCCAAAGCCCCAGTTTACCCAACACGCCATCGCACTGATGACAGTAACGAGGATAATGGCTTGGCCTGGTGTTTTGGCAACACCAGCCAACATAGACAATTTACGTTTAAAGGCTGGCGCACTGGCCATCGCATGGCCCGTTACCACCACCATCGCCATCTGCATAGAGAAACTCAACAAGTTCCAAAAACCGCCTGCCCACGCATTTACGACCTGCATTGGCCCTTGCCCCGTACTGGGCATGACACACAAAAACACCACAAAGGTTAAGACAATGGCAAATATGAAAGGGTCTGGAAGATAACGCTGTAAAAGTGTTACGAAAAATTGGCTTATTGTTTGTAAACCCGTTTTTTTGTGCTCGAGAGTATTCATCAATTTATCCTATTATTATATTTATGTTTTTTATTAATACTTTTTTATTAATGCTTTTCCATTGTATGAAAAAGCTAAAAGGGCATCTCTAGAGATCCCCCTTTTTCTATCACACTTATTCATTACAACAAGGTTAGCGAGAGACCAGCATGGCAACACCCATTCCGCCACCAATACATAAAGTAGCCAGTCCTTTTTTAAGATCTTGTCGCTGCATTTCATGAAGCAAAGAGACCAAAATGCGACAACCAGATGCACCAATCGGATGACCAAGCGCTACCGCTCCACCATTAACATTCACTTTTTCGCTGTCTAGCCCGAGCTCTTTATTCACACACAGAGCTTGCACTGCAAAGGCTTCATTGGCTTCGATCAAATCCAAATCCGCGACGCTCCAATTCACTTTATTAAGCACTTTTTGCGTGGCAGCAATGGGGCCTGTCCCCATAACGTCAGGGTTCACACCCGCCGAACTTGCCGCTTCAATAACCGCTATAATAGGCAAACCCAAACGCTTCGCTTCCACATCAGACGTCACAATCACCATGGCAGCACCATCGTTTAACGTCGAGGCATTACCCGCGGTAACTGTGCCTTCTTTCGCAAAAGCAGGACGCAATTTTCCTAAAGACTCAATACTGGTCGCTGGACGAATCTGTTCATCAGCATCAACCATCACTGGCTCACCTTTACGCTGTGGCACGGCAATAGGAAAAATTTCTTCAACAAAACGACCCGCAGCTTGTGCTTGCGTGGCTTTTTGTTGAGAGTTGGCCGCAAAGGTATCTTGCTCTTGTCGGCTAATATCCCAACGAGAAGCGATATTTTCTGCCGTTTGGCCCATGTGATAATCGTTAAATGCATCCCACAAACCGTCGGTCACCATGGAATCCAATAATTCCCAGTTACCCATTTTTTTGCCAGATCGACTGTTCGGCAACACATGTGCCGCTTGGCTCATGCTTTCTTGTCCACCCGCAACGACCATGTTGGCATCACCGTTCAATACGGCTTGAGCGGCCAACTGCACGGCCTTTAAACCAGAACCACAGACTTTATTAATCGTCATAGCGGATACTTGTTTTGGCAAACCTGCGTGAATGGCGGTTTGACGAGCCGGGTTCTGACCACAACCTGCTGCCAGCACTTGACCTAAAATGACTTCGTCTATGTTATCTTTGAAAAGTGGTTGTTTGGCCAACATACCAGACAACAATTGAGTACCGAGTTGCACCGCACTCAAAGAAGATAAAGCGCCATTAAAAGCACCTATAGGCGTTCTTGCCGCAGCAACGATGACAGCTTTCATTTGATCCGCTCCTCAATGTGAAATTCTATTTATTGTTCTATGTTTTATTAGGCAAAGGTCATTTCAGGCACATGATCGGGAACCACCAGCTTACCTTGAGTTTTCTCAATAATTTCCTCAACCGTCACACCTGGCGCCCTCTCTTTTAGAACAAAAGCACCGTCTTCTATTTCTAACCAAGCCAGATCCGTTAAGACTTTTTTAATGCAGCCTTTACCGGTTAGCGGCAAACTGCACTCGGATAACAGCTTAGATTCACCTGTTTTAGACGCGTGTGTCATGGTGACAATAATATTGTCCGCGCCTGCAACTAAATCCATCGCGCCGCCCATGCCTTTGATCAATTTATTTGGAATCATCCACGACGCAATATTGCCATTCACGTCAACTTCAAACGCACCCAAAACGGTCAAATCTACATGGCCACCACGAATCATGGCGAAGGATTCAGCCGATGAAAAAATGGATGCACCTTTTACCGTAGTGACGGTTTGTTTGCCTGCGTTAATCATGTCGGCGTCTATGGTCTCTTCCGTTGGAAATTCCCCCATGCCAAGCAAACCGTTTTCAGACTGCAACATGACTTCCATATTATGCGGAACGAAATTGGCGACTAAAGTAGGAATACCGATACCTAGGTTGACGTAAAAACCGTCTTGCAATTCTTGGGCAACACGTTGCGCCATTTGCTCTCTTGTCAGTGACATATAAAAACCTCTATTTTTATTCTGTTGGTTTAACGGTTCTTTTTTCTATGCGTTTCTCAAAGGTGCCGAGCACAACTCGATCCACATAAATGCCTGGCGTGTGAATGTGCGCTGGGTCTAATTCACCAACCTCAACGATTTCTTCCACTTCTACCACGGTGATCTTGCCAGCGGTCGCCGCAAGAGGATTAAAATTTTGTGCCGTATGGCGATAAACCACATTGCCATAACGGTCGGCTTTCCAGCCTTTTACAATCGCGAAATCACCGACAATGGCTTTTTCCATCAAGTATTCGCGACCATCAAACACCTTTGTTTCTTTGCCTTCAGCAACCGGAGTACCAACACCCGTTGCGGTATAAAATGCAGGAATCCCAGCGCCACCAGCGCGCATTTTCTCAGCCAAGGTGCCTTGAGGTGTCAGTTCTACTTCAAGCTCACCATTTAATAACTGTTTTTCAAATAAGGCATTTTCGCCAACATAAGACGACACCATTTTTCGAATTTGTCTGTCTTCAAGTAAAATACCCAGACCAAATCCATCGACACCGCAGTTATTAGACACAACGGTCAAGTCTTTGGTGCCTCTGCGTTTTATTTCAGCAATCAGGTTTTCAGGAATACCGCACAAACCAAATCCGCCAGCAAGAACCGTCATACCGTCTTCTAGCCCGATCATGGCGTCTTCATAAGAAGCGACCACTTTGTCAAAACCTGCCATTGTCATTTCCTCATTATTATTTTTGATTGCCGTCCAGTTTGACTCATGGCTATAAATTAATTAAATTTGTTTTTTCTATTTATTAATAAGTTTTTTAAATGAATAACTCTTATGAAGAACACTAAATGAACATCAAACAAGTGAAAGCCTTTTTAGCCGTCGCCCAATCGATGAGTTTTGCCAGCGCTGCGACTCAGTTACATTTATCTCAACCTGCGCTGAGCTTATCGATCAAAAGCCTTGAAGAAAATTTAGGAGGAAAACTTCTCACTCGAACCACACGCCACATTGCATTGACACCAGAAGGAGAAGCGCTCTTGCCCATCGCGAGGCGATTATTAGCCCAATGGGAAAATGCCGAAGACGAGATGAAGCAACGCTTTGCCTTGCAACTCGGCAAAATCGCCATCGCGTCCATGCCTTCTTTTGCGGCGTCATTATTGCCAAAAGCGATTCGTAATTACCACGAGTCTTACCCAAACATTCAGGTAGCGATCGACGATGTGTTATCAGATATCGTGGTTGAAATGGTGCGTAACAATCAGGTGGAATTAGGGATTTCCTTTGAACCCGCCAATCTTTTGGATTTGTCTTTTTACCCACTTTACGATGACAGGTTCATCGCTATTTTACCCAAAGATCACCCTCTGGAAGAGCAAGAAACAATTCCTTGGCGAGCGCTTTTAAAATATGACTTTATTACGTTACAGCGCCCTTCCAGTGTTCGCGCTCTAATAGAAAGCTCATTACAGGACGCAGGCATCGAACTGGCGGTGGCGTTTGATGCACATCAACTAGCGACAGTTGGACGTATGGTCAGCGAAGGCATGGGCGTGGCGGTTGTGCCGTCTATCTGTCGCCAACAAGCCATAGAACAAGGGGCGCTCATTCGTCCGGTGATTCAACCTGAAATTCATTGTCGCGTTGGAGTCATCTGTCAGCCACGATCCAACCTTTCTATTGCAGCAGCAGCCATGTTGGATGTGCTCATTAATACTTATTCCTAGCAAAAGAAAAGGCGAAGGAAATAAGGAACTGCATCAATTAATTTGAATGACGTCGTTTTCAGAATACTTATAGGTCGTACAAAGACCCATCCTTTTTACTGCTGGTGACAAAATGACGGGTCAGAGTCAACAATAAAAACAACAACCGCAAAAAGGATATCGTTATGAGTAATCATGCAAACCGAGGTGTCATTTATCAAGGAAACGGCACGGTTAAAGTCGAGGCAATCCCTTTCCCTGAACTGGCCATTGGTAAACGACGCTGTGACCATGGCGTTATCCTGAAAGTGGTCACTACGAATATCTGTGGCAGTGATCAACACATGGTACGAGGCAGAACGACCGCTGAAAAAGGCTTAGTACTTGGTCATGAAATCACCGGCGAAGTCATCGAATGTGGCCGTGATGTAGAATTCATCAAGGTTGGAGATTTGGTCTCTGTACCATTTAATATTGCCTGTGGTCGTTGCCGCAGCTGTAAAGAAGGCAAAACAGGCATCTGTTTGAACGTAAACCCTGCTCGCCCAGGTGCCGCGTATGGTTACGTAGATATGGGCGGCTGGGTTGGTGGACAAGCCGACTATGTAATGGTGCCATACGCAGATTTCAACCTGTTGAAATTCCCAGATGCGGATCAAGCACTTGAGAAAATCCAAAGCCTAACCTTGCTTTCTGACATTCTTCCTACGGGTTTCCACGGCTGTATAACGGCTGGTGTTGGACCGGGCTCTACCGTTTACATTGCTGGCGCTGGGCCTGTTGGTTTGGCCGCGGCCGCTTCTGCTCATTTATTAGGTGCGGCCTGTGTAATTGTTGGCGATATGGTCGAAGACAGGCTGAATCAAGCTCGCTCTTTTGGTTGTGAGACTATCGACCTTAAACAAGAAGGCGATATTCAAGACAAAATCGAAGCCATTCTGGGTGATCGTGAAGTGGATGCGTTTGTTGACTGCGTTGGTTTTGAAGCCCATGCATGTGGCTGCGACCATCATCAGGAATCACCTGCCGTTGTCTTAAACTCTGCCATGCAGATGACTCGCGCGGGTGGACAAATTGGCATCCCAGGTCTGTACGTTACTGAAGACCCTGGTGCAGCAGACAGCGCGGCACAACAAGGCAGTTTGAGCATGCGCTTTGGTCTTGGTTGGGCGAAATCTCATTCACTTCATACGGGTCAATGTCCAGTTATGAAGTATCACCGCCAGCTGATGCAAGCCATCTTGTTTGATAAAATCGATATTGCTAAAGCGGTGAACGTGCAGATGATATCTCTGGATCAAGCACCACAAGGTTACGCCGATTTCGATGGCGGCGCCGCGAAGAAATTCGTTATTGATCCGCACAAAATGGTGAGTTAATACCGACTTAAAAATCGGACTGTTAACTAACGCCATAAATTAACACTGAAAAAGACCTTATCCTGCTTTTGCAACGAAGAAGCAATCAGCAGGATAAAGGTCTTTTTTTACCATTTTTTTCTTGTCATTATTTTTTTGTAGGAAAATATTGCCGCTTAAAAACGGACAATATCTTAGGTAAATGATCTGGTAAGTCTTCTGCTATCAATCCCACGCCAACCTCATTGCCCACTTCGCCATGCAACCAAACTGCTGCGGCAGCGGCATGAAAAGGCTCAAGCCCTTGCGCTAACAACCCGACAATAAACCCTGCTAATACATCGCCTGATCCGCCCGTTGCAAGCTCAGCAGGCGCGTTTGAGTTAATTATCACTCGTCCGTCTGGCGAAGCTATTACCGTATCCGCGCCTTTCAATACCACGACAGCGCCACTTTGTTTGGCGGCAAGTCGAGCCCGAGATAATTTGTCCTCTGCGTGGCTTTTATTGAGGAAAGGAAACAGGCGCGCGAACTCCCCTTCATGAGGCGTCATCACGCAAGGTCCAACAATGGCGTCAAACAGCGTTTGTGGATCGCTTGCAAAGGCACTGAGTGCATCGGCATCCAACACAGTCGCGCGACCTGTAACCAGCGCTGCCAAAACGATTTTACGTGTGCGAATGCTTTCGAACCCTGCCAAACCAGCTCCCGGCCCCACGGCAATGGCATTATGACGAGGGTCTAATAACAACATGTCAAAATCTTCCGACTCTTGGCTAAGTTCTAATTTAGCCACCATCACACCAGTCAATGCTGTGGCATACACAGTCCAAGCCTTAATAGGAGCCGCCAAAGTAACCAAACCAGCACCTATACGCATGGCGCTTCGAGCCGTTAAACGGCTGGCTCCAGTGAGTGTTTCACCGCCATAGACCACAGCATGTCCGCGATGAAACTTATGCCCATCCAATCGCGGCCAAGGATAATTTTCATACCAAAGCTCAGGGCTGTTTTCCCATGTTTGAAGCGTTAACTCGTCCAACACAGTCACAGGAATACCAATATCGGCAACGACGAGTTCACCGCACAGCGCTCGGCCAGGAAACAGTAAATGACCGGGCTTTTTACGAAAAAACGTCACGGTTAATTCCGCTGGAGCCACCAGCCCCAATGCGGCGCCCGTTGTACCATCAACACCGCTAGGGACATCTATCGCACAAACGGGTATTTTGCGCGCTATCATGGCATCAACCATGTCACGGGCTTTGCCTTCCAAAGGACGAGATAAACCTGCGCCAAACATGGCATCGATGACTAACTCTGTTTGATCGAGTAAGTCCGTTGAAAAGATTTCGACTTCGCCTTGCCAAGCCTGATAAAAATGCGCCGCTTCCGTTGAAAAAGTATCAACAGAACCTAAAAAAGCGAGACGCACTGGCCAATCCATTGAACGCAAATGCTGCGCCACCACAAAGCCGTCTCCGCCATTATTGCCCGGACCACAAAGTACCAACACGGATCGTTTTGACCATCGATTCACCACGGCATCTACCACCGCCTTGCCAGCGGCTGCCATCAAATCCATCGCTGGTACACCCGCCATGACAGCGGCTTGATCTGCCTTGCCCATTTCGCTTGCCGTCAAAAGAAATGAGGAATATTGCTTATGTGTGTGCTCCATTAACTTTCTACCTTTATCTTTTTAGCGTTATCTTTCTATCTTATAAGAAATGACGCCCTTAAAACCAACCGTTATTAGTTCATCAGGATTGCAATGTATAGCGTATTTGAACCCTGGCTAAAACTAGGCTTTACTATATTGTCTACGCCGTCACAGGTATGATGGCGCATTCTAATACCTTTAAAACTTTTCGACTTATTACCGGACACCTTTATGAACGACGAGATCAACTACACAAACAATCCTCTACACGGTCTGGGCTTACAAGAGCTGCTCACCCAGATAGTTGATCACTACGGTTTTGAGATTCTCTACGCTTATCTAAACATCAACTGTTTAAAGACTAACCCGAGCATTGAATCCAGTGTGAAATTTCTCAAGAAAACCGACTGGGCGCGGGAGAAAGTTGAAATTTTCTATCTGTATAAGTATAAAAATCTGCCGCGAGTTTCATCTGAGCAGTTTGACCTGCCAGCCAGAAAGCGGATTATCCCTGAAGGCCAAACTCCCCGCGAACCAGCTGAACTGAGTTTTGAAGATGCTGAACGCGTTCGAGAAAAGCAGGCGTTGAAAGCCGCGGAGCACGGCAAGACAAAAAGATATGGCAACGGCAAGCCTGACAGTGACCGAGGAGGATATTTCAGAAGATAGGATTTCCTGTCTGAAACACCACTACTTAAGGCAAATGAATTAGCACAGAATTAAAAACTAGAATTAAATAATGAGCAATTCCTCCTGCCAACCCCCCAACACCCACTCGGCTCTTGTCACTTCTTTTATAAAAGAGGTTACCGCACTCAATAGAGCCGTTTGTGGGCGATAACCATACCCTATGCTCACCCTCCATATAACGCAATGTCGTCATTAATTGACCTAAAGTGGCTTTATAAGGTTTTAATACCTGCTTCCACCTCATGTTGACTCAAACCACATCCAAGCGAATTACAAGATCCTGTAACAATCGTTCACGATGAAATAACGTTGAAAATGTAATCCTTTTGCACCACTTAGCTTTTTATGTGATGCCACTTTGGTTGCTTACTATTCATAATTACCATGGATACATAAAAATCATTGAGCCACTCCATATTTATTGTTGTTTTTTATTCAGCCTATTCATAAACAACCATAAAGAGAGAGCTGTATGTCTTCAACTAAGCGCTATTTTGAACAACCCAGTCGATTTAGTGATGCCGAGTGGAAAACTCGAGTGGATCTGGCCGCCATGTATCGGATTTTTGCCTACTTCAAATGGGATGAAGCCATTTACAACCACATTTCGCTTCGTGTGCCTGGGGAAAATGATCACTAAGCCCCATAAAAAATGAGGGCCACCAATAACCGAAGACTATATAAGAGGCTACACCGCTGAGTTGAACGCAAAGAAAGTGAACTTAAATGTCATTGCCTTTGCACAAGTGTCAATGGATAACCACCATCCGGAAACGCTGATGCCTTTCCTTTCTATTGTGCAAGGATGTCCTGAGATACAAGAATGTCATTCCGTCAGTGGGGATTGTGACTATTTACTAAAGATCATAACCAGAGACCTTGATAGCTATGATGAATTATTGAGCAAAAAACTGTTGCAGGCGAAAGGGGTTCGCTCCGTCAATACGATGTTTTCAATGAGGCAACCTAAAATAACGAGGGAATTCCCTTTAAGTGAATTCCCTCTCAGCGACTTTTCTTAGTATCAAAAAAAAACGCAATGAGAGGTATAAATTACGGCTCTCATTGCGTTGCTTGCTATGCAAATACTCGCTTTTCTGACTCTTTAATGACACATTTGTTTTCAGGTAAATACTTTTGCATCGCGCGCATTAGTGTCCGATGTTGCAAAATCGCGATGCATTCTTTTTCACTTAAATGAGCAAGCAAACTATTAATGCTACCACTGTTCATAATTTGCCACTCGGCACAGATCCAAGCACGGCAAAACTCTTTATTCGACTCATCTGCCGGCATTTGTGCAAGGTGCCAATAGAACAATGAAGCATCAGACATCAGACGCGTTAACGATGGTAAAGCCGTGTCAAAACGTGGCTGAGCAAGGTCGGAACTATAACGATGTTGCAGCACAACAATAGGATGAGGGCGTTTTTCTTCAGGTGCACGCAGCAGACCAACATAGCGAATCACGTTGCCGCGTTTTCTGCCGCCACTCAACCAAGACAATGGAATCGACAGCACTAAGCCAAAGCTGATCGGCAAAGACCAATAAAACAGCTGAGGACTTAAGAAGAGCGCGCCACCAGCCAGAACGACACCAAATACCGTATGACTAAAATGCGCACGCGCAGCGACTCCCCATGACGTAGCCCCATCGTCACGAGATTGAGGTTTCCAGCCACTGTCTTTGCCTTTAAACACACCATAAACCACTTGAAACTGTGCGAGCATCAGAATGGGTGCGTACAAAGCTGATAACAGTGTTTCTACCAGAATACTCAAGGTCAATAAAATGGGGCCGCCAAATTGCAAGCAACGACGAATATTCAGCATCGCCGCTAACCAACCATACACTTTAGGTGCCAACACCAGCGCCATCGACAAGATGAACAAAGACCGCGCTTTCTCAAAATCAAACACAGGCCATGTTGGAAACAGAGACGGATTAGCAAAATACTCAGGACGCACAAAGTACGCCTGTATGGCGAGCGCGAAACCAACTACGATTAACAACAGCCAAAAAACCGCACTCAAGTAAGACATAATGCCGGATAAAAGATGCAAGCGCGTGGCAAAATGAAAGCCTTTCGCAAACACAAACGCCTTGTGCTGTAGGTTCCCCTGACACCAGCGACGGTCTCTTACAATCACATCCACCAGCGACGGTGGCGCTTCTTCGTAAGACGCCGTTAAATCGGTATCAAAACGCACTCCCCAACCGGCTCGACGTAACAACGCCGCTTCCATAAAGTCATGACTCATGACATGACCACCAAAAGGCGCTTTGCCCGCCAATACAGGTAAACCACAGGCGTCTGCAAATGCCTTGGTTCGGATGATGGCGTTGTGCCCCCAAAAATTCGATGAACCACCGTGCCACGCAGCCAATCCAGACGCATAAATAGGACCAAAACAATGATTCGCAAATTGCTGAATACGACTGTACAAAGTATCGGCGCGAATAATAGTCGGTAAGGTTTGAATCAAACCAAGGCTGGCATCCGCACTCATGCGGCGAGTCAGTGAAATCAGACACTCTGCGCCCATTAGACTGTCGGCATCCAGCACAATCATGCACTCGTAATCATTGCCGAAGTGCGTTACCCATTCGGCAATATTGCCCGCTTTGCGTTCCGCATTGTCATAACGGCGACGGTAAAAAATAGGACAGGCAGCTGAATCGTCATTTAACAGTGAATGAAAGGCTTGCTCTTCGGCAACCCAAGCATCGGCTTTGTTAGTGTCACTAAGAATAAAAAAAGCAAACTTGCCTGATGCTTGCTTCACAATGTCTTCGTGCATGGCTTGAATATTGGCTCGAATACGTGATGGGTCTTCGTTATAAACAGGCAATAAAATTGCTGTCACGCCCTCTACATCCAGCTCTTTACGGCGACCCGAAAAAGGCCACAACTGGTAAAGCAAACCAAGCGTGGCTTGTGAAAAGGCGAAAGAAATCCATGTAAAGTTGATGCAAAAAAGAACCAAAAACAACCACTGCAATCCTGCAATCGCATTCGTACTCAGCACACTGTACATTTCAGTGGCACCGTACCAAGACAAGCCAATCGTACATATCAAAACAAATAATCGCGCCAAAAACGTGACGATATCATGTGATGAAAATTTGGCTTTTCGAGCATGAGACGCTTCATTTACCGCATGCCTAGGCATGTCTAATGGCGACATAGTGGGTAACGCACGCTTTGCATCAACCTCCTTATTAAACATTATTTACTCCTTCATCCAGCGATACAGCCAAGTCGGTGCGATAGCCACTTCGTCTTGTTTTAGCTGAACTCTCAGTTCAGCTAAATCTGCGTCTTGTGGATCAAAAGTGACGTAAACACGAACGCCATTATTGTGTGGGTTTTTCACAATCAAGGCTTCGAGTATTTTACCCTGACTGATACTGGCATCAACGGTCAGATCTTCGACACTAACGTCCGGCATTTTATTGAAATCAATCACCACTTCAGGGCTATCGGTAAACAACTTCACCCCTTTAGCACTGCGCACAATACGCGGTAAATCCATTGAAACTGGTGTGTTATTCGACCACGTCATTAAATATTGATAGGTGTAAGACTGATCTTTTTTAAAACCTTCTTTTGGTTGCCAGAAAGCCACGATGTTGTCGTTTGTCTCTGAATCTGAAGGGATTTCCACCAGTTCAACATGGCCCTGCCCCCAATCATTCAAAGGCTTAATCCAAGCGGAAGGGCGAGTATGATAATTGGCTTCTAAATCTTGATAATCTTCAAAGTTTCGGTGACGCTGAATCAAACCAAAACCTTTTGGATAATCATCGCTAAACGCACTCACTTCTAAGGTTTTTGGGTTGTTCAAAGGGCGCCAAATCATTTCATCTTTGCCAGTGAGAATCTGTAATCCATCAGAGTCATGAACCGCGGGGCGATAATCAGGGAAGTCGGATGCATCAAGCGAGCTGTTATGCATAAACATAGAGGTTAGTGGCGCGATACCAACGTGCTTCAAATCAACTCTTGGAAACAATGTCGCCTTAACGTCAATACGAGTGGGCTTGCCTGGGTAAATACCAAACCGATACGCGCCAGCCACACTTTTACTGTCTAATAATGCATGAACAACAATGGCATCTTGACTAGAAGAAGGACGTTCAATCCAAAATTGTTTGAACATGGGAAACTCCTCTCCTTTTGGCTGTGCCACATTCACCGCAAGGCCACGAGCTGACAAACCATACGACTGGCCCTTCGACACCGCTCGGAAGTAACTCGCGCCTTGAAAGACAACAAACTCATCATTATGGTCTGCTCTATTAATCGGATAATGCAGACGTAATCCAGCGTACTTACCCACTTGTGAGATTAACTCACTGATTTCTTGATTCGGCGTCGTAAAGGAGTCTGCAGAGACATTGAGTGGGAACGCACGACCATTTTCAACCACATCAATGGTCACTAAATCTTTGAATAAAAAACCAGGCGCAAACAATTGCACGGAGAATTTTGTCGGCGTATTGCCCCAAACCGCTTGGTTCTGCTGAAAGTTGATCTTCCTATACATGGAATAATCCATATCGATCAAGGCTTTTGGTGCTTTTTCCACTGGTTGCATTGGTGACTGCGCCAGTTTTTTTGCTAGATCAATCACCGTCTGAGGAGAGAATGCGTACCCTTTTAATGCGGAATCTTGCTGGCCTGATTGAGACTCTTCAGACTTTAGCACTTGATCTTGCTGAACACTCTCAGAGACAACGACAGCTTCTGACGCATGGCCATAACTTATTGCGTTAATTAATAATGATATCAACACAGACCCTTTAAACAGTAAAAATGACTGTGAACGAAAATGTGATACAGAAATAAGGAATGACTTCAAAAAAACTCTCTCTTGGCTCGATTAGTCTTAGCTGAATTTTCAACTTAAGAATGACGTCATGATTTGATTAACTATCATATAGCCAATCACAAACGAGATTAAGGCAAGAAAGTTGGAGGAATGCACAAATATTAAGGAGAGATTGTATTGAAAGAAATCCCTCATTACTTCTTATTATTCACCCCGTTTTCTCGACCTATCGTATGTCATAATGGATATTATTACAGGTTTCAAATCGCAGCGCATAATATAAGAAACCGACCTATTTAATCGAGATATAATTATGTTTAAATCACTTGATAACTGGCTAGAGAACCGACGAATCAAGGCCATGGACTTCACGGTAGAGCAATGGGAGTCTGCGATTGCTGATTGGGCAGTGATGGAACGTTACAAAGGTAGTGAGCGCGACAATTTACGCGAAATGAGCTTTCACTTTCTAGCTCGTAAAGGTATTGCACCAGGCGGTGAATTTGAATTTACCGACGCGATGTGTCTTAAACTCGCCACTATGGCCTGTGTTCCTATTTTGCATCTTGGCTTGGATTGGTATGACCATTGCCAAACCATTATTTTGTACGAAGGGGATTTTATTGCCAATCACCCTTATCAAAGTGAAGATGGCGTTGTCCATGCCGAAGGTCGTGGTTTAAGCGGCGAAGCGTGGCAACGCGGACCATTGATTTTATCGTGGGAATCGATACTAGAAACAGGCGCTCACGCTCGTCATGGCAAAGCAAGCAACGTTGTCATTCACGAATTCGCCCATAAATTAGACATGCTTCGTGATGGCGCGAATGGCGCACCGCCTATGCACCCTGATATGAAACCGGGTGAGTGGCACGATATATTCACTGCAACATTCCAACGTCTTGAAAACGACTGGCAACACAACAAACACCTACCACTTGATGAATACGCGTTAACTAACCCTGCCGAATTCTTCGCGGTGTGCAGCGAAACCTTCTTTGAATCCCCAACAATGATGAAGAAAAAAATGCCAGAGATTTACCGACTACTCTGTCAATTTTATCGACAAGAACCGGCTTAATTTTTTTGAGTTACAAATCCAACTCGAAGGTCGGCACAGAGTCCTCCAGTACCTGCATAAAATCACGGATCAGTTCATGAATTTTCAGACACTCGGGGCGCTCCATACTGTCAGCTTTCGACCAAAGTGCGATGTCTCGCCTTGGCCCTAGTGGCCCTTCCACCTCAATCATCTGTTCAATGCCCACGTCGCCGGTCATTAAAGCCATTCGAGCAGGCAATCGAACCAGCATGTCAGTGGTATTTAACAAATGCAGCACCGAACGAATACTGCCAGTAAACGCCATACTAGCGGCCTTTAAACCAACTAACTCACTAGGACGATCTAAAAAACCCGCGTTCGCACCTGCCACCATCCAGTTTTGTTTTTCCAAAACGGCTTGAGACACACGTTTATGAGTGCCTAGAAGCATTGATTTTTTACCAACAAAAACACCAGAACGATCCCGAAACAATGATTGTCGATCCAATGTTCCTTGTTTAACGGAAAGGTGCGCTGGTGCCAATAGAAAGTCGAGCTCACCATTTTGCAATAACTCAATCTGAGCCGCCGCAGAGCCCGTACGAAAATGAAAAACATATCGCTTTTCTTTCATAAAATACGAGGTCATTTGCTCAACCGTCGCAAACTCCCAAAGCGGATCAATACCAATAACAAACTCATTATGATAGCCGCTATGAAACTGGCGAATAACCTCTTCGCCTTGCTCTGTTTCCGCCAAAATACGCTCACCAATTTGTGCCAGCCTTGCACCAATTTCTGTCGGCTCAACACCATAACGAGTTCGAATAAGTACTGGCGCACCAACTTTCATTTCCAGTAACTTAATGCTTCTGCTTAAAGTAGGTTGCGTCACATACAACTGCTCACAGGCTCGACTTAACGAGCCCTGTTTTACCACGATGGCAAGTTGTCTCAATAAATTAGGATTCATCTATGCATTTTCTATTAGTCTTGCGTTAAAAATCTATTTTTACTTATATCTAAAATTGATTAAAGTTTCTTTCAATCCAGATTACAAGTCACTGGCAATAATAAGAGGACGAAACAATGCAATTTTATCAAGATGGTTTTCACCCTGGCGACCCTAGAATTGCCGATCCGACGGATCGGATCATCGCGCCGCCATTAAAACTCCCGCTACCGTCTCAAGTGGATGTGATGATCGTTGGCTGCGGTCCTGCCGGACTCAACCTTGCGGCACAATTATCAAAATTTGGCCGTATCTCTACCTGTATTGTTGAACAAAAAGACGACCGCTTATTAGTAGGTCAAGCCGATGGCATTGCTTGCCGTACAATGGAAATGTTTGAAGCCTATGATTTTGCTGATCAAATCAAACAAGAAGCGTATTGGGTAAACGAAACCGCTTTTTGGAAACCGGACGCAGATCTGCCAGAACACATTGCTCGCAGTGGAAAAATCCAAGACGTCGAGGACGATTTATCTGAAATGCCGCACGTCATTATTAACCAAGCTCGTGTTCACGATGCGTTTCTTGATGTGATGCGCCATGGCCCTGGAAAAGTCGTGCCACACTACTCGCGTAAGTTACTTCACCTTGAAGTGGATCAACAAGCAACCGATTATCCAGTCACCTTAACCTTTGAGCGTTTGGACTCTCAGCACCTTGGCGTGATTGAAACAGTCAAAGCCAAATACGTGGTCGGATGCGATGGCGCGCGTAGCGCAGTACGAAAATCCATTGGTCGTGAATTAGTCGGCGACTCGATCAATCAAGCGTGGGGCGTAATGGATGTACTGGCGACGACAGACTTTCCTGATATCCGTTTAAAATCCGCCATTCATTCTGCCAACGAAGGCAACATGCTGATCATTCCTCGCGAAGGCGGTTACATGGTGCGTTTGTACATTGAATTGGACAAACTAAACAACACTGAACGACTCTCCAAACAGTCGATCACGGCCGACTATTTAATCGCTGCCGCAAACCGTATTCTGCAACCTTACACCATCGACATAAAAGAGATTGCTTGGTGGAGTGTGTATGAAATTGGCCAGCGCTTAACGACAGCATTTGATGATGCCGAAGATGGTCGTCCGCCACGTGTTTTTCTCGCTGGCGATGCGTGCCACACGCACAGCCCAAAAGCGGGGCAAGGTCTAAACACCTCCGTCAATGACACTTGGAACTTAGGCTGGAAACTCGCCCACGTTTTAACCGGAAGAGCGACGCCTGAGCTACTACAAAGTTATTCTTTTGAAAGACAAACTGTGGCTCAACAACTAATCGACTTTGATCGCGAATTTTCAAAAATGTTCAGTGCCAAACCTAAATCTGCGAGTAACCCTGACGGCATCGACCCGGCTGCATTTCAACAATACTTTGTGCAGTTTGGCCGCTTCACCGCTGGCACAGCGATTCACTACCCAGCATCGACGTTAGTAAGATCAGGAACACATCAGAACCTTGCCTCAGGACAAACCATCGGCATGCGTTTTCACTCAGCAAAAGTAACCCGTCATGCAGATGCAAAACCCGTGCACCTTGGGCACAGCATGAAAGCCGATGGCCGATGGCACATTTTCGCCTTTGCTGGAAAAGAACGCTTCATGGGAGCCGATTGCAAAGTAAAAGCTCTTTGTCAGTTTTTACAAAACAATCCCGCTTCCCCCCTACTACGTTTTACGCCAAAAGGTATGAACATTGACGCAATCATCAACCTACAAGCCGTCTTCCAAGAACCACATCGAAACATTGAAGTGACCAATATCCATCCACTTTTACAGCCATCAAAAGACCTTTACGGATTAAAAGACTATGAAAAAGTCTACAGCGCAAAGTCTGCAGAAGGGTGTTTCTATGAAAAACGCGGAGTTAATAAAGAAGAAGGCGGCATCATTATTGTTCGCCCCGATCAATATGTCGCCGAAATTTTACCATTAGACGATTACCAGAGTGTGGCAAACTTCTTTGAAAAGATATTGATTGAGGCACTGTAAAATAACGAGTTGTAATGTGGGAGAAACAGGATAACGCTGGATAGTCATTCTATAAATTGCGCTGGCCAGCAAAACTCAACTATCTCACTTTATAGGAACCCTTTATTCAGATAGAAAGATTGGAGTAGACAACAAAATAAAACCTACAACACCTCATCCATACTTTAAAAGAGCCGAAAAGCTCTTTTTTTTTCCTATACATCCAGCCTCCCCTTCTTGATTACTATCAATTAATACAAGACAAACGGATACATATCATCTGTTCGCCAGCGCACTGACGATCTGCATTGAGAGGGGTAGGCTTTAAGAACGAAGACTAATAACACATCAAACAAGACAGGCAAAGCTGTCTTAAAACAATGACCCAAACCTGCGCAGCTGCAAAACAATTATTGGCTATAAAGTCCATGCCATAGACGGGGACATTGGTCATATACCTGGATTATTACTCGAAGACAATAGCTGGGACGTTCGTTATCTCATGATCGATACCAACAATTGGTTTGGAGGGCATAAAGTACTCATCTCACCAGAGTGAATAAAAGACATTGATTGGCTCGACGCATTGGTTACTATCAACTTAACTCGTCACTAGATAAAAACCACTCTCGAATACCATTCCAGCAAAAAATTAAATCGAGAACACGAGTTAGCTGCTTTCGATAATTATGGCTTGACTGGCTATTGGACAAGAGCAGAGAAGATCAGCAAGAAAGAAAGTGATTAAGGGCCAAACAAGCACACTCTATCGACTTTCTCTATTAATGGAGAGTGATGGAGAGCCTAGCGATCTCCTCCCAGCCAGCCTCGACGTTTGAAGAAAAATATCATGCCGACAGTCAGTAAGATAAAAACACACCAAATAGCGGGATACGCCCATCGCTGGGTCAATTCTGGCATATAAGCAAAGTTCATCCCGTAAACACCAGCAACAAAGGTCAAGGGAATAAACACGGAAGACATGATGGTTAACACTTTCATGATTTCGTTCATACGATTGGACACCGCGGACATATAAAGATCGGTTAAGCCGCTGACCATCTCGCGATAGGATTCAATGATTTCAACAATTTGAATAGTGTGCTCATAGACATCGCGAAGATACGGTTTAGTTACCTCACCCATGCGGCCGTCTTCTTCACGGTATAACTGATCCACCACTTCCCGCATTGGCCAAACAATACGTCGCAACAAAGAAAGCTCACGCTTAACGGCATGAATTCGATGCAAAACCTCTGGTGTGGGTTTTTCTAAGGTAATCAGTTCAAGCTCTTCGAGGAGATCGCCATATTGTTCCAATACAGGAAAACAATGATCGACCATCGCATCTAGCAATGCATAAAGCAGATAGCCTGTGCCGCTTTTACGGATACGGACGTTATCTTTTTGCAAGCGCTCTCTAATGGGTTGCCACACATCTCCCGGCTTTTCCTGAAATGTGATGAGCACTTTATCGTAAAGAAGCAGACTCACTTGCTCTGCGTCCAACACGCCACCTGCTGAGGTATTGTCTGGTACGCATTCCACCAACTGCAGCATGCGCAGCACGACAAACACATGATCATCAAAAAACTCAACCCGCGGACGCTGAGGAATATGCATCACATCTTCTGCTGTTAACGTATGAAACGCAAAATGGTGGCGAAACTGGTTAATCACATAAGGGTGCGGATGGCTGACATTAATCCACCTCGTCGTTATCCAATCTGGTAGTGGCTTGGCTAGAAATTCATCAAGGTCAGTCACCTCTCCCATTTCCAGCTTAGTCGCAGAGTAATCAATATAACTTATGCTAACGCTGCCGGACTCAGGAGGCACTGACACATCTAAAAGATGTTCAATGCCCGGCAACTCACCCGGAGTAACTCGGTTATATGGGTTACTCTGCCTAGTACCGGACAAGCCTAACGTTGAACCGAGTAAATTAGCACTGTTCCCCGCCGTTCCCATGACAACCCCAGCGGCTCTATCATTCATACTATTAATGGTTTTATCACTGGATGAATCAATAGTACTGTCGTCACCTTTCGTCATAATTACTCCTTAATGAACTGGTAAGCTGCCTAACCAGCTTACTCTCTAACGAACTCGCCGTACCGACTAATTAGAGCGAGCCACGCTACTAATGCGTTTTGTTTTATAGAAGAGTCGATTTAATTTTACTCTACCCCCATCTATCACCGATAATTCACCGCAATGGCTCAATACAACCAATGACGCATCTTGGAAGAGCACTCGCCTATTAAATGGAAACCCTATTCAATGGAAATCAAAGTTAATTTTCTCGACAATCTGAGACTTGAAGCCAAGTTTGATGATTTTACCGTTACCACCGATCAGCCTATCCGCTACAAAGGCGATGGCTCGGCTCCAAGTCCGTTTGACTATTTCTTAGCGTCGTCGGCGCTGTGTGCGGCGTATTTTGTGAAGGTGTATTGCAAAGCCCGAGATATCCCAACAGACAACATCCGTCTATCGCAGAACAATATTGTTGATCCAGAAGATCGCTACAATCAGATTTTCCAAATCCAAGTCGAGCTACCAGACGATATTTCAGATAAAGATCGCCAAGGTATTTTGCGCTCTATTGATCGTTGTACCGTCAAAAAAGTGGTGCAAACTGGGCCAGAATTTAAGATTGAAACTGTTGAAAATCTAGACGCAGACGCCAATGCCATGTTGATGGGCCAGTCCGATGGTGAATCAAACACCTTTATTCTCGGCAAAGATCTACCAGTAGAACAAACCATTGCCAATATGACGGAGATGTTAGCCGATCTTGGCATGAAGATTGAGATCTCATCTTGGCGCAATATCGTACCCAACGTGTGGTCTCTGCACATTCGTGACGCCGCATCGCCGATGTGTTTTACCAATGGCAAAGGCGCGTCGAAAGAGAGCGCTCTGTGTTCTGCACTCGGTGAGTTTATTGAACGTTTAAATAACAATTTTTTCTACAATGATCAATTTTTTGGCACGGACATCGCCAACAGCGAATTTGTGCATTACCCGAATGAAAAGTGGTTTGCACTAACCAAAAACGATGCCTTACCGACAGGTATGTTGGATGACTATTGCTTAGATATTTATAACCCAGACGACGAGTTGTTTGGTTCACACTTGATTGACACCAATTCAGGCAATAAAGATCGCGGCATTTGTTCGATTCCTTATACGCGAAAATCCGATGGTGAAACGGTGTACTTCCCATCAAACCTAATCGAGAACCTCTTTCTAAGTAATGGCATGAGTGCGGGAAACAATCTGCAAGAAGCGCACGTACAATGCTTGTCGGAAATTTTCGAGCGTGCTGTTAAACGCCAAATCATCGAAGATGAAATTGTGTTACCAGATGTTCCTATGCAAGTGCTCGAAAAATATCCAAGCATTCTCGCGGGTATTAACAGCTTAGAAGAACAAGGCTTTCCAATAGTGGTAAAAGACGCCTCACTCGGCGGTCAATTCCCGGTCATGTGTGTGACTCTGATGAACCCGAAAACAGGTGGTGTGTTTGCTTCTTTTGGCGCCCATCCAAGCCTTGAAGTAGCACTAGAGCGCAGCTTAACCGAACTACTGCAAGGTCGCAGCTTCGAAGGTTTAAACGATGTGCCAAAACCGACATTTAACAGCATGGCGGTGAGCGAGCCTGAAAACGCTGTTGAGCACTTTATCGATTCAACTGGGGTTATTTCATGGCGTTTCTTTAGCAGCAAGTACGACTATGATTTTTGCGAATGGGATTTTTCCGGCACCAACGAAGAA
>TARA_R110001599_G_scaffold4813_4_pt1 | contig 21125 bp, 21 predicted proteins | sample TARA_R110001599 | Tara Oceans TARA_R110001599 (sample SAMEA4398360) | marine metagenome | biome: Polar Biome; feature: [MES] marine water layer (ENVO:01000295) within the mesopelagic zone...; material: water (ENVO:00002006), including particulate matter (ENVO:01000060) such as......
TATAGCGCTGCGCCATGATCGGGCGCCGGCCCAAGTCAGTGAGCATCTCCAACGTAGAGCCGATATTGGAGCCGCCAGCGATGAGACGAAAAATGCCAGAGCCGCCCATGCCATCGAGCGGCTTCACTATCACATCTTTTTCTGCCGCAATGAACGCGCGCAACTCGCTAGCACGCGAACTCACTACAGTCGACACCATGCAATCGGCAAAGGTGGTGGCAAAGAGCTTTTCATTGCAGTCGCGCAAAGCTTGCGGGCGGTTAATCACCACCACACCAGCCTGTTCAGCGCGCTCGAGCAAATACGTGGCGTAAATAAAATTCATATCGAATGGCGGGTCTTTGCGCATCAGCAATGCATCGATACGTGCCAGCGGTTGCTCAACCCATTCGCCTAACTCAAACCAATGTTCAGGATCTTCAAACACTTGCAATGGCGCCATGCGTGCCCAGGTCTCACCTGCACGCAGCGACAGGCCATCGGGCTCGATATACCAAAGGCTGTGGCCACGCTTAGCGGCAGCCCAAAGCATGGCCAGCGTTGAGTCTTTTTTATAGGTGACGTTCGCGATCGGGTCCATCAATACGGCTAATTGCATGGCGTACTCCTAGAAATTTAGTGCGCCTCGACAGGCGAGTTACGCTGCAGTAATTGTGCGCTTATGCCACCACGCCATATTGCTCACGGTAGGTGCGCATGGCATCGAGATGCTCAGCGTACTGTCCTGTTTGCTCAATGTAAGCGATGATTTCTTCAAACTTAATAATCGATACCACAGGGATATCGAAGTCACGCTCGACCTCTTGAATGGCCGATAGCAGGCCATTGCCACGCTCTTGCCGATCAACCGCGACCAACACGCCAACCGCAGTTGCGCGCATTTCTTTTACCAATGTCATGACTTCGCGAATGGCTGTGCCGGCAGTGATCACATCATCAATAATGAGCACGCGACCGGCCAATGCTGAGCCAACAATCGTGCCGCCCTCACCGTGTGCTTTGGCTTCTTTGCGATTAAAGCACCAGGGCATATCGCGGCCGAAATGCTCGGACAGCTGCACGGCAGTGGCCGATGCAATAGGAATGCCTTTGTAGGCTGGGCCAAACAGCACATCGGCATCGAGCTGGTTATCTACGATAGCGGCGGCATAAAATTGACCCAGAGCCGCTAAGCGTTTGCCGGTATTAAACAGCCCGGCATTGAAGAAATACGGCGACTGCCGACCAGATTTCAGTGTAAAACTGCCAAAACGTAATACCCCTTGATTAAGGGCAAATTCGATAAACTCACGTTGATACTCGCGCATAGAAAGCCTGCTGCATTTGTCGCTTGAAAGTGCGCCATGATAGCGTGAGAGCAAGCAAAATGGGCACAAACAATGACAACAAAGCCACAAGCACATCGACTCGCAGGCCTTGCCAGTCTCGCGGGCACCACCATTGAGTGGTATGACTTTTTCCTTTATGGCACTGCTGCCGCACTGGTTTTCAATAAGTTATTTTTTCCCGAAATGGATCCGCTCAGCGGCCTCTTCGCGGCCTTTGCCACCTATGCCGTAGGCTTTATTGGTCGCCCACTCGGCGGCGTCATTTTTGGGCACTTTGGCGATCGAGTTGGGCGTAAGTCCATGCTCATCCTGACCTTGCTAATGATGGGCATCCCGACCATTGCCATTGGCCTAATTCCCACTCACGAGATGATTGGCTACTGGGCGGCCGGCCTGCTGGTTTTACTGCGTTTTATGCAGGGCGTGGCCGTCGGTGGAGAATGGGGCGGCGCCGTATTAATGGCCGTGGAGCATGCGCCAGAAGGCCGCAAAGGCTTCTATGGCAGCTTGCCGCAAACTGGCGTGGGCGCAGGCTTAGTGCTATCTAGTTTAGCCATGGGTGCAGTGTCATTGCTGCCCGAGGAAGATCTGATGAGTTGGGGTTGGCGCCTACCATTTTTGGCGAGCGTAGTGCTTCTTGGCGTGGGCTGGATCATTCGCGCAAAAGTGCCGGAATCACCCGAATTTGCAGCGCAGCTCGCGAAAGCCGAGCCCGTAAAAGCACCATTAAAAGTGGTCTGGCGCTCACATAGAGCGGCGGTGCTCAATATTGTTGGCGCGCGCATGGCAGAAAATGCGTGGTTTTATTTAGCCGCCACTTTTGCCCTCGCCTACGCAACAGGCGAAGGCGGGCTGCCACGCAGCGACGTGCTTTCCGCCATTACCGCCGGCGCCGTACTGTCGCTCATCACAATGCCTTTGGCAGGATGGCTATCGGACATAATCGGCCAAAAACGCTTATATATTATTGGTCTACTGTGCTTGGCCGGTTTTGTTTGGCCATTTTTTGCTTTGCTTGGCCTGCGCGATTTAACCGCCATGTGGTGGGCAATGGTCATCGCCATCGGCGTCGTTTTCCCACTGATGTACGCGCCTGAATCGCTGCTATTCGCGCGGCAATTTCCGCCTGAAGTACGCTACAGCGGCATCTCTCTCGGCGTGCAAGCGGCAGGCGTGCTCGGCGGCGGCTTTGCTCCGATGATCGCCACCGCCTTATTAGCTTATGGCGGCGGCGATCCACATTACGTTGTGCTGTATTTGCTCAGCCTAGCGGCCTTAGCGCTGTTTTCTGCTAGCCGCATGAATGCGGATCGCTAAAGCCTTAACCCAAAGTTTTTACTAGGGCATTAATGGCTTCGCTTAACTCCTTCGGCGAGTTTTCCTGCAAGAAATGGCCGCCGCGCACGGTGATATGCGGCTGGCCATTGGCGCCTGGAATACGAGCCCGCATATAGACATCGCCGCCACGAGTGATTGGGTCGCCTTTGCTAAAGCAAGTCAGGAATGGTTTCTGCCATTGCTCCAACACTTGCCATGCCGCGCGATTAGCACCAGTCGCTGGGTCATTCGGCGTAGTCGGTACTAAACGAGGGAATGCACGCGCGCCAGCCTTGAAGCGGCTGCTGGGAAATGGTGCGTCATAGGCCGCACGTTCATCAGCCGACAGCGCATTGAAACAACCCGAGGCGACGATACGACTTATCGGGAACCATGGGCTGTAAAGTGCAAAGTTCTTCCAAATTTTGAATGCCTTAGGCATCGCCTGATCGCCAGTTGGCAACATGCCATTGCCCACCACAATCGCCGCAAAACGCTCTGGATGCTCTGCAGCCAAGCGCAGGCCAAGCAATGAGCCCCAGTCTTGGCAAAACAAAGTGATATTGCGCAGATCGAGCTGAACAATAAGATTGGTCAGCCACGCCATGTGATTAGCATAGCTGTAATCGTTGAGCTCGCTGGGCTTGTCGGACTTACCAAAGCCAATCAAGTCTGGTGCAATCACACGGCTGCCAGCAGCGGCCACGAGTGGAATCATGTGGCGGTAGAGATAGCTCCAGGTTGGTTCGCCGTGCAGCATCAGCACAGGATTAGCCTCTCGCGGACCCTCATCAACATAATGCATGCGCAAGCCACCAGGGCTGAGCTCACAATAATTCGCGGCAAAAGGGTAATCCGGCAGGTTGGCAAAACAAGATTCGGGGGTACGTAGCGCAGCCATAGGTGGCTCCTGAGGTTCAAGCGTTAAAGGTGTGTGTGAAAGCAACGGCAATGCACGGCATAATGGCCGACCTTAGCAGAATTCACCTGTAGGACGATTGCATGCGCATCATTTCCGCCAACCTCAATGGCATACGCTCCGCCGCCAAAAAAGGCTTTTTCGACTGGCTCACCGAAAAAAGCGGCGCCGATATCTTGTGCATTCAAGAAACTAAGGCGCAAATCCATCAGCTCGATGACGCCGTGTTTAACCCCGATGGCTGGCACCGTTACTTTTTCGATGCCGTGAAACCAGGCTACTCCGGCACCGCCATTTATAGCCGCCGCGAGCCCGATGCCGTACGCACAGGTTTGGGCTTTGAGATTTGCGATACCCAAGGCCGTTGGATCGAGGCGCAGTTTGGCGACCTCACCGTGGTGTCTTTGTACTTGCCGTCTGGCTCGGCCAATGAAGATGCGCAAGCACGCAAAGACATCTTTTTAGGCGAGCTAATGCCCATGCTGAAAGCGCGCCAAGCCAAAGGTGAAAAGCTGATTATTTGCGGCGACTGGAATATTGCGCACAAAGAAATCGACTTAAAAAACTGGAAGGGAAATCTGAAAAATTCGGGCTTTTTGCCACATGAGCGCGCCTGGCTCACCACATTATTTGATGACACCGGTTTTGTTGACGCTTTCCGCCTCATTGACGAGCGCGCCGATCGCTACACCTGGTGGAGCAATCGCGGCCAAGCCTATGCTAATAACGTAGGATGGCGCATCGACTATCACATCATTAGTGAAAACCTGCGCGAACGTGTGCAGGCAGTAGACATTTACACGGATGAGAAGTTCTCCGATCATGCGCCCCTAATCATCGACTACACCGACTGAGCTCATCATGCCCGCACCGGACAAAACCACGCTTAAGCGCTGGCGCCAAGACATTCGCTTCAATGCCATGTTGCGCGAGCACACGCTGACTTACACCACGACCTGGGGCATTTTCTCGCCCGAGAGCATCGACGCTGGCACGCAGCTATTACTCGACTATATGGAAGTGCCTGCGGACGCCGACTGCTTAGATATCGGCTGCGGCTATGGCCCAATCGGCATGACATTAGCCAAGCTAGCGCCACAAGGCCAAACGCTGATGGTCGATAAAGACTTTATGGCGGTCGAATACGCCAATAAAAACTGTGCGCTCAATGGCATCAACAACGCTAAAGCCATGTTGTCGAATGGCTTGCAGCATGTGCCCGAAGGCATGAAGTTCGACATCATCGTGTCGAACTTACCGGCCAAGGCCAGCAAAGAGCAGCACTACTTATTCCTCTACGACAGTCTCGCTCGCCTGAAGCCAGGCGGCCGTTTTTATGTCGTCACCATCAATGGCTTACGCGAATTTATGGCGCGCACCATGAAAGAAGTTTTTGGCGACTACGACAAGCTAAAACAGGGCAAGGTCTACACCGTGGCGGTGTCGGAAAAGCGCTAAGCCATAGCAGGCTTAGCGCATCAAGCAGAGGTTAAACTAGCTCGACGATCAACAGCACCGTCGCCGCTAGCATCAGCGAGAAAGTCAGGCCAGCGCCCATGCGGCGCGCCTGCATCGCCGTCGTCAACATGCCAATCGCATGCAAAACGCGGCCGACACTGAAGGCAATGACTAGGCCGGCGACCCAGTTATTTGGCGTCTGATTCATGCACAGAGCCAAGATCACCAAGCCAAAAATTGGCACGAACTCAATGCCGTTGCCATGGGCGCGAATGGCGGCTTTCATGGTGATATTGCCACCATCGCCGTGAGCCACTCGCTCACGCATACGCACGCGCGAGACGTTCATCGCCAGCACTAATAACAGCGCCGCATTGAAAGCAACAAAAGCGTAAAACCAGATGAAATTACCCATGAAGCATACTCAAGCAGGAAAAGTTGCTTGAGTATGCCAGAGCTAGTGTTGCGCGCCAGTAGTCATACTGCCGCGCAAAGCACTTACCAGCCCAATGCTTTTTGCTGTGCCGCCAGTAGATCTTTCACACCAGCATCGGCCAAATCAAGCAGCGCAATCGTCTCATCACGGCTGAATGATTTACCTTCGGCAGTGCCTTGAATCTCGATTAGGCCACCATGCTGCGTCATCACCACATTCATGTCGGTGTCGCAGGCAAAGTCTTCGGTGTATTCCAAATCAAGCAATGGCACGCCGTCGACAATGCCCACCGAAATCGCGGCAACCAAATGCTGTAGCGGGTCTTGCTTAATTTTCTTCTCACGCAGCAACCAGCTCAGAGCATCGACCAAAGCCACTGCACCACCGGTAATTGCAGCGGTGCGCGTGCCGCCATCCGCCTGAATCACATCGCAATCAACAGTGATGGTGTGCTCGCCGAGCTTCTTCATATCGACCATGGCGCGCAGCGAGCGGCCAATTAGGCGCTGAATTTCCAGTGTGCGACCACCCTGTTTGCCGCGACTGGCTTCACGACCATTACGGGTATGTGTGGCGCGCGGCAACATGCTGTATTCAGCAGTAATCCAGCCCTCACCTTTGCCTTTCAGAAAGCGTGGTACACCAGTTTCCACCGACGCGGTGCACAACACTTTGGTGTTGCCAAACTCGATCAGCACCGAACCTTCAGCATGGCAGGTGTAATCGCGAGTGATGGTGATGGGGCGAAGTTGGTTGGGCAAACGACCGCTAGAGCGCATGGGCTATTCCTGAGTGGATGATAAGATGGCGCACAGTATACCTGCCGAGAGCCTTACCATGTCCGATCTGCCCGTATTCAGCATGACCGCCTTTGCCCGTGGCGACGCCAATGGCTCATTTGGCCAAGTCAGCGTGGAGCTGCGCTCGGTCAATAACCGGCATTTAGAGGCCATATTGCGGCTGCCCGATAGCCTACGTGAGCATGAATTTGCCTGGCGCGAACGCCTGCGCAAAACCATCAGCCGTGGCAAAGTCGAGCTCACCGTGCGCCTCGATGCCGGCTTGGATGCGCCCGCGAGCATTCGCATCAATACCGCCCTAGCCGAGCAGCTGATCGCCGCCGCCGAGCACATCGACGGTCTCACGCGTCACAGCTCACCGATAAATCCCACCGACATTCTTGCCTTGCCCGGCGTCATCGTGCGCGACACGCCTGATCTGAGTGAGCTTCCCGTGATTGTCGGCGAGCTAATTAATGCCGTGCTGTCGGACTTTTTAGCGATGCGTGCCCGTGAAGGTGCGGCTTTAAAAGCAATGATTGAAGCAAGACTAGTAGGCATCGAAAACGAAATTGCTACCGTGCAAACTCGCATGCCTGTGATCATGCAGCACTTTCGCAGTAAGCTCGCCGAACGCCTAAGCGAACTCGAAGCGGCGCTAGTTCCCGAACGCCTAGAGCAAGAACTGGTGCTATTTGCGCAAAAGATAGATGTCGCCGAAGAGCTAGATCGCCTCACCGCGCATGTCGCTGAAATTCGCCGCGTGCTGAATAGCGGTGGCGCTATTGGCCGCCGTCTGGACTTTCTGATGCAGGAGTTAAACCGCGAGGCCAACACCCTCGGCAGCAAGGCCAGCACCGCCGATAGTGCATGGTCTAGCGTTGAATTGAAGGTGTTGGTGGAGCAGATGCGGGAGCAGGTTCAGAACGTCGAATAAAGCTCAGCTATGGCAGCTCCGCACTTTTATGCGCCTAAAAATGTCATTTTCTACATTAATACGCGCATAAAAGTGTGAGCGTCTCAGCCTAGGCCTTATCCAGCGCCTGAGTTAGATCAGCCAAGATGTCATCGATATGCTCGATGCCAATCGACAAGCGCACCAAGTCTTCGCTAGCGCCGGCCTTGGCCAACTCTTCAGCGTTCAACTGGCGGTGAGTGGTCGATGCAGGATGGCAGGCCAAGGATTTTGCATCGCCGATATTCACTAGGCGCAAAATCATCTGCAAGGCATCGATAAAGCGGGCGCCTGCTTCAACGCCGCCTTTAATGCCGAAGCTGACAATGCCGGAGCCTTTGCCATTGGTGATTTTCTTCGCCGTGGCGTTATAAGGACTGTTTGGCAGAGTGGCGTAATTCACCCAGCTCACTTTCTCGTGCTTGCTTAAGAAGTCCGCGACTTTCTCGGCATTTTCGCAATGGCGCTCCATGCGTAAGCCCAATGTTTCCAAGCCCTGCAGCAGCAAAAATGTGCTGTGTGGCGCTAGTGCAGCGCCAGTATTGCGCAATGGCACTACGCGGCAGCGAGCAATATAGGCTGCGGCACCAATATCACGGGTATAGACCACGCCGTGATAGGAGGGGTCTGGCTCATTGAGTAACGGGAAGCGCTTGGCATTGGCCTTCCAGTCAAACTTGCCAGAGTCAACGATCATGCCGCCGAGCGTGGTGCCGTGGCCGCCGATGTATTTGGTGAGCGCATGCACAACAATCGCTGCGCCATGCTCAAAAGGTCGGCATAAATATGGTGTGGCAACGGTGTTATCGACAATTAAAGGAATACCGTGCTTGTTGCCGATCTCAGCTAATTTAGCAATATCGACGACGTTACCGGCAGGGTTGCCGATAGATTCGCAGAAGATCGCACGCGTTTTGTCGTCAATTGCCGCCTCAAACGCCTCGTAGTCATTGTGCGAAATCATGCGCACTTCAATGCCCTGACGCGGGAAGGTATGCGCAAATAAGTTGTAAGTACCGCCATAGACTTGGCTAGTGCTTAAAATATTGTCGCCAACGCTGGCAATACACTGAATGGCATAGGTAATTGCCGACATGCCCGATGCAACCGCCAGCGCGCCAACACCGCCCTCCATGGCCGCCACGCGCTCTTCTAAAACGGCGTTGGTCGGATTGGTGATGCGCGAGTAAATATTGCCGGCGACTTTCAGGTCAAATAAGTCAGCGCCGTGCTGGGTGTTATCAAAGGTATAGGACGTGGTTTGATAAATTGGTACAGCCGCAGACTTTGTAGTTGGTTCTGATTTATATCCGTGGTGTAAGGCCAGTGATTCCAGTTTCATAAACTCCCCCTGTATTAGACAGCTAATAGGGCATTGTGCCGAACTTCCATAGCCTTTGGTATGGCGGTTTTGGCATATGCTTATAACTAAGCCTGCTTCAATAAAATACCGATTGGAGCTAATCCGCCGTGGGTACTCGGCGCACTTCACTTACGTCGTAGCCCTCAGCTTTAGCCATCGCCAATAATCTCGCGTAATCGTCGTCACTCATCGTGGGTTTGCGCGACATGATCCACACCAAGTCACGGGCACTGCGGCCAATGATGGTTTCACTATAGTCCGAGTCAACATAGACGATGCGATATTCGGCCTTAATGGGCCAGAGAAACTGCATACCCCAAACACCGCCACCACTATCGAGATCAATATATCCCGTGGGTGTGTATGTCTTTAGCGGCCCACTGGGGCCGCCATCGTTAAACTGGAATGTAGTTCGGACAATATTGGGGGCCTCAAACTGATAGGTTTCAGTTTGCTTATAGGCCTCGCCATCGATCAGAAATGGGATATGGCCATGCACATGCCATGCTCCCATAAAGCGCGGAATATCTACGTTTGCTTCGGTGCGAATAGGCGGATGGCTAGTACAAGCTGCCATCACAGAAACGAGCAACAGCAGTAGCCAACGCATACGAACCTCTATCGTTTTTTACAACATAAAGTGAATTTGCATCTCGCCGACGAATACGCCGAGCAAGGCACCGACCAAGATCAGGATCCACTCTTCCTCTTTAAAGGCTGGGCGCAGCATGCCTTCAAACTCGACTGGCGTGAGCTGACGCATACGCGTGATCAGGGTGTTGCGCACGTCCATAGCATCTTCGGCATAGGCCTCCATATGCTTCATGGTCTCGGGCAAGCGCTCCAAAATACGCTCAGCAACCGAGGCTTTCATCTCGATATATTTTTCTGTGCCCACGGCATACAGCACCAATGGCCGCGCCAAACCGGCCTGCTCGTCAATCACACGGCGCACATGCTTTTGCAGCAGCGTAATGACGCGGTCGGAGCGAGGGCCAGTAAACAGCTCTTCCATCATCGCGCCAGGCGTTAGCATTTGCTTGGAGATAAGCGCGGCGTAATCACCGGCAACTTCGTGCTGACGCTTGAGGAATAGACCATGCAGCGTGAAGCCAAAAAACTTTTTCGGGTTCAGCGGACGGAATAGCATCTGCAACGCCAACCAGTCACTGAAGAGGCCAACGAAGCCACCGAAAGCAGGCAGCATCCATGGTTGGCGGAAGATCAGCCAACACACCATTTGCACCAAACCAATGGTGAAGCCGAAAACAAAGCCGGCTTTACAGAAAAACTTCAGCTCTTCTTTACCCACGCTCTGAAACACGTTGTTGAGCAGCGCTTTGTCTTTTTGCAGGTTGTTGATGACCATGTGGCGAATATCGAAATAGCGCGACACGTCGTGCTGCACTTCGCCCATGATCGTTTGCACGATTTTCGGCGCCTCAGCCTTCACACGCTTAATGATGGCGGCACGCATAAATAGCGGCATGCCTTCCCATAGCCCAGGCTGATACTGATACATGACTTCACGCACAATATCTTCCGAAGCCTCCATCATTGGCACTTCGATTTCTCGCGCAATGCGTTTCGGGTCGAGGCGCGCGAAGATTTCTTCCGGCTTAATCAGGCGCTCGGTCATCAGGTCAACGGCGATAGTCGCCATCTTCACCGACTTGCGGGGCACGATGCCTTGCCAACCAAAGAACGGCTTAATGCCCCAAAACTCGATGGGGTAGAACATCATCTTGATCGCCACCACTTTGGTGACATAGCCAATGATGCCGCTGATGAAGGGGATGGAGATATAAAGCCACATATCGGCTTTAAATTCGGCGATCAGTGCGTCCATAACAATCCGTTAATAGCGTTAGTTTTTCTTATGATGTTGGCGGTTCGCGCAATGGCAGCGACAAGCGCGAGGGGTCGGCGGGAATGATGCCATGATATGGCGCCATCAGGCGCGGCAAATCTGCAGCTAAATCACCTGTTGGATAGAACACTGGCAACATATGGAGTTCTTTGCGGCCAAAATCCAGAATAAACGGCACAATGGGTACGCCGGCCTTTATCGCCATATGGTAGAAACCAGTTTTCCATGCAGGCGAGGCATGGCGTGTACCTTCAGGCGCAATACCGATATACACACTTTCTTCTGAGGCAAAGCGAGCAGCAACTTGCTCCACTTGACCGCCACGCGAGCCAGCCCGATACACTGGCATAGCGCCTAGCCATCGAACAATACCGCTCAAGGGGCCATTAAATAACTCGGCCTTGACCATCACGGTGATGCGCATTCGCAGCGCTAAAGTCGCGGCGGCCGCAACAAAGCCATCACGATTTGATGTGTGCGGCGCACCGATGAAAATGGCTTTAGGCACCATCATTGGCGTGCCGGTCACCTTCCATCCACTAAGGCGCAACCACAGCTCGCCGAAGCGCTGGCTAAGTGCGGTGCCGCGTCTTGGCACTTCGGGGCCAAGCATCTCAGCCGTAATGACGCTAGTGCGCCTTGTTTCTACTATGGGTTCTGTCATGACGACTCGGTAGCTAAAGTTTGTGCTGTTATATCGCAAAAAAGGGGTCACAGCGTAGCTGCAACCCCTTTCATTTACGCAACTAGCATAGGCGGTTAAGCCATCGCTTAGAATGTGCGCGAAATCAGCTCTTTCATGATTTCGTTGGTGCCACCATAAATACGGTTAGCACGTGTATCGATGTAGGCCTGCGCAACGGGGTATTCAGTCATAAAGCCGTAACCGCCGTGCAGCTGCACACACTCATCGACCACTTTCGAGATCAAGTCAGACACCCAATATTTCGCGGCAGCGGCAGCATCCACTTGCAAAGTGCCTTTCAGCTGCTCTTCGATGCAACGGTCAACAAACACGCGTGCAATCTGTGTTTCTGAGCGCAGTTCGGCGAGTTTGTATTTGGTGTTTTGATAGGCCGCGACTGGCTTGCCAAATACTTTACGATCACGCACATAGGCCAAGGTGTGAGCCAACACACTCTCACAACCTGAAGCACACATGATGGCAATCATCAGACGCTCCCAAGCCAACTCTTTCATCAGCATGATGAAGCCCATGCCCTCAGTGCCGATCAAGTTAGATTTCGGTACGCGCACGTTGTCGAAGAATAGCTCGCAAGTGTCTTGGCCTTTCATGCCGACTTTTTTCAGTGGACGACCTTTGCTAAAGCCTTCGCGGTTGGCTTCGACCAGCAACAGCGACACGCTTTCTGCGCCCTTTGCTGGATCGCCAGTTTTCACCACGACCACAGCGATATCGCAGAGATAGCCGTTGGTGATGAAGATTTTGCTGCCGTTTACGATGTAGTCATCGCCATCGGCAATGGCTGAAGTGCGCACGGCCTGTAAGTCAGAACCAGTGCCTGGCTCAGTCATAGCAATCGCGCCGACTGCTTCGCCTGAACACATTTTTGGTAGCCACTCTTTCTTCATCTCTTCGCTGCCGAAGTTATTCAGATAGTTAGCAACGATGTCGGAATGCAGTGAGAAGCCCGATGCAGAATCGCCAGCACGCGCCTGCTCTTCCATCAAAATCACGCTGTACAGGCGGTCTACGCCAGAGCCGCCGTATTCTTCTGGCATGGTTGGGCAAAGCAGGCCTAGCTCGCCAGCTTTGTTCCATAAACTACGATCGATGTGTTGCTGCTCTTCCCACTTATCGCGGTGCGGAGCCAGCTCTTCTTCAAAAAAGCGGCGTGCGGTGCGGCGGAAATCTTCGTGATCCGCGCTGAAAATTGTGCGCGGAATCATGGCATTCATTGGGTTGGGGACGTTCAAGCTCATAGTGGCTCCCTAATTCATCTGATGGATAGCATCTGTAAATAACTAGACATTGTCGGCCTCCTATTTACAATACGGCCGTACAACTTGTGTGCTTTATACGCAGACTTAGCCAAGGATTCAAGTAAAAATGACTGCACAGTCTCAAAATAAAGATAACCATCGCCGCACTCAGACCGAGCGCAGCGAAGCCATGCGCCAACGCTTAATCAACGCCACAGTCACTTGTTTGGCCGATGAAGGCTATGCCGGCACGACGGTGAGCAAAATCATCAATCAGGCCGGCGTTTCGCGCGGCGCCCCCATGCATCACTTCCCTACCAAGGCCAGTCTGCTGGAAGCCACTGCCGAATACTTAATTCGCTGGATGAACCGCCACCTTGCCCGTGCAACTCGCGGCGTGGTCGACTCAGAAAATCGCGCGGCCGATATGATCACCGCCAGCTGGCGCGAGTTGCATGATGGTCCTGAGAGCTTGGCCTTGATGGAGCTGATGCTCGCTAGCCGACGAGATGAAGATTTGGCTCGCGTCATGCGCGCTTTATGGGATGCCGGGAGGCAAGCGCTGGATATGGCCAGCAAGCACTATTTCGAGCCAGACTTTAATGGCATTAAGCCAACGCAGCTCTTTGTCTTAACGCATTGGCTGATGCGTGGCATGGCCCTAGAGCAGCACTTGATGAACGATGCTCCCGTAGCCGATCACTTCATTGAGCTCTGGGGCAAAGTCATGAGCCAGCATCTACAAGCCAAGCCGAACGTCACCACTCCGCCACCACGACCAGCATTTTGGAATCGCTCATTAGCGACAAATACAGACTAACTCGCCGGCGCTTTTGCAGGTGCCAACTCAACACCCTGCCAACTCAGGCCTAGCCAATGCTTTTCACGCTCACCTTGTGGACGAAAAACTCGCGTGCCCATTAGGTAGTCAAACCAAGGCTTAGTCACGCACCAGTTAGCGCTCGCTTGAGAGCCCATATGATGGTCGTAATGCCACGGCACATGCTGGCGCGCCCACTCCGGATCTTGATGCGAATGCTTGTGCACACGGTAATAATTCGCAGCGCTATACCATAGCGTGCCAACAAAAAATGGAGCAATAGGAAACACTGGCACTAGTACTGCGCTGGCGGCAATCAGCGACCACGCCTCCTTACCCTGCGCATGTAGGCCCAAGGGAAACTTCTCATAATTAGGGTCGTAATAGTCATGCTGGCGCACCACCTTGTGATGCTCATGAAAATGAAATGACCAGAAGCTGCCGCGATCTCGCCCCATGCCATGCAACACATATTTATGCATGGCCCACTCCACGGCGTTAGCCGTAATCAGCCCTATTGGAATGCCCAGCATATATTTCTCACTTTTATTATTGCTGTAACTTATTAAGGTTTTACCATGCCGCATGACGAAGTTTCCTATCGACTAAAGCTCTAAGGCGTTTTTTTTGATTAAATAGCCGCATTCGTGCCCAAAAGCACACACGCCACTCTGCGAGCTCAGCATGTCCGGAACTTTATTTATCGTCGCCGCCGCCTCCGGCACAGGCAAAACATCGCTGGTGAAGTCATTAGTTGCTAGCGATGAACGCCTAGGAGTATCGATTTCGCACACTACCCGCGCCTCACGGCCTGGTGAAGTTGATGGCGTGAACTACCACTTCACTTCGCGCGAAAAATTTCTCAGCGAGGTCGGCGCAGGCCAGTTTCTTGAGCACGCCGAAGTCTTCGGTAATCTCTATGGCACATCGCGCACATGGGTCGAAGAGCAGCTGATTAAAGACTACGACGTCATCTTAGAAATTGACTGGCAGGGTGCGGCCATCGTGCGCGACTTAATGCCGCAGGCGCAGTCGGTATTTATCTTGCCGCCATCATTGCCCGAGCTTGCCGAACGCCTCAATGGCCGCGGCACAGACAGCGCCGAAGTTATCGCTCATCGTCTCAGCGAAGCCATCGCCGACATTGGCCATTACGCCGACTTCGATTACCTCGTGATCAATGATGATTTCGCAACGGCATTAGCCGACCTGCGCAGCATTGTTCGTGCCGCCCGCTTGAGCAATCGCGCGCAAAGCCAACGCCAAGCGAATTTGATTCGCCGCCTGCTTTCCGGAGGCTAAGCAGCTAGCGCTTGCGAGGTTTAAACGAGCATCCTGCGGAGGTTGTGTAAAAAAGCCGCAGGCGTTAGAATCTCGCCCCTTATTTGCCCGCTGTTTGGAGCGTTATCATGGCCCGCGTAACCGTCGAAGACTGTCTGACCAATTTAGATAACCGTTTTGAGTTGGTGCTGGTTGCCTCTAAGCGCGCACGCCAATTGGCGACAGGCGGCAAAGAGTCAAGCCTACCCTGGGAAAACGACAAGCCCACCGTAATGGCCCTGCGCGAAATCGCTGCTGGCTTGGTCACTCGTGAAATTCTCAACGAAGTGCCAGAAGAAGAAGCACTGCCCGATTTGAGCAATTTAGGTAACCTAGAATACCAACCACCTATCGAGCTCTAAATACTCGTTAGTTTTCTTGCGTCATTGCGGCTTTTTTCAAGATATTCCTCGTCTTAGCCCCTTGACGCAGCACCTCGCGATGCAGACACTGAGTAGATGAACTCAGGCATCGACGCCCTCTGCACACGTCTCTCAAATTACCTTTCGCCAGAACAAGTAGCGCAAGTTCATCGCGCCTATCTTTTTTCTGAGCAAGCTCACATCGGTCAATTTCGGCGGAATGGCGACCCTTACGTCACCCATCCTTTAGCCGTTGCTCACATTTTGTGCGATATGCACATGGACCATCACAGCTTGATGGCTGCCATGCTCCACGATGTCATTGAAGACACCGGCGTCAGCAAAGATGCATTAGCTAAAGAGTTTGGCGATGAAGTCACCGCGCTAGTCGATGGCGTGACCAAGCTCACGCAAGTTCATTTCAATAGCAAAGCCGAGGCGCAGGCCGAGAATTTCCGCAAAATGATTCTCGCCATGACCCACGATGTGCGTGTGATCGTGGTGAAGCTCGCCGATCGCCTACACAATATGCGCACGCTCGACGTGCTCACGGTGGAAAAACGTAAACGCGTGGCGCGCGAAACGCTCGATATTTATGCCCCCATTGCCATGCGTTTGGGCATGAACGATATCCGCATCGAATACGAAGAGCTCGGCTTTCATGCTATTTGGCCGATGCGCGCTGAACGCATCGAACACGCCGTGATGGCGGCGCGTGGACATCGGCGTGAAATGGTCATCAGTCTTGAAGTCGCTATCAGCGAGCGACTTGCCCGCGAAGGCATCCAGGCGCGAGTCGAAGGCCGCGAAAAGCATCTGTTCAGTATTTACCAAAAGATGCGCGAAAAACGCCGATCATTCTCCGAAATCATGGATGTCTACGGCTTCCGCGTCATCGTTGAAAGTGTCGACTCGTGTTATCGCAGCCTTGGCATGATGCACAATTTGTATAAGCCGATCCCGGGTAAATTCAAAGACTATATCGCCATCCCCAAAACCAATGGCTACCAATCACTGCACACGGTGCTGAAAGGCCCGCGCGGCGTTCCGATTGAAGTGCAAATTCGCTCCGAAGCCATGGATGCCATGGCCAGCAATGGTATCGCGGCGCACTGGTTGTATAAGTCCGATAGCTTCACCAATACCTCGCAAACACGTGCTCGCGAGTGGATGAAATCGCTGCAAGAGCTGCAGAAAAATGCCGGCGATTCGCTCGAGTTTATCGAAAGCGTGAAAATCGATCTCTTCCCCGATGAAGTCTATTTGTTCACGCCAAAAGGCCGCATCATGACGCTGCCGCGTGGCGCCACACCGGTAGACTTTGCTTACGCCGTGCATTCAGATATTGGTGATACTTGCGTTGCAGCACGCGTCGATAATCGTTTAGCGCCACTCAGTTTGCCGCTAACGACGGGCCAAACCGTTGAAATCATTGCCGCTCCTGGTGCTCGCCCCAACCCCAGCTGGTTAGACTTTGTCATCACCAGTAAAGCGCGCGCGAAGATTCGCCACTTCCTAAAAGATCAGCAATCAGATGAGTCGCGAGACTTAGGCCTGCGCCTGCTAGAGAAATCACTGTCTGGGCTCGGCAAGAAATACGCCGAATTGCCTGCTGATGCGATAACCAACCTGCTCAAAGAACTGGCCATGGATAGTGCCGATACGCTGCTTGAAAATATCGGCATGGGCAATCAAGTCCCGCAAATTATTGCCCGCCGCTTGGTGCCAGATGTGGATGTCGTCACCTCAACTACGCTCAAGCGCACTGCCCATAACGGCATCGCGATTCGTGGCACTGAAGGCTTAGTGGTGTCGTATGCTCGCTGCTGTCGCCCCTTACCGGGCGATGACATCATGGGGCATTTAAGCGCGGGCCGTGGCGTCGTCATTCATCGCCATAAATGCCGTAATATGGCGGCCGAAATGCGCAGCAACCCCGACAAATGCGTACCGCTACGTTGGGCTGAAAAAGTCGATCGCGAGTTTATTTGCCAACTCCGCATTGCCTTGGTTAATCGCCGCGGCATGCTCGCAGAAATCGCACGTGAGGCCACCGAAAGTGAGGCCAGCATCGATAATGTGCAGATTGAAGAAAAAGGCTCGCATCATGGAGTCATGCAACTCGGCTTGGTGGTGCGCGACCGCATCCATTTAGCCCGCGTCATTAAACGTATTCGTGTTTTACCCGGCGTCGACAAAGTCACCCGGGTAAGCTCTTAATTTTGCAGGAGTGTTAGTCTCAATGAATCGCGCCGTTATCCAAACTAATAAAGCCCCAGCCGCCATTGGCACCTATTCGCAAGCAGTGAAAATCGGCAACACGGTTTATCTATCGGGCCAAATTGGCCTCGATCCTGCCAGCATGCAGTTGGTTGATGGTATTGATGCGCAAATCGTGCAGGTTTTTGAAAACCTAAAAGCAGTGATCGAAGAGTCTGGCGCTACACTGCAAGACATTGCCAAACTCAATATCTTCCTCACCGACCTAGGCCACTTTGCCCTAGTCAACGAGATGATGGCACGCTACTTCACGCAGCCCTACCCCGCTCGCGCAGCCATTGGTGTGGCGTCATTGCCACGCGGCGCTCTGGTTGAGATGGACGGCATTGTGGTCACAGCTTCTTGAGACGTTAACTAATCGCACGAACAAAAATGCCTGCTAAATGCAGGCATTTTTGTTTAAGCCTAAAGACTAATTAGCCAGAACAGGAACCTCTACCGTGCCACTAATCGTGACCCCAGGCACCAGTAAATCTCGTGACAAACTAGTGAGGTACTGCAAGTTATAGCCGTAAACCATTAAACCAAGCTGCTCACCTTCAGCTAATTTCTCCGCGACACCCACCATCGATACTTTGTGCTCGCCAAGACCGCGCAGCGGCTGCATTTGCTCATCGATAAGGCGTGGAGCAGCCATGCCTTTTTTCGCACCAAAGCCGACTAGAACAATAGCGTCGCAAGCTCGTATCGGCAATTTGACGGGCAGCAAACCAAGCAAGCCCGACAGCGGCGCAGGAATGTTATCGGTCAACTCCGCTGGTAAGCCCAAAGGCAGATCGCAACCATTCAACGGCTCAAGGATATTATTCAACTTGACGTTAAGCTGGCCAATGCCACCAATAGTCAATGGGCCTTTAAAGCCTTCAAGAGGGATGAATGTAGGCAATAGCAGGCTGGTTAATCCCAAAGCTGTATTTGGTACGGGGATCATGCTCGCAGGAATATTGGTTTCTACTCGCTTCGGCGCAATTAAAGCCGGGTTAACAAACACAGCCTCGCCCGGACTATCGTTTAACGACAAACACACCGTGGTTTTTAGCTGAGCCAAGGCGGTGGCCGTTGCCAAATTAGCGACCTGCTTTTGCGGGGGGTTCAATTTGTCATTTAAGAATGCCAAATTAGCATCATCACGACTTAACGTACCGCAGTTATTTCTACCACCTGGCTTTTGTAATTCAGGCAGTGAAAGGCCGGCACTATTTAAGCCACCAAGCAGTGGATCAGTGAGCATATTCAATGGGCCGAGCGCCCCAATTACGGTTTGTGTGCCTGGTAAAATATGACCACCCTCGTGTGTCATTAAACGAACGTCACCGCCTAAGTTTTTATAGGCCTGATAGTTTCCCCAAGCTTCGTTGAAGTTAAACAAGGTATCGCGCATGCCTTGCGAAAATAAGATATCGACTTTCTTAGGTGCAGGCTTCTTATCGCCCACATAGATCGGCTTAGTTGGTGGCGACAACATCGATGTTAAGAAATCCATATTGCTAATGTCGGTGCCATCATCTGCACCGAAGTATTTCGCGCTGTGATAATATAAAAAGTTTAGCGATGGCGCTGGGATTTCATTAGATGTCACACCTTTTACAAAGGTCTCTTTAATGGCCGGGTCTAAACCCGAAATGATGGGCTGGTTTGCGCCAGCTTCACCACCAACGACTAACAGAGCCACCCACGCCGACTTCACAGCACCACCGGGGTACAGGCTGGTTCGTAAATCATGCGGCGTTATGTCTGGCGTAAGCACATCAAGACGATTTTTCGGATCGATGTTGTGCAGTAGCATTTGATACATGCCGCCGTAACTACCGCCATTCGCGCCAGCAACTACGTTATACGGACTAGCCTCTGACGGCCGCTCGTACACGAGATAGTCGAGATTCTTCTCAGCCCAATCAAATATTTGTATTAAATCCTGACCTTCGTAGTCAGGATCCATAACGCGTACCGTGCCAGTGCTGTCGTTAAATCCGCGTTGGTCGATACTAATAACGGCATATCCGTTGTCTTGCAGACGCTCAAGGAAGCCACCTTTAGGGTCCTCTGTACGTGCGCCACCAAAGCCATGCCCGTGCAACACCAAGGGATTACCTTTTACGCAGTCAATTTTTTTCGGTTCAATAATCTGAAAGCTAATGGTTTCACCACTCGCCGAAGGCAAAGTGATCTGATAGCTCCGACCGCCATCTAGACGAACCTTAGTGGCGCATGACGCCGTGTTCGCCTCTAGCGTGTCAAACGTTGCGCCTGGGCGCTCAAAATTAACAATGCGATTCGCAGTGGGCGGAGTGCCGCCATCACCACCGCCAGTATCATCACCACCGCCGGTGTTGTCGCCCTCGCCTCCAGTGTTGTCGCCCTGCGGATCGCCATCGCCATTCGAAGAAAATGACCCCGACCCAGAAGAACCACCGCAAGCGGCCAGAGAAACAGCCAATGCCAAAAGTGAGAGAGTGTGAGCAATCCGCATAATTATTCAGCCTAGTATTGTTCTTTTTATAGGCAAGCAGACTACACCATAAGCTACACAACATCCACACAGAAAGGCCAGAGCTAGCGACCAAATTACAAAAAATTACAGTTTTGGCAGCAAAGTCAAATAGCCGTCACGAAAGCTCGGATAGCTCAGCGCATAACCACTACGATGCAACGCTAAGTTGCTAATACGTTTACCTTGGCTTGCATTTGGCACAACGGCCTTATCTGGCGACGATGGCAATTCAAGCTGTTGCGCCAACCACGCCAATACCTCGTGCTGTGGCGTCGGCGCATCATCCACGCCAAGCAGCAAGGACTCAACGCGGCCACCAGCCAAACTTTGTTGCACTAAGTGCACAACTAAGCCTGCTGCATCGGCAACATGCAGGCGGTTAGTCCAGCTTGGCGGGGTCATTTGCACTGGCTTGGCATCACGCACCCAGCGCAATAATCGTTCGCGGCCAGGCCCATATAAGCCACCCAAACGCACAATTGTCGATGGCCAGGGCGACTGCCTAACAACATCTTCTGCCTGCAATAACAGCTTAGCCGTGTCTCGCTTTGGCTGCGCCGGCGTCGCCTCATCTATCCATTCGCCAGCATCCTCACCATAAACCCCCGTTGATGACAGCCAAAATTGACGATTCAGCGACTGGCCCTTTAGCGCCTGCTGCAATGCTCGAGCGCCACCAACATAGACTTGTTCATAGGCGGCCATACCCGACTCACTCGGCGCTAAAGCACTGATGACTATATCCAGACCTAGTGGTAATTTTAGTGTTTCGGCCTTGGTGACATCACAAACACTCCACATCAACTTGCCACCACTAGAAAAGCTCTGATTTGCCTGTGGTGTGCGCCGCAGTGCCCACACTTCATGGCCTAGCTCAGCTAATTCAGTAGCAATTCGGCCGCCAACATCACCCGCACCGACAATTAATATCTTTGACATAAGCTCAATTTTTGATAGTTTTTGGCTACATGCGAAATGCACGACCTAGCCCAGAGATATTATGACCTTAACCGAGCTACGCTATCTCGTCACCTTGGCACAAGAACGCCACTTTGGACGCGCAGCCGAACGCTGTCATGTCGCACAACCGACGCTATCGGTAGCAGTGAAAAAACTCGAAGACTCACTTGGCCTCAGCCTGTTTGAGCGACACCGGCATGGTGTGCTGGTTACACCTGCCGCCGAAGCCCTAATTTCTCAGGCTCATGTGGTGCTTGCCGAGGCCGACAAATTCGAAGCCATGGCGGATTTATCACGCGATGAGTTTTCTGAGCCATTGCGCTTAGGTGCAATTTTCACCGTTGGCCCCTATTTATTTCCCTCACTCGTGCGGCGCATGAAACACGAGGCCAGCCCGCTAAAATTGTACTTGGAGGAGAACTATACTCATGTGCTCGCAGAGCGTTTAGCTCGCGGCGAGCTCGACGCCATCATTGTGGCACTGCCCTTTGATCCGCCTGAAACTCGCGTAACGGCATTATTC
>TARA_R110001599_G_scaffold95911_3_pt1 | contig 21093 bp, 20 predicted proteins | sample TARA_R110001599 | Tara Oceans TARA_R110001599 (sample SAMEA4398360) | marine metagenome | biome: Polar Biome; feature: [MES] marine water layer (ENVO:01000295) within the mesopelagic zone...; material: water (ENVO:00002006), including particulate matter (ENVO:01000060) such as......
TCTTTATACATCTCCCTAGCTTTTTCAAGACTCTTAATTATTTCTTCAATACCACTAGCAGCAGATGAACCTGGATTTCTACCTCCACGCCACTCTGATTGATCTTCCTTAAGTAGTGGAGTGTAGTTTCTAAGGTTTAGTGGATATCCCTCTTTTACAATCCCAATTCTAATTTTATTATATACATTATTAACATCTTCAGTTAACGCTTTCCAATTTAATTGTGGTGTTCCAGAAGTAATTCTTTTTCCTCTATTAAGTGATTCGAAAATTAATTTCTGTAAGTCTTTCTTCTTTACGATAGTTTTTGCCATGGTCTTGTTTTAATAATAAATATTGCAAATGTTAAGAATGTACCCTAACTTACTTTAACTTTTATTTTATTTGTTTTTTTATCGTAACTTAGTGACAATGTCGAACCTTTTTTAACATCGGATTTTAACATCTCTTCCGCTATTGCATCTTCTAAGTAATTAGAAATTGCTCTATTCATTGGTCGAGCTCCATACTTGTCACTATACCCCTTTTTCATTACAAGATCTTTTGCACTTTTATTAACTTTAATAGTGTAACCCATTTCTAACATTCTCTCCTTAAGGAATCCTAAATGTACTTCTAGTATCTTAGAAATGTCATCTTTTGAAAGTTTATTGAAAACTACAATATCGTCTAACCTATTAATAAATTCAGGATTGAATCTCTTCTTCAAATTTTTATCAATTATTGATTGTACTCTTTCTTCATAGTAGTCATCACTATTTGAAGTTCTAAACCCTACACCTTCCCCAAAATCGTCTACTTCTCTCATACCAATATTTGAGGTTAATACTATTAGACAATTTCTAAAATTAACTTTTCTTCCCATTCCGTCTGTCATAAACCCATCATCTAAAAGTTGTAATAAAGAGTGAAATATGTCAGGATGTGCTTTTTCCACCTCATCAAAAAGTACCAAAGAATACGGTTTACGTCTAACCTTTTCGGTTAATTGTCCCCCTTCATTGTACCCAACATAACCCGGAGGTGAACCTATCATTTTTGTAGCTGCAAACTTCTCAGCGTATTCCGACATATCTACCCTAATTAAAGAATCCTCACTACCAAATACTTCTAATGACAGTTGCTTAGCTAATTCAGTTTTCCCAACTCCAGTTGGTCCTAAAAACATAAAACTACCTATTGGTTTATTAGGATTTTTAATACCGACTCTATTTCTTCTTAAAGATTTACAAACCTTTTCAATTGCCAAATCTTGTCCGATAATCGAAGATTTTAATACTTTATCTACATCTAATAGTTTTTGTGACTCATCCTCACTAAGTTTAGTCACAGGAATATTAGTACTTGTAGATATAACTTCTAATATTTGTTCCTCGTCAACAACAGAACGATCTTGTTGTAATTGAGTCTCCCAATGCTGAACAAAATTCTGTAAGTCAGTTTTTAGATTTTTCTCTTTATCCCTAAGATTGGCGGCTTTTTCATATTGTTGTGAAATAACCACTTTATTTTTCTCTTCTTTTATTTGGTCAATTTGTTTTTCAACTTCCTCTATTCGTTTAGGTGGTCGAGCATGAACCGCAACTCTAGCACCAGCTTCATCTAGAACGTCTATTGCCTTATCAGGAAAATTTCTATCGGTGATGTATCTTTCAGATAACTCAACACACTTAATTATTGCTTCTTTAGTGTAGGAAACTTTGTGATAATCTTCATAGGTTCCTTTTATATTATTTAATATGGTAAGAGTTTCTTTTTTCGTTGGTGGGTCAATCATAACTTTTTGAAATCTTCTCTCTAAAGCACCATCCTTTTCAATGTGTTCTCTATATTCATCGAGAGTAGTAGCTCCAATACATTGTATTTGTCCTCTTGAGAGTGCTGGTTTTAAGATATTCGCAGCATCCATTGATCCTGAAGAATTACCAGCCCCTACCATAGTATGTAATTCGTCAATAAACATAATAATATCTTTATCACCTCTTACCTCATCTAATAAACCTTTTATTCGTTCCTCAAACTGACCTCGATACTTGGTCCCGGCAACTAAAGAAGTTAAATCTAAAGAAACCACTCTTTTACCCATTAAGGGACGAGGACACTTTTTTGTTATAATCTTAGTAGCTAGTCCGTCAACAATTGAAGATTTCCCAACTCCTGGATCCCCAATAAGAACAGGATTATTCTTCTTCCTTCTACTCAATATCTGAGCAATTCTATCTACTTCTTTTTCTCTCCCAATAACAATATCCAGTTTTCCATTCTTGGCTTCCTCAGTAACGTCCATACTAAAGGCATCTAAAATTGGGGTTCCACTTTTTTCTGTTGGGGTTTTCCCTTCAGGGGATCCCTCTTCTTGACCAAACGGTTCTTCGTTATACATCATACTCATACTTATTAATTCTTTTTTATAGGTTTTATATTCGACTCCAAATTTAAGCAAAAAACGCGAGACTCCCGAGCTTTTTTGGGCTAAAATTGATAACATTAAATGATGGGAGTTTATTTTGTTATCTTTTAACAGTTTTCTTTCATCATTAACATGATCTAGAATTGATTGGGCATCAGTGGTAAACGGAATAACTATACGTAATTCCCTGTTCTCTGTGTCGATTGTTAATAATTCCTCTAATAAGGTAGTTATAGAGTCTAAATCCAGTCCCAAATTTAATAATAGTTCACATGAGCTATTCCTTTCATGTTTTATTATTCCCATGAATAAATGAATAGGTCTAATATATTCTGACTTATAAACGGTTGCTACGTCTAGACCAGTTTTTATAATCTCCTTCAATGGGTATAATTCTTTCATATAATCAAATATAGTAATAAAGTAACTTTAATAAACAATTTATTTATTAAAGAAAATTAGTATTATTAAATAAATACTTAATATTATGATAGACCCTATTACAAAAGATAAAAGTAAAATTTATAAAAAAATAGAATTAATTGTACATACTAATCGTAGAACTGCATATCCTAACGGAGAAACGAAAATAGTTCACGAAAACTCCGCCATGTTAATTTCAGGTAATTTTATAATTATCATTACCATAGAGGGTGGACACCAGAAAGGAGATATTTATCAATTAGAAGATGTTAAGTCTTATCGAACTAACCTAGAAAAAATAGTATTGTAAAATGTTAATAAAAAAAATCACAGAAAAAAAGGATGTCATTGAGTCATATTATAACTCCTCTAATGTTCTTAAATCAATATATCACGTAGACACTCGAGATTTAGATGTGGTATTCAAAAGAGGTGCGGTGTATCGTTACGCGGACGTTCCTTTGAAGTTATTCGAACAATTTGAAAAGGAGCGAAGTCAAGGAAAATTTCTTAATAAGAAAATTGTAAATACCTACACAACTAATAAGATAGCTGACGTTAATACCCAACAATTAGTGGAGTCAATAAACAAGATGATCCAAAGAGATGGTAAGATTAGTTCGATTATAGGAAATTCTACAGACTCTAAAGTAAACTAATTAATTTATTTAATATTTATAGTGTATGGAAGACTATAAATTAGACAACGCATCCTCGAGTACATTACAGGATAATAACACTCTTTCTCCAGAAGTATGGAATGAAGAGGGGGATTCATATGTTATGAAACCAGAAATTCACAAAAGACTAATAGAAATTGCGGATGATTTCTACGAATTTCTTAAAGTGGATATAGGATTAATAGACATCACACTTACTGGTAGTTTATCAAACTATAACTATTCAAAATATTCAGATTTCGACCTTCACTTAATTATTGATTATAATAAGGTGGATGCTGACCATGAACTCGTTGATGATTTCTTTAATATGAAAAAAACTATTTGGAATACCAGACATGATATAACAATTAAAGATTTTGATGTTGAGGTCTACGCTCAAGACGTAAACGAACCCCACCATTCAACAGGGGTTTATTCTGTTAAAGATGATGAGTGGATAGTAGAACCTAAAAAAGAAGAAGTAACGGTAGATAAGAATGAGGTGTATAAAAAATCCAAATCTTGGTCTAAGCAAATAGATAATATAGAAAAGTTTTATAAAAAAGGAAAATATGACAAGGTCATCGGATTAGTGGATAAACTAAAAGAAAAATTAAAAAACTATAGGTCAATCGGATTAGACAAGAAAGGAGAATACGCAATTGAGAATCTAGTGTTCAAAGTACTGAGGAGAAGTGGGTATATTGGTCGATTAAATGACATGAAAGAAGATTCATATGATGAAAAAATGACAATAAAAGAATATAACAGAAAATAAACATATTTATATAAAAAGAATTAAATAGATGGCAACTAACGCATGGAATAATTATTACGGAAGTTTACCCCAGTTTCTTATAGATCCGATTGATTTAACTATAGGGACAAGTGGAGGTACATACTCTGTAGGGGCGGTGGATACCGACCTTACCCATAGACCTTATAGTGGTTTTGTCTGTACAGACATATATAATAAAACCACTGGTGTTGGTGAGATAACAACAACTCAAAAGAATCTAGCAGGTACCGCTATTAAATTAAAGATTCCAGTAGAAGGAATAAGATGGACTTTTACCGGGGGAGATTTGGCGTCATTTACTAATTCGGAAATAACCCTTGGATGTTTCTGTCCAGATCCATGTAAAATAGGGGGTAATACCTTCCAGACGGAACAATTGGGGGCTGGGGCAGCTAAAAGAGTAAGACAAGTCAACCAAGCAGGTCAATCTGAGACACTCATTGGTGGAGGGTCTTTTAATAATACAACTTGGCCAGGACAAGGAATATAAACAAATAAATAAATGAGTTTACAAGGAAGATCACAAATAGATAGAATGCATGAATTAATGAATTCTATGAGTAATGATACTGTAATTAAAAATCCAGTAGTACCTAAACAAAAGAACGCGGTAGATGGGAAGACATATGGTATAGTAAAAGAAAATTCATATTATATCATAAAAGAACACAATGGTAGAGGTTATGAGTATATAAATGGGATGAAAAATAAAACCGACTTTAAGTATGGTTCTTATTCTGAAGCTATGAAACAAATGAACCTAATGTTTGGTTCTCTTAATGAAGCCTATGGATATGAAGGAGGGGTCGATTTATTCAAAGAGGGGAAAAAAAGATATGTGATAAGACCACAAAAAAGACAACAAGAACAAGAAGAGATGGGATTTGACGCAGCTTTAGACCAATTAACTGATAAACAAGATACTGAATTTACGGATCCAAATCCATCAGTAGGGGTAGGAGAGAAGCCACAAGGACCTCCTCCACCAGTTAACCCAATAGATAATAGTAGAGCAAAGGCTATCCCACAAGGCGATGGAGGAGGTGGTGCAACATCACAGGCGCCCACACCAACTAAACCAATACAAACACCAACACCAACTAAACCAACACCAGCAGGGGGAGCAACAATGCCAACACGAGCAGGGGCACCAACACCTTCAACACCACCAACTGGAGCACCCACTGGAGGTGTAGATTTTGATGCGGAGGTTGCTTCAATAGAAAGAGAATTAGGAGGAGGTGAAGAGTCACCAGAAAAAGAAATACAATCATTAACTGGTAAATTAGGACAAGCTTTAAGACAAGGTGAAGACCAAGATTTAGTAGATACCGAATTAACTAAATATGTTGTTAATTCAGTATTTTCTGCACTTAACTTAGCTGAATTAACTGATGAGGATAAGTTAGATATCATTAAAAAAGTTAAAAACGCTGGTACAGGTGAAGAAGAGTTTGGTACTCCAGATACACCAGATATGGGTGGAAGGTCTAATAATTCACCACAAATTGGAATGCCGGGTGGTCATCCTGAAGAGGAAGATGACACTGAAATGGAAATCGATGGATTAGATACTGGGATGGACGATGAACTAGATATTGATATTGATGATTTTGAGGATGAAGAAATGTCAGAAATGGAAGAAGATATGTTATATGGTGATGGAGAGGATAGTAATGGAGGTATGACAGATTTAACTCAGAGCTTAAGAGATTTTGTTGTAAAAACAGTTGATTCGTATATCGATACTAAACAAGTATAAAACGTTTATCTATGGAAACCTATCTTTGTTATATAAATAAAATGGGGGTTAATTATAAAGGTGAAAATCTCTATGAGTTTATTTTTACCAATAAATCTAATTTACCTTTAGTTGACGGCGAATCATGGGATAAAACTCCCGCAGATGGATTTCCATCCCCACCAAGTCCTAACTTTATAAAAGAAGTATCATCCTTAACAACTAGTGAAATAACTCTAAACGTTATCCAGGACTCCAACTTTTTTGGGGTTTATGATGCCGTAGATAATATAATCGCATTGGGGTGGGAGAACTTAGAGGAGGACTTTGAAGGTATGGAGAATGTAAAGAGATTGGTTTTTCATTATGGTGAAAATTCTCAGTCGGTGGCGGATAAACTATATAGTAGGGACATAATCTTAGAAAGAACAAAAAGTAATAACTTGGAAATTAAATAATATGGGTTTACGAATTTTACATTCTTTATTAAATGAACAGGATTCTGTAAAGGCCTTAAATACTCAATTAAAAGCTCTTAATAAACAGATAAAGGATGCTCAAGTTCAACTAAAGGCGGCGGCGTCAAAAGGTGCGGACGTTGGGGACCTTAGCAACCAACTAAGTTCCATATATAAACAAATATCAGATAAGAATAGGGCAAATACTGAAACAATAGAGTTAAATTACTATATTAAGTTAGTCGGTGACCTGACCGATAAAGTATCATCTATGAGACATCATCAAAAATCTTCGGAAGAACTTAATGAGGCAAAAGAACAACATTCTTCAGTTACTAACTGCTTGTCGCAAATACCCCCATTAAAATCACAACTAAGTCAACTAAAGAAACAATATTATCAAGCTAAGCAAGGTGCTGTGATACAAAAGAAAATTAATACTAAAACTAAAAAGTTGGCTGATATACAAAAAGATATGGAAATTGTACAAGGTGTAAAAGCGGACCAAACTAGTAAAATAAGTGATGCGGGAGCTAAAAAGGTTGCAAACGCTCAAAAAGCTTTAGATAGAATATCCTTAGTTGAACCTATTAGTGAACAGGAACAATCTTTAACTCCAGAGGATGAAAGAGCAAAAGAAGCGTGTGAGTTAAATCTTAAAGGATTACAAAATGAGATGGCTAATTGGAATTCTCGTTTGGCTAAGATACAAGCGTCAGCTACGCCGGCACCAGTTAAAGAGGATACAATGTCAGGATGGCAATCAGGTTATCCAGATGCAACCGGAGGAGACAGTTATTCATTTCAAAGTAACGGACCTTTAGGGTCACAACCAGACTTAGAAGATGAGGGATTTACTACTTTTTACGGAGATTCTGATGAACATGAATCAGGTTATAATTTTGATGGTGGTGGACCCGAACTCGGAGAAGATCCAGAAACAATAGAAGAAAGACATCAAGTAAATTATAATACAGAGTTACAAGAGAAATTTGCAAGTAAGGACCAAATGAAGTATTTATATAGTAACGAACCTGAGGCGGCTAAGAAATTAGCGTCAAAGATGACAAAGAAGGACTATAAGAAGTTACCAAAAAAGGTAAAGAAAAATAAAAGGGATGGTAGAATTAAAGAATTACAGGTATGGGGGGTCAATACCCAACCTGGATTTGGTCTCGGAGATGTACCACGAGATAGTATGACAGACTACCAAACAAAAAATCAAAGCGCTTATAATATGATAGGTTTAGGAGAAAACAACAGACCAAAAATGAAAAAAGGGAAATTATTAGAATATATTTCAGAGTTAACCACAAGAGGTGGGGCTAATGGAAAAGTTTACAAGAAAAAAGATATAATAAAATCTTCGGCTCCATTTATAACTGAGGCTCCTATTGACTATGGGGATAGACCTGAAAGAATTAATCCTGATATTGCGGCAAAATTATCCTCACAAGACACACCATTTGGACAAGACCACCCGGCTTTCCCAAAAGTAGGAGAAGATGAAGTTTATAGTAACTATGAAGAGTTGATAGCGTCAAAAAGATTCAAAGATGTTGTAGACACTTTTAAGAGGTACACAGGAGTTGAGGGAAATGCTACCGATATGCAAAATTTAATGGGTCTACAAGGTATGATGATGCAGTCTTTACAAAATACATTAAGGATAGAGAGTTCTAATAAACAAAGATTAGAAGATTTAGCCGTAGAGATTGTTACTAAAGACTTAAACGTACCTGAGGGATCTTTACAGTTTGATGTTGAGATAACAGGCATGCAAAAATTGAGTAAAGACGACATGAAACAAAAACCTAAAAACCAAGAACAGTCTCTTGAAATGGAAGAAGACACTCTAGAGCATATGGAGGAGTTGGATCTTGAGGTTTCTAAACGAAGGTTTATTAATTCTATGATGCAAGGTTCGGCGAAAAAATCTTTGTATCTGTACCATATGGTAAGTGACGAACTTAATGAAATTGACCCAACACTTATGAATCTTTATGGAGTTGTAATATCCGCTAACGATTTAATGTACTGGATTTTGCCAGACATGATGGGTGGTGGTGGTGGAGAAGGGGCTCAGGTATTTGGTAAAGAAAAAATTGACTTATCGACAAACCCACCTACAGTAGTTGCTAAAGGGATGACGTTTCCAGTATTAGTACACGAATTACACAAAGGAGTTATGGAATATCTTTCTTTACATGGACTTCCTGGAGATAAAGAACTAAGACAAAAAGTAATGGATAAAACTGATTTCTTAGAAGACGAAATGTGGGATTTAAGATTAGGACCTGGACTATGGGAAAGATTTATAGACTCTATTGGTGCTGACGACTTCGATGTTAAAAACCACTTGTATACAGAAATTATTCAAATGCCAGCAAAAGAATTCTTGGAGTTTATGAAAGAAATACAATCTGGTAGTCCAGAGGGAAAATACAAAATGGTAAATTTGGCTAAGAAAATTAAAAGTGAGATTCAACAAGACGAATATGAGGAAGCAACAGGGGAATATGAAGAAAATGATGAACCGGTTGCAGATATACCTGGATTTGAAGGGACTATGGAAGCATTAGATGATATTAGTATTAGAGACTTATTTCCACCTGGTAGTGAATTAGGCGACGAAGAAGAAATGGATATCGACTCTCTTCTAGACAAAATATCTGATACCGGAATGGAGTCTCTAACACCTAAGGAGCTACAATTCTTAAAAGACCAATAGACTATTTATAAGTGTTCCTAAGTCCTTTATATTTATAGTATATGGGAGAGACTAAAAGAAACGCAAGATTAGAAACAGTAATGTTATGGGGTAAATGTAAGTATGACCCAGCATATTTTATTGAAAACTTTTTACAGACTTTTGATAAAACAAAAGGAACCTTTGTTAAGTTTAGTCCATTTCCCAAACAACTTGAAGCCATAAAATCTTATAAAGATAATCGTTATAATATTGTTCTAAAATATAGACAGGCGGGTATATCCACATTAACGGCTGCTTATATTACATGGTTAGTATCTTTCGCGTCCAAAGATAATCCAGAAAAAGTCTTGATATTAGCGAATAAACGAGAGACCGCAATGGAATTTCTTAATAAAGCAAAAGTGTTTCATTCACAATTACCTAAATGGATATCCGTAGATATTGGAGACACAAACTCAAAACAACATGTTAGATTTAGTAATGGGTGTGAAATAAAAGCGGTAGCGACTTCCGCAGATGCTCTTAGGGGGTATACACCATCTTTATTAATTTTAGACGAGGCCGCCTTTATTGAAGGAGGTCAAGATGTGTGGGCTGCTTGCCAAGCTTCCCTTTCAACAGGAGGGGATGCAATTCTAGTATCAACACCTAATGGATATGACCCTATATACCACACTACCTACGATGGGGCGAAAAAAGGAGTAAATGATTTTAAGATTGTTGAGATGAGATGGTATGAAGACCCAAGGTTCAATAAGGGATTAGAATGGGAAAAAGAGGGGGAAGAAAATATCATCTGTGGAACAGAAGACCTTAAATTATATGAGCAATATGTTATCGATGGTTACAAACCAATATCACCATGGTATTCGGAGATGATAAGACAAATGAATGGTAACATGAGATTAGTTAATCAGGAAATTAATTGTGATTTTTTAGGTTCTGGAGAAACGGTAATTGATAAGGAGTGGATAGAATTACAAGAAAAGGAGAATAAAAGAGAACCAATTAGAAAAGAAGGGATAGAAAGAGAATTGTGGATATGGAAAGACCCAGAACCAGGTAAAAAATACGTAATGGGGGTAGATGTATCAACCGGACAGTCTGATGATTTTAGTGCTTTTAGTGTAATATGTTTAGATTGTGAAGATGGAGAAGAACAGGTTGCTGAGTATTACGGAAAAATGCCACCAGATGAGTTGGCTAATTATGTCTGGCATGCAGGAACAAGATACAACGCTTATGTTATAATTGATATTACTGGAGGGGTAGGACTACCAACATCTCTAAAGTTAAAAGAGATGGGGTATACCCAACTACACTACCCAAATGGAGATAGAAATAAAAATCCAGGTTTTAATATCGATTCTAATAGAAGAATAGTTGTTAGTGAGTTAGAGGAGTCAGTTAGGACAAACAGGGTTAAAATACGTTCTGAACGAACTATAGCAGAAATGACTACTTTTATCTTTAGGAACGGAAGACCTGACCATATGGTCGGTTATCACGATGATCTTTTATGGGGATTGGCAATGGGGTTATATGTTGCAAATACCACGTTTAAGGAAATACAAAAAAATAAAAATCACTCAGCGGCAATAATGGATAGTTGGATGACAACTACCCAGGCAAATGAACATATAGATTCTATAAAACCTATAGGTGAAAAAATTTCTTTATCAACCCCACCAAATAACAAACCAGAAAGAATGAATGAAAGATTTCCTGACCCTATGCATCCTTTTGGTGCGCCAAGTCAGGACGCAAGACACCTATATAAAGAACATGGTTGGTTATTTGGAAAAGGATACGGTGGAAGACGCGTTTAAGGTTTATATTATGAATTTTTTAGTTTATTATTAGTAATAAGTATTTATATTAAACAATACCAATTAAATGGCCAATAAAAATTTAACAATATATCAGAAATTACAACAAGTATTTGGTGCGGGGGCGATGAGAAGAACTCCACCGAGTTATAATGTTGACCCAAGTAAAATACTACTTAAAACACCATCAAAAAGTGAATTTGACCAAGAGAAACTACAAGCTCAACAACAAGCTTTTCTAAAAGGTCAGTGGAATAAAGTAGATAGTGAATTATATAATCAAGCCATTTATTATGAAACGACTAGATTAGCCTCTTTTTACGATTTTGAATCGATGGAGTTTACTCCTGAGATTGCTGCAGCTTTAGACATCTATGCTGAAGAAAGTTGTACCCCAGATGAAACAGGGACTTTACTTAGTGTAGAGTCAGACTCTAGTAGAATAAAAGATATATTAGATAATCTTTTCCATAAGGTACTTGACTTACACGCTGTGTTACCGGCTTGGACAAGAAATACCTGTAAGTATGGTGATAATTTTGTTTACTTAAAAATTGACCCAAAACAGGGGATTATTGGGGCGTCACAATTACCTAATATCGAGATAGAAAGAAAAGATGAAAGTAGTTACCTTACATCACGAAAAGCCGGAACCTATGGAGTTGAGGGGGAAGAAGAAAAAGATAAGAACATAAAGTTTGAGTGGAGAAACAAATCAATCTCTTTTAATGCTTGGGAAATTGCTCATTTTAGGTTACTAGGAGATGATAGGAGATTACCGTATGGGACTTCTTTACTGGAAAAGGTGAGACGAATTTGGAAACAATTATTATTATCAGAGGATGCGATGATGATATACAGAGTAACAAGAGCACCGGAGAGAAGAGTTTTTAAGATAAATGTTGGTAATATTGATGATCAAGATGTACAAGCATATGTAAATAAAATAGCAAATAATTTCAAACGAAGTCACGCGATAGATCAATCCACAGGTCAAGCTGATTTAAGATATAACGCATTGGCGGTTGACCAAGACTTTTTTGTTCCAGTTCGTAATGATGGGGCTGCCAACCCAATTGAAACATTGCCAGGGGCTGGTAATTTAGATCAAATCGCCGACATTGAGTATATTCAAAAGAAAATGCTCTCAGCCTTAAGGATACCGAAACCTTTTCTAGGTTTTGAAGAACCAGCGGGAGAAGGAAAGAATTTAGCTCTTCAGGATATTCGTTTTGCTAGAACAATCAATAGAGTTCAACAATCAATGGTTCAAGAACTTAATAAGATTGCAATAATACATCTTTATATTTTAGGTTTTGAAGATGAGTTGGAGAACTTTACACTAAGATTACAAAACCCATCAACACAAGCTGAAATGTTAAAAATAGAACAGTTCCAATCAAAAGTGGCGTTGTATAGAGACTCGGTATCTGACGCTGGTAATGGTTTTGGTGCAACCTCTATGACTTGGGCAAAGAAAAATATATTAGGTTTTAGTGATGATGATATTCTTTTAGATTTAGAAAGACAAAGAATGGAAAAAGCGGCGGCGGCAGAAATGGAGAACACTGCGGAAGTGATAAAAAGTACTGGTATTTTTGATGAGGTAGATAAACTATATGGAGAGGCTGCGGAAGGTGAGGACCTACCAGCAGAAGATAGTGGTGACGAACCACCAACTCCAGGAGAGGCAACTGGTGCAACACCACCGGAAGATGTAGACATGGATGACGATGTAATGATGGAAAAGAAGAGTAGTAGTTATGAGAATCTAGTCAATATCGTAAATCTTGACACAAAAAAGAAAGGTAAAAACACAAAAAGTAATTTAATTAAAGAAGACCTAGAGTACCTGAAAAACAATTTAGACAAACTTTTAGAATAGTTTTATATTTATTATATAAACATACTGTATGAAAAATTTCGGTGATTTACTAGATTCACTATACTCTAAAGCGTCGTCACAATTTGCGAACAATAAAAAAAATTGTAGCAAGATACTTAAAGAGTGTATAAACACAATAAAAACAGATAAAATCTTATCTGATCAATTCATAATTTTTAATAATCTTAAAACTACAGTCATTGGAGAAAATCAAGTCAATGACTATATAAGTGAGAATATTAACTCAATAAAGTTACACAAAACTAAAGATATCATTAATTCTAATTATAAGTTAGAAAAACTATGTAACCATTTAGGTGCGAAAATTAAGAAAAATAAATTAAATGAGTCAATATCAAACTTATGTTTTTTAATGAACACATCTAAGAATGTTAACTCACTACACCAATCAAAAAATATAATAAAAGAGAATTTATTATCTAACAAAAAAACAAAAGAAATCGATACACCGGAAATTCCTTTAGCTTTAATGAGTAAACTTGTTAGTAAAAAGTACAACAAAAAATACAGTACTTTAAGTGAATCAGATAAAACATTACTTAAAGTAATTCTTGAAAATAAGGAGGGTGACGAAAAACTTTTTCAATCCTATAAAGAAAAAGCAACACAACTATTAGAAAATAGAATAGTTGAAAATGATGACTCTACTTTACATACAAATTTGAAAAAAAGTTATAAGAAGGTACGTGATATGGAGTATGTAAACGAAAGTTTAATAAATGATGTTACTAAATTACATTATCTAATAGAAGGTTTAGAGTAAAATGGCAAGATTAACAAACGAACAAGTATATAGTGAGATTAAACTAGTAAAGAATGATATGGTTTATCTTAAGGATGGACAGGCAAAAATGCAAGAAGACATTACTATGATTAAAAAAGTATTATTAAATCCAGATAATGGTACGGTATCAAGAGTAAATAAAAATACAGATTTTAGAAAATCAACAGGGAAAGTTCTATGGTCCTTATGGATTGCTGTGTTAGGTATAATAGGAAAAATAATATTCTGGAACTAAAAAAAAATTAAAATTATGAACTTTTTGAAAAACATGTTAAGTAGTGAAGGTAAAGTCTCTAGTAAGAGATTTGTGACTTTTGTTTGTTTACTATTTATGCTAATAGGATATACTGCCAATTTATTTTGGGATTTTACAATTGAACCTGACTTATTTGCATCATTACAATGGATTGTAATGGCAGGACTTGGTTTTACAGCGGCGGAGAATTTTTCACCTAAAGGTGAAGATGCCCCAGCAGAACCACCAGCTCCATCACACACTACGGTAACTCATGAATATGATTACCATAATGACGAAGAAGTATAAAAATAAAAAAAATGGGAAGAAGAAAAGAATTATTAAAACAACAAAACATAGACAGAGCAAATCGTCTTTTAGAATCACGTATTAGCAGAAGTCTAATGACTGAACAACAAAAAGGTGATGCCAATAATGACGGGACTGTAAACCAAGACGACATAGATTGGATACAGGCTAACTGGTTAGGGGCTGGTGATGTTTATGACAGTAACGATAATTTAGTTAATTTAGATGATCTAACTTTAGCCATAAATCATTTTGGACAAGGAGAAGCTTTAGAAACTGGTAGTACTGGTCCTGGTAATACTGGTCTTGGTAATACTGGTCCTGGGGTAGCATGTGACCCACCTCCAAATGGATGTAAACCAGGTCATGTTTGGATGCCGGCACCAGTATGTGCCTGTCAACCAGAAGTATCTTCATCACCAACTTGTAAAATTGTTTGGGCTAGCTCATGTTCACAACAGCATTTGGCAACAGGAGGAGGATTAGGAGGACAGAATTCTTGGGATCCTTGGTTATCTTTAAGACAAACGGGATGGGATAGTGCAGGTTGCCAACATTTACAAAATGTTGTGAATTGGACAACCGATCAGTTAAATTCAGGTGTAACTGGACCAAACTCGCCAAACCCTAACACACCATTAAATTCAACACAGATATTAAGAAAAACAGCAAAAAGGGAGTGGGCACAATGTCAAGCGGCTGAGTGTGATTGTCCACCACTTAATGTACCAGCGTTAACAGGAGGACCTACACCACCTCCACCAGTTACTCCAGATCCTTTTGGTACAGATCCTTTGGCCGGAACTGGAGGGATTAAACCAGAGAAAAAAGGCAAAAAGAAAAAACCACCAACAGGAACAGGACCAACAAATCCTAACCCTAGTAAAAAAGGGGTTAATACTAAAGGAGGAAAGGACAAAAAAGAAGATAAGGAATTAAATGAACAAATTAATAAAATGAGATCATTATGGAATTACAATAAATAAAAATGGGGAGACAAAAATTTAATAAACGAGATCATATTGCAAGGGCTAATACGCTTCATGAAAGTAGGGATTTGACTAATAAGGGTTTTTTAATGGAACAACAATCACCACTAACTGTTACTATGTGTTACGTGTGTAGTGGGGGGACGGTCCATCAGCAATCTATGCAATACGCACCACCTATTTGGCAAAATGGAGTTGGATATACAGGTAATGACATAGTAGGGTATTCAAATCCTTATACAAATCCAGTAGCTTTGGCTAATGGATATGAGATGTGTACAGTGGCAAACGCTGCTGGAAATCCATCAAGTCCTGAAATGCTAATGCATCAAATGGGAGGTCCCTCAAATTCACAAGGACCTGAAGCTGTTTATTGGACAACACCTGACATGCCTACTTTATTATGTAATAGTGGAGGAACAAGTTTTTATGGTGCAGGTTGTGCGGATCCTTCACTACTAACCCAAGGTTGGGTAGATACTAACATTAACCAACCAGTAGGGTTAGGTTATAATGTTATGGAATATTGTAATTGGTGTGATGGAAATACTAGTTGGCAGGGTCCTGACCCTATCGCGGCTATTCCAGGAACAAACGCTTTATGTGATTGTTGTGATACAACAACAACACCTTGTTATGACTGTGTTAATGGAATCCCAACTGTAGTAGAAACGATAGGACTTAATTCAACTTGGTGTCAAAGTGTACCAAATGGTCCACAATGTGGAAATGATTGTACCCTTATACCTATGAATCCTCTAGGAGGAACACCAAATTTCCCTCTAGTAAACGACCCTAACCTAGCTTGTGGACAAAACCAAGGAGATTGGTGGTGTGACCCAACAGGGGCATTCGTTAGTGCAACTGGAAGTCCTTGTATACAATCACCAACACAACCTCAATCATATTTTACAGGACCTTCTCTAACAGAACAAGACTGTATCGATTCCTGTTATTCGGGAGGAGGGATATCAGGTTGTTTAGACCCAAACTCACCAAATTTTGACCCTAATGCCTCTTTAGATTGTATAGGGAATCCACAAGGTGCGGCTGGATACGGCGACACCAGTTGTTGTGGACAAACACAACAAGAATGGTGTTGTGGTGGAGGAATTACAGGAGCAGGACAATGTATACAAGTTCCCGTCGGTACTTGTAACCAACAAAGTATGGGTACAGGATACGCTGGAGGACCATTCATTGATGCTAATGATTGTAACATTAATTGTGGTGGTGCTAACACAGGAGGATGTATGGAATTATGGGTAACAAAATGTGCTGGAAGTAGTCCGGGACACCAAATTGGACAATCAAATCTTCATTTCCCATGTCCACACGTAGATGGGGCGTTTGCCTTACCATCTCTTGTTGGTCAGGAAGTTGGTATAGACCCATCAACAGGACAAGGAGGAGATGATGTATATACGGTGGATCAGGTTAACCCAAATCCTAATTATCCAGCTAATTACACACCAAATTCTTATCTAACAACTAGTGTTAGTTGTACAGGTAATAATCCAAACACTACCATATGTGATTTTTCATGGGCTAGCTCATGTGCACAACAACACTTAAATACAGGAGGACAAAATTCTTGGGATAATTTCTTAACGTTAAGAGAAACAGGTTTTAATAGTGCAGGTTGTCAACATTTACAAAATGTTGTGAATTGGACAACTAATCAATTAAATTCTGGAGTGACTGGAGCAGGAGCACCATTAAATCCAACACAGATAGCAAGAAAAACGGAACAGAGAGACTGGGCACAATGTCAAGCGGCTGAGTGTGGATGTAGTACACTTAATCTCCCAGCGTTAACAGGAGGACCAACACCACCTCCACCAACAAATCCAGATTTAATCGATCCTGAAGTACCTAAAGATAAACCAGATAAACCAGATAAAGCAAAAAAAGGAGGAAAGGACAAAGAAGATAAAAAATTAAATGAACAGTTTAGCAGAATGAAAGAACTGTGGAAGTACAATAAACTATAAAGATTAGAAAAACCCCAATCGGGGTTTTTTTATTTAATAATATTTCGTAATATTAAGTATCAATAACACTTAGAGAAAAAGAATATGAAAAATGAAATTAGGAAAAGAATTATCTTTGAAAACGGAAAAACCATTCAAAATATACATTGGGACTGTTAACAATAAAGAACCAAGAACCTTATACATGGTTCTATCTAGTTGGGTTGAACCCCAACAAGAGTTAGAAAACTATCAACCACACTTAAATAAAATTACAAAAAACATTAAGCGGTTCCTAAGCGAAGTGGTACCTAAAGAAAGTTTCAATAAAGAAAAGATAATTGTAGATTTCGACTTACGTTCATCAGGAATAACAAAAAATAAAAAGTCTTTTATGTCATGTGAGGTGACACTTTTTCAAAAGGAACTACGAAAGATAAACTCCCCATCAGTTATTATGGAACTCCAATGGTTATCAACTAAATTAATCGGAGAGGTTTTCGAACCGGATACCGGATTCAAATACCACTTAAATAAAAAACAGTAATCATCTAACATAAAACCCATTAATATGGGTTTTATTTTTTCCTCTTCATATTTATAATAAAAACAATATTTATTAGTATGGAACTTAAATTATTAAAAGAAGGGGAGGTTGGATATGGACTACTTGTCGAAAAGGATTCTGGCTATATATCACCACAAAGCAAAGAAAATAGAAACATAATAAAAGAAATGAAGGAAATGGGTACTAGTTATGGTCCCATTCAAATGGTTGCGGTATTACAAAAATGCGGCGTTGAGAACAGAAACGGAAGAGTTTATCCGGAAAACATTCTTAGACAAGAAGTAGATAAGCACCAAGAGGTTATTAAAAATGGAAGAGCGATTTCAGAACTTAATCATCCAGATTCATCAATTATAGATCTAGAAAGAACATCTCATAAGTTAGACGAAACTTGGTGGGATGGTAACACTTTAATGGGTAAATTAACCCTAATAACTTCTCCGGCTTATGAATCTAGTGGTACTGCAACTACACCAGGAGACTTGGCAGCAAACTTACTAAGACACGGAGTACAATTAGGTATTTCATCAAGAGGAGTAGGATCCCTATCAAATGTAGGGGGACAAAATATGGTACAAGATGATTTTGAATTAATTTGTTTTGATTTGGTTTCATCTCCTTCAACTCCAGGAGCGTACCTGTTCAATCAGGTTGAGGAAGCAAAACCTTATGTAGAATCAAAAAAACCACAAAAAATAATGGAGTCAAAATTAGACGAAACAATTAAAAATTTCTTAAAAGATTAAAATTATGAGTAATAGAATTAGAAAAGCAAAATATGACAATATAGTAAAATTAAATAGAACTCTATTGTCAGAAGAGAACCTAAACATCAATAATGATCCAGATGTAGAAGAATATATAGGTTTAGAAGAAGAGAATCATGATCATGGAGGAACACCTCCATATACAAAGAAGACTAAAGGTAAAAAACTAAATGAAGGATGTGGTTGTGGAGAATCAAAAGAAACAAGTGGACATTCATATATGGCGGGAAAACAGTTACATAGTATTTCTAACAAAGCAGAAGACATGTACAATAAGTTAGAAAAAGATGATGTTTTAGACGACTGGGTTGAAAGTCACCTGGCAAAAATAGACCAAATGATGGATAGTGTAAGTGATTCATTTAACCATGATAAGTCAAAAGATATGGGGGATATGGGACCCGGTGGATGTCCTCCAGGTCAACATTGGTGTAATGAGACTGGTGATTGTCATGATGACCATTCTCCACAAACAGAACCTTTAACTATAAAAGGTATGGAAGTCATTAACTTACAAGAACGAATTGGTAGGAGAATAATGAAGGAACAAAATAATCCATTTTCTGGTGGTTCAGGACCTAATTGGGACGCAGCAGAAGCCGCTTGGGCCAATTGGAACGCGACAACTCAAACAGGAGCACCTGGTACACAAGATTTATTAAATACTAGTTCGACTTTTATAAATAATATGGCTGGTAAAAGTTGTGAGTTTTATCAAAAACGTTTAACAGCACAAGTAAATTCTTTTGTTAATCAGTTTGGAGGTAGTTTAGGAGCAGACGCTAATGCTACTAATGTTACTGGTGGTCAGAACCCAGCTTGGCAGAGTCAAAAATATGCTAGAATAATGTGGTTATCAGATGCTGTCTATGATTGTAATAATCCATCTGCAACATCATCAGCTGCTAGTGGCACTACTGCTCAATCAGATAACGCAAGTTGTTTCTATGATTGGATTAATGATTCAACAAATGACGTAATACTTACAACTCCAGTATGTAATAACGGTAATCAAGCAATATCACAACAGAATTTGGAAAAAACTAAATTTAGGCATCAATCAATAGCAGATTGTAATATGTTAGATAATAAAATAGCAAAGATGTTACATTTATCACAGACTACAACAGGATGTGAACAGATTAGAAAAGCAGCAAAACATGAGTATTTAACGGAACTAAGACAGCACTGTTGTAATTAATATGAACTTAAGAGAAAACATAAAAAAAGAATTAAGAATGCTAAATGAGCAGGCAAATCCTAATAATTGTAATAACCCACAATATATTTGTCAAAATGCGGTAACTAGTCCTGGTTTTCCAGGGATAGATGCATGTCATATGTTTAAGTCTAATGGGTTATATGATATAAATGATTCTTGTAATATAAATGGTGGTGGACATACAATATTTTCACACAATAAGACAAATAGTCAATGGTTTTCCTATTTAGGTAATCCATCTCCTGGAGATAAGTTCAAATATGTGAGACAAACCCCAAGTGGAGGAGGAGTAGTTACAGCCTGGAATATGGAATATGAAGGTATTGATCCTATGGGATGTGTTGGATCGATTCCTGACCCATCAGGTGCCCCAATTTCATGTTCCTCATCCTCATCTTCATGTGACACAACACCATCATCGCCATGTGCACAACAATGGTTTGATAACCCAGCTCAATCATGGGCTACTGGTTTTATGTCAAGTAATGATTGTACAACCTATACTTGGCCAGCGACTAATTTAGAAACTCAAGCAAATACAATAATGGCAGGGGCTCCAAACCTCCCAACAATTCCATACACTTATAATAATTGGAACGACATTAAAAACGCAGCTAACGCTAGTGGTTTAGGTCAACCACAAAAAGGTCAATTCAAAAGAAAAATGGCTAAGGCTATGTATTCACAGTGTCAAATACAAGCATGTAATTGTTAATATGAATTTAAGAAAAAATATAAAAAAACAATTACGTCTATTAAAAGAAACGGATGATAGACCAGACAATTGGAGAGAACTACCAGGATATAATCCTGATGCTTTTTATCCGATAACGAATTATGGTGATGATGAGATTGTAAAGGATGACGATACTTCGTCTAGACTACCAGCTCATTTCTATGAGGATGATTATGATTTAGATGAGGGGGACTTAGATGAAATTTTTGACGAAACTCAAAGAGGAGACAGGGTTAGATATTTCGTAGACGTCTATTATGATACTATGTTACCAAGTTCTGGAAACGCAGAAAAAGATAAAGTTTTAGCGGAAAAAATTGCTAGGGCTGATCTTCGTAGCCTTAAAAATCGAGAGTATATTATAGGTCCTGTAGAATTAAGAGGATACTATAATTAATATTTACTGACAAAATTTCATGTGAACAGGTCTTTTTTATGTTCTCAGGTATATTTATTAAAAAACTCCCTACGGAGTTATTTGCGCTTTTTGCGTATATTAATAACAAAGATTAAAAAAAATTAAGTCAAATGGCAGAAAAATCTTTAGTAGAACAAGCTCTTCTTGAAGC
>TARA_R110001599_G_scaffold73034_3_pt1 | contig 21062 bp, 17 predicted proteins | sample TARA_R110001599 | Tara Oceans TARA_R110001599 (sample SAMEA4398360) | marine metagenome | biome: Polar Biome; feature: [MES] marine water layer (ENVO:01000295) within the mesopelagic zone...; material: water (ENVO:00002006), including particulate matter (ENVO:01000060) such as......
TGCAATAATGTCTTTGCCAACCAATCGATCGTACAAAACTACATCGGCCATTTTTAACAGGCGATATGCTTTCAACGTTAATAATTCTGGATCCCCTGGACCCGCACCAATCAAATAGACCTTGCCCGTCATCATTTCCAATATCCACTTATACAAAAAAAGCCTCCTTGAGAGGCTTTTTTATTAGAAAATCCAGCTTACGCTTTTTTCAATACCGATTTACCACCCATGTAAGGCAATAAAACATCAGGAACCGTCACACTGCCGTCTTCGTTTTGATAATTTTCCAAAACAGCAACCAAGGTACGACCAACCGCCAAGCCAGAACCATTCAAGGTATGTGCCAATTCAGGACGCCCAGTTTCTGGGTTACGCCAGCGAGCCTGCATACGGCGCGCTTGGAAGTCACACATATTTGAGCAAGAAGAAATTTCACGGTATTTACCTTGACCAGGTAACCATACTTCAATGTCATACGTTTTGTGAGCAGAGAAACCAAGATCTCCACCGCACAAAATCACGGTACGGTAAGGAAGCTCTAGCTTCTGTAAAATAGCTTCTGCATGCCCTACAAGCTCTTCAAGTACGTCTTCAGAGCGATCTGGACGGCAAACGTGAACTAATTCTACTTTCTCAAACTGATGCTGACGAATCATGCCGCGCGTGTCACGACCATAACTGCCCGCTTCACTACGGAAACACGGCGTATGAGCAACAAACTTTTTATGCAGATCGGTATCATTTAGGATTTCATCACGCACCAAGTTCGTCACTGGCACTTCAGCTGTCGGAATCAAATACAGATCGTTGTTGCCACTGTCTTTATCAACCGGCACTTTAAACAAGTCCGCTTCAAACTTAGGAAGCTGGCCAGTGCCTTTTAAAGAATGCGCATTGACCAAGTAAGGAACATAGACTTCAGAATAACCATGTTCATCGGCGTGCGTATTGATCATAAACTGAGTCAAAGCACGGTGTAGACGCGCCAAATCAGAGTGCATCACTGCAAAACGAGAACCGGTAATTTTCACCGCCGCTTCAAAATCCAGCATACCCATGGCTTCGCCAAGATCAACATGGTCTTTTGGCTCAAAATCAAACTGCTTTGGCACGCCCCAACGACGAACTTCTACGTTGTCATCTTCAGTCTTGCCCTCTGGCACTGATGAATGAGGAAGATTCGGAATGCCTTCTAACAAAGTCTCAAACTCAGTTTGAACTTGCGTCAGTTGGTTTTTTGCCGCTTCAAGGTCATCACCTAGCGTTGACGTTTGCGCCTTTAATTCAGCAGCCTTGTCTTTGTCGCCAGACTTCATGGCTTGACCAATGTCTTTGGACACTGAGTTTCGGGCTTGCTGCAGTTGCTCCGTTTCCATTTGAATGGCTTTACGACGGGCTTCCAAAGAAGAGAAAGTCGCCACATCCAACTCATAACCTTTCTTTTTAAGTTGAGCCGCAATGGCTTCTGGGTCAGCGCGTAATGCTTTAATGTCTAACATCTGGGCAACAATATCCTTTAAAAAATGTATAAAAATAAATCAGAAAAAATCGAAAATATAAATGGGTCAAAACAAGCGAGTAACCGCCATGCCAACCGCTAAGCCGACAATCCCCAAAACACAACTTAATAATAAATAGCTTATGGCACTTAGCCAAGCCTGCATGTTAATAAGCGAGATAATTTCCAGCGAAAAAGTCGAAAATGTTGTAAATGCCCCTAAAAACCCTACCATAACCAAAGGACGATACGGCTCAAGTGACGGCATTCGCTCACTAATTACAACAAATGCCACACCCATGAGCACACAACCTAATACATTAATCAGCATGGTGGCGAGTGGAAAGTGGTAATGCCAATGAGAACTGATCCATTTTGTCATGCCATATCGACTCAAGGCGCCAAACGCACCACCAACAGCAATCATAAAATACATCATTTTTTATTCCTTGAAGATAAAGCGCTTTCTGTCACTAACTTTTCTCGTAGTTAACCATCTTTTCTTAATAAATCAGTATAGCGCTGAAGCGGACTCTGATCGTCCAATTCCGACAACCAAGCCAACTTATCGTTAATTTTTTTCTCTAAGCCGCGATCAGTCGGCTGATAATAACGCATATTAGCCAACTCTTCCGGCATATAGTTTTCCCCAGCGGCATAAGCGTGCTCTTCATTGTGCGCATAACGGTATTCATCGCCATGACCCATACTTTTAGCCAGTGACGTTGGCGCGTTACGCAAATGCACAGGGACTTCATAACTTGGTTGCGCTGCCACATCTGACATTGCTTGATTAAAGGCCTGGTAAACCGCGTTACTCTTGGGGGCACTGGCCATATATACTGCCGCTTGAGCAATGGCTCTATTGCCCTCTCCCGGACCAACGCGCTCGAATACATCCCAAGCGTTCAAGCCTATTTGCAGAGCTCTTGGATCGGCATTGCCGATGTCTTCTGACGCAATGGCCAGCAAGCGACGTGCTATGTACAAAGGATCACAACCACCGTCGAGCATTCTTGCCATCCAATATAAGGCACCGTCTGGCGAGGACCCTCGAACAGATTTATGGAACGCCGAGATTTGATCATAAAAGACATCGCCTTTTCGATCAAAACGACGCACGCTACCGCCCAACACATCTTCCAACTGCTCTTGCGTTACCTTAGCTCCCGGCTCGACAAGGTCAGATAAAATTTCCAAGAAATTTAAACCGCGACGAATATCGCCATCGGCCGCTTGAGCCAAAACAGAAAGGAAATATTCATCGATTTGAAGACCATTGCCTTCAGAACTGCCGGCCATGCCTTTTTCATAACTTTGTAGTGCGCGCACAAGAACAAGCTGAATGTCTTCTACGCTAGGTGTTTTCAAGCGATAAACACGCGCTCGCGATAATAAGGCAGAATTTAATTCAAACGCCGGATTTTCCGTTGTCGCACCAATAAACAAGAAAGTGCCGTCTTCAATAAAGGGTAAGAATGCATCTTGTTGGGATTTATTAAAGCGATGCACTTCGTCTACAAACAACACTGTTTGAGCGCCGCTCATCATGCGCGATTGTTTAGCTTGATCAACCGCGGCGCGAATCTCTTTCACACCAGACATGACTGCTGACATTTCAATAAATTGTGCGTCAAGGGCATGGGACAATAATTGCGCAAACGTGGTTTTCCCGACACCTGGCGGCCCCCAGAGAATAAAAGAATGACAATGTCCTGTTTCCACCATCCTCCTTAAAGGTTTTCCTGGACCAACCAAATGCGACTGCCCTATGTAATCATCAAGGCTTGTAGGTCGCATTCTGGCGGCAAGAGGCTGATAAGCCTGGGCTGGCACATCGGAAAAAAGATCTTTCATCACTGACCTTCTTCAATCACATCCACATTATCAGGCAGATCCAAGACAAAATTTTCTTTGGCAACGCCTTCATGATGCTCAACATTTTTGAACTCAATCACCGTCGTTTGTCCAAGCGAATCGAGAATACTCATTGCACTAATTACTTTATTTCTAAAAGACAGCGTCAAACTCTGGAACAAATCCTGATCACCTTTAGGCACAAGACGAAATTTCTCGTCACCCAGTTTAGTCATATTATAATGAGGAAGCACCTCGTTCGCAGGCTGTCCCAGTAAGGCCGCAGGAGAGTTTCCAACCGCGCCAGACAATGGTCTTTTTGTCGCTTGCTCTAAATCCACATCCCAGACAGTTATCATCTTACCGTCAGAAATAATACGCTGGGCAAAAGGCGTCACGCTGTCCCACACAAACTGATTGGGTTTCGCTAAAAGAAAAATACCTTCACTTACCTGTAACTGTTTGCCTTTTTCATCGTAGGTTACTTGGCGAAACTCGCCTTCAATATTTCGGTTGCTTTCTAATAAGTTTTCAATTGAATCTGTTGTTTGCTCTTCCGCCTGTATCGTCACAGCTTGGAAAGCAATCACAATACTCAATACAACCATGGCGACTAATTTATTTATCAACATACTTCTCCAAAACTTTATTATAAATAAGAGCCTATAAAAAAAGGCTTAAATAATTGCTTTTTATTCCGGAATTAAAATATCACGCTGACCATTGGTACCCATAGGCCCAACCAAACCAGCCGCTTCCATTGCTTCAACCAAATTCGCCGCTCTGTTGTAACCTATTTTAAGACGACGTTGAACCGATGAGATCGAAGCTTTACGCGTTTCTATGATAATTTTCACAGCTTCGTCATAAAGTGCGTCTTTATCTTCACTGTCATCACCGGACATCAAGTCTTCTGGATTCACCACCACATCATTTATGTAGTTAGGTGTACCACGTTGCTTCCACTCCTCTACTACGGCGTGCACTTCCTCGTCGGACACAAAAGCACCATGCACTCGTATTGGAGTTGGCAAGCCAGCCGGAAGATACAACATATCCCCCATACCCAATAACTGATCCGCACCACCTTGATCCAAAATAGTACGAGAATCGATTTTTGAGGACACTTGAAACGCCATTCGTGTCGGAATGTTCGCTTTAATCAAACCGGTAATAACGTCTACGGATGGTCGCTGAGTCGCCAATATTAGGTGAATACCGGCAGCCCTTGCTTTTTGCGCAATACGAGCAATCAGCTCTTCAACCTTCTTACCAACAATCATCATCATATCGGCAAATTCATCCACGACAATCACAATGTAAGGCAAAGGCTCTAAATGCGGAACCGTGCGAGCAACGCCGTCTTCGGAAAACATCGCCATTTCCGGTTGCCACAAAGGATCTTCAATTGGCTTACCCGCCTCAATGGCATCACGCACTTTTTTGTTATAACCCGCAATATTACGCACACCTAATTTAGACATTAATTTATAACGGCGCTCCATTTCATCTACCGACCAACGCAAGCCGTTAGCCGCGTCTTTCATATCCGTAATAACCGGCGTTAAAAGGTGAGGAATACCTTCATAAATCGACAATTCAAGCATTTTTGGGTCGACCATGATCATACGTACTTCATCCGGTGTGGACTTAAGCAGCATGCTTAAAATCATCGCATTAACGCCGACAGACTTACCCGACCCTGTTGTACCAGCCACCAGAACATGAGGCATTTTTGCCAAATCTACGACAACAGGCTCACCGGAGATATCATGACCAAGAGACAAGGTCAGCGGAGATGAAGATCGATCATACGCATCGCAGTTAATCACTTCAGCAAAATACACTGTATCCCGAACTTGATTAGGGATCTCAATGCCTATGGTAGATTTTCCTGCAATGACTTCAACTACACGAACACTCATCACACTCAAAGATCGTGCAAGATCTTTTGCTAAGTTAGTAATTCGTGACACCTTCACACCCGGAGCTGGCTGAATTTCAAACCGTGTAATAACCGGGCCAGGGTTCACTTCCACCACATCTGCCTTGACACCAAAATCCTGTAATCGACGCTCTAATAATTCCGACAAGGCCAATAATTCGTCTTCCGAGTACCCACCCTTTTTAGGCTTTGGCGTAGTCAATACAGAACGATCTGGCAGTGAGTAAGCTTTTGTATTTTGACGACTCTCGTCATCATTTGAAGAAGGGCCACCTAGAGAATCCAGTTGTTTCGCTTCAGATAAGGTGCGAAATGCGGGCTTATGCGCAGGCGGGATTGTGGACGCTGGATTATCATTAAACAGCATTGCATCCGCTTGTTCTTTGGAAAGGCTAGTTGAAGCCTCTTCGTGACTCTCGCTTTGCTCAATACTCGAAGAAATAGATTTAGCCACGGCTGAATCAGATACTGGAGGCTTACTACTTGGCGCCGTCCAAGATTCCTCAATATACAGTGTATCGCCAAAACCCACCCCATCATTATCATCGACCAATAATGTGTCTAAGCCACCAAATTCAGGTTCTTCGTGTGATTTAAACGACTCGGTTTCAGCTGACGTTTTTTTAGATTTTGAGAATAAAGACGACAAAGCAAATTTAGTTTTTTTATCATCACTGTCTTTAAAAGGCACTTCTTCAGAATGAGCACCCTCTAATTGAGGATCTTCAAACAGGATATTATCAGCATGCTGTTCACTCGAGACAGGTTCAGATTTCGCCTTTCTTCTTTTTCGGATGATAGCGGGCTCTTCAGCCTCTTCCGAAACAACGCCTGTTGCTTCTATTTTTTTATTGGCCTTAGCTTCACGATTGTTTGCCCATCTTTGACGAACAAACATAACAAAATTAAACGTTTTTTCACCCAAGCTATCCATCAAACTCAACCAATGCAGCTGAGCCAATAAAGTAAAAGACAAAATAACCAAGGCCAAACTGACTAACGTCGCCCCATCGTAACCGATAAAGCCGTATAACAATTTCCCTAAACCATGGCCTAATATGCCACCTGTACCATATTGAAGAGCCGTTTCACCAACCGTGTGTAAGAAGCACAAAACAGACGCAAAGGATAAGTACAAAATACTACCGATAGTGCAAAGCAAGGCGTTATTTAATGGCAGCAGAGAGTGCGGGTTACGCCATATGATAATAGCAACCCAAAAAAACAATGGAGGCAAAGAATAAAATAAAGAACCGAAAAAACCAGACGTCAAATCCGCAATGGTAGCCCCGATCGGCCCCATGGAGTTTTGAATGGCAGTGCCATTACCGGAATAAAACCAACCAGCATCATTTGGACTGTAGGTATAGGTCGCCAAACCAAAAAAGAATAAAAACAATAAAGCCGCAATAAACGCCGCTTGTTTGGCAAACAACTCCCAAACTGGTGATCGTACCGACTCACTCATTTCTTCTGACACAACACGCCTTCCTATTTTATGCTAATCAAAACAAAACACACTCCATAAGCGGAGTCATAAGTTTGCTAAGCTTACCATAAAAAAAGCCAGCCCAAAGGGCTGGCTTTCGCTTTGACTAAGAAAGGCTTTCTCCTTGTAAAGAAAGCCTTCTAAATAAAAGTCTTAGAAATTAGCTTTTACACCAACTTTAGTAAGCTCAGAACCTAGGTCACCAGCGTAGTTTTTCACGTAGTAAACCAAATCGCCAGCAGCGTATTCACCAACGAAGTAAGTTCCATCTTTTTCTGTTTCTAGATTGCTAGAGAATTCTAGAGTCAACGTCAAAGCGTCAGTAGCAGCAAGTGCAATAGATGCAGTCATACGTTCAACATCTGTTGCGCCAGTTACACCTGATACACCAGAGCCGTAGTTCAAAGATAAAGTTGCAGGACCAGCAACAGTCTGAGCACCAACGTTCACTGCGTTCGCATCACCTACAGAGCCACCAGAAATACCAGCTTTAAAGCCACCAAAGTCTTGAACATAAGAAAGTGCAAAGCCGATATCACTATCATTAGTACCGGCAGCATTAGTCGCTTCAAGTGCAACAGTCAACTCAGGTGATACTTTGTAACGAACGCCTGTGTTATCTGTATCATTTGCACTAGTAGTACTAGTTTTTGGGTTAGTTATGATATCAACACCGCCCCAGTATTCATCCATGCCCATGAAAGAGCCAGTAGCTACTGTTCCATCGAAACGACCAAAAGATACCGCACCTTGCTTAACATACAATTTTTCTATGCCAACTGAAGTGCCTTCATCATCACCTGAAGTTCCGATTTCGATTTCAGCATAAACCACACCAGTGTCAACAGAGATTTCAACTTCACCTTCTCTATTACCACTCAATTCATTGGTGCTGTTGTCTTGTATTAAATACTCAATACCAGCATTACCAGAAAAAACTGGCTCAGCAGCAAAAGTAGTTGAAGACACAGCAACAGCAACAGCAGTTACCGCAAACACAGAAGCAAGTTTAATCGCTTTCATTCAAGATTCCCCTTTATATTATATTATGTGGTCTTGTAGACCTATTTACTGATTTTCATCTACACATGAAACGTTGTTAAATCAACGACGCATGTATATTAAAACCGATCAGTTTCACTTTGATGACAATTGCCAAAAAAGCCGATTATCTTGTAGTTCTCAACATCGCATCCGATTATTGTTTCGGATTACAATTTGAGACTGCACCGATTAAAACCAAGTTTTCCATTACTGGTCAAGCATTCCTTGCACTTTTTTTCTCTTTTTTTCTCTTTTTTTTCATTTTACACCCTTTATTGGATGAAAAACGTTCAAAAAGGACCGAGAGGAACAATGTTTTTTACTTATTCATGCACATTCTTTCGAATCAAGCATAACATTGTGTCAATAAGTCGCAAGCTGAATATTTTTTCTTCCTTACTTTTATGAGTATCGGTAGATAGTTTTTATTCTTTAGCACTTTTTATAATTTTTTGAACCTGTGGTTTTTAAAATAAAAAAACTTATAATTAAGGCGCAGTTAATAATCAGTATAATACCTTCAGGGCAATAATCTCTCAAAATCACAATTACCCAGGACAGCCATTAGAAAATGCTAGATTCTTCTGTTGACGAAAAACATGAACTCATATTATTGTCAGAGTCACCCTATGACACGCCCAATCCAAATAAAGCGCTACAGGACCCTGAGGGGTTATCCGCTGTTGGTGGCGACCTTTCTTCGACTCGTTTAATACACCTTTACAGTAAAGGCTTTTTTCCCTGGTTTAGTGAACCAGACCCTATTTTATGGTGGCACCCTGAGCAACGCTGTGTTCTTAGGCCGGAACAATTCCACACATCCACGTCACTGAGAAAAGCACTTAAAAAAAATCCATGGATGTTTACCGTCAACCAAGAATTTGAATCCGTAATTGGTCATTGCTCCGCCCTACGAGCAGACAAAGAAGGCACTTGGATATCAAGTGATATAACAAATGCTTATATTGAGTTACACAAATTGGGTTATGCCCATTCCATTGAAATATGGTTAGACGGCAAACTGGCCGGTGGGTTTTACGGTGTCGCGATGGGAAAACTTTTTTTTGGTGAATCCATGTTTTCACTGCAACCCAATGCGTCAAAAATTGCGTTAAAAACATTTTGCACACTCGCAAAAGACTGCCACATAGAACTGATTGATTGCCAAGTAGAATCTGACCATTTACTGTCACTGGGTGCAGAACTAATACCAAGAAAAGAGTTTTCCATTAAATTAGAACAACTAATAACAAGCACACAAAAAAACTTAAGCCTGCTAAGCATGGGTGAAAAAACTCATAAACAACGCATTTAGCGTAAAAATAGACACCTCAATAACACAACTAAGTTTGCCTTACGCTGCGTTTTTAGGCAAAATACGCTCGATCAAAATTCAGGCGTCGCTAAATAAACATCATGATTTCAGAATTTAGCGCTCAATTGACGAAAGAGAAACGCTTTTTCCCTTCGTCTGTAGACCTCCGAATAAGGCATGGTCGGCGTCTACTAAATATAAGTTAAAACCATAGGACACATATTGTGGCAAAAGAAGAAGGCTTAGAAATGGAGGGCACTATCATTGATACGTTGCCTAATACCATGTTCCGTGTCGAACTAGAAAACGGACACGTTGTAATTGCTCATATCTCTGGAAAAATGCGTAAAAACTACATTCGTATTTTGACTGGCGACAAAGTAAAAGTAGAGCTAACACCTTACGACCTTTCAAAAGGCCGCATCGTTTATCGTGCTCGTTAATTTAAGCTTTTTTAAAATCGCTTAAATGTAAGACATAAAAAAACCGGACACTGTCCGGTTTTTTTATGTTCAACGGTTGCCTTAATACTTAATGCACAACCGCTTCTTTTATCACTTCAAACTTCAACTCGTCACTCTTCTCATCTAAAGACACCTTCACATGACCACCATCATTCAGGTCGCCAAAGAGAATTTTATCCGCTAACGGCTTCTTCAAATGCTCTTGAATGACTCGTGCCATTGGACGAGCCCCCATCTGACGATCATAACCTTTACTCGCCAACCAACCTCTTGCTGTGTCAGAGACCTCTAGAAGAACACCCTTAGGGTCCAATTGAGCCTGTAACTCCACTAAGAACTTATCCACCACATTAAAGATGATGCGTTCATCAAGTTGCTGGAACTGAATGACTGCGTCTAGGCGGTTTCTGAATTCAGGCGTAAACGTCCGATTAATCACCTCAATACCATCAGTCGAGTTGTCTTGGCTCGAGAAGCCAATAGAACGACGAGCAAGCTCTTCTGCACCTGCATTTGATGTCATAACCAAGATCACATTGCGGAAGTCCGCTTTGCGGCCATTGTTGTCCGTCAACGTACCGTGATCCATGACCTGCAAAAGCAAGTTAAAGACTTCAGGGTGCGCTTTTTCGATTTCGTCTAACAATACGACGCTATGAGGATTCTTTGTCACTGCTTCGGTTAGTAAACCACCTTGATCAAAACCAACATACCCCGGTGGCGCACCAATCAATCGAGACACTGCATGACGCTCCATATACTCGGACATATCAAAGCGAATCAACTCTAGGCCTAACTGCTTAGCCAACTGCTTCGTCAATTCGGTTTTACCCACCCCCGTTGGCCCTGCCATTAGGAAGGAACCAATTGGCTTTTCCTCTGCTTTTAAACCTGCTCGAGATAGTTTAATCGCGGCTGACAAAGAACTGATCGCATTATCTTGTCCGAAGACCACCATTTTCAGATTGCGCTCAAGATTAGACAAGACTTGTCTGTCATCCGAGTTAACCGCTCTGACAGGCACTCTCGCGATCTTAGAGACGATATCTTCAATATCCGATACGGTAATGACCGATTTACGTTTATCTTCTGGCTGCAAGCGCTGATACGCTCCCGCTTCATCCACAACATCAATGGCTTTGTCAGGCATATGACGATCTGTCACATAGCGCTGAGCAAGCTCTGCGGCCGCCAATAAAGCAGGCTCTTCGTATTTCACTTTATGATGCTCTTCAAAAGCCCCAATAATGCCTTTCAAGATCTGATAGGTATCATCAACACTTGGCTCGTTCACATCAATTTTCTGGAAGCGACGCGCTAAGGCATGGTCTTTTTCAAACACCCCACGAAACTCTTGGAAAGTCGTTGAACCAATGCAACGTAAACCACCAGAACTCAATACAGGTTTAAGCAGATTAGACGCGTCCATCACCCCACCAGAAGCCGCACCAGCGCCAATAATGGTATGAATTTCATCAATAAACAAAATCGCATTCGGGAGTTTTTTCAATTCGCCCAAAAGTTGTTTAAGGCGTTTTTCGAAATCACCACGATATTTCGTTCCGGCCAATAAAGCACCAAGGTCCAATGAATAGACAATACCATCAGCAATAACATCCGGCACTTGCCCATCTACAATGCGCTTCGCCAAACCTTCAGCAATCGCGGTTTTACCCACGCCCGATTCGCCGACTAATAGCGGATTATTTTTACGTCGACGAGACAGTGTTTGAATCACTCGCTCAACTTCATACTCTCGGCCAATCAGCTTGTCGATTTTACCCGCTTTGGCTTCTTCGTTAAGATTGGTCGCGAATTTTTGAAGCGGTGTCGTTGTCGTGTCTTCCGCTTCGTCCTCTTGATCTATGTCTTGAGAAGCCGCCTCGCCCGTTTTAGAAATACCGTGCGCCACATAATTGACAACATCAATACGCGCCACACCATGACGTTTCAGCAGGTAAACCGTTTGGCTTTCTTGTTCGCTGAAAATAGCCACCAGCACGTTAGCGCCTGTTACTTCTCGCTTACCAGAAGATTGAACATGAAAAACCGCACGTTGAAGTACGCGTTGGAAGCCTAAAGTAGGCTGTACTTCGCGCTCGTCATCATCCTCAGGAATTAGCGGTGTTGTACTATTAACAAACTCCTCAAGCTCCTTACCCAAGGTTTCTAAATTCACACCACATGCCTTAAGTACACTTGAGGCTGCGCTGTTTTCAATAAGAGCCAACAATAAATGCTCTACCGTCATGAATTCATGGCGCTTGTCGCGCGCCGCTTTAAAAGCCGTATTCAGGGTCTGTTCTAGTTCTTTATCTAACATTGCTATGCCCTCACTCTGAATCAGTCAACCTTTTGTAGGTCGCACATTAAGGGGTGCTCATTTTGTTCCACGAACTGTTGTACCATTGCTACTTTCGTTTCAGCAATATCAAAAGGGTAAACACCGCAAACGCCTTTTCCCTTTGCATGTACTTCTAACATGACCTGATTAGCCTTCTCCCCTTCCATAGAGAAAAAACGCTGTAAAATAAATACGACAAAGTCCATTGGCGTATAATCATCATTAAATAAAACTACCTGATACATCGAAGGTGGCTTTAATTCGGTTTCTTCTGGAGCAATCGCAATACTGGAATGCCCCTGTTGCTCATCTTCTTCTGATACTAGTCTAATTTTCTGATCTACAATCATCCCATGCCTCTGAGGCTACAATTCTTCACATAATTTGCCAAATCTGGCGCATTACTACTTATATACGACTTCTTATACGTTACAGACTACCACTTGGATTTTACAAATACCAAAATGCCTTCTACGCTTTTATTGGGGTGGTCATATACGTAATCAATGTTAGTCGACAAAATTCTATCATCGATTCGTTAAAGACAATTTGAACCTATTTAGTAATCTACGCTATCCGAGTTATGTTTATAGGGCGCCTATGGCCATCACTACCTATTTATTGACAAACGGTTCGATAGCACACGGGCAAACATCGACTGAGTGGAGAAGGAGTAACTCATGCATCACGGATCAGTGAAGTGGTTTAACAATGCGAAAGGCTATGGATTTATTGTGTCAGAGGATTTTAATGAAGATTTATTCATTCATTATTCTGCGATCAACATTGAAGGGTACAAAACATTAAAAGCCGGACAACCGGTGACATTTGATGTTGAGCCTGGTGAAAGAGGCCTGCATGCGATAGAAATCAACCCAACAGATGCCGAAAAAGAGGATGCTCAAATAAGTAGCCCAAACATTCAACCTGCATAAAATAAATCGCGTCGCCATCCCCGTATGGATTTGTTATCTTACCTCTCATCATGAGAAGTAAGATAACTCTACTCGACCACATATTTTCGTCTCTTTTATCCACTCTAACCATACACTGAGCGCATGTCTTCTAACTTAATTCTATTTAACAAACCTTTTCGTGTACTAAGCCAGTTCTCTGCAGAAGGTGATAAATCTACGCTAGCAGCGTACATTGAAGCGCCAGATTTTTACCCTGCAGGCAGACTCGACTTTGATTCGGAAGGATTATTACTACTGACTGATCGAGGGGCTTTACAGCACGTTATTGCATCGCCCGATTTCAAACTTCCTAAAACCTATTGGGCTCAAGTGGAAGGTGAAATATCAGATTCCGCATTGGCACAACTAAGACAAGGCGTTGAATTAAAGGATGGAATCACCAAACCCGCCCAAGCAGAACGCATGACTGCCCCAGATATTTGGAACAGAATACCCGCTGTTCGGCACAGGGAAAACATCCCTACAAGCTGGGTATCCTTAGAAATTCGCGAAGGCAAAAACCGACAAGTACGCCGAATGACAGCGGCTGTGGGCTTTCCCACATTAAGGTTAATTCGCTACGCCATTGGCCCGTATACTCTTGAGAATACGCCAGTTGGGCAATGGAACTACATAGAGCCAACTGAAACTCTGTTAAAAGAGGTCATTCAATTTGAAGAACAAAGAAAGAGAAAAACTTCCTCACCTAACCGTCGCAGCGTTAGTGAAAAAAGACCAACAGTTCCTCATGATAAAGGAATGGCAAGACGGGCAACTCGTCCTAAATCAACCAGCCGGACACATCGAAAATAACGAAAGCGCCATCGACGCCGTGATCAGAGAAACACGGGAAGAATCAGGCTGGCTTGTCAAACCCATTGGCTTACTAGGCATGTACGCTTTCACGCCTTTCAACGGTGCAGACACGTATCATCGCCTGTGTTTTTTATGTGAGCCGGTAAACGATACCAATGAACCACTTGACGACGATATTGTCTCTCGTCATTGGCTAACTTATGACGAAATCATGGCTTTACCGCATCGCAGCCCATTAATTAAAACGTGCATTGAAGATTCGTTAAACAACCCCATTATTTCCTTATCCTTCTTGTCAGATCAGCACTTGTCGCCTGTGCCGACCTCACAAAAATGAAGTACAATGTGCAATTCAATTCACTGAGGCTACGCCTCTTCGTTTTACTAAATTAACAGTCGAGAAAAAACAGGTCATGAAAGAAAGTCTATACCTAACAGATCAACCAGCCAATCACGATAAAAAAGTCATTGTGGGTATGTCTGGTGGCGTCGATTCCTCCGTATCAGCCCTTATACTGATGCAACAGGGTTATCAGGTTGAAGGCCTATTCATGAAGAACTGGGACGAAGACGACGGCACAGAATATTGCACGGCAATAGATGACCTTGCCGACGCTCAAGCCGTGTCGGACAAATTGGGGATAAAACTTCATACCGCAAACTTTGCATCAGAATACTGGGACAATGTCTTCGAACATTTTTTAGAAGAATACAAAGCAGGCCGAACCCCTAATCCAGATATTCTGTGTAACAAAGAAATCAAATTTAAAGCTTTCCTAGAGTACGCTATGGCACTGAACGCTGATTACATCGCAACGGGGCATTACGTTCGTCGTGGCGAAAAAGACGGCGAGCCGCTTCTTCTAAAAGGCTTAGATGGCAACAAAGATCAAAGTTATTTTTTATACGCTGTGGGTAAAGACGAAATAGCAAAAACACTCTTTCCGGTTGGAGAACTGGAAAAAACAGAAGTCCGCCGCTTAGCTGAAGAATTTGGCCTTATCACTCACAACAAAAAAGACAGTACGGGTATTTGTTTTATCGGTGAGCGTCGCTTCAAAGATTTCTTAGAACAATATCTACCAGCACAACCAGGTAACATTGAGACACTAGAAGGCGACAAAATCGCTCGCCACCATGGCTTGATGTATCACACAATTGGTCAACGCCAAGGTTTAGGCATTGGCGGTTTGGCTAAATACTCTGATGATCCCTGGTATGTGGTTGAAAAGGATTTAGAACGGAATGTGTTAATCGTTACCCAGGGTGGACAACATGAGTCGTTATTTAAGACGCATTTAATTGCCGATAATTTTGATTGGGTTGCCAGAAAAAAACCAACACTCCCACTAACATGTAAAGCAAAGTGTCGCTATCGTCAGCCAGATCAAGACTGTACGATTAATGAATTAGCTGATGGTCGGGTTGAAGTGTCTTTTGTCGAACCACAACGTGCCATCACACCGGGCCAATCCGTGGTTTTTTACCTAGACGACCGCTGCCTTGGCGGCGGTATCATCAACGTTGCTTTTAATAAATAATTTCCAGAATCCCTATCACCTTAAGTAATTGAGAGAAAAATACGTGAGTAGTAGAGAAAAAGAGCAAACCATCGCCCTATCCGCTGTTTTTCAAGCGGCAGAATTGGTGTCTATTTTGGCAAAAACAGGGCAAGTAGATAACGCCAGCCTACAGCCGATGTTGGACAGTATTTTAATGGTTAATGCCGCCTCTACCGAAGATGTTTATGGCGGCCAATGGGATTGTCAGAGTAATCTAGCCCTAGGAAGGAAAATCTCTCGACAAGCCCTAGGCAAAGAACGCAGCAGTGTTAACCCTGACACACTCAGATACGCCCTTAGTTTGATTCACCTTGAACATAAGCTGTCTAAAGCGCCCAACATGCTACCTCTTATTGGTCAAAAAATAGCACAAATCGAGCAAAAGAAAGCGCATTACGACAGCGTATTACATGAAAACATGCTCGCTTCAATTTCAGGCATGTACCAAGATACTTTGAGCAAATTGTCATTTCGTATTCAAGTACATGGCGACAGTCGGTTCTTACAGCAGCCACAGGTGGCCAACCAAGTTCGAGCCATCCTAATGTCTGGTATTCGAGCCGCGATGTTATGGCGACAACTTGGTGGTAAACGCTGGCATTTGATATTTAAAAGAAAAGCATTACTGAATGCGTTAGAGTCACGCAATTAGTACTTAAAAGACCCATCGGGTCTTTTTTTATGCCTATTAAATAGAGGCGAAAAAATAGAATAAGCGGTTGTGTCTGGGTATTGAATAACTGAAATCAATTTCGAGTATACAATAGAGCCGATATCTCTAGCCGCGTTTTTTAGGTACTATATTGAGCAAATTTTTAACCTGTGAACTCGTTTTCTGTTTAAAAAATTAAAATAGAGAATGGCGGCTAAAAGCCATCTTAGATTCAATAGGCTAACTATAAAACAGTCTAAAACGTAAGGGGAACTACATGTCGAAACAAACCATTTACTACACGTTAACCGATGAAGCACCAGCACTTGCTACAGCGTCTTTGCTTCCTATCTTTGGCGCTTTCGCAAAAGAAGCAGACATCGAACTTAAACTGACTGACATTTCTTTGGCAAGCCGTATTATTTCTTCTTTTTCTGACCTATTGCCTGCAGATAAGCAAGCGGAAGATGGTTTGAAATTCTTAGGCGATCTAACCGCCTCTCCTGAAGCTAATATTGTAAAACTGCCTAACATCAGTGCTTCTTTGCCACAACTGTATGCGGCCATCAAAGAGCTTAAAACACAAGGCTACGACCTTCCTGACTACCCAGAAAATGCACAAACTGACGCTGAAAAAGACATATTAGCGCGTTACTCTAAAGTATTGGGCAGTGCGGTAAACCCTGTTCTACGCCAAGGTAACTCTGACCGACGCGCTCCTGCCGCCGTAAAAGGCTTCGCTCGTAAAAATCCTCACTCAATGGGTAAATGGAGCAAAACATCAACATCTCACGCCGACTATATGCGCGATGGTGATTTTTACTCTTCTGAACAGTCCGTAACAATGGATTCTGCTCAAACGGTTAAGATTGAATTCGTTGGAAAGGACGGTTCAATTGAAGTGAAGAAATCACTTCCACTTCTCGCAGGTGAAATACTAGACAGCATGAACATCAGCTGCGCCAAGCTTCGCGCTTTCTTCGAAGCATCCCTACAAGAAGCGAAAAAAGACAACATCATGTGGTCTGTGCACTTAAAAGCAACCATGATGAAAGTGTCTCACCCAATCGTATTTGGTCACGCTGTCACAGTTTTCTACAAAGATGTTTTCGAAAAATACAGTGAATTGTTTAAAGAAATCGGTGTGAACCCTAACAACGGTCTAGGCAGTGTTTACGATAAGATCCAAACACTACCAGAAGCGAAACAAGAAGAAATCAAACAAGCCATCCAAGCTTGCTACGATACTCGTCCAGAATTAGCCATGGTTGATTCAGACAAAGGCATCACTAACCTACACGTGCCAAGTGACGTTATTGTTGATGCCTCTATGCCAGCAATGATTCGTAACTCCGGTAAAATGTGGGGACGTGACGGTAAAGCACATGACGCTAAAGCCGTTATTCCAGACAGCACTTACGCTCGTATTTACCAAGAAACAATCAACTTTTGCAAAACCAATGGCGCATTCGATCCAGTAACAATGGGTACAGTTCCAAACGTTGGTTTGATGGCTCAAAAAGCAGAAGAATACGGTTCTCACGACAAGACATTTGAAATCGCTGAAGCCGGCACAATGCGCATTGTTAATGCTAAAGGTAACGTCTTAATGCAGCACGCTGTAGAAAAAGGCGATATCTGGCGTGCATGCCAAACGAAAGATGCACCCATCCGCGACTGGGTAAAACTAGGCGTGACTCGTGCTCGTCAATCTGACACGCCTGCTGTATTCTGGTTAGAAGAAGAGCGTGCGCATGATAATGAGCTTCGCAAGAAAGTAACCACCTACCTTAAAGATCATGACACAAGCGGCCTAGATATTCGCATCATGACTTACAACGAAGCGATCCGTTTCTCTATGGAACGTATTATTCGTGGCAAAGACACTATTTCAATAACAGGTAACATTCTTCGTGACTACCTAACGGATTTATTCCCAATTTTGGAATTAGGTACCTCTGCGAAAATGCTCTCTATCGTTCCAATGCTTGAAGGCGGCGGCATGTATGAAACTGGCGCTGGCGGTTCCGCTCCTAAGCATGTTCAACAGCTTATGGAAGAAAACCACCTTCGTTGGGATTCTCTTGGTGAGTTTTTGGCTGTGGCCGTTTCTTTTGAAGAACTTGGTATCAAACACAACAACAAGAAAGCCATTATTCTTGCTAAGTGCCTAGACAAAGCAACCGGTAAATTATTAGACACCAACAAGTCTCCTTCTCGTAAGTCTGGCGAAATAGACAACCGTGGTAGCCATTTCTACTTAGCACTGTACTGGGCTCAAGAACTGGCTACTCAAACAGAGAATGCGGAGCTTGCTACTAAATTTGCATCTTTGGCAAAAGTGTTAGCAGCGAAAGAAACAGCCATCGTTACTGAACTGGCTGCGGTACAAGGCAAGCCTGCTGGTTTATCTGGTTATTACCATATTAACCTTGAAGAAGTGACTAAGATAATGCGTCCAAGCGCGACTTTCAACCAAGCTTTGGCTACGCTTTAATTTACTAAAGCATAAAAAAACAAATAAAAAGCCCGAGCAACAATCTTGTTGCTCGGGCTTTTTCGTTTTATAAAAGTCGTTTACTTCTTATCTCTTAATTTCAATAATCATGGGTAAAAAAATGGCGAAGCATACTCGACGCTTCGCCTTGTTTGCTAAACTTTAAAACTAGATATTAAACCAGACAAAGCATTTGATTGAGTCAGTACTTGTTCGGCTGCTAAATTTGATTGCTCGGCATTATTGCTTGTTAATTCCGCTTCATCTCGGATAGAGCGAATACGTGCATCAATATTTTCTGATGCCGCAGACTGCTTCTCCATCGCCGAAGCAATTTCAATAGCCATCGCGGAAATATTACTCATAGACGATGTGATTTTATGCAGTGCTTCACTTGCTTGCTTAGATTGCGTCACACTCTGCTCTGCTTGCTGTTTACTCACTTCCATTACTTGCACTGCATCACGAGAGCCTGTTTGTAGCTGAGTGATCATTTGTTGAATCTGTTCTGTAGACTCTTGTGTTCTCTGTGCCAGCGTTCTTACTTCATCTGCAACGACCGCAAAACCACGACCTTGCTCACCCGCTCTTGCTGCTTCAATTGCTGCGTTCAAAGCAAGTAAGTTAGTTTGATCGGCAATACCACGTATTACATCAAGAATACTTCCTACGTCTGACGTATCTTTTTCGAGAGCCAATAGAACACTAGATGCCTTTTCAACACCTTTTGCTAACTCTTCAATAGAAGTCACACTCGTTTGTACAACAGCCTCAACATCTTTTGCAAAATCATCAGATTCTTTTGCCGCTTTTGCTGCTGCATCGGCACTATCGGCAACATGGCGAACTGTGGTTTGCATCTCCGCCACAACATCGGCAATACCAGAAGTTTCCTGCTGTAAGCTGGCCATACCAGTTCGCGTTTTATGTGACGCTACAATCATCTGTTCACCAGCAACAGACAACTGTATTGATTGCCCTTTCTGACTAATCATAAGCTCTTGAATACCCTTAATAAAAATATTAAAGCTAGAAGCAACAGAGGAAAGTTCATCTTTACCTTTTTCATCAAGACGAACGGTCAAGTCACGTTCACCTACAGAAATATTATGAAGAGAAGCTTCAAGAGTGTGTAAGTCAGGTAAAATACGACGGCGCAAAATAACAATAACACCCACAATAACGACACCAGAGATCAAACTACTGATCAAAGATAAAAACTCAGCATCTTGAATCGCTTCAATAGAAACATCTGCACTGCTATTAAGACTTTCAGATAATTCATTAGCAATTTTTTCCAGTGAATCAGCCAACAGTGTCGACTCATCATCTAAACCGCCAGGACCTTTCATTAGGTCATTACCCGCTTCTGTGCCTTCGTTGATATATGCAGTAGCCATCACTCGGCCTGCATCATATACCTTTTGAAGCTGCTGTTTTAAACCATCAACTTCTTTATTGTATTCTGGGAGAATTTGCGCCAATTCGTTAAGGCTATTCATAGCACCGTCTAAACTTTCATCCGCTTCTGGCAAAGCATCATCGCCTCGTGTTGCTCCCATATCAGTCAAAAATTGCTGCACTTGAACCACATAATAACGTGCGTCTTTTATTGCCGAAACGGCATCGGCTAAAACAACTTCATGACGAATCAATTCTTCATTATGCTTTAAACTACTCTGCGTAATATAGTAAAGAGTAGACAAAGCGATAAGCACGATGATTATGGCCAAGTTTATAATGCGACTAATTTTCATATGAGATTCTTTCCTGATAAAACAACAATAAGGGGGGGTTATTCAAAAATTCAATATTGTCCGCATCATACAATCGAGTAAGGCAAAAAACTGTGAATATTTACAAAAAAATACCAAGCTTTTTTTAAAATTAATTCATATCAATAAAAAGGCTAAAAAATGACGGTATTAAAACCGCTGTAAAGGTTCAAATTCCCAGACTGTCATAGCAGTAACCACCTCTTTTGCCTATAATAGCCGCTCCCTGAAAACCATGTTCGAGGCGTTATCTCAATGGAACTAACTAGCTTAAATGCAATTTCCCCTATCGACGGTCGTTACGGATCGAAAACGGACGTATTACGTCGCTCTGTGAGCGAGTACGGTTTGCTACGTATGCGAGTCATAGTCGAAGTTCGCTGGCTACAGGCGCTTGCTAAGCACCCACAAATCATCGAAGTTCCAGCATTGAGCAATGAAGCGAGCGCTTTCTTGGATCAATTGGCAAACAACTTCAGCGAAGCCGATGCTCAAGCCATTAAAGACATTGAGAAAACCACCAATCACGATGTCAAAGCCGTTGAATATTTTATTAAAAATAAAATGGCTGACAACGTAGAATTGGCGGCTGTCTCTGAATTTGTACACTTTGCTTGTACGTCAGAAGACATCAACAACCTATCTCACGGATTAATGCTTCGTGAAGCGCTGGAAGAAGGCATTGTTCCAGAACTGAAAAATATTATTACAGCCATTCAAGACCTTGCGATTGAGCATGCTGAACAACCTATGTTGTCTCGCACACACGGACAAACCGCCTCTCCTTCAACGGTAGGCAAAGAAATGGCCAACGTGGCAGCTCGTCTTAGTCGCCAGCTGACACAAAT